>Ga0207657_10001805_pt1 | contig 23088 bp, 20 predicted proteins | sample KBSC33metaG_FD_184316 | JGI IMG/M metagenome (GOLD analysis project Ga0207657, IMG submission 184316) | Corn rhizosphere microbial communities from Kellogg Biological Station, Michigan, USA - KBS C3-3 metaG (SPAdes) (version 2) | ecosystem: Host-associated > Plants > Roots > Rhizosphere > Soil ... | reverse complement strand
GAAGGCGCGCCCGTTCGCGGCCCGGCAGACGCGCCGGTCACGCTTGTGATGTTTTCCGATTTTGAGTGCCCGTTCTGCAAGCGCACGCATCCCACGATAAACCAATTACTCGAGCGATATGCCGGGAAAATTAAGCTCGTTTATCGAGACTTACCGCTCGAGAGCATCCATCCTCAGGCGCGCCGCGCTGCGGAGGCGGCCCGGTGTGCAAACGCTCAGGGAAAATTCTGGGAATATTATGACGTTTTGTTTACTGAATCCCCGAAACTCGGGTCTGAAGATTTGAAGCGTTACGCCGTCCAGATCGGCATTGACCCGAAAAAATTCGACGATTGCCTTTCAGCGGGTACGTACAAAGAAGTCGTCCAGAAGGATGCAGATGAAGCTGCCCGCTTGGGAATCAACGGGACGCCGGCTTTTTTCATCAACGGGCGGCCGCTGACGGGTGCGCAGCCTTTTGAAATGTTCGCGCGTGTGATCGACGAAGAACTGTCACAAACAACCGCAATGCCGTAATCTCCGAATGACCAACTTCGAACTGTCTCTTTGAGTGGCGCCGGCAGAAAACCTTTCTAAGCTCTTCACTCCGATCGTAAGCTGACTGTCGAACACAATTCGAGCAGCGATCGCCAGATCTATTCAACATTCGCCTTCGCAATTTCGATGCAAATAATTTCTAAAACTGCATTTTTTTCTTGACATACAATTTGTTGTACCTTAATAATCAAATCACCCACAAAATATGGGAGGGTTTAGTAGAAGAATTTTCTTTGCGCCTGAGTTCCTTGTTTTAGTGCTCTCCGTCGATAAGCCCGCCCGTGGAATCTAAAAGGAGGTGTCTATGGCTGCTAAGAAGAAAGCCAAGAAGAAAGCCAAAAAGAAAAAGAAGTAACTCTTGAGTGGTGGGGTTGTGGTGCTGATTTAAGCCCTCCTTACTCTCAGGCGACTACGGTAACCGTTCTGGTTACCTGATACACAGAGCCCTTCAGCTATCAATCTGGAGGGCCTTGTGTTTTTAGCGCCCCCCTCTTGCTGTTTTTTCCAAACCGTCTTTATTCCTTGTTGAGTTCGTCTTGTTCGTGCGTATTGCGTCCACGGCACCCGTTCGTTAGAGTGTCCCGTTATGAAAGCGCGACTTCCTCGTTTGTTAGCGTTTGCAATTGTTCTCATCGTCAGCATGTTTGCGCCGACTTTGACTTCGGTTTGGGCTCAAACCAAAATCGATTATAAAAAAGCCGTGCCGATTCTTCAGCCGATGAAAGAGACGGCGCCGACTCCGGACTTTAATCTGACCACACCCGAGGGAAAAAAGATTTCTTTGAAGGATTTTCGCGGCAAGATCGTGTTGTTGAATTTCTGGGCAAGCTGGTGTGTGCCGTGTCGTGAAGAGATGCCCGCCATGGAAAAATTGTACCAGGAATATAAGGACAAGAATTTTGCCGTCTTAGCTGTGGCGGTGAAAGACCGCAAGCAGGACGCCGTCGATTTCGTCAAGGAACTCAAGATCACCTATCCCATCGCGCTCGATCCTGAAGCGCAAGTCGGCAGTCTTTATGGCGCATGGGGGTTGCCGGCAACGTACATCATCGGTCCCAAGGGCGAGGGGTTGGCGCGTGGCTGGGGACCGGCGGAATGGTACGGCAATGGGGCGCGCAAACTGATCGCAGATCTGACTGCCGGCAAAAGATGACCGATGTCAATGTCTTTGTCGCATTTGCCGCGGGTATTTTCTCGTTTCTCTCTCCCTGTGTTTTGCCGCTGATTCCCTCTTATCTCTCGTTCGTTTCGGGAGTTTCCCTCGATGAAATGCGCAGCGACCAAGCCCGCGCGCGCGTGCGCTGGCGTGTGGTGCTGAATTCCCTCGCCTTCATTCTGGGTTTTTCCCTGGTGTTTATTTCTCTCGGCGCATCGGCGAGCTTTCTTGGCGGGCTCTTTCTGGCCTACCGAAACGTGATCAGAATTTTGGGCGGGCTCTTCATTTTGCTCGTGGGACTGTATTTGATCGGGGTTTTTAAAATTGCCGCCCTTGAGCAATATTTACAATTCAATCTTAAAGATAAGCCGGCCGGTTACTTCGGTTCGATCGTGGTGGGGATCACGTTCGCCGTGGCCTGGACGCCGTGTGTCGGACCGATCCTGGGAGCGACCCTGGCGCTCGCCAGCACCGCAGGCGAGGTCGGTCGCGGCACGCTGCTGTTGACGAGCTATGCCGCGGGACTGGCGGTGCCTTTCTTTTTGAGCGCCCTCGCCATTGATTCCTTTTTTGAGTTCTCCCACCGGCTGCGCCGCTATATTCAACCCATCCACACCATCGGTGGTCTGCTTCTGGTCATTGTCGGTCTGCTTTTAATCTCGGACTACATGACGTTCCTGAACGCCTACGCCTTGCGGTTTACGCCGCGTTGGCTCCTCGACCGGCTGTAGGCGTCGTTGCGATAAGCTCAATTTGACCGCTCATGAGCTAAATGTTAGTTTTTTGAAGATTTACCCGTACGCCGAATCCCACATCCTCTCGGAGCAATATTGGAAGAACATATTCGCCATATTCTAGAAGCGATCGGTGAAGATCCCAATCGCGAGGGACTGTTGAAAACACCGCATCGGGTTGCCCAGGCGTTATCTTTTTTGACCCGCGGCTATGAAATGGATCCGGCAAAAGTGATCAATGACGCTCTCTTCACGGAAGAGTACGAAGAGATGATCCTGCAAAAGGATATTGACTTCTTTTCTCTCTGTGAACACCACTTGCTGCCGTTCTACGGCCAAGCCCATGTGGCCTATATTCCCCACCATAAAATCGTCGGGATTTCCAAGCTCGCGCGTCTGGTCGACGTCTATGCGCGCCGCCTCCAGGTACAGGAACGCATGACCAATCAAATCGCGACGATCATTATGGAAAAGCTCGACGCTCTTGGTGTCGCCGTCGTCATCGAAGCAGAGCATCTATGCATGCGCATGCGCGGTGTAGAGAAGCAAAATTCTTATGTCATCACCAGCAGTCTGCTGGGGGCATTTCGGACCCGCCAGGACACCCGCAACGAGTTCATGACTCTCATCCGCTCAAAAACCTGAACCAGGGCGCATGGAAGTAAGATTTCGCGACAGCCGCATCGATCGCACCAAGGCAGATCTCCTGGTGCTGCCTGTGCGCGAAAAACGAGTTGACACGCCGGAAGTGGACGCCTTAAACCGCCGCTTGAAAGGACATCTGCGCGCCCAGATCGAGAGAAGCAAGTTTACCGGCGCGGAAGGAAGCGCTCTGCTCTATCCAAGCGCCGGCATGCTGCCGGCAAATCAGATCCTGCTAATCGGGATCGGGAGCGCATCCGAGAGCGTGCTGGACAGTTGGCGCACGGCGGGCGCCCGGGCGCGTAAGGACTCGGCCGCGCAGGGCGCGGAAGAAGTTGCAGTTTTTTTTTCGCCGGAGAGCGACTCGGAGGCGGCTGCCGCCGCCCTGATCGAAGGCGCGCTGCTTGCCGGTTATCAATTCAATAAGTATCGCTCCAACGCCAAAGGATCCGCGCAACCGAAATTTTTGACCCTGTTCAGGCCGGGCTTGAAAACCGCAGGGCCGTTGTTGAGATCACTCCACCAGGCACAAACCGTTAGCGCTGGAGTTTTCCTGGCGCGAGATTTGGTCAATGAGCCGCCCTCCGTAGCCACGGCGCGATTTCTGGGCGAACAGGCGGAAGAGCATTGTCGCGGGCGAGGTCTATCCACCGAAGTCTGGAACAAAAAAAAGATCGAAGCGATGAAGCTCGCCGGTCTTTTGGCGGTCAATCGCGGCAGTCACGAAGAGCCACGGTTCATAAAAATTCGCTACCAGCCGGCGCGCCGGTCGAAAAAGAAAATCGCTCTCATCGGCAAAGGCATCACCTTCGATTCCGGCGGATTGTCGTTGAAACCGCCCAAGTCGATGGAGACGATGAAGCTCGATATGGCTGGCGGCGCCGCCGTGATTGCCACGATGAGTTGCTTACCCAAGCTCAATCTCGACGTCGAGGTCACCGGGTACGTCCCGACCACCGATAATTTGCCGGGAGACAACGCGCAAAAACCCGGCGATGTGATTCGTTACCTCAACGGCAAGACCATCGAAGTCCTGAACACCGATGCCGAAGGTCGACTGATCCTAGCCGATGCCCTCGCTCTCGCCGCCGAACAGAAGCCCGATTCCATGATCAACCTGGCAACCTTGACGGGCGCCTGCGTGGTCGCTCTGGGCCCTCGGGTGGCCGGTCTGTTTAGCAATCATCAGCCCCTCGCGGACGCGCTGCTCCGCTCTGCCATGGACACGGGTGAGAAGCTATGGCAGCTGCCGCTGGTCAAAGAATACAAGGACATGATCAAGAGTAGCGTCGCTGATATAAAAAATATCGGCGGCGCGCACGCCGGCGCGATCACGGCAGCGTTGATTCTGCAGGAATTCGTCGGCGATCTTCCCTGGGCGCACCTCGATATCGCTGGCCCGGCGTTCGCAGAAAGCGAAAGCTCGCTCGGGCCGAAAGGCGGCACTGGATTCGGAGTTCGCACTCTGGTTAAATTTCTTACCAGTCTTTAAGGAGGAAGTTCGATGGGCAAAATTACCGAAGTGGGCGACAACAATTTCGAGACCGAAGTGCTCAATTCAACGGTGCCGGTACTTGTGGATTTTTGGGCGCCCTGGTGCGGTCCGTGCAAATCGATCGCGCCGATCGTGGAAGAACTAGCCGGTGAGTACGAAGGGAAGCTCAAAGTGGCCAAGCTCAATGTCGATGATCACCCCGCCACCGCTTCGCGCTATGGCGTGCGAGGAATTCCCAATCTGATCATTCTGAAGGGCGGCGCGGTCAAAGATCAAATCGTCGGCGCCGTGCCGAAAGCCAAACTCGTAAGCGCAATCGAGAAGGCACTGCAGTAAGCAGGCTGAAACAACTTAGGTAGGAATAGCGGCCGCCGTGTCGGATCTTCTTGGGAGCCGGCGCGGCGGTTTTTTTTGGTCAGAAAACGTACCGGCGCATGCTCACGTTCATGATCACGCCAAGGGCAAACATCATGGTAGCAAGCGCGGAACCCCCATAGCTCACCATCGGTAGCGGTACTCCGACCACAGGCATGACACCCGCCACCATGGCGACGTTGATGACGACGTGCCAAAACACGATCGCGATCATGCCGAAGATGAGCAAGGCGCCGAAACGGTCTTTGGCGCGCTGAACTTGGCGCAGACAGTAACCGATCATAATAAAATAGAGCACCAGCAAGATTGCGCAGCCAACAAAGCCCCACTCCTCGGAAAAAACCGCAAAAATGAAATCGGTATGCTGCGCCGGTAAGAAATCGAGCCGATTTTGCGTTCCGTGCAGGTAGCCTTTGCCGAAAAGCCGACCGGAGCCGATGGCGATTTGTGACTGAATGACATGATATCCCGCGCCCAACGGATCCCGATCGGGATCGAGAAAGGTCAAAATCCGGTTGCGCTGGTACTGCTTGAGGAAATGCCACGCCACGGGCAGGAAAGCCAAACCGGCGCCGACTAAGTAACCAAACGAACGCAGGCGGAGCCCGCTCATCAAAATCATGCTGATAAAAACGATACCGAGAATAATCGCGGTGCCCAAATCAGGCTGTACCAACGTCAAAATAATCAGCGGTGCCACCAACACAAACGGCACCCAAAGATCTCGTAAAACATAGCCACGCGCCGGCTCATCGGATTGAAAATACTTGGCCATGACCAGAACCACGGCCAGTTTCGCGGGTTCAGACGGTTGCAGCCGGAAAAAACCCAAATTGATCCAACGCTGTGATCCACCGCCGGAGTGCCCAATCACGAGCACGAGCACCAAGAGCAGGAGCATCGAGGCGTAAAAGGGATACGCCAGCCGATCGATATAATGATAATCGAAGCTGAGTGCGGTAAACATGGCGATCAGACCGAGTCCCAACCAGGTCACTTGCCGCATCGGCAACGGGCCCGCATGGCCGGCCGCCATATCATAGTTGGCGCTGTAAATCGTCGTGACGCCGACTGCGACAAACAGGAGTGAAAAAAATAACAGCGGCCAGTCAAAATGAGAGATCAATCGCCGATCAATTTGCACGGCTTTCTCCGTCCGCTTTGACCTGCTGCTTGTCGGTGCTTTGTTTTTGTATTTCGATAAATTTCTCGAACACCTTCTTCGCCATGGGCGCCGCCGCATCACCGCCGTGACCGCCATGCTCTACCAGCACCGCAATGGCGACCTGCGGATTTTCCACCGGCGCGTAAGAAACAAACCATGCATGATCGCGGTTGACATAAGCGAGATGCTCGGTCTTAACGTAGCCGCCCTTCATTTCGACCACTTGAGCGGTGCCCGTCTTACCCGCGATGGAGACGAGCTGTGATCGCGCTGCCGCACCGGTGCCGTGGGGCGCGCTAACCACGTCAGCAAGCGCGGCGCGCACCCGCTTCAGCGTGTCTGGCTTGAGCTCGATCGTGCGAATGACCTCGGGTCCGTATTCTCGCACGGTCGCGCCGTCGACGGATTCCACCTTGTTCACGACGTAGGGCCGGTAAAGTTTACCGCCATTGGCGACCGCCGCCATCATGTTAGCGAGCTGTAGCGGTGTCACCGTGACATAGCCCTGACCGATCGCGACCGAGACGGTCTCGCCTGGAAACCAGGGCTGGCGGTATCGTTTTCGCTTCCATTCGGTACTGGGAATCGTACCGCTTCTTTCATCATCCAGGGCAATACCAGTTTTTTCTCCCAATCCGAATGCATTCGCCCATTTTGCGATTCGATCAATACCGAGCTTCGGACCGAGCTGATAAAAATAGGTATCGCACGACTCGACGATCGCTTTATGCAAATTAACCGCCCCATGGCCGCCTTTTTTCCAATCCCGAAAGCTGCGGTTGCCGAACGAATAAAAACCGGGATCTTGGATGACACTGTCCGGCTGGACAACGCCTTCTTCGAGACCGGCGATCGACATCACGATCTTGAACGTCGATCCAGGCGGGTATTGACCTTGAGTCGCGCGATTGCTCAGTGGCCGCAATTGATCCTTGATCAAGCCACTCCACTCATCCGCCTTGATGCCGCGTGCAAAAGCATTCGGGTCGAACGCCGGCGTGCTCGCCATTGCGAGGATTGCGCCACTATGGACGTCCAGAGCCACGATAGTGCCCTCTTTCCCCTTGAGCGCCTCGAACGCGGTCTCCTGAAGCTGGCGGTCCAACGTCAAATGAACCGTATAGCCTGGAACGTCGGTAACCTCGTGCAATACACGCACACGCCGCCCGAGCGCATCGACTTCGACCTGTTGTCCGCCGCTCTGGCCGCGCAGTAACTCCTCCCAGCGGCGCTCGAGCCCGTATTGGCCGATCTCATCGCCGAGCACGTAGCCTTGGTCTTTAAGCAGCTTGAGCTGTTTTTGATTGATCTCGCCCAAGTACCCGAGCACGTGCGCGGTCATAGGTCCATCGGAGTAATTTCGCCGCGGTCGGGCGCGCAAGCTGACGCCCGGCAATTCGAGTTGATGCGTCTCTACCGCTACAACTGCCGGCCAATCGATATCCCGACCCAGCACCAATTCATCGAACGCCGCGCGACTCTTGTTTTCTTCGAAGGTTTTCAAGAGCTCGACAGGATCCCGGCGAAGATAGCCGGCGAGTAATTTCAGGGTAGTCTCCGGACGCTCGCTATCTTCCGGCACAAAAATCAGATCGAAGGAGGGCCGGCTGTCGACAAGGAGTTGGCCTTCTCGATCGAAGATCATCCCACGTGTGCCAGGCACCCGTTTGATGCGGATCCGATTATTTTCGGAGAGATATGTAAACCGCTCGCCCTCGACGATCTGGAGAAAAACCAGACGCGTGATCAGCCCGAGAAACGCCACCACGATAAAAATGAAAAGCAATTGGCTGCGCCGGCGCAATTCGGGCGCGCCGTCTTGTTTACTGATGTTGGCGAGGGGAGCCATTCTTAGAGCTACTGCCCTGCGGCGCGGAATCGAGCGGCATAATTTTCACCGGCCTTGAGCAATCCGAAAACTACTGGCGCAAGCACCGCCGCCGCTAAAGCTTCTTGAATTATATACCAAGTAGCGCCGATCCAGAATCCCTCGAGATTGACGAAGAATGCCGAGATCAACACCAGCGCCGCGCTTTTGACCAGAGCTGCGAACAAAACCACGATCGAGCTCACCAGTGGATTCTGCAGCCAGATGGAACGCGAGCTGAAGTATACGAGCAGAAACACCAAAGACATGGCGAAGGCGTTGAGGCCCACCACTCGACTCGGGCTCGACACGACATCAACTGAATAACCGATCAAAAAAGAGCCTAGGGCCGCGCCGACCGTGGGATGATACAGCCCCAAATAAACGCACAGAACCAAGGTCAAGTCGGGAATGATCGGGCCGATGGGCAGGAGGTGAAGCAGTGTCGTCTGGAGTAGAATCAAAAGAATCCCGACGAGAAAAAAAAGCAAAAAGAGGCGCATAGCGAAATAACTAGATTCTGTACGGTCAAACTTAGCTCTTGCCCGCGCTATCTCCGGCTACGACCAGGACATTTTCAATGCGCGAGGTTTGCACCGCCGGCAATACCTCGATGAATTGGAACAAGCCAATGTTCTGCTTACGTACTTTGATCACGGTTCCGACCATCATTCCTTTCGGAAAAATCCCGTCGATTCCCGAGGTCATCAGCCGGTCGCCTTCTTGCACATCCTCGCTTCGCTTGACGTACTTCAACACGGTGCCGCTATCCAGCGATCCTGAGACAATGCCCCGGCTGCGCGTCCGCTGCACCAGGACATCGATGCCGCTGTTGGGATCGGTCAGCAGCAGGACTTTCGCGGCATAGGGTGTCACGCCAACGACTTGCCCGACCACGCCCAGCGGCGTCACGACCGCCATGCCTTTCCGTACCCCATCGCTGCTGCCTTTATCGATCATGCAGCTTTGAAACCAGCTATTGGCACTGTTAGCGATGATCGAGGCGGTGATCGCCCCAGCCGGTAAATGGGTGCGAAAATCGAGGAGTGCTTTGAGCTGACGGTTAGTAGCTTCGGCCTCTAACAATCTCTGTCGTTCGACTTCGAGGTTTTGAATACGTTTCCGTAATCGCTCATTCTCCGACTTGAATCCTGCCAGAGTATCGTAGTTGTCACGAAAATTTTTTACCCAATTAACCGTGCCTTCGGACGCGAGTTGCAACGGTCGCATGATCCACATCAATAGGGCGCCGAGCGGCTCGTTCTTGAGCTGGCCGCGCGCTGCGGCGGTCAAAATGTAAATCGATAGGAGTAGGCAGAAACAAGAACTTAGCGGAACCTGATTTTTACGAACAAAAGCGAGCATGGAAGGCTCGATTGCCTCCGGTCATCCCAATGCATGCGGACCTCTGCTAATGAACCGCAACCTCTCGGAGTAATGAGATCTCATCTAAGGCTTTGCCCGCTCCCATCACGACCGCTGTCAGCGGATCATCCGCCATCATCACCGGCAGGCCGGTTTCTTCACGCAGTAAAATATCCAAATTTCGCAACAAAGCGCCGCCGCCGGCGAGCACGATCCCCCGATCGACAATATCCGACGCGAGCTCAGGTGGAGTGCGCTCGAGTGAGAGGCGTACGGCTTCGACAATCTGATTGATCGGTTCGAGTAACGAGTCGCGAATCTCCTCGTCAGTGATGACCACGGTTTTCGGAACACCGGCCACCAAATCGCGTCCTTTGATCTCCATGGTTTGCACTTCGTCACTGGGATACGCTGAGCCGATAGTGATTTTGATCAGCTCGGCGGTCCGTTCGCCGACGAGCAGATTGTACTTGCGTTTTATGAATTGCGCGATCGCCTCGTCCATCTTGTCTCCGCCGACCCGCACCGAGCGCGAGAACACGATGCCCGAGAGCGAGATCACTGCGACTTCAGTGGTGCCGCCACCGATGTCCACAATCATGTTGCCGGTCGGTTCCGTGATCGGCAATCCCGAACCGATGGCGGCGGCCATGGGTTCCTCGATCAAATAAACCTCTCGTGCGCCAGCCGACTCGGCCGATTCACGAACCGCGCGTTTCTCCACTTCGGTGATGCCAAACGGGACCCCGACGATGATGCGCGGGCGCACCAAGGTCCGCCGGTTATGCACCTTTTGAATAAAGTAGCGGAGCATCGCTTCCGTGATCTCAAAGTCCGCAATCACACCGTCCTTGAGCGGGCGTATGGCCACGATGCTTCCCGGTGTGCGGCCGAGCATTCGTTTGGCTTCGGCGCCAACCGCGAGCACTTTTTTGCCACCCCGCTCGTTTCGCTGCTGCACCGCGACGACGGACGGCTCGTTGCAGACGATGCCCTGATTCTTGACGTAGATTAGAGTGTTGGCAGTACCGAGATCGATTGCGAGATCGTTGGAAAAGACGCCAAAGAGGGCATCGAACATCAATCACTCCTTCTTGCGTGCGAAAACCGAGGCTAGAGCAACGCGAAAATACCAGATTTGCCGTGGTCTGACAAGATAATGAAAAATTTAAGGAAATTTGGCTTGACAAAAGCCGTACCGGTTGCATTGACGGGAGCCATTTTCTATCATACCGGAGCCCTTTTCAGCGAATTTTTGGAAATTTTTAAGGTAAAGAATGCTCGATTTCTTACGCAAGCGAAAGAGAAACTGGGTCATCATTCTGTTCCTCGGCATCATCGTTATCAGCTTTGCGCTATTTGTCGGCAGCGGAAAGTTTCGCGATCAAGGCGCTGGGGACGTTGCCGAAATCAACGGCGAAAGCATTAGCCAGCGCGAATTCGCTATTCAATACGAGCGTGCGGTGGAGCGCTATCGGCAGATGCTCAAGGGATCGCTAACTCCTGAAATGATCAAAGGATTAAACATCAAAGGATCGCTGCTTGAGGAGCTGATCCAAAGAAAACTGATGCTTCAGGAAGCGCGGACTCTCGGACTCACAGCCACCGATGACGATCTTGCCGAGCACCTTGCTCTGGCGCCCGAATTCCAAGTCGGCGGTCGCTTCAGTAAAGATCGCTATTTGCAGATTCTGCAGACGAACCGGCTTCTACCTGCTCAGTTTGAAGAGGAGCAGCGCGATCAATTGACCATCCAACGTCTCTACAGCGTGCTCGTCGATTCGGTTCATGTCAGCGAGGCCGAAGTTCGCGATCGCTATAAAATCGATCAGGAGAAGATCAACCTTAGCTACATCAAGCTGCCCATCAGTTCCTTCACCTCGCAGGTGAAGCTCAGCGCAGACGACATTAAGCAATATTACGAGCGCAACAAAGAATCGCTGAAACAACCGCTTAGAGTACAGCTGGAGTATGTGACGTATCCCTACGAGCGTTTCGCGCCCGCGGGCCAAATCAGCGATAAAGAGATCGAAGAATACTATCAGGCCAATCGCGAGGAGAAATTTCATCACCCGAAAGAGATCAAGGTAGGATACATCTCAATAAAATTGGAGCCCGGTGCCGACGCGAACCAGAAAAAAACTGCGCAAACTCGGGCCGAAGGTGTTGTTAAAGAAGCGCGGGCCGGCAAAGACTTTGCCGACCTGGCGAAGCGTTTCTCGGAAGATCCGACAGCGCCGAAAGGCGGAGATTTGGGCTGGATCGCGCCAGGGCAGCTCCCCCCGCCTATTGAAAAAACCATTTTCGCTCTTGCCAAGGGAGCAGTCAGCGATCCGGTCGAAACGCCCGCTGGCTTTCAGATCTTCAAAGCGGAAGATCTGAAACCAGAAAAGACTGAATCGCTCAAGGAAGCGACTCCAGAGATCACAAACATTCTCAAGACCGAAAAGGCAAAAAGCGAAGCAGCGAAAATCGCTGATCGCGATCGTGAGAAAGCGCTCTCCGGCACTGAGTTGAGCAAGCTCGCCGAAGAATCGGGCGTCAAAATGACCGTCAGCAACTGGCTCGCCGCAGGTGAAACTCTTCCGGAAATTGGCGAAAATCAGGAATTCTACAAAAACGCCTTCGCGCTGGCGCCCAAGGATGTCAGTCCCGTCATCGAAGGGAAGAATGGATATTATCTCGTCCGTCTCAAAGCACGCCAAGAACCTGCGACTCCGCCCCTCGATACCGTGCGCGATCAAATTGAAAAAAACTTGAAAGAATCCAAAGCGTATGAGCTTGCATCGCAAAAGGGCAATAGCTTGCTCGAACAATTGAAAAAGGAAAAAGACATATCCAAATTGGCTCAAACCGGCGATTTGAAAATTGAAGAAACTGGTTGGTTCCCGCGCAGCTCCCAGCAGCTGCCCAAGATCGGCGAACTCGCCGAGCTGAAAGGCGGGCCCATCAGCCTTTCGGCGCAAAAACCCATTCCTGAACGGCTCTATACTCAGAAGGATGCCGTTTACGTCCTGACCTTCAAAGACAGCCAGCCAGCCGATATGGCCCAATTCGAAAAAGACAAAGCGACATTGATGAAACAAGCTCAGGGCGAAGCGCGCCAGAGCGTTTTAGTTAAATTTCTCGACAATCTGAAGGCCAAAGCCAAGGTAAAAATCAACGACGCCTTTCTCGAAGAGAGCTAAGCTGCAGAGTCTCCGAGTGCAAATTGTTTTAGTGCGCCACGGCGCCACAGATTGGAATCTTCAGGGACGTTGTCAGGGTTCCAGTGATCGGCATCTGAGCGAAGTCGGCGCTCGTCAAGCCGAGCGGCTCGCTGCACTGCTGAGCGCCGAGGAAATTCACGCGATCTATTCGAGCCACCTTCGCCGCGCATTGCAGACCGCGGACTATATCAGTCAGCCGCACAAACTACCGGTACTTATCGAACAAAATATCCGCGAACTCGATCACGGCGAGCTCGAGGGTTTGACATTCAACCAAATCAAAGAAAATTACGCCGAGTTCTTATTGCGCTGGCGCAGCGAACCCGCCGAGATCTGCGTCCCGGGCGGCGAACGACTGGCCGATGTCGCCGAGCGCGCATGGAACGGACTGAATCAGATCGTGCAACGCCATCCCGACGCGGAAAGGATTTTGGTCGTAAGCCATAATTTTCCGATTCTCGGGATCGTTTGTCGGGTCACCGGCACGCATCTGAATGATTATCGGAGCTTTCACCTCGATCCCTGTGGCGTCACGCGCCTCGCCTACCATGCAGGCCATTGGAACCTGACCGAAGTCAACGGCCGAGAGTACACCCGGACGGCCTTGCCCTATTCGCAGAACGGCAGATCATCTGTAACTAAATGAGCTTTATCGGGCGCCGTTTCGCGCGAATATTCCAATAAGAAAAAACAATCCCGCTAATAGCAGGTAAGCGACGAAGAAGTCCGGCGCCGCCATCCAACCGAAACGGCTCGTGACTCCGCCGCTGGTGAGATCGTAAGCATGAATGATTCCGAACGCCGAGAGCAGAGCGGCCGCTGTCGCCCATGCGCCGGCTTGTGCAAACCTGCGTTCGATCAAGGCCACACCGATGGCCGCAAGAATCATGGAAGTAAAAATAAAACCGCGCTCCAAGGAAATCATGCCGCGGATCGCTAAACTTGCCTGATCGAAGCTCGATAGTCCCACTGCATAAAGCGATTTTCCGCCTGCCCGAAGCCCCGTCTCAACCATCAACAATCCCCATCCAGCCAATGCCGGAACGATGCCGAGAGCGACTGCCGGCGCATGCTCCTTGGGCGTTTCCTGGAAGGACTGCGCGACAATGATAATACCAATGTAAAGGAGAATGCCGATTCCCGCCTCGAGCGGGATGACAGCGAGCACGATCTGAATCGTTCCCGTCAAACAGAGAACGCTTATGAAAATACCGTTCAAAGCGGAATAGCCGGAGCGCGCGCCCAAGCGCTTCCAGCCTGGATGACCGATGTAGATCGTGGTTGGAAAAACGCTGCCGAATAGCGCCGCGACCACCGAACCGATACCATTGGCCATCAACGATGGAAACGTGCGGAACCGATCGCCGGCCGCTTCGGCGCTCTCGATGTTCTGCAGCGAGCCGACAACATTGAAAATTCCCATTGGCAAAATAACCGAGAAGTAGCTCAGGAATGCCGGATCCGTGATTGCCTGCCACAAGGAATCGCCCGAATACTTCGGCAGCGCAAAAGCATACGAGCCCGCGATCGCATTGCCGTTCATGGTTCCGAGCGCCCAACCGAGGCCAGTGCCAACGGCGATGGCGAGCATCCCACCGGGCAGCCCGAGAGGCAACCTTTGGCGCGAAAAATAAGCGACGAAAATGATCGCCATAGGCAACAAGGCAACCAGCGGCCGAGCAAAAATCTTGAAGGTAAAATCCATGGCAATAAACGTAATCGCAATCCCCGCCAACGCCGATAATAGCGCCGCGCGCGGAGTGACACGTCGCACCGTCTCGGCGACGAAAGCGCCGACGATTTCGATCACGCCGTTAAGAAAACACGCCACCAAGCCGATCTTCCAAGCCCAGATCGGATCTTTTGTTTCAAGATAAATCGGCAGCATGATAAAAAATATGAACGCAAAGAGACTTACGGTGTTAATGCCGTAGGGGAGCGCCGTCACATCTTCATGGCCGGTCTCGCGCGCTAAACGCCGCGCCTGCCAGGCGTAAAAAAAATTCCCCACCAGAATTGAAATGGCCGCACCGGGAAGGATCCGGCCGAAAATGTACTCATTCGGCAGGTGAATCAGCTCGCGGCAAAGACTGACGATCAGAATGAGCTGAATGAGATTATCGATCATCAATCCAAAGAACCCGTCGAGATCCTTGCGCACAAACCAAGCCGGTTTGAATGAGCTTTGCAGCGGCATCAGGTGAACTCCAAGTGAAATTTTTCGCGACTCTAGCTGTCGCCGTTGTTCTAAGTCAAACCTCAGTAGAGCAGGTGCGGTTAATAACCCTATCTGCGTCGGTTGGGAAAATTTCAGATAGGGTTTATAGGAGCTCGAGGTGTTTGGGTATCCGCGACGTTAACCAAGCGCGGCGCAGATCCTTTCGAAGGTCGCGTCCGAGGCACCGCAGGCGAGGAGTTTTCGATTCATGTGATGATCGAGTGTAAATACCGGCTTTTGCGCGTCCAATGCGGCTCTGGCGAGGTTCAACGACGCGCTTCCTTCGGGCGCGGATAGAACCAGCAGGGCCGCGGCCAATCCAATCACCAGTTCGTTCCTGCGAATCGATGCTCCCCTACTAATGCGCTTCGCGCTTGAAGTGCAGTGCGTCAGCAGCAAACCTTTATTCTGAGCAACCAGCTGTCTGAGCTCCGCCGAAGGTTTGAACCGATCGAGCGCCTTGGATGTGCAAAAAACCATTGTTGCTTGTTCAGCAAGTAAGATCCGAAGACATTCTTGCTCCAATTGCGAATGCCAACCGCCGATAAAACTCATATTCTTGGAAGCGGCCAGTCGTTGTGTGAGCTGCAAACTCGTCAATTCGAGATCGCGTTCGATCTGTTGAGAGGAAATGAGCGCAAGCAGTGGGCAGCGGAGAATTTCAGCATTGCCCACACCCCAGAGCGTTCGCGCTTGACGCTTAAAGATCAGATCCGCTTGTGGCGGCAGCATGATTTTCGAAATGTCCGAAGCGTGGATCATCCGGGATTTTGACTGGCTATTATCAGTTATTTCCCAAAAGCGCAGTGACTCTACGCGATTTCCTAGGTCGGCGGCAAGACAACCCGTTGCTCAGGACGATTACCTCGGGTTGAAACCACAGACGGCGGGCGGTAAGAAGCAATCAACAGTGAGCGAACTTCTTTACCAGGACCTTGGCTTAACGGATTATCTCACCGCACTGGCTTTGCAGGAGCAGTTTGTCGCTGGGAAGCAACAGAACTCCTCGCCAGATATTCTCCTCTTTGTCGAGCATCCCCATGTGTACACGCTGGGTCGGGGCGGCAACCAAGCCAACGTGCTGACGCCCGAAGACGTTCCGGTTATTCGGACCAGCCGTGGCGGCGATGTAACCTATCACGGGCCCGGGCAACTGGTTATTTATCCAATCATCGATCTGCGCTCGAAGCTGCGAAAAGACGTGCATCGCTACGTCAGAAACCTCGAATTGGCGGCGATCCAGACCTTGCAAGACTTCGGTTTGAGTAGCGCTCGGCGCCCTCCCTTCACGGGGATTTGGATCGGCGATAAAAAGATCGCGGCGATCGGTGTTGCGGTACGGAGATGTATTACTCTTCACGGCTTGGCGCTGAATGTGACGACGGATTCGGCATATTTTAGGCGGATCGTACCCTGCGGCCTCGCTTGGGCCGACGTGACGTCAATGGCGCGCGAGCTCGGCGCGGCCCAAAGTTTAACCGCAGTGCGGGATCGATTTCTCCATAACTTCGCAAACGTGTTTGGCTACTCGTCCGTTGAACAGGTCGAAGATCGAGGCTCGCGGATCGAGAATGGCTACGGTCTATCGTCGATTCTCCATCCTCAAGTGGATTGACATGCCCAGAAGACATCCTGACTGGATCAAAGTCAAAGCGCCGGGTAATCCCAACTACCTACGGCTGAAGCGCCTCATGCGTGAAAAAAACCTGCACACGGTTTGTGAAGAGGCGCGCTGTCCAAATATTGGCGAGTGCTGGGGCAACAAAACTGCGACGTTCTTGATTTTGGGCGATACCTGTACGCGCGGCTGTCGATTTTGTGCCATCGAAAAGGGTAGACCGCTCGCCCTAGATTCGGAAGAACCGCGCAATGTCGCTTTGGTGGTAAAAGACCTCGGTCTCGACCACATCGTAGTAACCTCGGTGAACCGCGATGACCTGCCTGATGGCGGCGCAGCGCATTTCGCCCAGACCGTATTCTGGATCAAGCATTTCAATCCGGGGATCAGGGTAGAATTGCTCGTTCCCGATTTTGCCGGCAACTTGCAGTCGCTCGAAACCGTCGTCAACTCCGGTATCGAAATTCTCAACCACAATATCGAAACCGTGCCGCGCCTATACGGCAAGGTCCGCCCCGGCCATAGCTATGAAGGCTCGCTGGACCTCCTCAGGGCGGCTAAAAAGCACCGTCCGGAGATCCTCACCAAATCCGGTTTCATGCTCGGTGTTGGCGAAACCGCCCCGGAAGTTCTCGCCACCTTGCAAGATTTGCGTGACAACCACGTGGACATTGTCACCATGGGTCAGTATTTGCAGCCATCTACCAAGCAGCTTCGCGTTGAGCGCTATGTGACACCGGAAGAATTCCACGATTTCAAAGCGCAGGCCGAGCTTTTAGGTTTTCGCCATGTCGAATCAGGCCCCCTCGTGCGGAGCTCCTACCACGCATGGAGTCACGTTGCATAAGTTGCTTGCCCACTTGCGAAACCCCGTCCTCCAATAAGTATTGAAATTGACTTGGCACCGCCATCTCCGTTATGTTCCCGGTGCAACACTGAGCTGAATTCTGAAATAGGCTCATGCGCGAGGCATCGACCGACCGGAAACGAACCGAGCACAAAGGAGGCGGACTATGGCAAAGCGGCGCCTGACTCGACGGGACTTTATTAAAACCGCGGCGGCGGGAGCGCTTACGACCGGGCTGGCAGGACCTCTGATCCTTCCTGGGCGCGCTTACGGCGCCGCGGCGAAAAAAACCTTGAAAATTCTGCAGTGGGTACACTTTGTTCCCGCGTTCGATAAGTGGTTCAACGAGAGTTACATCAAACAATGGGGTGAGAAAAACAACACCGAAGTAACGGTTGACAATATCGGTTTGGCTGGGTTGAGCGCGCGGGCCGCAGCCGAAGTGTCTGCACAAAAGGGCCACGATCTCTTCCTCTTCGAATGGCCACCGCCGTTTTACGAAGATCAAGTCGTCGACATGAAGGATGTCTATGGGGAGTGCGAGAAGAAATACGGCAAACCTATCGATCTCGCGATCAAGAGCACTTACAACCCGAAGACCAAAAAGTATTTCGGCTTCTCGCCATCGTTCACACCGGACCCCATCAATTGGCGCAAAGATTTATGGGACGATGTCGGCGTGGTGCCCGATAGCTGGGACAAGATCCTCGACGGCGGGCGCAAGATTAAGCAGAAGCACAATATTCCTGTGGGACTCGGTTTGGCCCAGGAGCTCGACACCTCGATGGCGCTGCGTACGATCATGTACTCTCACGGTGCGAGCGAACAGGACGCCAACGGCAATCTGGCCATCAACTCGAAAAATACGCTTGAGGCTGTCAAATACATGAAGGCTTTGTTTCAGGAGACCATGACGCCGGAAGTCTTCACCTGGGACGCTTCTTCGAATAACCGAGCGATGCTGGCCGGAACGATCTCGATAGCGCTCAACGCGATCTCGATCACGCGGACCGGTGAAAAAGACAACCCGAGCTTCACCGAGAAAATCCATCTTGCCAAAGCAGCCGCGGGACCAGTGCGGCGCATCGGCGTCGAGCATGTGATGGGCGTCTACGTCATCTGGAAGTTTGCCGAGAACATCGATGGCGCAAAAAAGTTTCTCGTCGACTACATCGGCAACTTTCACGAGGCGTTCGTCAATAGCCAATTTTATGACTTTCCCACTTTTCAACGGATGGTGCCCGATCTGAAGCAATTGCTTGCCAAAGATCCTAATGGCAAACCAGCGGGCAAGTATAGTGTTCTTGAAGACTCGCTCAGCTGGGCCACCAACATCGGTTATCCGGGTTACGCCAATGCGGCCATCGACGAGATTTACCAGAAATGGATCATTCCCGTCATGTTCGCCAAAGCCGCGCAGGGGGTCATGAGCCCGGAGGACGCCGTCAAAGAGGCTGAGGCCGAGTGCAAGCGCATCTGGGATAAATGGCGTGAGCGCAAATTGATTTAGGTCGCCATCGGTACCGCTGCCACATCCGCTGGAGGCTGACGAACGAAAAGGAGACGTCGAAGTTCGGCGTCTCCTTTTTTTGGCTCGTGGCCGGCTAGTGAACCGGAACACAGTTAAATGCTAGGATTGTACCGAGAATGGCCACGGTTGAGATACGCAGAGTAAAAAAAATTTTCGGCGACGTGGTCGCGGTGAACGGAATCGATTTGCTCACTCGCGATGGCGAGTTTCTTGTCCTGCTCGGCCCTTCCGGGTGTGGCAAAAGCACACTGCTGCGGATGATCGCCGGCTTTGAAACGCCCACCGAAGGCGAGTTCCTGATCGGTGGCGCGATCATGAACCACCTGCCACCCCGCGCGCGGAAAATTGCCATGGTGTTTCAGAGTTACGCTCTCTACCCGCACATGACGGTGTACAAGAACATCGCCTTTCCGTTGAAGGCTCAGGGAATGCGTAAAGCGCTGATTCCGCAGAAAGTAGAATGGGCGGCTTCGCTGTTTGGGATTGGTCATTTGCTCGACCGCAAGCCGCGCGCGCTTTCCGGTGGCGAACGCCAGCGCGTTGCGCTCGCGCGGGCGCTGGTGCGGGAGCCCTCGGTTTTTCTACTGGATGAGCCGCTTTCCAATCTCGACGCGCAACTGCGCGCCTCGGCAAGGGACGAGCTTCAGCAGTTTCAGCGTCGCATCGGTATCACGACCATCTACGTGACCCACGATCAAGTGGAAGCGATGGGATTGGGCGATCGTATCGCGGTAATGAAAGCTGGCTCGGTGCGCCAGATCGGCACGCCGCAGGAAATCTATGACGAGCCCGCCGATGCGTTCGTCGCTGGCTTTGTCGGCTCGCCGCCCATGAATTTAGTGCGCCATGAGAAGTATATTCTCGGTTTCCGCCCGGAGGATTTTCATCCCAAAGGGATTCACAATGGCAGTGCACGCCTTGCGAGCTTCAAACTAAATGTGACCCGGCTCGAATACCTCGGCGCTGATCGATTGATTTATGGAACTTTGGTTGGCGATTATTCCGCTCAGAAAGTGATCGCGCGGCTACCGGTTACGGTCCCTGTTAAGTTGGAGGCGGCCAATAGTTACGATTTCACGGTACCGGAAGATGAACTTCGGTTTTTCGATAGCTCGACGGAACTGCGCATCCCGGCGCAGCCGATCTAGCTAGCGCTAGGGGCCCTAAGCCGTGATGCACGAATTAACCGGTTCAGCCGAAGCAATCCCCCGCTCTAGCGTAGTGATGCTCGAAAGACCACGAACGCCGGTCCGAGCGCCGGTCCATCGATAGCGAGACGGGAAACCGCTGATGAACTCTTCAGATTCGATCGCAACTTCAGCGCAAAGCTTTTCGCCCCGCCATCGGCGCGGCTCTGCTTTGCTCGACAACGAACGCTGGCTCGGGCCGCTCTTGCTTGGGCCGGCGGTGCTTTACATCGTGCTCCTGGTGGGTGTGCCGTTTCTCATGGCGCTCTACTACAGTGTCAGCAACACGACCACGGGTGGCGGCACCATGGGTTTTGTTGGTCTCAAAAATTTTACTGCTGTCATTGGCACGCCGAAGTTTCAAACCGCGCTCAAGAACACCATCACCTTTGGGCTTATTTCCCAGGTGCTGATTTTAATTCTGAGCAATGCACTCGCTCTGTCTCTGCAGACGAACTTTCGCGGCAAGCGGCTGATCCGTTTTTTAATTCTCTTACCGTGGGTGGCGCCGATCTCCATCGGAACCATTGCGTGGTTGTGGATCTTCGACTCGACATACAGCGTGCTCAATTGGATGCTCAGGCTCACCGGATTGATTCATGGAACGGGTTACATGTGGTTGGGCTTGCCGCACCTAGCGATGGGGTCAATCATCGCTGTGAATATTTGGCGGCAACTTCCGCTCGCCACGGTCATTCTGCTCGCGGGTTATGGGTCGATTCCGCAGGATATTCACGACGCTGCCGCCGTCGACGGGGCCGGTTTCTGGCGCCATTTTTTTCAAGTTACTTTGCCGCTGATCTTACCGATCACCTTGGTTGCGCTGCTGTTTGGTTTGATCTTCACATTTACCGATATGGTCATCATCTATAATTTGACTCGCGGCGGACCCTTCGATACCACGCAGGTGCTCGCGAGCTTGGCGTTCTATACCGGCATCGCCGGCGGCGATTTGGCCGAAGGTGCAGCCATCGCGTTGTTTCTTTTTCCGTTGCTGCTCGCGATTGCGCTCGGTTTCCTGATGATCGCCCACCGGACTGAGGTGACCTGAGCATGCTTGATCGAACGAAGAGGTGGGGCGCGCTCTCGACCCGCGTGGGCATCCTGGGGGTGCTCACTTTCTTTTTTGCTTTTCCTTTTGTCTGGATGCTCATCACCGCATTCAAGCGGACGTCAGATTTGTATGATCTCAAGCACAACCCGTTTCTTTTTTACGAGCCACCGACACTGGAACACGTGAAGCGTCTGTTTTTCGAAACTCTGTACGGTCAGTGGCTCCTGAATACCGCATTTGTCGGTATTCTGGTGGTGCTGATCACGCTTTTACTCGCAGTGCCTGCCGGTTATGCCCTGGCGCGCCTGACCCGTAATTGGGGTGCCAAACTGGGCATCGGCATTTTTCTCACCTATTTGGTTCCACCCACCTTGCTCTTCATCCCGCTCTCACGAGTCGTGGTCAATCTTCACCTCGATGATTCGCTCTGGTCGCTGGTTTTGGTCTATCCGTCTTTCACCGTGCCATTTTCCGCGTGGCTGATGATGGGTTTTTTCAAGGCGATTCCCAAGGACGTGGAGGAAGCTGCGATGGTGGACGGATACAGCCGCATGGGCGCGTTTGTTAGGGTCGTCGTTCCGATCTCTTTCTCCGGCATATTGACGGTAGCCATTTTCAGTTTCACTTTGGTGATGCAGGAGTTCGTCTACGCTGTGACCTTCATCTCCTCGGTACACAATATGACCGTCGGTATCGGTGTGCCGACGTTTTTGGTCCATGGCGATGTCTATTTTTGGGGTTCGCTCATGGCCGGCTGCTTTATCGCAAGCGTGCCGATTGCGATCATTTACAATTTTTTTGTTGACCGCTTTATTTCCGGTTTCACCATGGGCGCGGTGAAATAGCGCCCTTCAATACACGTCGGATTTTAAAAACACTTATGGAGGCTATATGAAAGTCCTGCGACTCCGTTCATGGAATTTTCAAGCGCCTGATTTGGATGCGATGACGCGCTTCTATCAAGTCGCCTTGGGTGCAGACCTGCACGCCGAGCAAACCCTCGCCGGAGTAAAAGTGAATCGTCTCCGCGCTGGTGAAACCGGCCTTGGTCTCTTCGACGCTTCGGAAAAACACTTTCCCGGCGTGCCGCACCACACCTTCGACATCGAAGGACCCAGCGATCCGAAAGAATTGATCAAAGAGCTCGAAGGCAAAAGCATCAAGGTCGACGAAACGCGAATTCATGGTCAGGGTCCCGGCTATTCGGTGTATATCACCGATCCGAATGGCAACCGCGTGGAGCTATCGAAAGATTAGTTTGCAGTGCTGTAGGGGGACCGGCGCTCGCCCGGGACCAGATTCGCTAGCTCATGTGGCGGCCATCTTCGCCGCGAGCCAACGTGCTGTACGCAAAAGTTTTGCGTCACCATTTCGTGCGCCGACCAGCTGCACGCCAATAGGTAGTCCGTCGCTGCTTTCGAGCAGTGGTAACGATACGGATGGCATCCCGCAAAGCGTCCACAGAGTACAAAATCCAGGATCGCCCGTACTACTGATGCCTTTGGGCGCCGCGCTCGGCGCCGCGGGAGTCAAGATCGCATCGTAGCGCTGTTCAAAGAGCTCGAGGAAGCTTTCCTGCATCGGTGTAATCTGCGTTAGCGCCCGTTGATAATCGATGGCGAGCGCTTTTCTTCCCGATTCGATTTGCCATCGCAACTGCTCCGATAATCCGCCCACACTCCTTTGCCAGATGCGCTCGAGATTAGATGCCATTTCGGCGCTCATAATCGTCTGATGCCATTCCCAGGCTTTTTCCGCGGACGGAAAAAGCTCTACTTCCTCCACCTGTGAGCCCAGCTGCTCGATGATTTCCGCAAAACCCAGTTTGGTATCTTCATCGGCGCGCGCCCAGACCGGCGTCTTGATGAACGCAAACATCGGCGTCAGCGGCGGCTCTTCGGCGGCAATTTGACTGAATGGAATCGGCGCTCGCGGCTTCGTATCGGGATCATTTTCATCATAGCCCACCAACCGTTCGGTAATCAGCGCAATGTCACCGATCGACCGCGCAAATAATCCGACGTGATCGAGGCTGCGCGACAGCGCCAGCGCGCGATACCGCGAGATCAAGCCGTGCGTCGGTTTGAA
>Ga0207657_10001803_pt1 | contig 23097 bp, 27 predicted proteins | sample KBSC33metaG_FD_184316 | JGI IMG/M metagenome (GOLD analysis project Ga0207657, IMG submission 184316) | Corn rhizosphere microbial communities from Kellogg Biological Station, Michigan, USA - KBS C3-3 metaG (SPAdes) (version 2) | ecosystem: Host-associated > Plants > Roots > Rhizosphere > Soil ... | reverse complement strand
GACGATCTCGCCGTCAAGCTCCAGCACGAGGCGCAACACCCCGTGCGCCGAGGGATGCTGCGGTCCGAAATTGATGGTGAAGGTACGGACTTCGGCTTCAGACATGGCGGCACTCCGTGCCTTCGGCAATCGGCAATCGGCAATCGGCAATCGGCAAAGAAAGCCTCACGGTTCGCTTTCGTTTATCCTCCGGATGAGCGAAAACAACATCCGACCGAGCGCATCGCAACTGGCCACTAGCGGCTCCACCGCTTGCGCATCCGCCAACGCCAGCCGTTCCGACAGGATCAGGTGCGTCTCCAACTCCTTCAGTGATCCCTGCGCCACCCTGAGAAACTGGGCGTAGGCTCCCTTGCTGTTGCGGCCGTAGCCCTCGGCAATGTTCGCCGGGATGGACGTACCGGCTCGCCGAATTTGTGACGTGAGCCCGAATGCTTCCTCGCGCGGAAACGTGGGCGTCAGCCGGTAGCAGCCCTCGGCCAGTCGCATCGCTTCCTGCCACACTCTCAAATCGCGATAGTAATCGATCGCCACGGCAGCCGCCTCCCGCCAATCCGATTGCCGATTGCCGATTGCCGATTGCCGTCATTGCGATTTTTTCTCATCCCCCGGCAGCACATAGTCCGTGCCTTCCCAGGGCGACAGGTAGTCGAAATTGCGGAATTCCTGGGCCAGCTTTACCGGTTCGTAGACGACTCGCTTGCGCTCTTCGTCGTAGCGGACCTCGACGAAGCCGGTGAGGGGGAAGTCCTTGCGTAGCGGGTGGCCCTCGAAGCCGTAGTCGGTGAGGATGCGGCGCAGATCCGGATGGCCGGAAAACAGGATGCCGAAGAAGTCGTAGGCCTCGCGCTCGTACCAGTCGGCACCCGGGAAGATCGAGGTGACGCTCGGGACGGGAGTGGCGCCATCGGTTGCGACCTTGATGCGAACCCTTAGATTTCGCGTCGGGCTCAGCAGGTGGTAGACCACATCGAAGCGCTCGGCGCGGGCCGGGTAGTCGACGCCGCAGATGTCAACGATCGAGATGAACCGGCAATTGCCGTCGTCACGCAGAAACTGAACCACCTCGAAGATCGATTCCCGCGTCGCGGTCAGCGTCAGTTCGTCGTATGCGATCGCCTGGCCGAGGAGCTTGTCGCCAAGCTTCTCCGTCAGATACGCGCCCAGTTCGGTGAGCGTCGCCCCCAATGTCCCCTGGTCCATGCGGGCCCTATCTCTCAATCGTGCCGGTGCGGCGGATCTTCTTTTGCAGCAGCATCACGCCGTAGAGCAGAGCCTCGGCGGTCGGCGGGCAGCCAGGCACGTAGATGTCGACCGGCACTATACGATCGCAGCCGCGCACCACCGAATATGAATAGTGGTAATAGCCGCCGCCATTGGCGCAACTGCCCATGGAAATGACGTAGCGCGGCTCCGGCATCTGGTCGTAGACCTTGCGCAACGCCGGGGCCATCTTGTTGGTAAGCGTGCCTGCAACGATCATCACGTCGGACTGGCGCGGCGAGCCACGCGGGGCGAAACCGAAACGCTCGGCGTCGTAGCGGGGCATGGCCATCTGGATCATTTCGACAGCGCAGCAGGCAAGCCCGAAGGTCATGAACATCAACGAACCGGTACGGGCCCAGTTGATCAGATCGTCGGTCGCGGTGACGAGAAAGCCTTTGTCCGCCAGCTCGTCATTTATATCGGTGAAAAATGGATCGTCGGCCCCAACCGGCTTGTTGGTCTTGGGGTCGATCAGTCCCTGCGGGCGAGGCGCGATCAGCGTGCCCGTGTCGCTCAATCCCATTCGAGCGCCCCTTTCTTCCATTCGTAGACAAACCCGACGGTGAGCACGCCGAGGAAGATCATCATCGCCCAGAAACCGAACCAGCCGACATCCCGGAACGCTACCGCCCAGGGAAACAGGAAAGCGACTTCGAGATCGAAGATGATGAACAGGATCGCCACCAGGTAGAACCGGATGTCGAATTTCATACGCGCGTCGTCAAACGCATCGAAGCCGCATTCGTAGGCGGACACCTTCTCCGGGTCGGGCTTCTTCACCGCAATGACGAACGGGGCCACCAGAAGTGCGAGGCCGATCACCGCGGCGAGCCCGATGAAGAGCACGATCGGCAGGTAGTTGCTGAGCAAATCGGTCATGCGGCAGCCTGTTGCTGTGCCCGTCCGAGGACGGGCAGGCGGCGGTTCAGCGGGCGATTTGGGCGCGCGAACCAGCGCTTCGTGGATGGGTAGGGCTTAGCCCCTCCCTAACGGGGATTCAAGGAAAAGAAAACCTGACCATATTCGTCAGTTATCGCGCGAACTAACAGTGCCGCTTGCCGTGCCGTCGACAAAGAATGCCCGCAGACCGGGGGCCTATGTTAGCTGACGAATGGTCGGCCGTGGCGCGTTGCCACAGGGCCCGTCATTGCAGGTGGAACAGCAACCCTGCCTGCACCTTGGCGCCGGTTGGCGCAGCCCCCCAATTGCCGACTCCCTGTACCTCGCCCTTGACGCTCATCACGTCGGTCAGTGCGTATTCGGCGCCGCCGCCGAATGCATAGCCGCCGGCGCCTGCCGTCCAGCCTGGACCGGCCTCGGCGTAAGCCATGAGATTGCTGCTCACCAGCATGCCGGCGCGCCCGAGGGCGAAGAAGTCATAGGTGTTACCGCCCCCCTTCAGCAGGGCGTCGGCCTGGAACTCGATGCCGGCGATAACTGGATCACTGACCGTAAAGTTGGTGCCTGCGACGATGCCGATCGAGCCGGCCTGAAGGCCGCCGACCTCGCCCCCGCCCTGCGCGCCGAGGTAAAAGCCATCAAAGTTGAAGGCCGCCGGGTTGTAGGCCGGCACAGCATTGTAGTCGGGAGCCGGGCCGTAATCCGGGGCCGGGTTGTAGCGCGGGGGTGGATTGTAGGCCGGCGCCGACTGGCGAACGGAATTGGCGCGATGGCTCGAGGGAGGCTGCCACACATCCATGGCCTGCGCGCTACTGACCGCGAAAACTGCGGCAACCATGCCGATAAGCAGTGCACGAACTTGCATGGGGCCGATCCTCTAAGTCGCGGGGACAGCCTTTATCTTGGGGACGCCAGTGGCGCGGGCGCAACCCAACTGCGTCAAATTTTACGGAACTGGGCTAACGAAAGGTAACGATGCGAAGAGGGCGAATAGGTGGCTGCCAGCCCAGAGGGTGAGCCCGCTTAGGCCTGCCCTTCCTGCCATTGCCATCAGAAATGGAACTGCGCCCCCAGTGTCACCTGGTCCTTCGGATTGGCGCCGGTGACGGGAAAGCCGTGCAGGTATTGCGCCCGCAGCGAAAGCGCATCGGAAACGGCGTATTCGAGGCCACCGCCTGCCAGCACGTCGCTCTCGTCCGGTGCTCCCGTGTCAATGCCGTAGCCGGCCGCGCCGTAGAGCAAGGTATTGTCGCCAACCAGCAGGCCGGCCCGGCCGACCGCCTGGGCATAGCTGGTAGCCTCGGTGCCGCCGCCAAGGCCGGTCACGGCAATTTCGGCGCCGGCGAGGACGAAATTGAAGGTGGTGTTGATTCCCGCATCGATGCCGAGACCGAGTTGGCCGCCGCCGGCGGGGCTGTGCTGGTAGGCGCCAAAGACGCCGGCGTAGAAGCCGCTCCAGTCGAAGGCCGGCGCAGTGCTAGCCACTGGCATCGCCTGGGAAGCACTGGTGGAGTAGGTGATGAGATCGGTCGCCGACGCGCCGGTCGCCGAAAGAGCGAGCAGCAGAGCAGTCGCAGCGAACTTGTTCAGCATCTCGAGCTCCCTTCTCCCCAGCAGAAACGGTCGGCAGAAGTGCCGGTTCCGGCACCGGCCAGTCTGCAGGAGGCATGTGGAAAAAATGGGACACCACGGCGCCCCAGACAAGATGTTAACGAAATATTGCCGGTCGGGTCGCCCCTGCCCAACGTCAGGACTGGCGGAACCGGGCATCGAGCGCGGCGCGCCCCAACAGCGCCGAGATCACTTCCAGCGCGAAGGCCGGATCCTCCGATTCGGTGATCGGCAGCGGCGGGCGCGGCGCTAACATGCTCGCTGCTACCTCCGGCCGGTCGAAGAATCGGTCCCGGATGGCCGTGGCCCGCCCAATCCGCGCGGCGACTTCGTCGGCCAGCACATCGATGCGTGCGACGATAGCCGGCGATGGGGGCTGGCCCGGCCGCAGGCTGCGGGCCAGCACCCTGCCCCAATGCGCGCAGCCGGTGAGCAGCAGCAGGCGTTCGCGCACCTCCCCGAATCGGGTCACGGCGTTCCAACGCCCGCCCAGCGGGCGGGCGGCGGCGGCGAGTTCGGCGTAGGCGCGATCGAGCAGCCGCGAGCGTGCCAGCAGATGCAGCGGCTCGGGCTCGCCGTGGGCGCGGCGCCGGGCGGTCGTCACCAGATCGCCGAGCGCGGCGAGGTATTTGTCGAGTGCGGCGGCAGCGGCCTTGGAGGCGCGCGCCGGAAACACCAGGAAAGCGACGAGGGTGCCGGCGAGCGCGCCGATCACCGTTTCTTCGAGGCGCAGCAGCAGCAGTTCCGGCGTGAACGTACCGGTCACCCCGTAGAGCAGCGCCAATGCGATGGTGAGAAAGAAGATCATCGTGCCGTAGGAAGTCTGCACAAAATAGATGGCGACGAACAGCAGCACCGGGATGGCCACTCCCGACAGCAGCAATTGCCCGTGCAGCAGGGTGGCGACGGCCGTGCCGCCGATCAGCCCGGCAAAGGTGCCGGCGGAGCGCTGCAGCGAACGCATCGCGGTGTCGGCGCGTGACTTGGTGTTGTTGAAGACGATGAAGGCGGTAATCACCGCCCAGTACCAACGCATCGGCGACACCATGAGGCCGATGCTCAGCGCGATGGCGCAGGCCAACGTCACCTGGATCGGCAATTGGTACTCGAGGGGCACATGCCAACTTGCCACGGCGTCGGGTGATGCGGCCGGTGGCGAGTTGGGTCTGGGCGCGGCGGGTGCAAAGGCCGGCGAGGGTTTTGGCCCGAGTGCACTCGTGAGCCTAGTGCGCGCCTGATGGACGCGCAGCAAGAGCCGGCTTGCTATCTCTTCGGCAGGCGGTGCGTCGCGCAGTCCCCGCACGGCCTGATCGACGGCCGCCTCGTCGTGGTACAGCACGGCGCGCACCAACTCGTCGGGCGGCAGTGCGAGGTAGCTGGCACGCGCCATGCGCTCGACTACCAGTTGCAGCTCGAACAGTGCCACGGCGACATCGGAGGCCGCCCCGGCGGCGGCAAGCGAGCCTTCCTCGCCCTGCGGAATGAAACCTTCCGCCATGAGTACGGTGTCGCGCAGCCGCGCTAGATGCTTTTGCACCGGCCGTCGGTCGATTGCGGCCGGCCCACCATGGCGGTCGGGATCGAGCAGATAGCGCAGGATGAGGTTGATGCGCCGATCTATGGTGACGAGGGCGCGTCGGAAATCACGTTCGGCATCGTCGTGCAATACGACGGTGGCAACGAAATGGGTCACGGCAAGCGCCAGCGCGGCGGCAAGCGCCAGCCAACCGATGTCCGCCGGCCGGGCGCGCAGGTAGTCACCCATGAAGTACGACATGAAGGTGATCATGCCGACGGCAAACCAGCGTTGGCCGAACTTGCGCACGTAAACGGCGGCAAAGATCACCGTGAGAAAGGTGGCGTCGGCGAGAAGCGGCATGCCGGCCACGAGGCCCCCGAGGAAGACCGCGCCGACGGCAGCAGGCAGCGCATAGAGGCGGGTGCGCAACTGCCCCGCTTTGGTTGGATCACGCACCGCCAGGGAGGCGTTGAAGGCGATGATCAGCGCCAGCCCATAGGCGGCGACCGGCAGGGGGTGGATGAAAAAGGTGATGCCGGCGAGGAGCGCGCTGCTCAACAGGAGCGACAGCAGGCCGCGCGAGGCGAGACGCAGGCGCGAAAACGCCGGATCGCCAGCCGCGACACGGTCGCGCAGGCGTCCGAGCAGACGCTCACCCTGTCGCCGGTCGCCATAGGGCGCATCGATTGCAGCCACGCCTGTTCCTCAACCGGATCCAAGAACGGCTCCAAGCTTAGGCCACATCGGCAAGACTTGTACAAACCCCCGGTCCGACAGGAAAGGCGCTCGGGTCGCCCTCAGTCGAAGCTGAGGCTTACGGCTGGTTCATTATTCCCCGGCAGCCGCTCGAATGCGGCTGCGAATGTCTGGTCCGTGGTGGCAACGATGTCGGCGGAAGCGCCGTCGAGCCGCGCCCGCACCGCATCGAGGAAGAGGGCGGAAAAATTGACGGCAAAGCCGACACCGCGATGCTGCACCGCGCGGGCGTAAACGACATCCTCAAGCAATTGCAGCGCCGCGCCACGCTCGGCCGCCGGAAGCGCCGCGAGCGCGATTGCCGTGCGCTCCACCAGCGAGCGCAACCGCCCCGAATTGTGTTCAAGATACATTTCGGCCCTCGTCTAACGACGCCGCATCGTGAACACACAACAGCTTGACGCTTTTTGCAAGCTATTTCATCGACTTGGTTAAGGCGTCTGGGCTCGTCATAAAACAAGTCACAACTTTCTTCGCTCGGCAGGGCACGAACCCAGCATCACGAGCGGGGACGAGTCGCTGCCGCTACGCAAACATTAGAAGTTTGATCTTGTTGATAAAAAGTGGCGCGAGTGACGGGACTCGAACCCGCGACCTTCGGCGTGACAGGCCGACGCTCTAACCAACTGAGCTACACCCGCATCCCGGGGCGCAACGGCCCGTTCAATGCAGGCGTCCGTGTAGCCGCCGACCCGGATCAAGTCAAGCGCCGCCACCGTGAATTCCGGTCGAGATGTGACGGCACGCCGAAGAAGTTGGCCGCCTCATGCGGGCCGACGCGCTTGGTTCTGCCGTGTTGGCAGCAAGCCGGACTGGAAAGCGGTGCCGTCGCCGCCGGACGTCGACCTATCTCAGGGCAGCGGATGGGCAGTGCCACGGATCGACACAACGACTCGTGCGCCCGGGTAGAGGCCGCGGGAGCCGATACCCCGCAGCACCATGGTATCGGGGGTGGCCGCCATTGGATCGTCGATGGCGATGGTGGCGGCGCTGGTGCGGCCGGCAAAGTCGATATCGAGCAACCGCGCCGTCAGTTCGCCGGGCGTCGCCGGGCCATCGGTCTCGGGTCGCAGCAGGATCTGCTCCGGCCGCAGCATGATTTCACACGGGCCCGGCCGCGGCGTTCCGACGAGCGGGACGATGCCCAGCCTGCAATTTGCCTCGCCTCCGGCAACGTTTGCCTTGAGAATCAGGCAATCGCCCATGAACTCGGCGATCATCCGGTCGGTTGGCCGGAAATAGATGTCACGCGGCGTGCCGGTCTGGGGAAGTTGGCCGGCGCGCATCACCGCGACGCGGTCGGCAAACGACAGCGCCTCGGCCTGATCATGGGTGATCAGGATGGTGGTGATGCCCGCCCCTTGCAGAAGCTTTGCCACAGCACTGCGAAGATTGGCGCGCAGCCCGGTATCGAGGGCCGAGAACGGCTCGTCGAGCACCATGAGTTGCGGCCGGGTGGCCAGCGCCCGGGCCAGGGCGATGCGCTGCTGCTGGCCGCCCGACAATTCGTCGGGCCGCCGCGTCAGGACCGAATCGTCGAGTTCGACCATGGCCAGCATATCACGGACGCGCTGTTGCCAGCCGGTCTCGCCCCGCTTCAGGCCGAAGCCGATATTTTCTGCCACCGTCAGGTGCGGAAACAGGGCCCCGTCCTGCGCCACGACGCCAATGCCACGCTCATGTGTCGGCAGGATGCGCGGGCCGTCGGCCAGCAGCCTGCCGTCGAGGCTGACGCGGCCGCTATCCGGGGCGTCGAAGCCGGCGATGATGCGCAACAGGGTGGTCTTGCCGGAGCCTGACGGGCCGACGATAGCCATGCGACTACCCTGCTCCACCGCAAGGTCGATGCCGTTGAGCGCGACCACCGCACCAAAACTCTTGGCAACGCCATTGACCTCGAGAAAGCTCATCGGCCGGCCAACCGCCGCGATTGCGCGTGCAACATCCAGACCAGCGGGAGCGAGATGACGATCATCAGCACCGCATACGGCGCGGCGGCGACATAGTCGAGTTCCCCGCTCAGCGACCAGAATGCCGTAGCGAGGGTTTCAGTGCCGTTGGGGGCGAGCATCTGAGTGGCGGTCAGTTCGTTGGCGATGCCCAGCGCCACCAGCGCCATGCCCGCGGCGGCCCCCGGCGCGGCGAGCCGCAGCGTCACCGACCACAGCGCGCGCGCCGGCCGTTGTCCGAGGCTGTGGGCGACCTCCTCGAGCCCGACGGGCGCTTGCGCCATGCTGGCCCTGAGGCTGATCAAGGCCCGCGGCAGGAACATCACGACATAGGCCAGCACCAGCGTCCACACGGTCTGGTAGATCGGCTGCGCCACCCGCACTGTGATGGTGACCAGTGCCAACCCGACCACCGCCCCCGGCAAGGCACCGACGAGATAGTTCGAGCCTTCGAGCAGCCGCAGCAGCCGTCCCGGCCGGCGCACGGCGAGCCAGGCCATCGGCAGCGCCGCCAGCGTGGTCAGGGCGGCGCCGCCCAGCGATACGACGACGGTCTGCCCCAACGCCCCGGCCAGCTCGGGCGACAGCCAGGATGTCACGCCCCCTGCCAGCAGCCAATTACCGATGGTGAGCAGCGGTACCCCGAGCGACAGAGCGGCAACCACGATGGGTAGCAGCAGGCACGGCGCGGTGAGGCGGCCGAGCCGGACCAGGGTTACCGGCCGTGCGGCCCCTGCCCCGATGCGGGCATAACGAGCCCAGCCGCGAAACCGGCCCTCGGTGCCGAGCAGCACGAAGCAGCAGAGCACCAGCACGCCTGCCAGCATGTTCGCCGCCGGGCCGTTAAAAGTAGAGCGAAATTGGTCCATGATTGCAGTGGTGAAGGTGTCGAAGCGGATCATGGCAAACAGACCGTATTCGCCGAGCAGGTGCAGCCCGACCAGCAGCGCTCCGCCGCACAGCGCCAGGCGCAATTGGGGCAGCACCACGCGCCAGAACACCTGTGCCGGTGGCTGGCCGAGAGAGGCCGCGGCGTCCTCCAGTCCCGGATCGAGGCGCCGCAACGCTGCGACTACGGGCAGGTACATGAAGGGGAAATAGGCCAGCGTCGAGATCAGCACGCCCGCCGGCAGTCCGTTGAGCGTGGGAACGAGGCTGATCCAGGCATAGCTGTGGACGAACGCCGGTACGGCCAATGGCGCGACCGCAAGCCAGCTCCAGAGGTGGCGTCCCGGCAGGTCGCTGCGCTCGGTCAGCCATGCCAGCGCGACGCCGAGCACGATGGTCGCCGGCACGGTTAGTACCTCCAGCAGAGCAGTATTCACCAGCAACTCGGCGACGCGCGGCCGGAAGACCAGGGCGGTGGAGGTTGTCCAGCCGGTCTGCACCGTTACCAGCGCGATAAAGGCGAGCGGCAACAGCGCTGCGATCGAAACGAGAACCGCCAGCACGGCCATCGGCAGGAACGCCGAGCGCGTTCGGCGCAATCGGGCACCCGGCGCTGCCTCGGTGGGGGTGTCGGCGGTCGTCAACATGGATGAGGCCCGAGGATCACGCCCCGGGCCCTTTCAGTTGCTGCGTGGAAATCCGGCATCACGGCGCCATTGTTCAACCCGCCTAGAGTAAACCGGCGGCCGTCATGAGATCGCTCACCGCTTTGCTGTTGAGCGTCGATGGCTCGATCTGCGGCGCCTGCAGGTCGGCGAGCGGCACCAGCTTGGGATTGGATGCAGCGCCGTTGCCGACGGCGTATTCGAACGAGTTGCCGGTCTTCAGGATTTCTTGCCCGGCGGGGCCGGTGATCCACTTGAGGAAGGCCTGCGCGTCGGCCGCATGCTTGCTCGAGGCGAGCACGCCGCCGCCCGAAACGCTGACGAAGGCGCCTGGATCCTGGTGGCGGAAGTAGTGCAGCGCGACGTTGTTGCTGTTCTCGCCGGTCTTCGCCTGGTCGCCGAAGTAGTAGTAGTGATAGATAACGGCGCCTTCGATCTGCCCGGCGTTCACCGCCTTCATCGCGGCGCCGTTGCCTTTGAACGCCAGCGCGCCGGCCTTCATGGCCTTCAACCAGTTGGCGGTCTCCGTCTCACCCTTGAGCTGCAGCAGGGCGCTGACGATCGCCTGGAAATCGGCGCCGGCCGGCGCGGCGCCCCAATGGCCGCTCCACTTCGGGTCGGCGAGATCGAGCAGCGATTGCGGCAAGTCAGCTTCCTTCAGCTTGCGCGTGTCGTAGGCAAAGACGGTGCTGCGCGCAGCGATGCCGATCCACTTGCCATCCGCAGCCTTGAAGGTCGCCGGCACCTGCGCCAGCGTCGCAGCGTCGACCGACTCGAACAGGCCCGCATTGTCGACCAGTGCCATGGCCGGTGAGTTCTCGGTCAGGAATACATCGGCCGGCGATGCCGCGCCCTCCTGCACGAGCTGGTTGCCGAGCTCGGTATCGTCGCCGTTGCGCAGCGTTACCTTGATGCCGGTATCCTTGGTGAACCCGTCCGCCCAGGCCTCGGTCAGCGCCTGATGCTGCGCGTTGTAGACGACAATTCCGTCATCGGCGCTCGCCAGGCCCGGCAGGAACGCGGCGGCAATTGCCAGGGCCGCAAGGGCGGAAAGTCTTAGGGTGGGCATTCGAACCTCACTGAACGATCGTGAGCCGTCACCAAGCGGCTTCCGCCCCAAGTGAATTAAGTTGACCATGGCAGTCAACTATTATGTTTTAGAACGATTCTCGACTCTGCGGGCGTCGCGATGGGCGTGAGCCGCAAGAACAGCTTCGCCGAGGAAAGCGCGACGAACGCGCTCCTCCGAGCTTGTCGTTCAACTTCAAGTGATGCAGGGCCCGAGTTCGGGCGGAACAGTCCGATCCGGGCATCGTGATCCCCTTCTTAAAGGGGAGCGATATGAGTCTTGCCTGTCATGAAAAGCATTGCGGCGCCGATGCCAACGGCGCCGCGTAGATTTCGCGCCGCGATCTGCGGTCGCTGCACGCACCGCCCGACTCGGCAATGACCTTATGACTCGACGAGGATCACCAGGGATTCCGGCACCACGCCATCGTTGGCCATCGCCTCCTCGGCAGCCTTGCCTTGCATTACCTTCGTAAGCGAATCCATATCCGGAACGTCCATCAGAACGGCCACTTGCGTCGGATTTTTTGGATCGACGAAAGTCCGGATGTTGGTTATCCCGACCGCGCCAAATAATTCTTTGCGCTTAGGCGAGCTCAGCCAATGTTCAGTGCTCTTCGTGATGCTATGGTAGCCAATAACTGTCGGCATACGATCCTCCCGTTCTTGACGTCGCAGATTACACCAACTTTCTAGAAGCCGATCTTCCCATGGCATTATGTCTGGTTCAAGTTCAGTTATCTTGCCTTCTTGCCAGAACCGAAGTCCAGGAAGCGAGCCTCATCTTCTGGCAATAAACATGCTGACTGGGGACCGGGCGCCTGCCCAATCTACGCCTTGGCAGACGGCGCTTCCTCGCGGGCGCTGTGATCGAAGAACGGCACCAGCAACAGGCCGGTGAAGAAACCGCCGAGGTGGGCCTGCCAGGCGATGCCGACATCCTGCCCGATAACCAGGGGAGCCAGCGGCACGAGACAGTTCAGCACGATCCAGATGATGGAGAAGTTGCGCGCCGGCCCGGAGCGAAGCATTTCCGGCAGGCTGGCCATGCGGCGCCCAAGCGCCACCGGTTCGCCGGTTTCGGGATGCGGCGCGACGATGACCGGTTGGAAAATGAAGCGCATGGCGGCACCGGTGAGGCCCGCAATACCGCCCGATGCTCCCACCAAATAGCCGGCGGTGTCGAATTCGGTGATGGCGAAGGCCAGGGCCCCAATCGCTGAACTGACAAAGAATATCACCAGCGTGCGCACTACGCCGTAGCGACGCGCCACCGGGGTGCCGAAGATCACCAGCCAGGCGACGTTGCCGAGCACGTGTTCCCAACCGCCATGCAGGAAGCCATAGGTCAGCGGAGTCCAGATCAGGGGGGTGAGTCCTCCCGCGAACTGGTCCGGAACGAGGAGTCGCGCCGGGACGAAGGCCAGCCATTCATAGATGTGCTGCTGGGTGTCTTCGTTAAAAATCCAGCTCATCCCGGCCTGAATCGCCAGCATCAGGCCCGCCAGTACGACGATCAGCGGGGGCAGCATGAAAATCGGCTGCCGCCCCTGTTCTGCCGGGATTTGCTCGTCTTTTTCGGGATCGGTCATGGGCTGCCTGCGGTTTTCCACTTGTGCGCCCAAATCACCCAGTTTTCCACACGGGGCAAGCCGCATTAACCTTAAGGATTGTTTAAGGGGGATTTAGCCGCAGCGTTTTGGCACTGTCCGAGTCGCAGCGGGGCGTTCCACATTGGTTGTGTGAGCGCCGGCCGATGATGTGGGCTATAATGCAAAAAATCAGCACCAAGACGCTGTTCGACTACTGGAATTCGATCCGCGGTGCGCGCAGTGCCCCCGATCGCCGCGACATCGACCCGGCTCGAATCAAGACCGCCCTGGCTTCGACATTCATCCTTGAGCGCGATGCGACGCATGAATTTTCGTTCCGCCTCGCTGGGTCGCATCTGTGTTCGGCCTATGCCCGGGAGCTCAAGGGGCGCTCCTTCACCCGGCTCTGGCATGCCCGCGACCGTGATGCGATGGAGACGCTGATCCGGGCGGTGACAGAAGATCACGCCGTCGCCCTCGTTACCTTCGAGGGCAAGACGCCGATCCAGACCAAGGCGGTGTTTGAGACGATTCTGTTGCCGATTCGCCACAACGGAATGACCGATACCCGAATGCTCGGCGCCATGACGGCGTTCGAGACCCCCTACTGGTTCGGCGTGCAGCCCATCATGGAGCAGCGCATCACCGGCCTCAGGCTGATCTGGCCGGACGAGATCTCCCCGGAGGAGATGGCGCGCGACATCGCCGCCACGATTTCCAACGATTTCGCCATCGGGGGCGGCGCGATGGCGCAGATTCCGATGGCGGCCACGGTGTTCGGCCGTGCGGCGCGACGCTATGCGCACCTGGCGGTGATCGACGGCGGCCGCCCGCGCTGAACGGCAAATTAGCGACAGACTTTTTTAGGTTTGGCCCATACTCCTTACCAACGGTTAACCAAACCGCACTAGCGTGATTGCAGGCATGCCTTTCCTGCCCGCCGAGTGCGCCTGATGCTAAATGATGAAACCACTACGTTGCGTGCTGTAAGGGCTGGTCGCAGCCAGGCTGACATGCCGCGTTTTCAGCGCGTCAAAGTTTCGCTGCTCGGCCGCTACATGCTGGCCGACCGGCGCGAATTCCCATGCCAGGTGCTGGAAATGTCGCCCGGCGACGCCGTGGTGATCGCCCCGGTCAGCGGTGGCGTCGGCGAGAAGGTCATCGCCTATATCGATCACATCGGGCGTATCGAGGGGCTGATCCTCGATCCGGTCGATGGCGGCTTCCTGATGGAAGTGGTGGCCTCGTCACGCAAGCGCGACAAGATGGCGGCACAACTCACCTGGCTCGCCAACAAGGACGTGCTCAACCTGCCCGAGGATCGCCGGCATGAGCGGGTGGTTCCCGATAACAGGCACTCCACGGTGGTGCTCGATGACGGGCGCCGCTACAATTGCAAGATCATCGACATTTCGCTGTCCGGCGCGGCAATCGAATTGGCGGTTCGCCCGGCAATGGGCACGCCGGTGACGCTCGGACGCATGCGGGCGCGGGTGGTGCGGCATTTCCAGAACGGAGTGGCGGTCGAATTCGCCTCCGCCCAGGAGATGCTCACCGTGGTGCAGCAGAACCTGCGGCTGAACTAAAGGGCCCCGTTGCCCGCTGGTTTTTACCCGGCGTGACGGCCTCTTGCAGCGCTCCCCCTCACGACATCACCAACATCGGCGCCCGGCCGCATCTGGCATGGCTAACAGCCACTGAATCGATCGGCTAAAACACCGATAAAACTTGCATCTGAGTTTTCGGACCGGGGCAATTGCCGGCCCGTAGCGTGGTCTCCGTCAGGGGAGACTACGACATGTCGATCATCGAATTCGTCAAGCGGGCAATGGCTCTGGCGATATTTGCCGGGGCGGCCATGACGCAGCCCGCTGGCGCCGCGCAACTCGTCGACTTCACCAATGTGGCGTTTGCCCAGGTCACCGGCGAGACCAGCAGGCCCATCGGCCACGTCGAGTTCTGCAAGCGCTTTCCGGGCGAATGCGGCGCGAACGCGGTGGTCATCGAGGATGTGACGCTGACGGCCGGCAAGTGGCAGCAATTGCTCGACATCAACAGCTTCTTCAATACCACCATCGTGCCGGAGACCGACCAGCAGCTTTATCACGTCACGGAGTATTGGACCTATCCGCACGGTTTTGGGGATTGCGAGGACATCGCGCTCGCCAAGCGCAAGGCGCTGATCGCCAAGGGGTGGCCGGTCAGCGCCCTGCTGCTGACGGTGGCGAAGGAGAGCGATGGCGAGGGCCACGCCGTGCTGATGGTGCGCACCGACCGCGGCGACCTCATTCTCGACAACCAGGATTCGACCATCCGCGACTGGCACGACAGTCCCTATCACCTGCTGAAGCGGCAGTCGCAGGCCAATGCCGGTGTCTGGGTCGGTATCGACGACATGCGCCAGGCGGTCATCGTCGCCAAAAACTGAGGCGGGCTCTATCTCTCCCCTTCTCCCCTTGCGCGGGGCGCCGAATGAGGGGCGCCGCTAGCGCTGCGCTTTCGACCTACCCCTCACCCCCCTGCCGGACCCTCTCCCGCAAGGGGAGAGGGAAGATTGAGGTCAGCCAGTGTTCAAACGAAGGACACGGTGCGGCCATTCTGGCGGAGATTTGCGGCAGCGTTGGCCGGCTCAGCCGGTGACGGCGAAATAGACGCCCATGAACAGCAGGCCGGTGATGAACGCCCAGCCGAAGGCGACGAAGGCCGAGATCAGGGCTGAACTCAGCGACAGGGTATCACCCGCCTCATGCCGCCAGCCGAGCTGGAGCATGATGTAGGGGCCGCACACGAAGCTCATCGCCACGTGACCCATGCTGGTGAGGTAGCTCTTGCCATCGTAGCGGAGCATGGCGGGCTGCTTCAGCAGTCCCTGGTAGAGGTGAGTGCCGGCGCCAGCAATGCAGAGCCCGACTCCCATGACGAAACCCGCAACCATGAACTGAAACATCGTGCTGGTGTCCCCGAGGGCCGGCCGCGTTGGCTTGTGCGGCGCTTGTTAACGCATTGTTAAGCATATGCGGGGCCTGATCGGGTGTCATGTGAACTCGCGGAATCTGGTTAACACGCCTCATGTCCACGCCCGCGCTCCTGCCGGAGCCGCAAACCGAGCCGCATTCGGTCACCTACACGTTGGGCGCCATCATGCTGGTGGTGGTGATGCTCGGGCTGGCGCTGGCCTATGGCCTCAGCGCCCTGGCGCCGCGTCCGCAGCTCGAGGCAACTGCCGATTCCAATGACGTGACGGTATCGCTGGTCGGCAAGCGCCTGAGCATTCCCGCCGCGTGGCTACGCAGCCGCGATCACAAGGCGGATGGGTTTGCCAGCCAGATCGAGCTCGAGTTGCGGCTACCGCTTGGGCGCAGCGGAACGATCGTGCCGGTCGAGGTGACGCTGCTGCCGCTCAGCCAGGTGCGCCCCAGCGCCAGCCTGCTCGACGGCGTCTATCTGCACCAGTTCATGCCCAACGAGCTGGCGGGCGCTTCGGGGCTGGTCGGCAAGCCGCTCTACGCCACCGACGGCTACCAGAACGAGACGGTGTGGTACGATGCGCTGTCGCAAAATCCGTTCGTTGCCAAATGCATGGCACCGCCGGAGCCACGCGGCGTGGCCCGGTGTCTCAGGACCGTCGCTCTGCCAGACGGCATTGCCGCGGTATACGGGTTCGACGCCGACGTACTCGACTCCTGGCGACAATTCGATCCCGAAGTGCGGAGCCGATTGAGCCGGATTGGGGCGATCTAGGGCCTTTCCGATCCTTGTCGAGGCAGGTGAGGCTCCCCTCGGGCCTGCCCCGGTGAAGCGTCCGTTGGGCGGTCACCGCCAAGTTATCGCCTTGCCGGATTGGCCGGTGTCGGCTACGCGGGGCCCGGTAACCGCGGAGCGCCCGAATGCTGAGCCAGTTGATCGAACATCTTGGGGCCATCATCATCGGGGTGATCTCGGCGACCGGCTATGTCGGCGTCGCGGCGCTGATGGCGATCGAGTCGGCCTGTATCCCCCTGCCCTCGGAAATCATCATGCCGTTCGCCGGCTATCTGGTCTCGACGGGCACGCTGACGCTGTGGGGGGTGGCGCTCGCCGGCGCCGTCGGCTGCAATATCGGCTCCACCGTCGCCTATGCCATTGGTGCGTGGGGCGGGCGGCCCCTGGTCGAGCGCTGGGGCGGCTACGTGCTGCTGAAGCCGCACGATATCGACGTGGCCGAGCGGTTCTTTGCGCGTTTCGGCTCCATCGCGGTGTTCATCGGGCGGCTGCTGCCGGTAGTCCGCACCTTCATTGCGCTGCCGGCCGGGTTCGGGCGCATGAATATGTGGAAGTTCCAGATCTACAGCTTCATCGGCTCGTTCCTGTGGTGCCTGGCCTTGGCCTGGTTCGGCGAGCAGCTCGGCGTGCAGTGGGATAACAACCCTGCGGTCAAGGCAGCGTTCCACAGCGCCGATGTGGTGATCGTCGGGCTGGCGGTAATCGCCATCGGGTGGTTCGTGTGGAGCCGGCAGCGGCCGAGCTGAGCTATTTCACTTCGTCGAGGTCGACGTCGAGAATCGCCATGGTAAAATTATACGAGCGGTCACCGTCTTCGTCGTCGACGTAGATCAGGCCGAGGAATTCGTCGCCGACATAGACTTCGACGCTGTCGTTCTGCTTGGCGCGGGGCCGGACGTCGAGTGCCCGGTTGCCGAACTTCTGCTGCAGGAATTTTTGCAGCTTGATGATTTCCGGGTGATTCACTGGCCGCTCCTTGGGGCTAGAGCAATGACCATCCCGATGGAATCGGAACGGATGCTGCAAGTTCTTGTTGTCGCGCGATCGAACCGGAAAAGCCTACAACTTTTCCTGATCACGCTCCTGGTTCTTGTTGGTCGCACGATCAAACAGGGAAAGTCGGATAGCCTTCCCGGTTCACGCTCTGATCGAGGTGCGGCACAGCCGCTGCTGCCTGCTGAATGGACGGAAACGCCTGCCGCCGTCAACCGGTCGTGTCCCGTACCACCACGATATGGTCCATTCCCGAGCCGGGCTGGGCGCAGCCGGCCTCGCCGACGATCCGGGCCGGCACGCCGGCGACGGTGACACTTGGCGGCACCGGCTTGACCACGACGGAGCCCGCGGCGATGCGCGCACAATTGCCGACCACGATATTGCCGATGACGATGGCGCCGGCGCCGATCAGCACGCCATTGCCGATCTTGGGATGCCGATCCTGGTCGGCCTTGCCCGTACCACCCAGCGTCACGCCCTGCATGATCGAGACGTGATCGCCCACCACCGCAGTTTCCCCGATGACGACGCCGGTGCCGTGGTCGAGCATCAGCCCCTTGCCCAGCCGCGCCTCGGGATTGATGTCGACCTGGAACACCTGGCTCGAGCGGCTCTGCAGGTAGAGCGCAAAATCGCGACGGCCAAGCTGCCACAAGGCATGAGCGAAGCGGTGCGTCTGGACGGCCTGATAACCCTTGAAATAGAGCAGCGGCTCAATCGCACGATGGCACGCCGGATCGCGCTCGAGGGTCGCCGCAAGATCGGCGCGCGCCTCGGTGCCGATCTCCGGCCGCGCCTTGAGCGCATCGCCGAAGGCCTGCCGGATCAGATCGGCGGAGACGTCGGAGTGGTCGAGGCGTTCGGCGAGCCGATGCGCCAGCGCCTCCTCGAACGTCGCGTAGTTGAGGACAGTGGAAATCACCAGGGCGCCGAGCGCCGGTTCGTCGGCGACGATGGCCCGCGCCTCGCGGATGATGGCATCCCAGATGGGGTCGACCGAGGTGATGCCGGTCGATTCCTTCGCCGCGTTGCTGAAACTGGCGCTCATGAGAACCTCCATCGCCGGAAAGCGATATATGGCAAATGTGGTTCCGATACCAACCCCGTTGGCGAAAAATGGTTCACGGATGGCGACGGAAGAAATCCAGCGTCGCCGCCTTGAAGGTCGGATCGCCGGTGGCGCGCATATGGTCGCGGCGCGGAATGGTGAATGCCTCGGCATGCGGCAGGAGTTTTGCGAGGTCGTCCGGGGAGCCGGCCATGTCGTCGTCAGCACCCACCGCCACCAGCACCGGTAGCTCGATGCGGCGGACGTCGGCGACGGACATCGGTTCGCGCGAATTGATCATGCAGGCGGCGAGCGCTGCCCGATCGGCGCCCGAGTGCTCGGCAAAGATGCGGAACTGCCGGCCGGACCTGTCGGTGACCTCGGCGAGGGTTTCCGCCGTCAGCGCCGAGATTATCGCCTCGGAATCGGCGAGCCCGGTCACGAGATTGAGGCCCATGCCGCCGAACACCGCCGCGGCGACCCGCCGCGGCTCACGGAGGGCGAGGAAGGCCGCGATGCGGGCCCCCATCGAATAGCCGATGACCGGCAACCGCTCGATCTCGAGATGGTCGAGCAGGCGTGCCGCGTCCGCCGCCATCTCGTGGGCAAAATAGAGGCGCGGATCGTAGAGCTTTTGCGACCGGCCATGGCCGCGATTGTCGAGTGCGATGACGCGGTAGCCTGCGCCCGTCAGCGTTTCGACCCAGCCGGTCGACACCCAGTTGATCTCGATGTTGGAGGCAAAGCCATGGATGAGCAGGATCGGCTTGCCGGCGCCAAACACTTCATAGGCAAGGTTTACGCCGTCGGAGAGGAAATTGGGCATCGGTGGGAGGGCTCACGGCGCGACAGGGGATGACGCCTTGAAGCGCTTTTTCGCGGTGCTGTCACCCCATCCGGCAACCGCCGGCGGGCGTACGATAGCTGCACTCGTCGCTTCCCTTCGCCGTCCGGCTTGGCTATTGTCGCGTCATTCCACGACATTGATCCGAAGGTTTTCACGGATGGCCGAGCATAGCGTGCCGCATTTCCACAACTCCGAGGGACTCGGGCGCATCGAGATCGGTTCAAAGGAGTTCCAGTGCGTGGGGGCGTTGCCGCCGTTCGACCACCCGCACATCTATATCGACATGGGCAAGGAGGCCGATATCGTGTGCCCTTATTGCTCGACGCTCTATGTGTTCAATCCGAGGCTGGCCCCTGGCACGTCGGAGCCCCTGTCGGCGGTATTCCACGCCGAACCCGCCTGACCGGGCGCGCGCCATGCCCGGAGGCGGCCGCACCATCTATATCGCCGGCGCCGGGATCGCCGGACTGACGCTGGCGCTGGCGCTGGCCAAGTTCGGCACCACCGTCGTGGTACTGGAGCGGAACAGCACCATCCAGGAAGTTGGCGCCGGCCTGCAGATCAGCCCGAACGCCCGCCGGGTGCTCAACCAGCTTGGCCTCGACAAGCAGATCGCGGCGCGCAGTTTCGAGCCGGCGGGTATCGACCTCTACGCGTTTCGGGGCAAGCAGCCCATCGTCACCCTGGCGCTCGGCGACGCTGCCCGGCGGCGCTTCGGCGTGCCTTACGCGGTCATGCACCGCGCCGACTTGGCGGAGGCGCTGTATCGGGCGTGCCGCCGCTTCGCCAATATCGACATCGTTTTCGGTGTCCGTTCGTTCGATGCCGTGGGCCATGCGCGTGGCGTGACGGTTGCCGTCGACGAGCACGACGGCCGGACGCGCAACACGCGGGCCTTTGCCTTCGTCGGCGCCGACGGGGTGAACTCGCCAACCCGCACGCGGCTGTTGGGCGGGCCTGCGGCGGACTATCAGAATCGCGTGGCGTGGCGGGCCCTTATCGATCCAGAAGCGCTGGGGGGCGCGGTCGCGCTCGATCGCACCAGCGTGCTGTTCGGCCCCGGCTACCACGCCGTGTGCTATCCGCTGCCGCATCGCGGCAAGCTCAATATTGCGCTGTTTTCGCGTGAGGCGAAGGACAAGGTGCTGGGTTCGAGCCCGGCGCCGGAGCAACCCACCCTGCCCTGGGCGGCGCGGCGCAGCGAGCGCTTCGCCGCCGTGCTGCAAGCGGCCCGCGGGCAATGGGGGTTCTGGCCGCTGGCGACGGTGGCGGCGGACGACTGGCACGAGGGCGGCATCGGGTTGATCGGGGACGCCGCGCACGCCATGCTGCCATTTCAGGCGCAGGGCGCCGCGATGGCCATCGAGGATGCAGCGATCCTGGCGCCGCTGCTGATGACCGAGCCCAATGCTGCGCAGGCATTCGCGCGCTTCGTGGCGATGCGGCGGGCGCGGGTGGAGCAAGTTGCCAAGGTATCGGCCAGCAATGGGGTGGCGTTCCATCTGGAATGGCCGTTCACCGGCGCGCGTGACGCGGTGTTGCGGCTGCAGGGACAGGAAGGCCACCTGAAGCGCCTGGCCTGGCTCTACGGCTATGACGCGGCGCCCGACGTCGATCTGCCGGCGCCGGTGCGTGCGCCCCTCCCCGCGCGCAGCGAACGCGAGCACCGGCATTGATCGCCGACCTTCTGGTCGGCCTCGTGGCGCTGATCCATGCGTACATCGTGGTGCTCGAAATGGTGCTGTGGGACACCGAGCGGGGCCGCAAGGCGTTTGGCACGACGCCGGAATTTTCGCGCGACAGCAAGGTGCTGGCGGCCAATCAGGGGCTCTATAACGGTTTCCTCGTCGCGGGGCTGGTTTGGGCGCTGTGGCCGGGTGGCGGCGGCGAGCCGGCCAAGATCTTCTTTCTCTGCTGCGTCATCGTGGCCGGCGTCTACGGGGCCGTCACGGTAAATATCCGCATCCTCCTGATCCAGGCAGTACCGGCGATCTTGGCCCTGCTCGCGGTGCTGTTTCTGCGCTAGGTCTTTTCTCCCTTTTTTGATGCGAAAAGCCCCGGGGTAGCGGGAATCGCCAAATTGCGGCATTCTCCGCGGGCGTTTTGGGGAGATCGCACCGATGTGGGATTTTTCGATCAGCCGATCGCTTGGCCTGATGCTTCGCACAGCCCCGTTCATCGTGTTCCGCCTCATTGTGTATTTCGGCATCGCCGTCGCCTATGTGCTGGTGACGGGCGTCGGCGCCGGCATCGGCTGGGGGGTCGGGGCCTTCGGCGGGCCAGACTTCCACGCCACAACGACGTTTTGGGGCGGCGCGCTCGGCTTCATCCTGACCGCCGGCGTGATCTACTTCCTGCGCGAGTACATCCTCTACATGGTCAAGGCCGGGCACCTGGCGGTGCTGGTCGAGTTGATCGAGGGCCGCGATATCCCGGATGGACGCGGGCAGATCGACTACGCCACCGCCAAAGTCAAGGAGCGCTTCGCCGAAACCAATGTGCTGTTCGCCGTGCAGCAGGTGGTGCGCGGCGTGCTCGCGGCGATTACCGGGATCATCCAGGGGGTTACCTCGATCCTTCCGATCCCCGGCCTCGAGCAGTTCGTCGGACTGGTGAAGGCGTTCCTCAGGATTGCGGTCGGCATGATCGACCAGGTGATCCTCGCCTATGCGTTCAAGACGCGCACCACTAACCCCTGGGCGTCGGCGCAAACCGCGGTGGTGCTCTATGCGCAAAACTACAAGATCATGCTGAAGAATGCCGCATGGCTGACCATCATCAGCTACGGGCTGGCGTTCCTGGTGTTCCTCGTCATGCTGCTGCCGGCGGGCGCGGTGGTCTATCTCATTCCGGGCGGCTGGTCGGCGGGCGGCTTCATCTTTGCGATCGTGTTCGCCTGGGCGGTGAAGGCGGCGCTGATCGAACCCTTCACCATCGCCTGCATGATGCAGGTCTATTTCCGCACCATCGAAGGCCAGGAACCCGATCCGCAATGGGACCAGCGCATCTCACAGGTGTCGCGCAAGTTCGTGGAGATGAAGGAGCGCGCCATCGCCTGGATGAGTGGCGGGCGGCGGGGCAGCGACACCGAGCCGTTGCCTCCGACGGCCAGCGGCGCATGATGACGGAGCGCACGGACGGGTACGACAGCCAAGGCCGGCCGGGGCCGCTGGACTATTGTGTCATCGATACGGCCTTCGGGCCGATCGGGCTCGCGTGGAGTCCGCGCGGCGTCGTCGCCCTGCAGTTTCCGGAGGCCGACCGGCGCGCGACGGTCGGCCGCCTGCTGCGTCGAACCGCAGCAACCGAGGCGCCACCTCCCGAGTGGCTGCTGCCGACAATCGAGCAATTGCAGCGCTATTTTGCCGGCGCGGCGGTCGATCTGGCGAACTGCCCGATCGACCTCAGTGGCGTGCCCGAGTTCCACGGCCGCCTCTATCGCGAAATGCTGACGCTCGGTTGGGGCGAGACCGTAACCTATGGCGAGCTGGCGGCGCGGGTCGGGGCGCCGGGCGCGGCGCGAGCGGTGGGCCAGGCAATGGGGCAGAACCGCCTGCCCGTCATCATTCCCTGCCATCGCGTGCTGGCCAGCGGCAACCGGATGGGCGGTTTTTCTGCCCCAGGCGGCACCTCCACCAAATTGCGCCTGCTGCAGATGGAAGGTGTGCGCCTTGGGTTGCACGACCCGGCACAGGCGGAGTTGGCACTCTAAAGGTCGGTGCGTTCAGATGAACGCAACTACTCGCATATCGATGCATCAAGATGGGAGTTAGGCCTGGGGCACCACCACAACGACGCTGCGCGGTGGCAGGTTCACTGCATTGCCGCCTGACTCGAGGGCAACCTCTGCCTTGTCGTCGGAGACGAGGGCAATAATCCAGCCCGCGTCGCGCTCCGGTAATTGCGCCAGCACCGGGTCGGCACGGCGATTGAACCAGGCCAGCACTTCATCGCCGCCGATATTCAAATGCATGCCGAGCACCGAGGCAGCGGCGTCCCCCCAGTCCGAGCCGCTTATCTCGCGTCCCTCGGGGTGGCGCCAGACGACGTCGCGAATCCCATGCTTGTCCTGACCGCTGAGGAAACGGTCGGCGGTCAGGGCTGGATGGTGCTTGCGAAACGCATTGAGGGCGGCAACGTAATCAACCAGGGTGCCGTCGGCGTGTTCCCAGTCGACCCAGGTGATCTCGTTGTCCTGGGCGTAGGCGTTATTGTTGCCGCGCTGCGTGC
>Ga0207657_10001799_pt1 | contig 23119 bp, 15 predicted proteins | sample KBSC33metaG_FD_184316 | JGI IMG/M metagenome (GOLD analysis project Ga0207657, IMG submission 184316) | Corn rhizosphere microbial communities from Kellogg Biological Station, Michigan, USA - KBS C3-3 metaG (SPAdes) (version 2) | ecosystem: Host-associated > Plants > Roots > Rhizosphere > Soil ... | reverse complement strand
AAAGTCGTCGCAATCAAACTGTCATTCGTGGGATTATCCAGCTCGTCGCCAGCAAGTTGCTCAACGATAAACTGGTTGAACGGCTTGTCCTCATTGAACGCTTTGATGACGTAATCCCGATAGCGCCAGGCATTGGGAATATCGCGATCATACTCAAATCCGGAACTATCGGCGTAGCGCACAACATCCAGCCAGAATCGTCCCCAGCGCTCGCCATAATTCGGCGACTCCAATAGCTTATCTACTAACTTCGAATAGGCATCGGGGGAATCGTCCTTCACGAAGGCATCGACCGCATCGGTAGGAGGCAGCAGTCCGATCAGGTCCAGGTACACGCGACGAATCAGCGTTCTCTTGTCAGCTTCCGGAGCCGGTTCGAGTCCTTTAGCTTGCAATTCCCTCTTGACAAACGCATCGATGGGATTCTTGGTCCAGCGCGCATCGCTCACGACCGGCAGGGGATAGCGGACAGGTTTCTTAAAAGCCCACCACTCGCGATCGCGATCTTGAATTACCCGCTCCTTGTATCCGGGGAAATTTGCCGGTGGGTACGCCAGGTCAGCGGGTATGCCGGGCGCAGCGGGAGCAGCCGTGATGACGCCGTTGTCTGAAGTTCCCAAAGCGCCCTGGTCAATCCAATCTTTCAGCACGGCGATTTCTTCGGGCTTCAGCTTGGTCACGGGCGCCATCGGCATCTGCGGTTTGACGATTCCGGTCACGCGCTTAATCAGCAAGCTGTCATCGGCGTGACCCGGGGTAATAACTGCACCGGAGTTACCGCCTTGCAGAATGCTTGCACGTGTGCGCAAATCGAGGTTGCCCATCTGGACATCGCCGCCGTGACATTGGGTACAACGCTGCACGATCGGAAGGATGTCTTTATCTGTAACTGGCGCTTTCTGCGCAAGCAGAGATGCGCCTGAGCCCAGTCCCAGCGCGGACAGGATCAGCAATTGAGCTATACGCTTCGCATCAGGCAAGTAAGCCATTTCCAACTCCCCCGGTATTAAATCCAACCCAAATTTAATCTACTCTGTGGACGGGCCGGGCGCAACGGTCGACCGGCATAGGATCAGCGAGTTAGCCATACCAGCAACGTGAATTGGGTGTTGAGTTTACCGTCCGCGCGCGCCCGAAGAACGGGCGCCTGGCATAGCTGCACCCGCCCTGGGCGAGATGCCGCCACCGCCGCGCAATCCGGCACCCCTGCCGAGCGTTCCGCCAGGCGATAAAACCCCACGGCTGAATGACGCTGGAGCAGAGCCGATTCCCCGCGGAGCGCCGCTGCCTGGGCCCGCCAACACACCGCGGCGGGGCACGTAAGCGGCCCACGCCATTGCGGGGCTATAGAACGGCGAACCAAATGGACTCCAATAGACTCCGTTGGCGGGCAGGAATGTGAACATGCCGAAATACGGATTCCACGACCAAGCGCCAGGATTGTTGGAGAAGCCCGAACTGTAGTCCGAATTTGATGTCACTCGCGCGGAGATCACGTTCGCGGCGGAGACATATTCCGCGCGTCGAGAACTCCAACGATAGAACGCGTCGGTCTCTTTTGCATCAAACTTGGCATCTTCGAGTTTGGTATCCGACAGCTTGGCGGTGTCGAGATCGATCTGGTGACCCTTGTGGACGGTGAGACTTTCCAAACCCGAGATAACCCGCGCCTGTCCTTGGTAGACCCGCAGGTTGGCCGGGCTCGCGTCGATGCGATAAAGACCCTTCTTGGCCAGTTCCATGTTCACGCCGGAGGCCTTGAAGGAGATCGCGTTGTGCTCCAGCAATTCGCCGACTTCGACCAGAGCAGAGCCCGACAGCACTTCCAGGCGAGTATCGGCGAGCGCATTCGATAGCATGCGGACGGAACTGTTCTCCGCCATACGCAGGAACACACCGGGAGTGAGCAGGATTTCCGCGCGTCCCTCGCCAGTAGCGACCAACTGTCCGGCCTTCACATCCGGGAATTCCGCGAACTTGGGATGGATCGCGGTTCCATCGATGGAGACATCACCTTCGATGTAATGGACCACCCCGGAGTGGGCCGAGATCACCGACTGCGCCCAAGCACCCGGCGCAAAACTGAGAGCCAAAATCGCGGCGCATCGCCCTACGCAACCCGCGGCGCCGGCAGCCCTGCAAAAAATCGCTCGAGCATTGGCCATCTGAAGGTGCTCCTGGACAATCATGCGCCTTTTCGCGAGCTGACGTCAACCGCCATGTCTCCCTGCGCTCGGTGTGCCAAACTGATGAGTGATGCCGCTCTCCGCCGGAACATTCGTGGCCGGATTTGTTGTGGCGATTGCCCTAGGCGCCGGACTTGCCGCGGTGGTTAGCGCAGCATGGTTTCGCGCGCGCGCGGCCGCTCAAGCGGCCCAGGAGGCTACCGATTCCACGCGGCCCATCGCCGACACACTCGCGCGCATTGAAACGCACATCCGCGATATCGAGGCCCAGCGCCAACATATGCTGGGCGGCCTGGAACAACAACTGGGGGCGCTAAGCAAGGAAACCGTGGCGCTTTCTCAGGCGCTGCGCGTGCCGAACGCACGCGGACGTTGGGGGGAACTCACGCTGCGGCGGGTGGCGGAGCTAGCGGGTATGGTCCCGTACTGCGATTTCTACGAACAGGAATCAGGCGCGTCCCAGCGTCCGGATATGCTGGTGCGCCTTCCCGGCGGCCGCTTACTCGCCGTTGACGCCAAGGTTCCGCTGGCCGCGTATCTGGATGCGGAAGCCGCCACCGAAGCGCCCGCCCGCGACGCCGCACTCGCTCGGCACGCGCAGCAGCTCAACCGTCACGTCGCCCAGTTAAGCGCTCGCGAATATTGGGCGCAACTTCAACCCGCGCCGGAGATGGTGGTCTTATTCCTGGCCGGCGATCACTTTCTGGCGGCGGCGCTGGAACGCGATCCTGAACTGCTGGATCGAGCGCTGACGAAGAAGATTCTGATCGCGACGCCAGTAACTCTGATCAGCGTTCTGAAGGGCGTTGCGTACGGATGGCGTCAGGAGAAGCTTGCGAAGAACGCCGAAGAATTGCGGCGCATTGGCGCGGAGTTCTATGACCGGCTGCGCGCCTTTGCAGAAGTGTACGCCGACTCCGGCCGCCATCTGGCGCGGGCTCTCGACGCTTACAACCGCTCGGCCGGCACCTGGGACGCTCGCGTGCTGCCGTCGCTGCGTCGCATGAGCGAACTGGGCGCGGGCGGGGGCCAGGAGCCACCGCAGATTCTGCCCGTCGATGGCGCGGCGCGCAATCCGCAGTCCCTCGCTCCGCGACCGGAGATTCAGTTGCCGGAAGCATGACGCGCAACTTCTTCCTGTATCTTTCGCAGCAGCAGCGTCTGCGGCACTGGATGGAAACTTCGCCTGTGGCGCGGAAACTGACCAGTCGCTTTGTCGCCGGCGAGACCCTTGACGACGAATTGAGAGTGAGCGCCCAACTGCAAGGGCAGGGCATTATGAGCGCTCTTGACCATTTGGGAGAGAACATAACTTCGCTCGAAGAAGCGAATCAATCGGCGGCGGCATACCTTCATGCGCTGGATCAAATCGCCGCGCGTGGACTGCCCGCCACGGTCTCGCTCAAGGCCACGCATTTCGGCATGGATGTCTCGGAAACTGCCTGTTATGAAAACGTCCTTCGCGTCGCGACTCGCGCTCGCGAAATCGGTAGCCGGGTGGAGATTGACATGGAGTCCACTGCCTATACGGAACGCACGCTCGCTCTGGTGGCCGCCGTCGCGCGCGAAGTGAGGGACATCCGCATCGCCATCCAGGCGTATTTATTTCGCACTCCAGCGGATATTGAACTTCTAAACCAGCTTGGGATTCGTGTGCGCCTGTGCAAGGGCGCCTATAACGAGCCGCCGAAGGTCGCCTATCGGAGCAAAGCGGATGTGGACCGGAGTTATGTCGAGCTCATGCACCGGCTGTTCGACCAGGGAACCGATCCGGCCATCGCCGGACACGAACCGCGAATGATTCAGGAAGCCATCCGCTATTCGCGGGAGAAGGCAATTACGCCCGACCGTTTCGAATTCCAGATGCTCTACGGGATTCGCCGCGATTTGCAACGCCAGGTGGTGGATCAAGGCTTCCGGCTGCGCGTTTACGTGCCTTATGGCACAGCTTGGTATCCGTATTTCATGCGGCGCTTGTCGGAACGTCCCGCGAATGTGCTGTTTGTGGCGCGCAGTTTATTCCGCTGACGTCGCGACCGGCACTTGCTCCACGATCTCGATGCCGAACGCGTCGACGCCGATGACCTTGCGCGGATGATTCGTAAGCAGGCGGATGGTGGTCAGCCCCAGGTCGGCAAGAATCTGCGCGCCGATTCCGGTTTCGTCTTGTGGCGGAGCGTGGCTATCCATCGCAGAACCCGCGGGCTGATAGTGTTTGCGCGCGCCCAGCCCGGTTTGATGCAAGTAGACCAGCACGCCCGCGCCTTCCTGGGCGATCTTGGCGAGTGAGGCTTGTAGCGTCCGCCGGCAGTCGCATTGCGTGGATCCAAATACGTCGCCCATCAGACAGCGTGCGTGCATGCGCACCAGTACGTTTGGCTGGCGCGCCACCTCACCGCGCACCAAGGCCAGATGCGCCTCACCATTAATCGGGCTGACGTAGGAGACGGTTTTGAAGGAGCCGAACTCGGTCTCGATGCAGCTTTCACTGCGCCGCTCGACCAGTTGCTCGGTTTCCAGGCGGTAGCGGATCAGGCTGGCAACCGAAATCATCTTCAGCCCATGCTGCGCGCAGAACTCGGTCAATTGCGGGACCCGCGCCATGGACCCGTCGGGGTTCATGATTTCGCAGATGACGCCGCCGGGCTCTAAGCCGGCCATGCGGGCCAGATCGACAGACGCCTCGGTCTGTCCCGCACGCACCAGCACGCCGCCGGCGCGCGAACGCAGGGGAAACACATGTCCCGGACGCGCCAGGTCGGAAGGCTTCGCATTGGGCTGCATCGCTACGCGAATGGTGTGAGCGCGGTCCGCCGCGGAGATTCCGGTAGTGACGCCGAGAGTGGCATCGATCGATTCACAGAAGGGCGTTCCGAAGCGCGAGGTATTGTGCGGCGATACCAGCGGCAAATGCAGAGTGTCGCAGCGTTCGGGAGTCAGCGCCAGACAGATCAGTCCGCGGCCATGGGTGGCCATGAAGTTGATGGCCTCAGGTGTGATGCACTCGGCGGCCATAGTGAGGTCGCCCTCATTTTCGCGGTCTTCATCGTCGACCACCACGAGCATGCGCCCGGCGCGCATTTCCTCAATAGCTTCGGGAATGGTGGCAAACGGCATTGCTTATTTAGGATAACAAGTAGCTGCAAGCTTACTTGGACTGTGGGTTTACAGTCCCAGCCGTTTATCGAGCTCGGCGGAGACCGCCGGCAAACGCTCGGGATTGCGCATCAGGTTGCGGACGCCGTCGGAGCCGAAGTTCTCATAGAGCGCGTCCACGGCTTCGAGCGCCAGCGAATATGCCAGGCGGGCGCTTTGGGTATCGAGTGCGGACCAGCCCCGCCGCAGGGCTTCCAGCTTGGGTAATTGTCCAGCCTTCGCCAACTCCGCGAGCTGCGCGCGAGCCTGCGGAGGCAGCGTCTCGCCCGACAATTTTTGCGCCATGCCTTCCTGCAGCCAGGAGGGCCATTCGCCCAGCATCGCCAGGCAAGCATGTGTGGTCTCGTGAGCGAGGACTTGTTCCTGGCGCGCGTCCATCTGTTGTCCATTCATCACCGGCACGCGGATGCGCCCGTCGTACTGCCCGCCGCTCCACTCAGCCGCGTCGGTGGCCTTCTTATAGGCATCCCGGCTCTGGATGATGGTCACGATTTTTTCTTCCGCAAAGCAGCCCAACTGCGCCGACACTCGCGCGTAAGCGCTATCCACAGCCGCCACCATGCCGCGCGCTGTCTCTACTGGAACCGTATCCGAGTCGTAGCGCAGCACTACGCGGACGCCGTATAGTTTTTCGCCGCTCTGGTCGTGAATTTGTTCTTTCTCGACACGTTTGTAAAGATTCTCGAGATCGGGATTAGGCGCCAGGTCCAGCGACTCGCGCCAATATTCCAGGGCGCGCTTGCCTTGGTCGGCGCGCCACGCCGCGACGCCCGCCATCGAAAGCAGCGCCGGATCGCGGCGCTTTTGGATTTCCGGATCCAGCATCGCCAAAGCTTTTCCCGGCTGATTGGCTTCGATCAGTTGATCGGCCTGAGCCAGGATGACTTTGGCGGACGCGGGCAGGGGCGAGCGAGCGCCTTCCGGAGCCTTGAGCGCATCGAGTGCGGCGGCGTTCCGGGCGGCGTTCAAGGCTTCATTGACGTTGACCCAAGCGGCTTCCTTACGGCCTTTGTCGAAAGAATCCAGGCCCGCGATGGCGGTTACCGGCAGATAGCCCTCGATCTGCCGTCCTCCCACTTCAACCGCCACCTTGTAGCAGGGAACGCTTTCGCCGGAGAGCGCAAAGCGCAGCTTTAGCGGAGCTCCTGCCGCCAGCCTCTGCACGACCGCGGCGTCACCCGCGCACCCGGAACGCAGTGCGGTATTGTCCTCCTTGACGCTGACGGCCACCGGCGGCTGTGCGTTCATCGCGCCAATCGCCAATAGCAGCGCGAGTAGCAGTCCCATGTTTCGAGAATACGGGCGAACGCGGCGGAAAGCGCTCCGGTGAATCCCCTATGTGGCGCTAAGGTGAAACACGATATAGCGTACCGGCGGAGTCGGTTAAGACCGGCTTCAGATTCGGGTCGCTGCGGACGGCCGCTAAAACTTTATCGATATCGCTGCCTTCCGTGAAGCGCGCGAGATCGTCGGGCGTGGAATAAAGATACTGTAGCCCGCGCATCCGGCAATATCGCGCCGCGTTCTTGTAGGCGTTGACCACGCTATCCTGATCGTCCGCGTACCACCAGCGCGGCATCAACAGGCCGTCCATCGAATTGCCGCGATGACCGGAGGTAAGGTAAAGCAGCGGATCGTCATTGGACAGTACATTGGCGCCTGCGGGCAGATTCGCCGCCATCCAGCGATAGTCGGTGCGGCGCTCCGCGACTTTGGAGCGCTCCTGGGCAGCCGCTTGATTGAGCAGACCGAAAGTCATGTATGCCTGAAGGCCAATGGCCGCGGCCACAATTCCTGCCGCTCCCGTTGCGAACATCATGGCAACCACGCGCTGGCTCGTGTCCTTATGCTGGAAGGCCTTCCGCAACATGTCCGCCAAGTGATCGAGTTCGGTCACCAGCCCGGCCAGCAGCAGCGGAAACAGAGGGAGCACGAAACGTTCGTTGGGCGGGTAGTGCCAGATGGCGAGGATGCCGACCGACAACAAGCCGAATGCCGCATAGTCGACGGCGATTCCGCGCCTGACCAAACGGACCACGCCGGCCAGCATTGCCACAGCGATCATTTGGGTCAAGATCTTCAGCGGCAGAAAGGCTACTACTTTCGGCAGCACCAGCGAACCCATGCCGTACAAAATCTGATCGATATTTTTCCAAAGAACGATACCGAAGTTATCCAGTCCGACGGTTGCCTTCTCAAACGCCATATAGTCGACGTAATAAAGCAGCGACATATCGTGCGATTGCGGCAAATGCGACCGCGACCACCAGGACCAGACCACGACCGCGGGGAGGGAAGTAGCCAGAAAGAGTCCGGCCCTGCGCCAGTCGCGTTTCCACAGGAGGACTGCCGGAACCGAGACCACCAGGGCAACCCCCGCACTTCGCGCAAGGTACGCGCAAGCCGCCGCGAACCCTGCCAGCAGGATTGCGCCGTTTCCCGGGCGTCGCGCCAGCAACAATGCTGCGAGCAGGAAGCACGTGAAGAAGACTTCGCTCAACATGAGGCTACCGAACAGGACCATATAAGGACTCAATCCCAGCGCCGCCGTCAAGAGCAACGCGCGCATGGGCGTAAACCCGTCCTGGCGGTAGAGCGCCCAGGCTAAAGCCAGCAAAACCACTAGCCACGGCCAGATCAAGGCCGTCGCGGTCGCCAGATTGCCCGGAAAGCTTGGGTTTATCAGCCAAGCGAGAGAAAGATAGGCCGGGAACAAGGGCGGATATTTAGTCTGATACGGGTTTTCCGGCAAGCTGGGAATGCGATATCCCTGGCCCTGAGCAATGCTTTGAGCGGTTACAAACATAAGCGCGTCGTCGTGGAGACGCCCAAAGTCTGGCATGTCGGAGTTCCGCCACGCGAACTGCGCCGAAGGTATCAGCAACAAAACAAACGTTAGGATAAGGGTGGCGCGGAATCGCATCTTATAGCGTTATCGGACTTGATTGAACGTAAGTGTAGGCGGAGGGTGGTGAGCGGCGGTTCCACGTTCTGGCAGCACTCGCCCCAACCCAGGCTTTGGAGTGCAAATGCGGAGACATACTATCCCTATCGGCTAACGCCTGGAGGACGCTGATCGTATTGGACCGGGCCTTAGCGTCCTAGACGAAGAAAGCAAACATTTTTCTCGACGAAAAGAAAACATCCCAGTTCCATATGTCCCTCAGTGAAGGGGGGAAGGGGTACTGGGACTAAGGCCGCGCAACTTCTTCAAAAACCCGCGGAACTGAGACGATTTCCAAGTCACCTTAGGACTAACGCCTGATTCTTCTAAACCGGGGCCGATGTTAACTTGGACTCAGCGATAGAGACTGTCGCACTCAGTAGGGAGAGGAAACTAGGAGACAACATGAAAAACTTTATTTTGAAGTTGAAGGCGATCAAAGATACCCGCGGTCAGGACCTCATCGAATACGCTCTGATGGCCGGCTTCGTAGCCGTTGCCGCCGGCGCCGTTATGCCGGGCGTTGCGTCCAGCATCAGCACGATCTTCTCGAAGGTCGCTTCGGTGATGGCGGTCGCGTCCACCCAGGGTAGCTAATATTTCTTTTGCCGAATTTGGGGAGCGGGAAGAGCCTGCTCCTCTTATTCGTATTGCTTTGCCCGTGTGACCCCGCTCGTCCCCACCAGCATCATCCCCCGATTCCCCCTTACGACAAGTCCAAGCTCCGTCCGCACCAATTGGAGCGCACTGACGTTCCCCAAACCCTAGCGGACGCGGTAAAGAACGCCACCTTGCTCTTCGTGAACCAGTTGCAGGTGCGGGTTGACTGCGGCGTCGCGGAGAACTTCATCGTTGTGGCGCAGGCCAATTTTGGCCAATAATACGTAGTCCAGGTGCTGCTGACGACCGTATTCGGCGATGCTCCGATAGCGCGCCGCTTCGCCCGCATTTCCGCCGGTGGCTTCAAATTCGCGGGGAGGTACGACGAAACTAACGGCGTGACGCCCAGTAGCGAGGTACAACGCCGTATCGTCCTGCCAAAGGATATTGGAGTCGGACGGCACGTAGTTGGCGATCCAACCGTAAATGCTGCGATAAGCCAGAGTATTGGCGCGATCGTCGCGATACAACTCCGGAATCACGCTGAAACTCATATAGATCTGGAGGCTTGCCCCCACCGCCAGCACCGTGATCAAGAACCCGGCGAAGCCATAGGCTACTACGCGCTGGCTGCGATCGCGGTGAGTGAAAGCGCCGCGGAACAATCGTGCCAGGTGCGCCATCTCGAAACAAAAGCCCGCTAGCAGTAACGGCGCCAGCGGCAGAATGAAGCGCTGATTGGGCTCGTAATGCCAAACCAGCAGCATGAGTAACGAAATCGCTCCGAACAGCGTGTACAAACCTGCGTAGCCTTGCCGCACCATTCGGATGCAGCCCAGGATCATGGCGACCGCCAACGGTTGCAGGATGAACTTGGCCAGCAGGCCCTGCATCATTTGCGGGAATACCAGCGAGCCCATGGATTCCAGCAAGGCGCTCACGTTGCGCCACAGGACTTGGGCAAGGTTGTCCCATCCCACGTTGAGAAACTGATATCCGAGATAGTTCGTATAGCAAATCGTTACGATGTCCTGTCCAGGGGCGGCATGCAGGCGGCTCCACAGAATCCATCCCGCAATCGCCGGCAGCATGCCGAGCGTGAACCACAGGGCACCGCGGGACCGTTTTTTCCATGCATAGTAGGCGATCCCAGCCGGCAGGAGCGCAATGCCCGAGGTGCGCGTCAAGTAAGCGGCTCCGGCGATTCCACCAGCGAGGAGAGGCCCGCGCCAGCCCGAGCACCAGCCACCCTGGCCTTGCCGCTCGGCCAGCAGGATCGCGCCCTGCAGCAACACCATGAACATCATCTCCGAGCCAAGGTTCGATACGAAGAATAGGACGTATGGGTTCAGTGCGAATAGTCCCACGACTAGCCAAGTGATGAAAACCGGATACGCGTGCCGCGTGCACCAAAGGTAAGCGAGCAACAAAACCACCGGCAAACAGAGCCAGGAGAGCAGGATCGCTAAGCCGAGGTTTGCGGGAAAGGATGGAATCATCTGCCATGCCATAGACAGATACAGCGGATACAGCGGTGGATATCTGGTGTCAAACGGCTGGGACGGCAGGCTTAGAATCCGAAAGCCGTCACCTTGCGCCAGCGCCTTTCCGTCGATCAGATAAACGCCGTCGTCCTGCAGGACCCCGAAATGGGGCACGTCGCGGTTGTGCCAGACAAAGAGCAGCGAGGGCAGGCAAAGCAGGATCAGAATTGCGGAAGTCAAAAAGCGGCGCAGGGATGGACGTGGTTCTCTCCGGAGAGCTTCGACTTGTTCAACCAGCATCGCGGACCTATGGTTAGAATCGGTCGCTTTGCCGAGCCACTTTAGCTGTATCTATTGAATTTTCAGGGCTTTCCGTAGCTCTAAGAAGCGCGGGTACATCAGGGACTGCAACAAAGAATCCGACGCTGATTCAGGCAGCGGCCATAGTTTCAGCAACGCGCGAGCCTCGCCCGATTTTCCGGCCCGCAGCAGCGCCGCCGCGTAAAGCGTGCGCGGCAGGCCATCGGCGGCCGGATTCGTACTCTCGTAGGCAGCCCGTAGCTGGTTCAAGTCGTCGGGAATATGAGCCTCGCCACGCCACACTGCTCGTTGGCGCTCCATAGTGGCCGCTTGGTCCGGAGGAGCCTTCGCCAGCGCGGCCAGCGCTTGCTCGTGGCGTCCGGTCGCGTATGACCAAACCGCCTCGCGCCAGACTGCCAGGGGATCATTATGCGCGGCCAGAAACGCCAGGTACTTCTGCATGAGCCCATCCGCGCCCGCCAAGTCGCCTCCCAGCCAGTGGGCGTATGCGGCTTTCATCAGGGGAGCGCCCTTGAGGAAATTCGGATCGCGCGCCGAGACCTGCGCAAAATATTTCTCCGCTTCCGCAAAACGCCCATTCATGAAGTAGACTTCGCCAAGTGAATCCAATGCGTTGATCGCTTGATTCGGTATTCGGCCGTAGGCTTCGAAAGTCTTCATGGCGGCCTCGAGGTCTCCGCTCTCGCCCTCGGCATAACCCAATGAGTTGAGCGCGGCGGCGTTCCCCGGATCGATCGCCAGAACCCGGCGATACAGTTCCGCGGCTGCGGAATATTTGCGCGCTTGCTGCTGGATTACGGCCAATCCCAGCAGCGCCCCGGTATCGTGCGGGGCGAGCCTTGCGAGTTCCGAGAGCGCCGCAACTCGTGCACCTTCGTCTTTGCGCAAAGTGGCATAGTTGAGCTGAATCTGCGCCTTGTCTAATGGAGTACGCAGGGAGGCGCGCGCCAGCGCTCGTTCCGCCAATTCCACCGCGAGGTCCGGTTTTCCCGCCTGCGCGCTCTGTGCGATCCAGGAGGCCCACGCGGTTCCGAAATCCGGATCGAGCGTTACCGCCCGCTCAAACTCGCCGCGTCCCCATGCTGCCGCTGCCTCCGGATTCGGGGTCGAGAACGGGTGCGCGCCGTCTGGATCCAGAGTCCTCGCGAGCGCACTCACAGCGAAGAGAGGCGTGCCGTCAACGGCGCCGGTGGCGATCATGCGATGGCGCGAGGCGTCTTCGAGAGCATATTGGATCTGAAGCGATCCGTCGCGCTGCGTGAAGGTGCAATGCAGAAGCTGGGTGGCGTTTTCAAGCGCCGCCGTCCCCACGCTCGCCGCACGAAGCGGCAGCACACGCGCGCCGCCCGCAAGTTCCTGGGAAAGGATCGCAGGCCCGGCATTCGCGACCCAATCGAACGCCGGGTCCCCCGTCAAATTGGAAAAGGGAAGGATGGCCAACCGCTCCAATCCCTGCCGCGGTCCGCGGGAGCACGCGGCCCCAATCAGGCCGATTATTAGTAGCAGGAAGAAGCGCTTCAGAGGACCTTGGGCTCCGACTCCATGATCTTTTGGAACTCAGGGTCTTTCTGCAGGCCCGCGAACTCGGGGTCGCTCACAAATTTCTTGCGCTCCTTGAAACCTTCTTCGAGCGATTTGCGGATATAGTTCAACGCCTTCTCATTCATTCCTGCCTTGGCATAGCTTTTCGCCAGGTAGTAATAGAATGTCGGCCGGTCCCCCACCGACTGATCGCGCACGGTGGATCCGACACCGCTTTGGTGCTCGAAGACGCCCGGATCAATCGCCAGCGCCTTTTGATAGTTCTCTGAGGCGAGTTCGTATTGCTTGCGGGCGAAATAGGCTGACCCTAGATTCGCCAAGGTGGACGCGGAGTCGGGCGTTATTCGCAAGACCTTCTTGTATTGGCCGATCGCGCGGCGGTAGGAACGCCGCGAGTAGTAGATGGTTCCCAGATTATTTATGGCCTGAGTGAATTTGGGATCCATTTTGATTGCCTGCTGATAACACGTGGCGGCTCTATTCAGATCGGTGAGCTGGTGATAGGCGATGCCGATTTTGTTAATCAACGCCGCTGTTGCGGGAGACTCGCGATAGGTCTCGATGGCCTCGCGATACATCTTGCGGGCCATGAAGATGTCGCCGCGCTGTTCGGGTGTAAGTTGAGGGTGAGCCGCGGCCGGAGGCGCGGAATCGGAGGTGTTCTGGGCTGGTAGTCCCTGCCACGCCAGGATCAGAATGAAGGAGAGATGCAACATTAAAACCTCCTCCTCTCTAGCTATTTACTCTAGCACCGAAAGCGAGGGGGGAAAATGCCAAGCTGGCGTGCAGCCCGACGGTCAGTGAACCTTTGTCCTGACCGCCTCACGGCATCGGTCATTGGTGATGAAGACGTCGTGCGAGTAATCCTGAGTGAGCTTTAAAGGCTTGCCGCTCGGCCCGGCAACCCACATATGCGCGTCATCGTAAGTAATCGGCACGGTCTCGCCGGGCGGCGTCCAGACCCTCCAGGACTTGTGTACCTTGGTGAGGTAATTCCTGGACTTGTCTTCCCAGTTTAGAACCCTGGTTTTTTGATAACCGATCAGAATCTTATTGTCGGCCTCGAAGCAATAATAGTAATAACTCGGACCGAAGAAGCAATTGTCGCAAAGGAGTTCAGCGTGGTCGAGCAGCTTCGCTTGAACCTGCTGGCGATCGGCGGCGGCGCCGTAGATGGCTGGCGCTCCCAGCAAGGCAGCCACGCAAGCTGACATTCGGACAAGCGATCCGAGAGACAGACAGAACTTCATCGTTCAATGGTACCCCGCTAACCAAAGGCTGTGGAACGCCGTTAGGCACCTTTAAAGTAAGCCATTTGGGAAGTTACCTTAAGGCTGCCGCGTTTGCTAGTATATCGTCTGCGGCACTAAGAAGCCCGGTTGTGCCAACTGAATTACCTTTTTCGTGGGCGCCCAAGATGATAGCCCGGTTCGGAGTTCTTGAACATACTGTTCGGACGTTACCTTCATGCGGTCGCATCAGTCATTTCAATAGGCCGCTTTGAATGCCTACAAATACTAACCAACCAGAGTTTAAAACGATGCCTGAAGTGGACCACCAGGACGTGGCAACGCAACACCTAGCAGCGCCGCCCGGTTCCCGTAAGCCGAAGAAACGCGGACTTATCTGGGTAGTATTCCTGCTGATGGTCGCCGGGGTCGCGGGATACGCGGTTTGGCGCGCCAGCCATCCGGCCCCGGTTGTCAGAGGCGCGGGTGGTCGTGGCGGGGGCCGCGGCGGCGCCCTGCTGGGTCCCGTGCCGGTAGTCGTTTCGAAGGTCACGCGCTCTAGTATTCCGGTATATTTGAACGGCCTCGGAAGTGTAACCGCTTTCTATACCGTCACGGTGAAGTCGAGAGTCGACGGCCAGATCATGAAGGTGGATTTTAACGAAGGCGATTTGGTCCACGAAGGGCAGGTCCTCATAGAAATTGATCCGCGGCCCTACCAGGTGCAACTGGAGCTGGCCGAAGGTACCCTGGCGCGCGATCAGGCCATGCTCAATAACGCCAAGCTGGATCTGCAGCGTTACCAGACATTGCTCGCGCAGGACGCCATCCCGAAACAACAATTGGATACGCAGACCGCACTGGTGGCGCAGTACCAAGGCAATATCAAGCAGGATACAGCCAACATCGACAGCGCCAAACTAAACCTAACCTACGCCAAGGTCACGGCGCCGATCACCGGCGTCGTGGGACTACGCCAGGTAGACCCCGGAAACATCGTGCATGCCTCCGATGCCAACGGGATGATTGTCATTACTCAACTTCAGCCGATATCCGTGTTGTTTACCATCCCGGAGGACAACCTTCCGCAAGTCACGCAAAAACTACGAGCCGGCGCGCACCTGCCGGTGGATGCTTACAACCGCGACAATTCCAAGAAGCTGGCGTCCGGAATGCTGGTGACTCTCGATAACCAGATCGACAGTACTACCGGCACTTCTAAACTGAAAGCGGTTTTCCAAAATTCCGACAATGCGCTATTTCCACAGCAGTTCGTCAACATTCGCCTGTTGGTGGAGACTCTAAGCAATCAACAAGTGGTCCCCAATGTGGCCGTGCAGAATGGCCAGCAAGGCACCTTCGTCTATATAGTGGACGACGATTCAAGAGTGCACCTGAAGCCGGTGCAGGTAGGGATCACTACCGAGAAATCATCACAGATTCTCAGCGGGCTTTCGGATGGCGATCGAGTCGTGGTGGATGGCACCGACCGCCTGATCGAGGACGCGCGCGTGAGAGTAAGGAAAGCCGGAGAACTGGAGAATCCGCCGGGATTCGATCCAACCGCCGGAGGCGGCGGAGGCAAGCGCGGCGGCGGCAAAGGAAAGAAGGGCGGCGGCAACTTTAAAAAAGGGCCAGGAGGAGCCGATTCCCAGTGAGCCCCTCCCGGATTTTCATCCTGCGGCCGGTGGCAACGTCGCTGATGATGGCGGGTGTGGTGCTGGTGGGTTTCGTCGCTTTCCGGCAACTGCCGGTTTCAGCGCTGCCGCAGGTGGATTATCCCACCATGCAGATCCAGACGTTTTACCCTGGCGCGAGCCCCGAGGTGGTGACGTCTTCCATCACCGCGCCACTCGAAAAACAGTTTGGACAGGTTCCCGGGCTGACCCAGATGACCTCGATCAGCTCTTTTGGCAGTTCGCTGATCACGCTCCAGTTTTCACTTGACCTCAGCATCGATGTAGCCGAGCAGGAGGTGCAGGCGGCCATTAATGCAGCCAGCACTTTTCTTCCCACGAATCTGCCGGTTCCCCCGGTCTATAGCAAGACAAATCCGGCCGATGCACCGATTCTGACGCTGGCAATTACGTCGTCAACTCTGCCGCTGCCGAAAGTGGAAGAGTTGGCGGAGACACGCATGGCGCAGCGAATTTCCCAGCTCAGGGGAGTGGGCCTGGTGAGCATCAGCGGAGGGCAGCGCCCGGCTGTCCGGGTGCAGGCGAATCCCACGGCTCTCGCTTCCTACGGCCTGAGTTTGGAGAATTTGCGAACCGCTCTTGCCAGCGCCAATGTGAACCAGGCCAAAGGGAACTTCGACGGCCCGGATCAGGCCTGGACCATTAACGACAATGACCAATTGCAGGCCGGCGCGCAATACGGGCCGATAATCCTGGCTTACCGCAACGGGGCGCCGGTGCGTATTTCCGACGTGGCGACTGTGGTCGATGGTGCCGAAAATACCATGCTGGCCGCTTGGGTCAACGCCGACCGCGCTATCGTTCTAAATATTCAGCGGCAGCCCGGGACGAACATCATCAGCGTCGTGGACACCGTTCAGGCACTCCTGCCCCAGATCAAAGCATCGCTGCCGCAAGGTATCGACGTACAGGTTGTCAGTGACCGTACCACCACCATTCGGGCTTCGGTCGAGGATGTCGAATTCGAACTGCTTTTGACCACCGCGCTGGTGGTGATGGTCATCTTTCTGTTCCTGCGCAATGCCGGAGCGACCATTATCCCGGGCATCGCCGTGCCTCTTTCACTGGTCGGCACATTCGCCGTGATGTATTTGCTGGGTTACAGCCTGGATAACCTCTCACTCATGGCTCTCACAATTTCCACCGGCTTTGTGGTGGATGACGCCATTGTGATGATCGAGAACATCTCACGCTATATCGAAATGGGCGTTTCTCCCATGGAAGCCGCGTTGAAGGGATCGGCGGAGATTGGATTCACCATCGTGTCGTTGACGGTCTCCTTGATTGCCGTCCTGATTCCCCTGTTGTTCATGGCGGATATTGTGGGCCGCCTGTTCCGCGAATTCGCGGTGACTCTCGCGGTCACCATCATATTTTCGGCATTTGTCTCGCTGACGCTGACGCCCATGATGGCAGCTCGCATTCTGAAGCATCACCCGGAATCCGAACAGGGCCGCTTATACCGCTGGTCGGAATGGTGCTTCGTCAAGACCATTGAAATGTACGGCCGGATGGTTCGAGTCGTCCTGCGTCACCAGCCGCTCACGCTGCTGGTGGCAGCTGGAACGCTGGCGCTGACCGGATATCTCTACATCATCGTCCCCAAGGGCTTCTTTCCGGTGCAAGATACCGGCTCGATCCTGGGTATTACGCAGGCGCCCGAGACCGTGTCCTTCCCTGCCATGTCCAAGCTCCAGCAGGGTCTGGTGGAAGCCATCCGCCAGGATCCGGCGGTTGAAAATCTCACCTCCTTCATCGGGGCCGATGGCGTGAATACCACCATGAATAGCGGCCGTATCCAAATCACGCTAAAGCCTCTCGAACAGCGTCATATTTCCGCCGTGGAGGTCATCCGGCGGCTGGAGCCGAAGGTGCGGCAGGTCGCCGGGATCGACCTTTATATGCAGCCGGTACAGGACTTGACCGTCGAGGACCGCATCAGCCGCACGCAATATCAGTACGCCCTGGATGCGCCCGATAAGACGCTGCTGGATACCTGGGTTCCACGCATGCTGGAAAAAATGAAACAGCTGCCGGAATTGCGCAATGTAGCGAGCGATCAGCAGAACAATGGTCTGGGGCTATATATCAATATCGATCGGGACACCGCCGGACGGCTGGGTATTACACCGCAGAATATCGACGATGCCTTGTACGATTCTTTCGGCCAGAGACAAGTATCCACCATCTACACCCAAACCAACCAGTTCCATGTAATTCTCGAAGTGGCGCCGCAGTACCGCCAGAATAAGGATGCTTTCGCGGACATGTATGTGCCGATCGGGTCCGCGTCCGCCAACCTGGCATCCACTATCGCACTGGCTGGAACGAACACTGGCCTCACTGGCGCCGCGGCTCTCCCGCCGGCCCCGCTCCGCTCCTTTGTGAGAGCGACTCCGCTTCCGGCACCCATTACGATCAATCATCAAAGCCAGTTCCCAGTGGTAACTCTTTCCTTCAATTTGGCTCCCGGGGCTTCGCTCGGCGCTGCGGTCGATCACATCAAGGAGGCGACGCGTGACCTGGGCATGCCGGCCAGTATCGAACCCAGCTTCCAGGGAACTGCCCACGCGTTCGAATCATCTCTCGCCAACGAGTCTCTCCTGATCCTGGCAGCCATTGTCACCGTGTACATCGTCTTGGGCGTGTTGTACGAGAGCTTTATTCATCCCATCACCATACTTTCCACACTGCCTTCGGCCGGTGTCGGCGCGCTGCTGGCGCTGATTCTGTTTAAGCAGGATCTGGATGTCATCGCACTGATTGGCATTATTCTGCTGATCGGTATCGTGAAGAAGAATGCCATTATGATGATCGACTTTGCGCTGGAAGCCGAGCGCGTCGAAGGAAAAACGCCGGAGGAGGCCATCTACCAGGCATGCCTCCTGCGCTTCCGCCCCATCATGATGACCACTATGGCTGCGCTGCTTGGCGCCGTGCCGCTGGCTTTCGGCACCGGTGTGGGCTCCGAGCTGCGCCGGCCGCTCGGTATATGTATCATCGGCGGACTGCTGGTGAGTCAGGTCCTGACGCTGTTTACGACGCCGGTAATTTATCTGTTCTTTGGCAGAATCGCGGCGTGGTTTACCGGATCCAGCAGATCTGAAAGCGACCGGGATATCCTGACCGTGCCTTCCATGACGTAACGCGGTTAAAGCGCATGAGCATTTCCAAGCCTTTTATTCAAAGACCGGTTGCGACCACGCTCCTGCTAATAGCTCTGACGCTGGGCGGCGCGATTTCCTATCGGCTGCTGCCGGTATCGGCGTTGCCGGAGGTTGACTTCCCTACGATCTTTGTCCAAGCCGGTCTTCCAGGAGCGAGTCCCGACGTAATGGCGGCGTCGGTGGCTACACCGCTCGAAAAGCAGTTCACGCGTATTGCGGGCGTCACCGAAATGACCTCCCGAAGCTCGGTGGGATCCGCAGTTGTCGTCCTTCAATTCGACTTGAGCCGCGACATCAATTCGGCGGCGCGCGATGTGCAGGCGGCCATTAACGCATCGGCGGGATTTCTCCCGTCGAATCTTCCCCGAGCCCCCAGATACCGGAAATTCAATCCGGCCGACCAACCGATTCTGGCGATGACACTCGAATCGGATGTAGTTCCTAAGCCGCAGTTGTACGATATTGCGTCTTCGGTTTTCGCGCAAAAACTATCGCAAGTCCAGGGGGTCGGACAAGTTTACGTGGGAGGCAGTTCGCTTCCGGCGGTTCGCGTCGAAGTGAACCCACAGCCGCTTTCCAAGTACAACGTGGGTTTGGATCAGATCGGCACGTTCCTGCAAAGCGCCAATGCAAATAAGCCCAAGGGCGAGCTTTCAAACTCCCAGGTTCGATTGCCGATCTATGCCAGCGATCAGCTTTTTACGGCCAATGATTATAAGAATCTGGTGGTGGTTTACCGGAAGGGCGCCCCAGTCCGCCTTTCGGACCTGGGCCGCGTTGTGGATGGCAGCGAAGACGTTCGGAACCTCGGCATTGTAAATGGCAATCCCATGGTTCAGATCCAGATCAATCGCCAGCCGAATGCCAATATCGTCGAAACCGTAGCGCGCATTAAAGCTTTGATGCCGCAGTTCGAGGCCCAGCTTCCGCCTACGGTCCGGTTCAAAATCGCCAATGACCGCACCATCAGTACGCATGATTCGATCAGAGACGCCCAGCGCAACATGATCCTTTCCATTGGGCTGGTTATTTTTGTGGTTTTCGTTTTCCTGCGCACCGGCTGGTCCACGTTTATTCCAAGCATTTCGGTGCCGGTGTCCATCATTGCGACCTTCGGAGCGATGTATCTGATCGGATACACGCTGGACAATCTTTCGCTGATGGCGCTTACCATTGCTACCGGCTTCGTCGTCGATGACGCCATCGTCGTGATTGAAAACATTACGCGCCATCTCGAAAGTGGCATGAAGCCGATGGCTGCGGCTCTAAAAGGCGCCGAAGAGATCGGTTTCACGGTTGTCTCAATGAGCATCTCTCTCATCGCGGTTTTCATCCCCATCCTGATGATGGGTGGGATTGTGGGACGCCTCTTCCGCGAATTCGCGGTGATTCTTTCGGTGGCCATTTTTATATCCATGGTGATTTCTCTCACGGCGACTCCCATGATGTGCGGATGGCTCCTGAAGGAAAAACGCGAGCACGGATATCTCTACAATCAGACCGAAAAATTCTACCGCTGGATTATCTCCACCTATGCGTCCGCGCTTGACGTAGTGCTCAGTCATCCTGCGCCAATCCTGATGATTTTGGTGCTTACCATGGGAGTGACGGTTTTCCTGTATATCAAGGTCCCCAAGGGATTCTTCCCGCAGCAGGATACCGGGCGGCTGACCGGCGCCATCGTGGGAGAGCAGCACATTTCATACCAGTCTCTGGCGGATAAGACGAAGTGGTTTGAAGAGCAAGTCCGGACGGACCCGGATGTCGAAACTGTCACCGTCACATTGGGCACGAGCGGAGGTGGTTTTGGCGGGAATAATGCGGATGTTCACATTGAGCTGAAGCCGGTAGGGGTTCGGAAATCTACCTCGGATCAAGTCATCGCCAGACTCCGCCGCAAAACTTCCGGCGTGCCCGGGGCTGTGATGTACTTGCAGAATTCCCAGGACGTGCGCATCGGCGGCCGGCAGGGGAACGCCCAATATCAGTACACCCTCCAGGCGCCAGATTTTGCGACGCTGGCGCTCTGGGGGCCGAGAGTTCTGGACCGGTTCTCGCAGCTTCCAGAAATTGCCGACGTCAGCTCCGACCAGCAGAATTCCGGCTTGTCGTCCAATGTGATTATCGACCGCGATACCGCGTCGCGCCTCGGTCTAACGGCGCAGGCGGTCGACTCCGCGCTGTATGACTCTTTTGGCCAGCGTCAGGTCTCGGTGATGTATAAGTCGATTAATCAGTACCACGTGGTTCTGGCTCTGCAACAGCAGTGGTGGGAAAGCCCGGACTTCTTGAAGACCATTTATGTGCAGACCCCACGCGGTACCGACGTTCCCTTATCCACCTTCGCGCACTTCACCCAAGGGATCACGCCCATTTCGCTGCCGCACCAGGGACAGTTTCCGGCAACCACGCTGTCGTTCAACCTCGCTCCAGGAGTGGCTCTGAGCGACGCTGTGAACGCGATCAACCGGGCCGAGGTGGAGATGGGTCTGCCCGCCATTATCACTGGGAAGTTCGCCGGTACCGCGGAAGCCTATGAGGCCTCGCTTAGAAATCAACCCATCCTGATCGGAACGGCGCTCCTTGCGGTGTATATCGTGCTGGGAATGCTGTATGAGAGCCTGATTCATCCTTTGACCATCATTTCGACCTTGCCGTCGGCGGGCGTGGGAGCGTTGATGGCGATGGTCCTGTTCAAGAGCAATCTGGATATCGTCGGGATGATTGGAATTATCCTGCTGATCGGGATCGTGAAGAAGAACGCAATTATGATGATCGATTTCGCGCTCGCGGCGGAACGCAACAAAGGGATGAATACGCGGGATGCCATCTTCGAGGCTTGTTTATTGCGCTTCCGGCCGATCATGATGACCACCATGTGCGCGCTGCTGGGGGGTATGCCGATGGCGCTGGGCTGGGGCGCGGGAGCGGAACTGCGAAGGCCGCTGGGGATTGCGATCGTGGGGGGCCTGGTGGTCAGCCAGATGCTGACTCTGTTCACCACGCCGGTGATCTATCTCTATCTCGACCGTTTGGGCAAGCGTTTCGCGCGGCGGGAGCCGGATTACAGCAACCGTCCCGGTTTTTTAATTCCGGGCGGGATCATGGAGAGTGGCGATTAATGACGCGTTATTGGAAAATCGCAGTGCTGGCTTCGCTGCTGTGTTCTGCATGTAGAGTGGGTCCGCAATACCAAAGGCCGACGACACCGGTGCCGATTGCTCTCAAGGAATTGAATGGCAACGATCAGTGGAAGATGGCTACTCCGAGTGACGCCTTGATCAAGGGCAATTGGTGGGAGATTTTTGGCGATCCAGAACTCAACCGGCTGGAAGAGCTAGTGAACGTCAATAATCAGAATATAAAACAGGCGGAAGCGCAGTTCCGGCAAGCGCGGGCCTTTGTAGCCGCCAATCACGCCAACTACTATCCCGCGATCGGCTCCTCGCCCTCGATCAACCAAAGCGATGTTGGTAAGAATCGGGGTGGTGCTGGTGGAACCAGTCAGAGCTTTTCCTTGCCGGCCATTGCTACCTGGGAGCCCGATCTGTGGGGCCGGGTCCGCTTGTCGGTGGAAAATGCGGTGGATAACGCGCAGGTGAGCGCGGCGGATCTGGAGAATCTGCGGCTGAGCGCGCAGGCGCTGCTGGCCAGCGATTACTTTGCTTTGGCTGCGCAGGATATGCAGCAAGCTATATTGCGCGATACCATCGATGCCTATGAGAAAAACCTCCAGCTCACCATCAATCGCTTCAACGGAGGAGTTGCATCCAAGAGCGACGTTACTCTGGCGCAAACTCAACTCGCGGGCGCTCGAGCCGAGAATACGGAAACGAGGATTGCGCGGTCGCAGTTCGAGCACGCGATTGCCATGCTCACCGGCCAGCCGCCCGCGTCCCTTAGTATTGGCGCCAGCAAGATTGCTGGTCCGCCTCCGCCCATTCCGGTAGCAGTTCCTTCGCAGTTGCTCGAGCGGCGGCCTGACATCGCGGCGAATGAGCGCCTGGTGGCTGCGGCGAATGCGAACGTTGGTATTGCCGAAACCGCTTATTACCCCACATTGACTCTCTCGGCGAGTGCCGGCCTTCTTTCGACCAATCTGGCGAATCTATTCACATATGCCAGCCGCAGTTGGTCCGCTGGCCCCGGGGTATCGCAGACACTGTTCGATTTCGGCCGCCGCGGGGCTCAGTTGGAAGGCACCCGCGCCGCTTACGACGCTACAGTGGCCGCGTACCGGCAGACGGTGCTCAGCGCGTTTCAGGAAGTCGAAGACGATCTTTCGAGTCTTCGCTATCTTTCCGAAGAAGCCGTTCAACAGCAGGAGGCGGTGGTTGCGGCCCAACAGGCACTGGCTCTGGAGACTGACCGTTATCGGGCGGGAACCGACTCTTATCTGAACGTCATCACTACGCAAACGATCGCACTCAACGACGAGCAAACCGCTATTTCGATCCTGCAGCGACGCATGAGTGCCGCAGTGGATTTGGTAAAGGCGCTCGGGGGCGGATGGGATGCCTCGACGTTACCCTCAGGCGATGCGCTACGTTCTACAGCGTTGGCCGATCCGAAAACGACCCCGAATGTGGCTCAGCCGGCAAACAGGCGAAACTGAGAGACACGCGGACGTGGCTGGACTACCAAATTTTGCTCCGTCTCTAACTATTTAAATGGTGGGCGGTCACAGGATCGAACTGTGGACCTCCTGCTTGTAAGGCAGTGCGAAAGCTCTCTTAAACAAAGGAGTTATCTTTCTTTTCAACGAGTGGCCGCTACAGTGCAGTACGGCGAAT
>Ga0207657_10001797_pt1 | contig 23137 bp, 13 predicted proteins | sample KBSC33metaG_FD_184316 | JGI IMG/M metagenome (GOLD analysis project Ga0207657, IMG submission 184316) | Corn rhizosphere microbial communities from Kellogg Biological Station, Michigan, USA - KBS C3-3 metaG (SPAdes) (version 2) | ecosystem: Host-associated > Plants > Roots > Rhizosphere > Soil ... | reverse complement strand
GCGCCAGGGACGTACAGAAGACATGCGCCGCCATATAGCGGCACAGGCTGACGGTTCAAAGATGCCGGAGCATTTAGATTTAGCCGTCGCCCCGGCGGAGGCCCGGATCACAGGAGGTTAGCCCCTCCGCCTCCCGCGGCCCCGCCCTCCGCCGGGGCGACGGAATCCCAAGGGGCGAGGGCAGAGCGAGCCACGTGCGGCTGCAATTAGGAACTCGGCCTGCACTCCGCCAGTAAAGCAGGAGCGGCCACCGTTGCGGAATAAACCGCTCGCCTGAGCGGTGGCACGGTGGTGACCGCGGTCGCAAGGATTGCGCCCGAGCAGACACAGACGGCAGCCTTTTTTGCGATGGCCGCCGCAACGGCACCTTTGACGGTGGAAGCGGCTTTCACACTCGCCAACGCGGCAGTTTGTCCAGACCCAAACGCGACCGACCCAAGCAATTCCAGGGTCGCGGCAAAACTCACGCGTCGCAGATCGACTCTGCGTCCGTCGCTTGAGCCACGCCTTCTGACCAGAAGCCCGATGCCGAGGAAACCTGCGACCATCATCGCCCAAGACGCCGGTTCCGGGACCACTGCTGGCGGCTGTGGCCCGAGGGGACCCGTGGGCGGGTTCGGACCCGGTCCAATGATCGGTCCGGGTCCGAACGGGAACGTGCCCGTGCCGACACCGGCGGTAATGCCGGAACTTTCCCCAATAGCGGATAGAGGCTGACCGCCGGATAGCGTGCCAATCATGCCCTGCAGCGATGCGTCAGCGTCGCCAGGCAATAGATCTGCGGCGAGAGGATTCTCGTCCCTTGGGAGACCGGCTGCCGCCGTGACTCTTTGGAAAGGGGCGCAAGGCGGCGGACTAGGACGCTTCTTCGCCCCGTGGTGCCGGTGCGGCGCCGTCAGATGGTGCACGGCGGTCCGCACAGGAGGCGCAGCTGCCGTAGTGGCCACCGCAATGAGCGGCGGACACAGGCATAGCGCCGCATTCGCTAGAATCGCTGTTTTCATGAGTCCCCCCAACTTCAGGACTCAAGTACCGCATAATTCCCAAAAAACATTGTAAACTTTGGATAAATGCGACGAATGGAGGCTCTCTGTCTTAGGTTCGGCCAGCCCTCCGGCGCTGCTTATCCTCAATTGCTGCTCCGCTCCGTTATGCTGTTTCAACGGTGATCGAGGTGCGATTTCGCCCAACTTCCTTTCTCAATATGTTTGAAGATGGATGTTGGCCGATCGGCCTCGGGGCGAGTTCATGTAAATCTGCGGCGCACCGGGAGGGGCGCGATGGAAGAGCGGCTCTCGATCGAGGATTTCCGGGCGGTCGGCTTCAGCGCGCGACGCGGCGGGCGCTGCCTCCGCCGGCGGCAGGCCAGCTGCCGTCGGGCGTGACGCCCAGATCGATCACGCACATCGAGCCGTAGATCGGATGTGGGCCGCAGGCCACGCCGGCAAAGCGGAGTTCGGCACTGTAGACGATCTCACGGTGGCCGCGATCGGCGACGCCATCGTCGACGATCAACTGACGCATCGCATCGACGGCATCGACCGAGCCGTAAGAGATGATCTCCGCGACATAAGTCCCCCCGCCGACCCGGCGGACGCGCTCGCCAGGCGAGCTGCCGTCACTGCCGGCGTGGCCCTGCCCGCCAGTGCGCGCCTGATCCGCCAAATGCGTCGCCGCGGCCTTCGCCAGCAAGGCGGACGGCTCGATTTCGGCGAGCGGCGAACGGCGGCCGAGCCAGGCGATGGTCTCGTCGACCACGGCCACGCCTTCTTCGGTTTGGATGTCGTAATTGAGGCTGGGGTAGCGCAGCAGATCGCCATGAAACCAGCCGCGATATTGCTCGAGGCCATTGCGATAGGATTGCGGATCGGAGCGGGCGGCGTTGAGCTGATCGAGCAATATCTGCGTGTCGATCGGCCGGCTTCCCCGCGTGGCTTCGACAGCGGATCCGACGAACAGCCCCAGGCCCGCCATAATGATCAGCAACCCGATCCGCATTCGCTTCGCCTTCCCACTCTGCCCAGGGAAGAAATCGCGCTACTCTGAGAAGGTTAACCGCCGACTAAGCGCGCCATGTCCGCCGCTGCCTTTGCGGCGGCCGTCGCGACCCGCCGTCGCCCCAGAAGGTCACCAAAATGGTCGCAGCGGGAGTCGTCCGCGGCTCGGATTTTGGGGCTGGAACTGACGTAAGCCTTTAAAAGGTGGTGGACGCACTGGAGCTCGAACCCAGGACCCGCTGATTAAGAAGCGTTGGATCTGGTCAATGGCTCAGCTATGCGGAAATCACATAGATTGACCGGCATCAGGGTGACATATCATGCGGCGGCCTCCCAGCCTGACGAGCTTGCGCCTGTTCATGCAGGTCGCCCATCACAGGAGTTTCAGTGAGGCCGGACGGGTCGCGAATATCTCGCAGCCTGCCCTGAGCCGGACGATCAAACTCCTTGAGGAGGAGCTTGGTGTTCGGTTGCTCGACCGGAATTCACGGAACGTGACGCTGACCACCGCCGGCGAGGCGCTGTTGCCGATCGTCGAACGCCTGACAGCGGACTTCGACGGCGCCTTTCATGAGCTCGCGGAGACATTCTCAGGCGCACGCGGACGCGTTGTAGTGGGGGTTTTGCCTTCGGTGGCGGCCGCGCTTCTGCCGCGCGTCATCGCGAGTTTCCAGCCACGATATCCTCAGGTGGACATCATCCTGCGCGACCAGATATCGGGCGCGCTCTACCAACAGTTGAGCGAACGCCAGCTGGATCTTGCGATCACCACGCCTCCGAGTGTCGAAGGTGTCAGGTTCGATCCGCTGTTCGACGATGATTGGATGCTGGTCTGCCCCGTGGGGAGCAAATTCGACAAGGCGGGGCCCGCGCGATGGTCGGAGTTCGAGGGTGAGCCGTTCATCGCAATGGCGCCGCGAAGCAGCGTGCGCGATCTCACCGATCAGGCGATGGCCAAGGCGGACGTCAAGGCACGGCTGATGTTCGACTGCACCCAGCTTGCGACGGTCGGCGCGCTGATCGCCGCCGGGCTCGGCATTACCGCGCTACCGCGCACCACGCTGGGGATGCTCCAGGCGGGCGCGCTTACCGCCCGGCTCCTGATCGAGCCCAAGATCGAGCGCACGATCGGCCTCGCGCGGCTGGAAGGGCGTACCTTGTCGCCGGCGGCCGATGCATTTGTGCGCCATCTCGGGACCGAACTGCGCGGCAATCTGGTCGCGACTTCGAATTCGGCCTGAAATGCGCTTGGGTGGTGGGGAGGACCCTAGCCCTCCCCGTTGCCGGCCTATCGTCAGAAGTTGAGCGTCAGCTGCGCGGTGTAGGTGCGGCCGAAGGGATTCGAGTAGGCGCCGTTGAACGAGCCCTGGCTCGTGATCACGATCGGGGGATCGCGATCGAACAGGTTTTGCAGCGTCAGCGATGCCCGGAGCCCCTTCACGAGGCCGAAAGCCGGGGACTTGAACTGCGTCCCGTAACCGAGCGTCATATCGACGGTGGTCCAGCTTCCCACCTTCTGCGGCGTAATCGTATTGTTGCGGTTATCGATCGCGAGGTCGTTCGTGTAGGAGCCGGTATAGTTCACGAACAAATTGCCGCTGATCCCGTGCCAGAGCACGCCCAGCGAACCGCGGCCGCGCCACTCGATCGGCGTGCTGTAAAAGCCGAGCCGGTCGGTGAAGGGCTGTCCCTTGGCGACCTGTTCCTTGTCGCTGATGGTCCAGCTGGCGGCGGCCGAGGCGTTCACGGCCACTGCGCCGAACAGGTGATTGTAGGTGATCGTTCCGTCGAGCCCGTCCTGCTTGGTGGCGGCCAGATTGGTGTTCCGCTGATCGACCAGGACGTTGATCGCGCAGAAGTTGGGGATGCCGCCATAGAGATTGGTCCGCGCAAGATAGCGCGCCAGGATCGGATCCGCCGAGGCGATGTTCGAGTTCGAACAGCTGGCAGGATTGTTGATCGGGAAGATGTAGGCCGCGTATCCGGAATAGTTCGGATAAAGGCCTGCCTGATACGCGGTGAGCGCGTTGGGCGACGAGATGCGGTCGCTATACTTGATTTGGTAATAGGTGCTCTCGAGCGTGAAGTCGCCGAGCTTCAACGTGCCGCCGAATGACCAGGTGGTCGCCTTTTCGGGCTTCAGGTCCGGATTGGAGCCGAGGAACAATCCGATATTGGCAAGTGTCAGCCCGGCGGCAGGCAGGTTGAGGTATCCGTTGGTGACGCGGGGATCCTTGTTCGTCCCAGGGAATGAGAAGGACGATGTGTAGGAATAGAGGTTCACGTCGGGCAGCGACGGCGCGCGGAAGGATTTGCCCCACGAACCGCGGAAGCTCAGCGCGTCATTGACCTTCCACGTCCCGCCGAACTTGGGATTGGTGGTCTTGCCGACGTCGGAATAATGATCGTAGCGGACCGCGCCGTCGAAGGTGAGGCTTTGCATCAGCGGGACGTTCATGTCCTCGCCGACGATGGGAAAATAGAGCTCCCCGAACGCGGACCAGACGGTTCGGCTCAGATAGCTCTTCCGCTTGTCCGTATCGAAGATGAAGCCGTTATCGTTGTTGCGGTTGGCGCCGTTGATATTGAAGTTATACGATTTGTCGCGCTCGCCGCCGATGGCGGCCTTCACCGGCCCGGCCGGCAATGAGAAGAGCGGACCATCGAGCTTGACGACCGCATCGTCGATGCCGTTGCCGCTTTTCTGGACATTCTCGCCCAGGAATTTTGCGACCTGCGAGGCGGAAAGCGGATTGCTGCTGAGCGGATTGATGGCGCCCAAATTGATCTGATATTGCAGCGCGGTCGGGTTCACGTTCAGGCCGCTCTGGCAATAATTGCAGGCCTTGTCGCGACCGTAGGTGTAATAGACTTCGGCCTTCCACGTCGCCGGCAGCTTGACGCGCAAGCCCCCGGTAATGCTGTAGGTCCGCGACGTATTGTCGAAGTTGCTCGACCCGATATCCTTGATCGCGCTGTATTGCAGGTTCAGCGGCGCATTTGCGGCAACACCCGGAATCCCGCTGATATAATAAGGATTGGGTGTCGCGGTCACATTCCCTGCGGCATCATACAGGAAGGGCGACAGGGTCACGTTCCGGATCTCGGTATTGGTCGAACGCGAGAAAGTATGGCGGTGGCTGTAGGTGCCCTGGAGGAACGCCTCGACGCGGGGCCCGAGCTCCTGATTCATGAACAGGGTGACCTGATGCCGGTCCGTACGGCCGGTATAGTCCGTATAGTCCGATGAATCGGCGAGATTGGGCTGATTGACCAGCAGTTGCGAGGCGGCCAGGCCGACATTGCTGCCTTGGGGCAGGCCGTAATAGGTGTTGGCGCCGGCGAGCGGCAGAATCGGATTTAGCGAGCCATTCGCATTCGCCACATAGATATTCGCCGGCCCCGCCAGAGTGGCCGAGGTGCCGTTGAGCCGTGCGTCGGGGCCGCCGAGCGGTGTCCGGTTCTGGCGAAGGAACCTGTTCTGCCCAGCCAGATACGGATTGCGGTGCGCATATTCGTAGCTGACCAAGATATTGCCGGCGCCCAGGCCGCCAAGATCGCCCCAGGTCTTTCCCGCCGTGACGGAGGGGGCATATTCGACCCCGCCCACCTGGTTGGTGATGCGGGTCGACGCCTCGATGCCGTCATAATCCTTGCGCAGCACGAAATTGACCACGCCGGCAACCGCATCGGAGCCGTAGACGGCTGACGCGCCATCGACGATCACCTCGATCCGCGCGACGGCGGCGATGGGAACCTGGTTGGCCTCGGTGAAATTCGAGGCGGCACCCGTCGCCACGACGCGGTGACCATCGACCAGCGTCAGCGTGGCCTGCTGGCCGAGTCCACGCAGGTTGATCGCATTACCCTGCTGCGAATTATAGGAACCCTGCGTGCCGCCTTCGCGGAAGTCTCCAAGGTTGCGAACCTGGGGCAGGGTGCGCACCGCGTCGGCGACGCTGCTCACGCCGCTCGACAGGATCGTCTCGCGATCGAGCGTAACCGCTTCGCTGCCGACCGGCTTCACGCCGGAAATGTTGGTGCCGGTGACGACGATCTCGTTCGGATCCCCGGTCTTGGAATCGTTCGAGATACTGCCTTGCTGGGCGATTTGGTCGCCCGCGTCGGCAACCACGCCCGTCGGGGCATTGGCGCTGCCTGCGGTATCCGCCGCATTGGCACCCGACGATGTGGTCTGAGGCCCTGATGCGGGCGCGGGCGCCTGCGCGATGGCTGGGGTCGAATAGCCGGCGGCCAGCACCGGCACCATCGCACTTACGAGTGCGATCAAGCTCGTGGACATGCCACGGACGCGCGAAGACCCTTTCATGATTTTTGCCCTCCTCCCAAGTTATTCGCCGCGTGCGCGACGACTTTGTTTTCGCGCGGCATGTAAGAGGAGAAGCAATCTATTGAGAATTAGAAATAACGGATGGATCGATAACGAAGTTGAATAGATGATTTGTGCTTTGGAAATGGCAGCCGCACCGACGGGCAAGGTCGGCTCGCCCTGATTTCCCGCCTGACGCAAAAAGAAGGAGGCTCGCCGCGCGTGCGCAGGCGAGCCTCGTCTCGAAAATCCGCCCAGCGAGACTTATGGCTTCAACGTGGCGGCCGAGAGCTTTGCGGTGGCAGTGACGATGGTCGATCCGGCATCTTGCCCGACCATGAGCGTATAGGCGCCGGCGGGAACCACCCAGCGGCGCTTTGTCGGATCGAAATCCGCAATGAGCCGCAGATCGCCGGCAAGCTTCACCCGCTGGCTTTCGCCGGGGGCCAGGGAGAGCTTCTGGAACGCGACGAGCCGGCGAACCGCGCCGCCCGGTCGACAGGTGAGATAGAGCTGGACGACCTCCTTGCCGGCCTTGTCGCCCTTGTTCGTTACCGTGACCTCCGCGTCCAGCGTCTTGCCGCCGCGCATGACCAGCTTGTCATAGGCGAAGCTCGTGTAGCTCAGCCCATGGCCGAACCAGTAAAGCGGCTTCTCGCCCTTCTGGCTGTACCAGCGATAGCCGACGTTGCTGCCTTCGATATTATAGTCGACCGAGACGCGATCGGTCGGTCCCGCCGTCCAGCCGGGGATTGCGGGGCGCGGCAACTGGCTCTCGTTCACGGGCCAGGTGATCGGCAATCGTCCCGAGGGATTGACCTCGCCGGTCAGGACGCGGGCGATCGCCTCGCCACCGCGCGATCCGCCGTACCATGCCTCGATTATGCCGCCGACCTTGTCCGCCCAGGGAAGTGCGACCGGATTGCCGCTTTCGACCACCACGATCGTGTTTGGATTGGCGGCGGCAACGGTTTCGACCAAGGCATTCTGTCCCATCGGCAGATCGAGGCTCGGCACGTCCTCGCCCTCGCCGCTGGGCTGGTAGACGAACACGATCGCGACGTCGGCATTCCGCGCCGCCGCCGCCGCGCTTTCCGGATAGAGACCGGTATCGAAGGCGACCTGGGCTCCCTTGAGGTGCGACCGTAGCGCCAGCAGCGGCGAGGACGGATGGAACACCACGTTCGAGAAGGCCGCCATCATGCCTTCGCCCCCGATCGGGACGGTGGCGATGGGCAGGGGGTCCTTGCGATAGGGGGTCGTCACCTGCGATGAGCCCGACCCTGAGGCGACGCCCGCATCGGCATGTCCGCCGATCACGGCGATCCGCTTCGCCGACGCGGCCAGAGGGAGGATGTTGTTGCGGTTCTGGAGGAGGACGATGCTCTCCTCCGCTTCGTGTTGCGCGACGTCGGCATGCGCCGCGAAATCGATGTCCGCCGACTTGTCGGCCCGATCGAACAGACCCGCTGTGAACATTGCGCGCAGCACCCGGCCCGCGGCATCGTCGACGCGTGCCGACGGGATCTTTCCAGCCCTCACCGCCTCGCGAAGCGGCGCGTCGAACCAGACCTTCGCGTCGAGCTGCTCGCCCGATTGCTGGTCGAGCCCGCCGGCGAAGGCATCCAGGCTGTGCACCGCGCCCCAATCGGACATGACGAAGCCCTTATAGCCCCAGTCGCCTTTCAGCACTTTGTTGAGCAGCCAGTCATTCTGGCAGGCATAGACGCCGTTCACGAGATTGTAGGCGCACATGATCGAGCCGGGTTTGCCGCGCTCGATCGCGATCTCGAAGGCGAGCAGGTCGCTCTCGCGCGCGGCGGCTTCGCCGATGATCGAGTCTGCGGTGTTCCGGTTATGCTCCTGGTCGTTGAGGGCATAATGTTTCGCGGTCGAGATGATACCCTGCGACTGGATGCCGCGGACTGATTCTCCGGCGATCATCCCCGCAAGCAGCGGATCCTCACCCGCATATTCGAAGTTCCGCCCGTTGCGTGGGTCGCGCGCAAGATCGACGCCGCCGGCGAGCTGGACGTTGATCGTCTTGGCCTTTGCCTCGCTGCCGACGACGCGGCCGCCCTCATACGCGATCGTCGGGTCGAACGTGGCGGCGAGCGCGAGGCTTGAGGGCAGGGCGGTCGACATGTCGTTGGGCCCGCGCACCATCAGCGGATTGGTCACGCCCAGGCTGGCGTCGCTTTCCTGCAAGGCGGGGATTCCGAGGCGTTCGTTACCGGGAATGAAGCCGGCCGAGCCGATCGCGCCCGCAGGCAGTTTGAACGGCCCGAATGGCATCGCCATCGCGCCGTGCAGCAGCGCGATCTTCTCATCCAGCGTCATCTGGGACAGCAGTAGTTTCGTGCGCTCGTCGGGGGCCAGCCGGCTGTTCATCCAGGGGCGGGCTGCAGGCGTCCCGGCCTGCGCGAGAACCGGCACGGGGGCGCTCGCCGCGACACCGGCAAGAAGGAAAGCCGCAAGCTTCCAGGTCTTCATCATTTCCTCCGAAAATTTGCTGAGGCGTTGAGGGCGTGCGCCGAAAAAAAGGTGGCCGCGCGCGAGCGAGGCCACAGGGGGAAGCACAGTCCGGAATGGCGGGGCCGCCACCTAGAATTTGGCGGTCAGACGGATGTAGGCTTGCCGGCCATAGGGGTCCTCGAGGCTCGACAAATAGCCGGTATAGACCGCCTTCGGTGGAGCCCGATCGAACGCGTTGATCATGCCGATCGAGGCTTCGAACTGCTGGTTCGAGCCGAAGCGCAGCGCATATTGCCAGTCGAGTACTGTCCAGGAGCCGACCTTCGGCCGGGTCACGGGCTGGCCGAGCACGATCTGATAATCGTCGATGACGCTGGAGATATAGCGGACGTCGGCGGTCAGATAATGGTTGCCCATGCTGATATCGACCGCGCCGATGTTGCGCCAGCGCGGCGCGGCAGCCGCCGATCCCGGCGACGTCTGGTAATTATTGCGGTGGCCGACGCCGTTGTAGACGGTCGACCCCGTGTCGACATCGTAGTGGAGCAGATAGCTGAGATTGTCGCGGAAGGTGACGTTCACCGGCGCGAGATCGAAGCTGTACTGGCCCGCGAAATCGAGACCCGACGTCTTGGTGCCGCTCGGTGCATTGAACGACGTGACTACGACGCTTTGCGCCACGCCGTTCGCGTCGCGGATGACCGCAGGGCCCAGCGGATCGGCATTGATGATCGCCTGCGCGTTCTGCAGCTGGATCTGGTTGTTATACTTGTAATGCCAGTAATCCACGGAGAAACGCGCGCCGGCGAACGGCAGGAGCGTCGTTCCGAGATTGTAGACATCCGCCTTCTGCGGCTTGAGGTTGGGGTTGCCGTAGGTCTGGATCGACCGGAACACGACCGAATGATCGATCGGATCGATGACGTTGCCGACGCCGGTGCCGATCAGGCTGTTGCTCGAATTGGCGATCGAGGGCGCCTGGAACGCCTTGCTGATCGAACCGCGCAGCGAGAGGAATTTCGCGGCGCGCCAGTTCACCGCCAGCTTCGGGGCCTTGGCTTTGAACCCGCCATAATCCTCGTAGCGTGCCGCGGCATCGATGCTCAGTCCGTCGAACGGCGAGTAATTCGCTTCCGCGAAAATGCTTTTCACTTCGCGATGCAGATTGGTGTTGCGCGCCGGCCCGTTGAACGCACCGTAATTGTTCAGATAAAGATCGGAATTGCGCGTGTTCTGGTGCTCTTTCCGGTACTGGGCGCCGACCGCGACGTTGAGCGGGTGCCCGCCAATGTCGACCAGCGTGCCGTTAACGACGCCCTCGCCGATCAGATATTCGTTTCGCGTCTCCGCAAATTCGTCCGACTGGATGTTGAAGACGAGCGAAGGATCGTTCTTGAGATCATCCTTTTCGAACGGACTGAAATAGAGGCAGTTGCCGACGCCAGGCTGCGCACCGCTCCCCGGTCCGTTGAAGCGCTGGTTGCAATTGGGCCCGCCGAAACCGTTCAGCGCGGCCTGGAACAAGCGCATGTCCGTGTCGTGATCGCGGTGGATGATCTCGGCCCGCGACCAGGTGAAATCGGCGGTGTAGTTCCAGTCACCCTTGTGCGAGATGTTGCCGCGCGCCCCGAGAACGATGTGGCGCTGGTTCACCGTGTCGCGCTGGACGTTATAGGGCGTGCCCTGGATGGAGAGCGCTCCGAGCGCGCGGCCTACCCAACCGATATCGACCCCGAACGGATTGTACGGATTGGAGGCGGGGACGATCGGCGGCAGCGGCCCATTATGGTTCTGGGCATAAGCCGGCACGCCGTAGCGGTGCGAATCCTGGTGATAGAATGCGAGTTCCGCATAGAGGGTTTGGCCCGCGCCGATGTCGTAGCTGGTATCGTTGTGGATCAGGAGGCTCTTGGCTTCGGGGCGGATCGGGTTCTGCGCCTGATAGCTGAACTGGCAGCTTCCAATGCCGAAGGAGGGCCCGTTCGCAAGCGGCATATAGAGGCTGTCGGTGCCGGGCGCGCCGCAGCCCGGATCGACCACGGACAGCGTGCCCGTCGCCGATTTGTACTTGTCGTACAGCGTCGAATAATTGTTGCCGTTGAGGATGACGTCGCCGCCGGCGGCGGTATGCGGGCGCGAATAGAGCGTGAAGCTGCCCGGATTTGCCCCCGCACCCGCTGACGGGTTGAAGAAGTTGGTGACCGCGCGTTCCGAATTCTGAAGATTGTCCTGCGCGCGGAACTCGATCGAGGTGACCGAGTGCAGTCCGCCGCTGCCGACGCCCAGCATCGCGGCGACCTGGCCCTGAGGGGAATCCGCAACGTGCGTGAATTGCCCGCTGACCTTGAGGCCCTTGAAGGAGGTGTTGGTGATCACGTTGACCACGCCGGCGACCGCGTCCGCGCCGTAGGTCGACGATGCGCCGTCGAGCACCGTCTCGACCCGGCTGATCGCAATCTCGGGAGTGAGGCTGTTGAGGTTCACATAGCCTTCGCTGGGGATCACGCGCCGGCCGTTCAGGAGGACGAGCGTCGCGCCGGCACCAAGTCCTCGCAGATTGGCGGAGCGGGCGTCACGCGTGTCCACGCCGCCCTTGGCAAGATCCTGCATGCCGCCCTGGCTTCCGACATTTTGCGGAATGAACCTGGTCAGGTCGCCGAGCGAAACGACGCCGGTTTTCGCGATATCCGCCTGCGTGGCGGACAATACCGGCGAGGCGCGATCCTCTTGGCGGACGTTGCGCAGCAACGTACCCGTGATGACGATCTCCTGCGATGCAGGGGCTGCCGCGGCCGCATCGGCCGTCTGCGCATGGGCTGCGCTCGCCAGCGTCAACGCCAGGGCGGACAGGGACAATCCTCCCAAAACCGCGCCACCCCGAAAATGCGGGTTCGTCATCTTTATCTCCGCTGCCGTGACGGAGCCGGGCAGACGGAATGCATCGGAGAAAGAGGGCCTGGAGGCCCTTCTACCGCTGGTTCGTACATCCCCTCTGCACGGCTGACCGCCGTTGTATTTGCCTGATGATGCGGTCAGCCGTTCCAGAAAGGAAATAGAATTTTACAATGGATTAATCAGCTTTTTGGATAGATTGTGATGCATGGAAGACGAGAGTTACGCGGCTGCCGCCGGGCAGCCGCGCGATCGGCTTGTTCGCAGCGGATATCAGGCGGTTTCGAACGTGACGGTGGGGCGGCAATGTTCGCGCGGCAACAGCGTCGACGCCACGGCTATCACCTCGCGTGAGCCAACGCTCACGCCACCGCCGCCGGCCGGCCCGTTCGTATAGAGAGCTTCGACCTCCGCGCCGATGCGCCGTGCCGCGATCGCGGAATCGGTGCGCGCGACGATCCGCACCCGGACCTCGACCGGCTCGGGGCCCGCTACGTCGCGCCGGTCGGCCGCATCGACCCCGATCAGATCGCCGCGCCATTCGCGCGTCTCGATCCCGGCGATCTTCAGCCGTTCTTCGACCACCGCAAGCGCCAGGCGTCCCCGCTCGACGGCCCCGGGCCCGGCATAGGAAATCTGGCCTTCGCCGATGAACCCGTCCTTGTAGCCGATCGAGACCTTGAGCATGTCCGGCCGCGCGCGTCCCGTCGCGCCGCTGACGGCGACCTGGTCGGCCCCGAGCTGCGAGAAATGGACGCCGCTGAAGTCGGCGACCACGTCCGCCTGGAGATAAGAGGACGGATCGAGAATTTCGTAGAGCAATTGTTCGGTGCAGGTCGCGACCGAAATGCGGCCGCCGCTGCCCGCGACCTTGCCCAGCACCGCATTCCCCTCTGAATCCACTTGGGCGAAAGGGAAACCGAGACGCGCGAGATCCGGCACGTCCTTGAGGCCCGGATCCGCGAAATAACCGCCGGTGAGTTGGCCGGCGCATTCCAGCAGATGGCCGACCAGCGTTCCGCGTCCCAACTTGATCCAATCGTCTTCGGCCCAGCCGAATTCGTGCATCAAGGGTCCGAGAAAGAGTGCCGGATCGCCGACCCGGCCTGTGATGACGACATTGGCCCCCCCGGCGAGCGCCTGCGCGATAGGCGCGGCACCCAGATAGGCGTTGGCCGAGAGGATTCGGTCCCCCAGGTCGGCCGTGGTGCCCGGCCGATCGATCAGCGGCAGCTCCTTGCCCCTGATCAGGTCGAGCACATCGTCGCCGGTTACGGCTGCCGTTTTCAGTCCGGTTAGCCCGAAGCGGCGCGCGATTTTGGTTACCGCCCGCGCCGCTGCGGCGGGATTGGCGGCACCCATATTGCTCACGATCCGCACGCCCCGCCGGAAGGCCGGTTCCAGGACCGCGCTCATTCGTTCCTCGAGCCAGGGATCGTAGCCCGCATCCGGGTCATTCTGCCGCGCCGCCTGCGCGAGCGCGATCGTGCGCTCGGCGAGGCATTCGAATCCGAGATAATCCACATTGCCATGCTCGACGAGCTCGAGCGCCGGCTCGATCCTGTCGCCGGAAAAGCCGGCCCCTGAGCCAATCCTGACTGTCTTCATCGCGCCTCAGACCCTTAAAACGCCAAATACCAAGGCTGCCATCGTCATCACCACACTCGCCCCCAGGAGCCACGGGATCGAGAAGCGCTGGTGGCTGCCAAGCTCGATCCCGCTCAGGCCGGCCACCAGGAATGTCGCGGGGGTGAGCGGGCTGACCGGGAAGCCCGTCGTCATCTGGCCCAGCAAAGCCGCCTGCGCGACCTGGACCTGCGGCACCCCGAAGCGGGCGGATACGTCCGCCACCACCGGCAAGACCCCGAAATAGAAACTGTCCGGATCGAATAGCAGGCTGAGCGGCATCGACGTCAGGCCCAGCAACACCGGTATCCGCGGGCCGAGCGCGGGCGGCATCGCGCCGACGGCTGCGTTGGCGAGGGCGGAGATCATCCCCGATCCGCTCATGATCCCGGTGAATGCGCCGGCCGCGAACAATATTCCCGCCATCAGCAGCGCGGCCCGGGCATGCGCGTCGATGCGCTCGCGCTGCTGCTCCGCACTGGGATAATTGACGATCAGGGCAACCGCGGTCCCGATCATGAAGACGACGACGGGCTCGACCAGGCCCGAGATCATCGTTCCCAGCACCAGCAGCGTCACCAGCAGGTTGAACCAATAGAGCTTCGGCCGGTGCAGCACCTCGTTCTCCTCCAGGGGAGCGGCGATCGAGGGGCCTGCGGTCCTGCTTCCCGCCATGCCGAGCCGGCGCTCCTCCCGATGCCCCAGCCACCAGGCGGCGACGAACACGAAGACGAGTCCGACGATCTGAATGCCGATCATCGGACGGAAGATGGTCATGACCGGAATCTTGAGCGCGGCGGAGGCCCGCAAGGTCGGCCCCGTCCAGGGCAGGAAGTTGACGCCTGCCGCCAGCGACGCGGTGCATGCGAGCACCCGGCGATCCATTCCCAGCCGGTCATAGAGCGGCCGCAGCGCGGGAATGGTGACGAGGAAGCAGACGGCGCCCGACCCGTCGAGGTGGATCAGCAGGGCAAGGAGTGTGGTGCCGACCGTGATGCGGGTGGGCCGCTCGCCGACCATCCGCAAAACGCCTTTGACGATCGGAGCGAGCAGGCCTGCATCCGTCATCACACCGAAGAACAGGATCGCGAAAACGAACATTCCCGCGACCGGCGCGATCTTGGCGATGCCGCTGACGACGTAGCCCGGCACCTCTCCGCCCAGGCCGGCCGCAAGGGCGCCCAGCAGCGGTACCAGGATCAGCGCCGCGATCGGCGACACCCTGTTCGAGAGGATCAGCGCGAGCAGCGCGACGATCGTGATCATGCCGATGATGGCAAGCATTTTCACTCCCCTCGCATTCTGCTGTGTAGCGCACACTTAGGGCGTGCGGAATCTATTCAACAAGCTCTATTTAGTTATCCGGCTATCAGCAATTTGGATTGATTATCAAGGCGCTTGATGCCTGCGGCCGGGCATCGCGCAGGCATAGCTCGCTCCTGTTGAAGTCGCCCTGGCGGGATAGGGGCAGAGTAAGCGGGTGCCCCGGCCGGCCGATCCAGCTGCCTCGATCGAGTTGGGCGGGGAACCGGTCTCGACCCAGGCCTCGATCGCGGGCTGGGCGTCGAAGCGCCAAAATCCTTCCCCGCCCGCGCAATGACCCATGCCGGGAACGAGGAAGAGGCGGTACCAATTAGCGGTCGAGCCGGCGCGGGTCGCGGCTTCGACCCGGCCGAAATAGCGGATCGAATCGAGCGGTGAGACGACGGGATCGGCAAGACCGTGATATTGGAGGAGCTTGCCGCCACGGCGGCGATAGCGACGCAGATCGGGATCGGTCGCATCGACCAGGAGGCTGAGCTTGCGCATCGCCGCGGGCAGATCCCGATCGTAGGAAAAGCGCCACCAATCCCATTGTGGATCGCCGAAGGCCCAGATCCGCCAGAAATTGGCGCGGGCCGGCTGCGCGGAATTGCGGGGATCGGCCCAATAAGCGGCCCAGCCCTTTTCGCTCCCAGGCAACCACGGCGTCGTCACGATGCTGTCGGTGCGGCTGTCCCTTGCGCCGGTGTACATAAGCTGCGCGGCTGTCACCTGTTCCCGGCTCAGACACGCACCGTCCATCGTTTTCGGACAGGCAAGCGTCGTTGGGTCGAAGCGGCATTGCGTGGGATCGTCGAGCCAGGGATCGGATCTGTCTCCGCCGGCCGAACCGCCATTGCTGTCGTGACAGGCGAGGAAGGAGGCGCGCTGGAGGAGCGCGAGGTCCTGCGGGCCAAGGATCGGATGCAGATTGTCGCCCGGACGGTGGTTGGACAGGAATTGCCAGAGGAAGGCGGCATTGAGCCGCACGCGGTCGGCACCCGGCGCGCCGGCCACGATCCCGTCGAAATCGCCGGGAAAGCGCTGGGCCTCCATCAGCGCCTGATGGCCACCCGTCGAGCAGCCGCTGAAATAAGCATGCGTGGCGCGGCGGCGGTACAGGCGCATCGTCAGCCGCTTCGCCTCGATCACGGTTTCGTGAACCGCGCGATAGCCCCAGTCGGCGATCGCCTGTTCATGCCCGATCGCGAAATCGGGATCGTCCCCCTTGTGGCCCGTATCGGTGGCCACCACCACCGAACCACGCGCCAGACCCTGCGCCATCTGGCCGATCGGCAGGTCGGAGGAATATCCGCCATTGCCGAACATCTGCAGCCGGCCGGTCCAGTTGCCCGGCAAGGGCAGCCAGACCTCGAGGCCGATCTGCGACCCCGAAACCGGGCGGAGGATGCCCGTCACGCGGCAATAGACCGGCAGGCGAACCGCCGCTCGGCCGGGTGCGGCGGGAGCCATTCCATTCTCGACGATCGTGGCAGTGATGGCCGATCGCGCGCTCCGCGTCGTCAGCGCCGCGCAATCGTCTTTGTCAGCCGATCGGGCGCTTCCAGCGGCAAAAACACAGAATGCGAAAGCAAGGGTGGACGCCCAAAGGCGCCACTTACCGAAGCACATCGCTTGTCTCGGCCTGATGCTCGATACGCTCGGCATCCTGCGGCAGCAGCCAGCCCTGCCGAACCTGCGCCTGCGCGACCGCGCGGACACGAGTCACGAAGCCCTGGTGATCATGATAGCGTTCCTCGAGCGAGGGGCGGGGATCGCCCGTTGCGACACGATCCGCCCTCGTCCTGGCAAAGGGAATGAAGCCGCCCATGAAGCCGCACGCGCCGCCGGCGCCATAGCCTTCCTGCAATTGGTTCCAGCCGGTGTAGGTGCCTATCGGGACCAGGAACTGGACCGAGGGGACGCCGCCGACCTCATTGCCATCGGCGTCGACCCGCGGCACGACCGAGGGGATGGTACGGCGGATGAGCGGCGGCTGGCGCGTCAGCACGCCGCTGACATCGTGATAGTCGAAAGCCGGCCCGAAATCGTAATCGAGGAAGACATTGAGCTTTCCGTCAGGCGACGGCGCGCCGGGAATGGCGGGCCATCCCATGGCCTTCGCCGTGGGCGCCACGAGTTGACGGTCCGTCAGCCGGGGATAGCGGCTGGCGGGCGGCTCGCGTCCTTCGGCAACCCAGACGAGCAACCGCGTCATGAGTGCGCGCATGGTGTAGAAGGACGGGTTGGGATTGGCTGGAAGCGCGCATTTGGGCGCGCCCGGGAAAGCGGGATCGCCGGTCAGCGAGAAGGCGCCAATGTAGGAGCCGCCATGGGTCACGCCCGGGAAATAATAACGGCGCACCTCGGCGGGCAGCGGCAAATCGGCGCGCGCATCGGTGCCGACCAGACCGGGTGACATGCGCAGGCCCCAGAACTCCGCCGCACCGAACGTTTCCATGATCTTGGGGCAAGTCCGGGATGCGCGGCAGCGGTCGAGCAGGCTGGACACGCCGCGGCTGCGGGCGCGATCGGTATAGCGCGTCCACCACAATGTCCCCTCGCTGCCCGGCTCGAACAAGGTCGCCGCGCCGCCGGGCACGCCGAAGCGGATATTGAGCGGAACCTGCCGGGCGGCGATGTTCGGGTTGGCGCCGTCGAACACGCGCCGCCCATTCTCCGCTGCGTTGAAACCGAGATTGATGAAGCTTTTGACGAAATTGCCCGATTGCGACGTGCCGGTGATGATCGGCCAGCGCACCTGACCCGCAACCGGGTTGGGGGTTCCGGCATCGTCGGCCGTGGCATAACGGAGGAACGCCGCAAAATCGCGAACCGCCGCGAAACCGATCCCCTGGACCAGCGGGTCGCGTCCTTCATAGACCAGGGTGTAAGCAAGCTTCGGATCGAACCCGCCGCGAACGCACAGCCGGCTCGGATCGGGCGCCCCCGGGAACGGCTTGTCCTCGCAATCGGCGAAAGCCCAGTCGCGTGATGCGATCTCATGAAGCGGGGCGGCGTCCGAGGCCTGCGTGAACAGTCTCGCCTTGCGCGTATCGAGCGACATCGGCTGCGGGCGCGGTGTCGGGCGGCCGATGCTTCCCGTGATCGGAATGCTGTTCGATCCGGCCTTGATATCGACGAAGCGCTGCAGCACCGGCCCGGTGAGAGGCCCCTGTGGCCCGCGCGCGACAGGGGCCGTGGCGGTCTGGAGATTGGCGTCTTTCGGCAGATCCGATTGCCAGCCGCTGATCGCGCGGATGTGCCCGTCGAGGTCGGCGCCGACCGTCCCGTTCCCACGATTGGGGACATCGTAGAACAAGGCTCCCGAGGCGTTCGCGAGCGGCCGCGCAATCGCGAAGGTTGCCGAATAGGCGACGCGGCCCTTTTTGTCCCGCGGAGCGGATTTCAGGTCGGTGATGATCGCATTGTGGGGATCGTTCGGGTCGAGCGAACCCTCATAATGGCCCCTGAGGATTTCATAATCGGGCGCACCCTGACGCGCGGCGGGTACCGGTTCGCGCTTCTCGATCACAAGATGCGTCAGCCGGGCGTCAGCGGAGGCCGCCAGCAGCGCCATACAGGCTGCCCCGATCACCTTGGCTTGGCGGCTCATGCCCCGGCTCTCCCGTCCTTCACATCGATTTCTATGTCGAGGATCTGCGCGCCCAGCGTCTTGCCGTGCGCGTCGAGCGACAGCGAGCGCGTCACGCCGCCGCTCAGCGCCCCTTCGAGGATGAAGTTCAGCGCCCCCAGCTGGGGAAGCTCGAAACGCTGGATCGAACGGACCGGAAGGCGTGGCAGATGCGCGGCGATGCGCTCAGGCGTAAGGGCTTCCGTCAGAAGCTGGAAGTTCGCGGGATCGAATGCGATCACGGAAATCTGGCAGGTGTCACCCTTGTCGCCCGTTCGGGCGTGAGCGATCTCACGCAATCGCATGGAAGGCCCTCGCAGACGGCATAGCATCACCCGCGCTCGATCCGGCACGGCCCCCTCGGTGCTCCCTTTGTTGCCCCAGCATTTTCTCTCCTCTTTCGGGCGCTTATCGGGCGAGATCGGCTCGTACGGAAATAGAGTCTGCGGAAGAGGTCATAACAAAACCGAATAGAAGATCTGCGTCACCTCCAACCGGATCATGGATGCAGGTATGCGATCGGCCAGCTATCCGAAAAGCTGATTGATCGATGCCAACTCTTTATTTCCGCTACCGATCTTGCCCCTGATAGTGGGCAAGCAGGGTGAGTGGGAAGAGCCGAGCCTTGCGCGAACGTGCCCGAACCAACGCCAAAAAAATGCACTGGGAGGGGCAATGAAGAGCGCGACGCTGCTCAACGTAGGATTGGCCGCGGCCATGGCTTCGGCACTGGCGCCACCGGCAGGCGCGGCAAAACCCGCGCGCTCCGTGTCGATGGTTGCCGGCCGTCCATGGATGAATGCATCGCTCGCGCCCCAGGCGCGTGTCGCGCTCATCCTGCCCCGGATGACGCAGGACGAAAAGCAGACATTGGTCGTGGGCTATTTCGCGACCAGCTTCCGCGCGCAGAAATTCCTCGCTCCAGCGGGTTCACGCGAAGGGTCCGCCGGCTTCGTGCCGGGTGTTCCGCGCCTCGGCATTCCTCCGCAATGGCAGACGGACGCGGGCATCGGCGTCGCCACGCAGGGCGCCGCCGAGCGCAAGCGCGAACGGACCGCGCTGCCATCGGGGTTGGCGACAGCGGCGACATGGAACCGGAAATTGGCGTTCAGCGGCGGCGCAATGATCGGTTCGGAAGCGCGGGCATCGGGGTTCAACGTCATGCTCGCCGGTGGCGCGAACCTGGTGCGGGAACCGCGCAACGGACGCAATTTCGAATATGGCGGCGAAGACCCGCTGCTGGCCGGCGAAATCGTGGGCGCGCAGATTGCGGGCATTCAGTCGAACGCCATCATCTCGACGCTCAAGCATTTCGCGATCAACGATCAGGAAACCGATCGCAACCAGGGCAATGCGATCATCGACCCGAAGGCCGCTCGTTTGTCGGACCTGCTCGCGTTCGAAATCGCGCTGGAGAAGGGCGATCCGGGCTCGGTCATGTGTTCGTACAATCGCGTGAACGGGCCCTTTGCGTGCGAGAATCCATGGCTGTTGACCGACGTTCTCCGCAAGGATTGGGGCTTCAAGGGTTATGTCATGTCCGATTGGGGCGCGACGCACTCGACCGAAGCGGCGATCTCCGCGGGGCTGGATCAGCAATCCGGATTCCCCTTCGATCGGAAGCCCTATTTCGGCGCGGACCTGACCAAGGCGCTGGCCGAAGGCCGCGTGGCCAAGGGCCAGCTCGACCAGATGGCCGCGCGCATTCTGTTCGCGATGTTCAAGCACGGCCTGTTCGACCGGCCGATCATTTCGGCATCCGACGATCTGCCCGATGCGATGCTGGCGAAGGATGCGGCGGTCAGCCGAGCGGACGAAGCCGAAGCGATCGTGCTCCTGAAGAATGACGGGGGCATTCTGCCGCTGGCCGCCAATGCCAGCCATATCGTGGTGATCGGCGGTCATGCGGACAAGGGCGTGATCGCCGGCGGCGGATCATCGCTCGTCTACCCCAAGGGCGGCAATGCCGTCCCCGGTCTGAAGCCGGTCATGTGGCCGGGACCGGTAATGTATTACCCCTCCTCTCCCGTCGAGGCGCTGCGGCGGCGCCTGCCGGGGGCGATCATCGACTATGCCGACGGCACCGACCCTGCTCAGGCGGCCGCGCTGGCGCGCTCGGCCGACATCGCGATCGTCTTCGCGACGCAATGGACCGGGGAGAGTTTCGACGTTCCGCTGACCCTGGATGCGGGCGGCGACAGCCTGATCGAGGCGGTCTCGACTGCGAACCCCCACACCCTCGTCGTGCTCGAGACCGGTGGCCCGGTCCTGACGCCCTGGGCGGGTAAAGTCTCCGGAATCCTCGAGGCATGGTTTCCGGGAACCGCCGGCGGCGAGGCAATCGCGGATGTGCTGACGGGACGGGTGAACCCGTCCGGCCATTTGCCGGTGAGCTTCCCGGCCAGTCTCGACCAGCTTCCCCATCCGGAAGCGCCGGGCAAAAGCGAGTTCAAATATGACGAGGGCGCGCGGGTCGGGTACAAATGGTATGACAGCCGCAACCTGACCCCGGCTTTTCCATTCGGGCACGGCCTGTCCTACACGCACTTCGAATTTTCGAGCCTGAACGCCCGCGTCGCCGGCGGCGCGATCAAGGTCCGCTTCTCGGTTCGCAATACAGGCAATGCCGCCGGAAAGGCGGTGGCGCAGCTCTATGCTGCCGCGCCGGGCTGGGAATCTCCCCGCCGTCTCGTCGGCTTCGACAAGGTCGCGCTCGCCCCCGGCCGCACCGGCCAGGTGACACTGAGCGTCGATCCTCGCCTTCTGGCGGATTTCGATGCCACCGCACGTTGCTGGCGCGTGGCGCCGGGCCAGGTGCGCCTGGAGCTCGGCGATTCCTCGGCCAATCTCACGCGCAGCACGGCCCTGGCCCTGGCGCCGGGCGCCATCGCCAAAAGCGCCGGGCTGTGCCGAAGCGGCACGGCGGACTGACACGCGTAACGAAATCAAACAGAATCAAGGGAGAGGGCAATGAAGAGAACAAAGCTGGTGACGATCCTGATGAGCGCTGCCGCCGCGGTTGCGGTCCATGCGCAGTCGTCCGGTCCCGTCGCCCGGATCGACACGGGCGCGGTACGCGGCGCGGTCGAAGACGGCGTTGCGAGCTGGAAAGGCGTTCCTTTCGCCGCCGCTCCCGTCGGCCCCTTGCGTTGGCGCGCGCCGCAACCCGCGGCGCAATGGTCGGGCGTCCGCGACGCGGTTCAATATGCGCACGACTGCATGCAGAAGCCCTTCCCGAGCGATGCCGCGCCATTGGGGACGGAGCCGGCCGAGGATTGCCTGTACGCCAACGTGTGGAAGCCGACCGGAGCAAAGGGCAAGCTGCCCGTACTCGTCTGGATCTATGGCGGCGGTTTCGTGAACGGTGGCGCATCCCCGCCGACCTATTCGGGCGCGAACCTCGCCAAGCAGGGTATCCTGTTCGTCAGCTTCAATTATCGCGTCGGACGGTTCGGAACCTTCGCGCTGCCGCAGCTGACGAAGGAAAATCCCGACAATGGCCGTCTTGGCAATTACGGGATCATGGACCAGATCGCCGCGCTCAAATGGGTGAAGCGCAATGTCGCGGCGTTCGGCGGCGATCCGTCCAACGTCACCATCATCGGCGAAAGCGCCGGCGGCATTTCGATCCATTATCTCGTCACCTCGCCCGAAACGCGCGGCCTGTTCAACAAAGCGATCTCGCTGTCCGGCGGTGACGCGCGCGCGGACGCGAACGGCAAGGGCCTGAGCGGCGCCGAGCAGGTCGGCGCCAACTTCGCCCAATCGAAGGGGATCGATCCCAACGCGCCTGATGCGCTGCAGAAGCTCCGCGCGCTTTCGGCGCAGGAGGTGACCGATGGGCTCAACATGGCATCGATGGGGCAATCGAACGGGCGGCCTACCTACGCCGGGCCGTTCGTCGATGGGACGGTCGTAGTCGATCCCGCCAAGGCCATCGCCGCGAACCAATTCGCCCATGTGCCGATGGTGATCGGCGCGACCAGCGCCGATATCGGCGGGAAGAGCGGCTTCATGATCGCGGGCGCGCGCGATGCGTCGGCACGCTATTCGGAGAAGGGCGTCCCGGTGTGGGAATATCGCTTCTCCTACGTGGCGGATTCGATCGGCCAGCCGGGTGCGCAGCACGCGACCGACATCCCCTATTTCTTCGACACGGTGCGCGTAAAATATGGCGACAAGGCCACGCCGAAAGACCTGTCGGTGGGCAAGATCGCCAGCGCCTATATCGTCAATTTCGTGAAGGCGGCTGATCCGAACGGGTCCGGCCTTACCCCATGGCCGCGTTATAGCCGCGCCGACGATCCCATCCTCGACATCAGCACGGACGGAAAGGCGGTGGCGGCGCGCGATCCCTGGGGCACCCAGATCGACGAAGCGGTCCAGGCGGTCGAACGCGCCAAGCAATCGGGCCATTATACGTCGCTGACGACGCCGCTCGGCCAATTGATCGACGATCCGGCCGCGCATGCGGTCCTTGAGAAATATCTGCCGGAATTGCTGAAGATGCCGCAGATCAACATGGGCCGGGGCATGACGCTGTCCGCGCTCCAGATGTACGTTCCGGCCATGTTGACTGATGCGACGCTAAAGGCGATCGATCAGGATCTCGCACATATTCCGGCGCGCCACTGACGGCGCGGCGAACGCGGGGCGCAGCCGATGCGGTGTTCGCATCGGCTGCCCTCATTCCTGACAGGGGCGCCCGTTTTTTGGGGCCGAATAGGGGCCCTTTAGCGGATTTCCGCCATTTTCATGATTTTGGGATGCCCCGAAACGGGTAAATGGTGCCCAGAAGAGGACTCGAACCTCCACGCCCTTGCGAGCGCCAGCACCTGAAGCTGGTGCGTCTACCAATTCCGCCATCTGGGCACGGGGTAG
>Ga0207657_10001794_pt1 | contig 23154 bp, 22 predicted proteins | sample KBSC33metaG_FD_184316 | JGI IMG/M metagenome (GOLD analysis project Ga0207657, IMG submission 184316) | Corn rhizosphere microbial communities from Kellogg Biological Station, Michigan, USA - KBS C3-3 metaG (SPAdes) (version 2) | ecosystem: Host-associated > Plants > Roots > Rhizosphere > Soil ... | reverse complement strand
CTCGAGGAGCTCTACTACCGCTACTACGGCTCGCGCCTGTCGGACATCGACCCGATCGAGGCGATCCGCGAGGGGCTCACGCTCATCTACGCGATGAACCTCCGCCTGCCGACGCGGTTCGTGATCCTCGACAAGGCAATCGCGACCCTCGGCTCCGTCGCGGCGGAGGTGTACCCGGACTTCAACGTGTTCGAGGTCGCGCGACCGTACGCGAAGCACCTGATCGCCGAGCGCTACTCGCCCAGGCGCGTCGCACTCCGTGCCCGCGCCGAGGTGCAGGACATCGCAGAGCTGGCGCTCGAGGTGCCGAGGCAGGTGCACGACATCCTGAACGAGCTCCGCGACGGCGAGCTCGAGGTGAGGATCTCGAATCCCGGCATCGACGATCTCGCGCACCACATGGACGTCTCGGTCAACCGGATCGCCGTCGCCCTCGTCATCCTCGGCGGCCTCGTCGGCTCCTCCCTGATCGGGGTCCTGGCGAAAGACGGGCCGCACCTCATGGGGCTGCACCTCCTGTCCGTCGTCGGCTTCGTCCTCTCGGGCGCATTCGGCGTCTGGCTGCTCTGGGGCGTCTTCCGCTCCGGACGTTTGTAGGGGTCTGGCACCGCCAGGTGTCTGACCCCAGCACGCGCCGGCGCGTGCATTCCGTTCGCTGATCGCTTCGAGCAGAAAAGCCGATCGCCTAGCCCGGACCGTCCCGGGTAGCGTGGTCGAATGGCGCCGCAATGGTCTGGAGCGGACTCATGAGCCGGCGCGGATGGCTGCTCTTCGCCTCGATGTGCGTGATCTGGGGCGTCCCGTACCTCCTGATCCGTGTCGCTGTGCGCGACCTCAGCCCGGCGATGCTCGTGCTCTCTCGAACGCTCGTGGCGGCGGCGATCCTGCTGCCCCTCGCTCTGCGGCGGAACGAGCTCCGGCCGCTCGTGCGCCACTGGCCGGCGCTGGTCGTATTCGCGGCGATCGAGATCGCGATCCCGTGGGTGCTCCTCGGAAGCGCAGAGCAGCATCTCTCGAGCTCGCTCACCGGCCTTCTCGTTGCCGCAGTCCCGCTGGTCGCGGTCGTGGTCGCAGCGACGACCGGCGCGCGTGAGCATATGAGCGGTGCCCGCGCAGCCGGGCTGCTCCTCGGCGTCCTCGGCGTGGCGGCGATCGTCGGCGTGAATCTCGACGGCGCGAGCGCCCTGCCGATCGTAGAGGTCGGGGTCGTGGCCGTCTGCTACGCGGTCGGGCCGCTGATACTGCAGCGATACCTCGCGCATCTCCCGGCGATGGGAGTCATCGCCGCATCGCTTGCGCTCACCGCCGTCATCTACGTCCCGATCGCGGCGTTCAGCCTCCCGCACGAGATGCCTTCTGCCGCCGCGGTCGGTGCGGTTGCAGGGCTCGCCGTCGTCTGCACGGCGCTCGCCTTCGTCGTCTTCTTCGCGCTGATCGGCGAGATCGGCCCGGTGCGCGCCACGGTGATCACGTACGTCAACCCTGCCGTCGCCGCGATCCTCGGCGTTCTCGTGCTCGGAGAGCACCTGACGATCGGGGTGATGCTCGGGTTCGGGCTGGTTCTCGCGGGCTCGGTTCTCGCGACCCGGGCGCCAAGGCCGAGAGCGCCACTCGAGCCGGCTACCGAGCCCGCCTGAGAGCTACCGAGACGCCACGGGCGGCGACTCCACCGCGCCGCTCGGCGTGAGACCGGCTCCGGGCCTACCCGAGCCAGGCGACGAGCAGGATTGCGAGTGCGGCGACCGACGCGAGCGCGACGGTGACCACGTTCGCGATCAGGAGCCGCCGGACCGTGACGGCCGAGAGCCCCGACGATGCGGCCGCGCCGCTCTCCTGCGTCCTTCCGACGGCCTCCCCGAGTCGGGCGATGATGTAACCGTTGAGGCTCGTCCCGTCGCGCTCCGCCGCCTGGGCAAGCTCGCCATGGAGGTCCGGAGGCATGCGGAGGAGGAGGCGTCCGCTCGGCGACGGCGGCGTCTTCGTGCGGCTCCCCTCGTGGATGTCCGAGGCGGACGGTTGGGCACTCACCAACCGTCGAGTGTACGGGCTCGAGGCGGTACGCACAATGCGGCGCATGGCGGCGTCAGGCCGCCTCGAGCCTGTCGCGCATCTTCGCGAGCGACGCGGACAGCACCCGCGACACCTGAACTTGCGAGAGCCCGACCTCCGCGGCGATGCTCTGCTGGCTCCAGTCACGGTAGTAGCGGAGCGCGACGATGCGCCGCTCGCGCGGAGTGAGCACGTCGAGGGCGGCGCGCACGAGCTCGCGCGTCTCGCTCACCTCTGCCTGCGAGCGGGCGCCCGCTGCGAGCGTCTCCTCCTCGAGCTCCGCGACAGACGACGCGGAGGCACGCTCGCGGACGTGCCGGCGCAGCTCGCCGACGATGGTCGGCACGGCGTACGCGCCGAGGTCGCGCCCTCGGTCGTCCCGGAACCCGTCCACGGCCTTGATCAGGCCGATCGTGCCGGCCTGGACGAGGTCGTCGAGCGGTTCCGACGGACGCCAGAACCGGCGTGCAAGCGAATGGACGAGCGGCAGGTTCTGCTCGATCACCCGGGTTCGGGCGGATCGGTCGCCTCGATGGTGGTAGGCGGCGAGAAGCGCCGCGGTCGAGCGTCGCCGTTGCCCCTCACCGTGATTCCCCCGATACCCCACCAGATCCACCGCCTCTTGTACGGGGGAAAACTACATCGCAACGGGCGGCATGTCCAGAAAGACATCGAAGAATGACGAATAAAAAATCGGAGAAGATTGCATAGATGTCGTTGCATGGCGCCTATCACGACTGCACGTCTCGCGACATGTGTCGTTGCCGCCACTCTCGTGAGCGCGGCCGCGGCGACCCTCCCCACGGAGGCCCTGGCCGACGACGGCCCGGTCTCCGTGCCAGCGGCACCGCTGACGGCGCCGTCTCTCGACACCGGCGCGGTGCTCGCGGGGGAGGCGAGCGCCGCGGTCGAGGGCGCGATGGACGACGCTCTCGGCGAGGCGGCGCAGGCGACGGAGCACGCGGCTCCTGCGGATGCCACGCCGCCCGCCGCACCGAGCGCTGCGACCCCGGTCGAGACCGTGCCTGCGATCGAGACGCCACCCGTCCAGGCCCCAGCCAAGCCTGATACCACGCCGGTTTCCTCCGATACCGCGGCTGGTATCGCCACAACGGCGGCTCCGGCGACGACGGCCCCCGCCGCGGCCGTGCAAACCTCGCCGACCAACCTCAACGTCAGCGTCCGGATCGGGAGCCCGGGCGACAACGGGCCCGTCACGCAGGTGAATGTCGCGGCGGCCGTCGCGACGGCACCGAGCGCCAGCGGTTCCGGCACGAGCGCTGCTCCCGCGACCACCGCGGCCGCTCCGAGCACGACGTCCGGCGCGCAGGCCTCGACGCCGGCACCGCAGCCCGCTGCCGCTTCTTCTTCGAGCGCGCAGGACGATCCGGACACGTGGAACTGGCAGTGGAACTGCCTCTCGAATCCGGATCTGTCCGTGATACCGCTCGCTGGATCCACCACGGGATCTGTTCCGAAGAACTGGACGTGGATCTGGAACTGTGGGGAGAATTCGTCTCAGTATCAAAACGAAACCGCGACGCAGTATCAACCGTCCAACGCCAATATCTCGATCCGGATTTCGAGCCCCGGAAACGACGGCCCTGTGAACCAGACGAACGTGGCCATCGCTGCTCACGTCGGCCTGCCGGTGATTGCGACGCCTGCAGGCCCCGCGGTCGTCGTTCCCGTACCGATTCCCGTTGCCGACGTCGTGTCGCAGGCAGTGATACCGGGCATGACATCGCTCCCCGCGCTCGTTGCCCCGCCCGAGCCGGTCTGGCTCGGCGGGGACACCGGCGTGCGGTCGATAGTGGAGACGGTCGACGACGTCGTCGACCTGCCGTACGTGCTCCCGCCGCTTCCCGGTACCCGCACGTTCCGTCTCGTCGAGCGGCAGCGGCGCCTCCCGGGACCTGGAGGCCGCGCCGTCCCCGTGGTCGGGCGCCTCGCACCGCTCGGCGTGCTCGGGCTCGGAACGCTTTCCGTCGCCGACGCCGACGCCTCCTCGGCGGAGGGTCGCTCGGCGGCCGCGGGCGCCTCGCCCTCTCGCGCCGCCAAGAAGCAGACCCGCTGGCGCGCGCCGCTCCCCCAGCCGATGCCCGCACAGGTCCCGTCCGGCGCGAGCTTCGCTCCCGCGACCGGCGGGAGCTCGTCCGGCGGCGGCATCCCCGTCTTCCTCGCTCTTCCGTTCCTGGCTGCGATGCTCGATCTGGCCAGGCGCGTCACGCTCGATCGCGTGGCGCTCCCTTCGGGTCACCGCAGCCGCGTGCCCGAAAACCCCGGTTAGCGCTCCTTCCGTCCCGATCAGGCCCGGGGCGCCGGCCTCAGGGCGTTGTGTTTTACGGAAGGAGCAACGATTCGCATGAAACGCATCACGACACTCCTCGGTGCGCTCCTGCTCGTCCTGTGCTTCGGTGCGGGACAGGCGGTGGCGGCCGACGGAGGTGGCGCTGCGCAGACCGCGGGCCAGTCCGCCACGAGCGGGCAGTCGGCCGGCGGCGCGAGCGGCGCCTACCAGGCAGGGCCGTCCAACAGCGCGTCCTCGATTCGCGTGCTCAGCCCCGGCAACGACGGGGCCGTGTCGCAGTCGAACACGACGACAGCGGGCGCCCTTGCGGCAAACGGCAACACGACGAGCCAGAGCACGAACCAGTCGCAGGCTGGCGGCTACGGCTCCGACCAGACCCAGATCGCCGGACAGGCGGCGCAGAACACGCAGGACGCGAACGCGGCCGCACTCGCGGTGCAGCTCGCGCCCAAGAACGACGACCAGTCGATCCGCGTGCTCAGCCCCGGCACCGGCGGCGATGTGACCCAGTCGAACTCGGCGACCGCCGGCGCGGCCGCCCTGAACGGCAACGAGACGGACCAGACGACCGACCAGACGCAGAGTGGCGGGGGATACGGGTCCGACCAGACCCAGATCGCCGGCCAGGCGGCTTCGAATGACCAGAGCGCCGACGCAGCCGCGGCGGCGTTCCAGGTCGAGCCGTCCAACTCGGCGTCGTCGATCCGGGTGCTCAGCCCGGGCAACGACGGTGACGTCTCACAGGAGAACGCGGCGACCGCCATCGGCATCGCCGCCAACGGCAACGCGACGGATCAGTCGACCGACCAGTCCCAGACGGGCGCTGGCGGCGGCGGATCCAGCCAGACACAGGTCGCCGGCCAGGAGGCCTCGAACACCCAGGACGCCAACGCGTATGCGGCGGCGGCCCAGATTGCGCCGAGCAACACGGCGTCGTCGATCCGCGTGCTCAGCCCCGGCAACGGAGGCAACGTCTCGCAGTCGAACAGCACCACCGCGATCGCGGCGGGGCTGAACGGCAACGCGACGGAGCAGAACGTCGACCAGAGCCAGACCGGAGGCACGGCAGCGCCCGCGTCCCGGATGGCCGACGGGTACGGCAAGTCCGGCAAGGGCTCGGACGCCACGCAGATCGCCGGCCAGAAGGCGACGAACGACCAGAGCGCCAACGCGGAAGCCGCGGCGGTCCAGGTCAAGCCTTCGAACTCGGCGTCGTCGATTCGGGTGCTCAGCCCCGGCAACGACGGTGACGTGTCGCAGTCGAACTCGGCCACCGCGGCCGGTGTCGCTGCGAACCTGAACCTCACCGGGCAGTCCATCGACCAAGAGCAGAGCGGCTCGGGGTACGGGTCCGACCAGACACAGGTCGCCGGCCAGGAGGCCTCGAGCAACCAGTCGGCCGACGCGGGGGCGCTTGCCGTCCAGCTGAAGCCGTCGAACACGAACCAGTCGATCCGGGTGCTCAGCCCGGGCGACGACGGTGACGTCTCGCAGTCGAACAGCACCACGGCGATCGCCGCGGCGCTGAACCTCAACGCGACGTCGCAGTCGATCGACCAGTCGCAGGCAGGCGGAGGCCACGGTGGCTCCGCGCTGCAGGTTGCCGGTCAGGGCGCGTGGAGCCGGCAGGACGCCGACGCAGGCGCGGCGGCGTTCCAGTTCGGCGCGTCCAACGAGAACGCTCCGACCCGGGTTCTGAGCCCCGGCGGAAGCGGCTCGGTCGAGCAGTCGAACGACGTCACGGCGGCCGCCGTGGCGCTCAACCTCAACCTGCTCTGCCAGAACCTGATGCAGGAGCAGACGGGCCACGGCTCCGACCAGCTCCAGGTCGGAGGGCAGGGCTCGTGGGACGACCAGCGCGGAGGCGCCTGGTCGCGAGCGGTCCAAGGGGGGATGCCGAAGCACAAGAAGCGCTAGGTGCATGCGAGGCAGGGTGGCCGCCGCGTCCGGCGGCCACCCTCGCCCGTATTGACACGCGTGCGTCGACCGACGTACCGTGAGGCTCCGAAAGGGGGGACGTAGGTGTCCAGGTGGACGTCGTCTCTGCGGCTCAGACGCGATTTGCTCGCGGTGTGCGCCTGCCTGGCCGCGTTCGCCTGTCCGGCGGCTGCATGGGCCGCCGGTGGTACGCCGATGCCGGCGCCCGACGACCCGCCCGGCGGGTTCGCCACGTCGTCCTCGACGGCGACCAAGTCCTCGAAGTCGACCCAGTCCTCGAAACCCGCTCGAGCCGTGCCCACGCCCGACGCGCCGGTGGTCGGCTCGTCCGCGGCTCCGGTCCCGACAAAGCCACGGGCCGTCGTCAGGACGGCTACGGCGACGCCATCGCCGTCGCCCGCGGTCTCGCGGACGTCGAGCCCGGCTCCGACGCCGCGCCCGGTCTCCACGTCGACGACCCCGTCGCGTACCACGCCGGCCGCGCCGAAGCCGAGCGCGAAGCCGCGGCCGGTCCCGGCTCGGAAGGCGAAGCCGAAGCCGACGCACGCCGCGACAAGGCACGCGATCGCCTCCCCCGCGACCACGCCGCGCGACGCTGTGCGGTTCGGTCTTCCCGCTGCCGTGCTCGCAGCCCGAGGAGACGGCGATGCCCCGCGGGCCGTGTTGCTCGTCGCAGCGGCGCTCCTACTTGCCGTCGCGGCGGGAGGGACCACCGTGCTCGGAGTCGCGGCGCGGAGCGCCATGAGGCAGGCATGAACATGCTCCGCGCGCTCTGCGCACTCGTCGTCGTGACGGCGGCATGCGCGGCTCTCCCCGGTTCTGCTGCGGCGCTCGATCCGCCCTCGGCGAGCTGCAACGGTGGCGGTTGCGGCGGCTGGTTCAGGTCGAACGTCACCGTCTCGTGGTCGTTCAACTCCAGCGGCGCCACGGGGTCGAGTGGCTGCGGCGCGTCGACCCTGACCGAGGACACGTCCGGCGCGGCCTTCACGTGCACCGTCAACTACGGCGGGTCGTTCGTCGGGAGCAGCGTCACCGTCAGGAAGGACTCGTCGCCGCCGAACGTGACGGCCTCGGCGTCCCGCGGGCCGGACGCGAACGGTTGGTACACGAGCCCGGTCAGCTTCAACTTCTCGGGCGAGGACGGGGCGTCCGGTGTCGCGTCCTGCACCTCGGGCACGTACGGCGGCCCCGACGGGGGAGATGTGACGGTCTCCGGGTCGTGCACGGACAACGCCGGTAACGCCGGGTCGGCCTCGCTCAAGATCAAGTACGACGCAACGGCTCCGACCGTGACCGGCACGCCGTCCCGGAAGCCGGACGCGAACGGGTGGTACAACCACCCCGTCGATGTGGCGTTCACGGGAGTGGATGCCGGCGCCGGGGTCTCCGAGTGCTCGCCCGCAGTCAGCTACAAAGGCCCCGACGCGGCGCCCGCGAAGCTCGTCGGACAGTGCCGGGACGCCGCCGGCCACCTGAGCGCCCCGACGACCGTCGAGCTGCGGTACGACAGCACCCCACCGGCACGCCCGAACCTCCGCTGGGTGCGCCGAGGCCCCTCGCTGTCCCTCTCGTGGACGGCCACCAAGGACGTGGTGCTCACGAAGGTCACGAGGTCGCCGGGGCCGAAGGGCAAGAAGACGGGCGTCGTCTACCAGGGGAAAGCGCGGAAGTTCGTCGACAGGAAGCTCGGCGCGGGAACGAAGTACTGGTACCAGGTGACGCTCGTCGACCAGGCCGGGAACGAGTCGTCGAAGACGATCGGGATGCAGCCGACGGCCGGGATCTTCGCTCCCGGTGACGGCGCGGTGGTGGCTGAGCCTCCCGTCGTCCAGTGGGCGGCGGTGAGCAAGGCGCGCTTCTACAACCTCCAGCTCTGGCGCGGAAACCTCAAGTTGCTCACGACGTGGGTCAAGAAGCCGAAGCTTGCGCTGCCGCTGCACTGGTCGATGAAGGGCGCACGCCACTCGCTCGTCGACGGGAGCTACCGGCTCTACGTGTGGCCCGCGTTCGGGACGACGCGGGCGCCGCGCTACGGCAAGCTCCTCGGTCAGGTCGACTTCGTCGTCAAGCGGCGCTGAGGCCGCGACGCGGCGCCCGGGCGGCCGTGGCCGCTCGCGACGGGTGTGGGCCGATCGTCACAGAGCCGCCACAAATGCCATCTGGTGCGGCGCGCGCCGAGCCTCTAGCGTCGACCGGAATGAGCACGAGCGCCGTCCTCCTCGCCGAGCACGAGACCGGTTCGAGAGAGCTTCTCCAGCAGAACCTGCGTGAGGACGGGTTCACCGTGTTCGGCGCCGCCTGGACCTCTCGCGCGCTCGACCTCGCCGAGCGCGTCTCGCCCGATCTCGTGATCGCCGGCGAGACGGATCTCTGCCGCCGTCTCCGCGCCGGCGAGCCCGGCCGCACGTGGGACCGGAACGTGCCGGTCATCGTCCTGACCGAGCCCGACGCCGATGCGGCCGCCCGCGTGCGTGCGCTCGAGAGCGGCGCCGACGACGTCGTGCCGCGCGACGTCTACCTCGAGCTGCTCGCCCGCGTGCGGGCGCTGCTCCGCCGTGCCGTGCTCGGACAGGCGGACGTCGTGGACGCGGGGCCGCTCACCGTCGACCACCGCGCCCGGCAAGTTCGTGTCGGCAACGCGGCGGTGCGGCTCGCAGGGCGCGAGTTCGAGCTCGCCGCGAAGCTGGCGAGCGACCCGCGGCGTGTCTTCACGAAAGCGGAGCTCCTCCGCGACGTGTGGGGGATCCGCTCGGCCGGGATCCGGACCCGCACCGTCGACTCGCACGCCTCGCGCCTGCGGCGGAAGCTCGAGGCGGCGGGCGCCGAGAACGTCGTCGTCAACGAGTGGGGGAGGGGATACCGACTCTTGCTCTGATGCAACGAGGCCCTGGCTGCGGAGCAGGCCGCTGCGCGGCGAGAACGGCGCTAGAGCATCGCACCCTCGAGCCGGAGGAGCCGCTCCTTGCGCTCGAGGCCGCCGCCGTAGCCGACGAGATCGCCGGAAGATCCGACGACGCGGTGACACGGGAGCACGATCGGGATGCGGTTCCGGTTCATCACCGTGCCGACCGCGCGCGAGGCGCGAGGATTGCCGGCCCGCTCGGCGAGCTCGCCGTAGGTCGCGGTCTGGCCGTACGGCACCTTGGCGAGCTCGGACAGAACACGCAGCGTGAACTCGGGGAGGCCGCGCATGTCCAGCGCGAGGTCGAACGCGGTCCGGCGGCCGCCGAAGTAGTCGTCGAGCTCGCTGCGGGTCTCGTCGAGCGCCCTCGGAGAGCGGAGGACGCGGCGTCCGGCCAGCAGCGCGAGCGACTCGAGCTCCTGCTCGGGCTCGGGGTCGAACGAGATGCGGGCGAGCCCGCGGTCGGTGACGGCGGCGAGCAGCGGGCCGAGCTCGCTGTCGATCACGTCGTAGGCCGCATCGAGCAGCTGGGAGCGAGCCGCAGCCTCGCGGAAACGCCGATCGAGGTCGGTCGGAACGGTCATGTGATCCTCCTTCGCAGGCGGCGGACGCCGGACGAGGTCGCCTGCCGTGCAGCCTCCGCGCTCGAGTCGAGCGCCGCGGCGATCTGCTCGTAGTCGAGGTCGTACCCGTAGCGGAGCACGACCGCCGCCCGCTCCTTCGACGGAAGCGTGTCGGTCAGGAAGGCGAGTTCCTCGTATGCCGGACGCCCGTCCGAATGGGCAAGGTCGGGAAGCTCGTCCGTCGGCTCCCCGGCGCGCCGGTGCGTGTCGATCGCGACGCGGGTCGCGATCGTGAGCACCCAGGCGCGAAGATGGGCCCCGTGGTGGAGTCGGTCGTACGCACGCAGCGCGCGTAGGAAGGTCTCCTGGAACGCATCGTCGGCCCGCTCACGCCCGACCCGCCTGCGGAGGAGCGCCAGCACCTCGGCGGCATGCTCGGCGTAGAACGTCTCGAACGGCGGGATCGACGCCACGGCAACCATCATCCTGTGAAACGCCGGTGCGGGGCGGCGTGTGAGACGTGGTACACACTTCGGGGATGCGCGCTGCCGTGGTCGGACACGTCGAGTGGATTCGCTTCGCGCGCGTTGACCGCATCCCCGCGACGGGGCAGATCGCGCATGCGTTCGACGACTGGCAGCAGGCGGGGGGCGGAGGCGGCGTCGCGGCCGTGCAGCTCGCCCTCCTCGCCGACGAGGCGCACCTGTTCACCGTGCTCGGGACCGACGAGCTCGGCCGGCGCGCGCGGGAGGAGCTCGAGTCCCGCGGTGTGGTCGTGCATGCGGTCCCGGACGAGCGACCGCAGCGATGGGCGTTCACCCAGGTGGACGATCACGGCGAGCGGACGATCACGACCGTCGGCCCGAAGCTCAGGCCGAAGGGCCACGACGAGCAGCTGCCGTGGCACGAGCTCGCGTCGATGGACGCCGTCTTCTTCGTCGCCGGCGACGTCGATGCGCTGCTGCACGCCCGCCGTGCCCGCGTGCTGACAGCGACCTCCCGCGAGCTCGAGGTGTTGAGGCGCGGCGGCGTCGAGCTCGACGCGCTGATTGGGAGCGGGGAGGACGATGCGGAGCGCTACCGGCCGGGGGAGCTCGACCCGGAGCCGAAGCTCGTCGTCACGACGTCCGGCGGTCTCGGCGGCTGGGCGCGGCCCGGCGGCCCGTACACGGCCGCGGATCCGCCCGGCGAGGTCGTCGACGCGTACGGCGCCGGGGACAGCTTCGCCGCGGGTCTCACGTTCGCGCTCGGCACGGGGCTCGATGGCCAGGACGCGCTTGCGTTCGCCGCGCGCTGCGGCGCCGGGGCGCTCACCGGCCGCGGAGTCGCGCCGCGGCACGTGGCGCTCGTTTAGACGAATGCCTCAGATCGGGCGCAGGAGCAGCGCCGCGATCTCGTCGAAGTCGAAGAACAGCCCCGTGACCGCGTAGCCGGATGCGAGTGGCGTGACGACGTGGTGCAGCGTGAATGACTCGTTGTCCTGGCGGATGCGAACAGCGACGATGCTCGTCCCGTCGTCCGACCAGCCGTCGAGCCCCGCTGAGGTCACTCGCTCCGCCGTGGACGGATCGCTCGCGACCTCGCACTTCTCACCGAAGATCGGGACCGAGAGCCGCAAGCCCGGGTGCAGCTCCGCGCACAGCCCTTTCTCGTCACCCCGCTGCCACTCCCTGACGAGCCGCTCTCCTATCGCGGTTGTGTCCCCCGCGCCCGAGCCGGCGACGAGTGGGGTCAGCAACGAGCCGATCAGGACGGCGTCGACGCGGTTGTCGGACGTCAGGGTGAGGAGGAACGACACCGAGCCGAGCTCGCCGTACGTGGTCGTGACGCCCACGCGCGCGACGCTCGACCCGGTCGGCGGCCGGTACGGGAACGCTCGCGCCGGCGGAGCGGGATGGACGGCGATGCCCCGCCCGGCGCGGGTCGGCGTGCCGATCCGGTAGGGATCGCTCGTCAGGCGCCAGATGGTGCCGCTCGTCGACTCGGTGTAGAGCACGAGCTTCGTCGCCGTCGTCCGCGCGGTATCGACGAAGACAACGCCGGTGGGCGTGCCCCGGGCGGACGACGGCCCGCGACCGACCCTCACCTCGATGTCGTGCGCGCGCATGTCCGCCACCAGCGCGGCGACTCGAGTATGCGGCGCGATCCAGACCCGGCGCGTGGCGGTCGCTTTCGCCCGCGCGTCGATCAGCACCTGCGTGGCTTGCACGGTCTCGCGGAGCGCGCTGCGCGCGTCCTTGTCGGCGACGGCGTCCGTCTCGGCGCGAGCGGCCGCGAGCGCCGCCTTGCAGGTCGTGCCCTTCACGAGGCGCGCGAAGAGTTGCTGCATGCGCGGCGTGGCCAGGTCGCAGACTGCCGGGTCGGCGGTCAGATAGCCCTGGACGAACGCCGTCGAGACCGCGCTCGGCGTGGAGGGCACTGCAGCCGAGCCGGCCGTCGCCACGATCGCCACAGCGACGAGGGAGGCGGCGACGTTCGTCGCTCGTATCGACCCCCTCATCGCTCGCACCATCGCAGATCGATGTCGTTCCGTCGAGAGGCCCTTGACAGTGGGGGAAAGTGGCGTAGAGTGGGGAATCGTGGAGATCACGAAGGGGATCGGCCACATCCGCGAACGATGTTCATCGGCACCTACGACCACTCGATCGACGAGAAGAGCCGGATCACGCTGCCGCGCCGCTTTCGCGACGCGCTGGGCGGCGGCGTCGTGCTCACGCGCGGGCTCGACCGCAACGTCGCGGTGTACCCGCGGGAGACGTGGAAGGTGAGCGTCGAGGATCGCATCTCCGCGCTCGACCCGCTCTCGCGCGAGGCGCGCGAGCTGCGGACGTTCTTCTTCTCGGGGGCGGCCGAGGCCGACCTGGACGGACAGGGCCGGGTGCTCGTCCCGGCCGCCCTCACCCGCCATGCCGGCCTCGAGCGCGAGGTCGTCGTGGCCGGCAACTACGACCACCTCCAGCTGTGGAGCCCAGCCGCCTGGGAGCAGCACCTGCATGCCGTCGAAGGGAGCGCCGAACATGCTGCCGAACGTCTTGCCGCACGCGGACTCTGATCACATCCCGGTTCTCGCCGACGAGGTGCGCGAGCTCCTCGCCGTTCGGCCCGGGGAGACGGTCGTCGACGCGACCTTCGGTGCCGGAGGGCACGCGAGGCTCCTCGCGCAGGACCTCGCGGGGCAGGGCAAGCTCGTCGCGATCGACCGCGACCCGGGAGCCAAGCCGTATTTCGACCGCTTCAAGGCGGCAGCGGGGGTCGAGGTGCGCTTCCTGCGCGGCGACTTCGCGGTCGTGTTGACCCAGCTCGCTGCGAACGACATCGGCGCCGACGCGATCCTGCTCGACCTCGGCATCTCGTCGATGCAGATCGACCGGCCCGAGCGGGGCTTCTCGTACGCGACAGACGCGCCGCTCGACATGCGGATGGACCCGTCGTCCGAGGCGAGCGCAGCCGAGATCGTCAACACGTGGGACGAGCGCGAGCTCGCCACGATCTTCCGGCGCTACGGCGAGGAGCGGTATGCGAAGGCGATCGCGCGGGCGATCGTCCGGCAGCGCGCCGAGCATCCGTTCGCGCGGACGGGCGAGCTCGTCGACACGATCAAGCTCGCGATCCCCACGCCGGCGCGCTTCGGCGAGGGTCATCCCGCCAAGCGGGTCTTCCAGGCGCTGCGCATCGCCGTGAACGACGAGCTCGGACAGCTCGAGGCGGCGTTGCCTGCGGCGCTCCAGATGCTCAGGCCCGGCGGCCGCCTCGCGGTGATCTCGTTCCACTCGCTCGAGGACCGGATCGTGAAGCGGTTCGTCGCCGAGCAGGCGAAGGGCTGCACGTGCCCGCCCGACTTCCCGGTGTGTGTCTGCGGCAAGGAGCCGACGCTGCGCTCGCTCACGCGAAAGCCCGTGCGGCCCGGCAGGCACGAGACGGACACCAACCCGCGGGCCGCCTCGGCACGCCTGCGCGTGGCGGTGAAGGCCTGATGTCGACGATCGCGCAACCGACACTGCGGCGCGCCCGCGCCGGCCGCTCGGCGTTCACGGGAGGCGTGCTCTGGATCGTGCTCGTCGCCGCCCTGCTTGCCGGAGTCGTTGCGACCAACGTTCTCGTCCTGCGCTTGAACGTGCAGCTCGACGACCTCCGCCACGACCGCGCCGAGCTCAAGGCCGAGATCGCGTCGACACGGGCACAACTCTCGAGCGCGTCGGCGAACGCGCGCATCGAGACCGAGGCCGCGTCGAAGCTCGGTCTGGTCGAGGCCGACCCCAACGCCACGACCTACCTCCGGCTGCAGCGGTGAAGCACCAGAAGCGGGCGAACTCGAGGATCCGCCTGCTGGTGCTGGCCTTCGTCGGCCTCTTCGCGGTCGCTCTCGTTCGCGCCGCGTGGATCCAGGTCGTCGACGGCAACGCCTACGCGGCGATGGCTTCGAAGCAGCAGCGGGAGACGATCGAGATCCCGGCGGGCCGCGGCACGATCTTCGACCGCACCGGTGAGCCGCTCGCGATCGGCGAGCTCGCGACGACCGTCTACGCCGACCCGCGCCACATCGTCTCGCCGAGGAAGGCTGCGATCAAGGCGGGGCAGACGCTCGGAATCGACCCGGACTCCGTCTTCGGAGGCCTCTCCGACCGCACGAAGCGATTCATCTACGTCGAGCGCAAGGCCGATCCCGCGAAGGCGAAGTTGCTCCAGAAGCTCGGGCTCGCCGGCATCGGCTTCTATCCCGAGGAGCGGCGGACGTACCCGCAGGGGCGCGTCGCGGCCCAGCTCCTCGGCTTCGCGGGAACCGACAACCGTGGCCTCGACGGGCTCGAGGGCTCGCTCGACAAGAAGCTCGCGGGCAAGCCGGGCTACGAGATCGTCGTGCGGGACCCCGCGGGGCAGGCGATCGACGTCGTCACCTCGCGCAAGGAGCGACCAGGGAAGAACGTCGTGCTGACGCTCGACCACCAGCTGCAGGCGACCGCCGAGCAGCTCCTGGCAACAGCCGTGCACCGCTGGGGCGCGAAGGGTGCGACCGCGATCGTGATGGATCCGCGCACCGGCTCGATCCTCGCGATGGCGAACGCGCCGACCTTCGACGCGAACCGGTTCTCCACGGCGCCCGCCGACGAGCGGCGCAACCGCGCCGTGACCGACCTGTACGAGCCCGGCTCGACGTTCAAGATCGTCACGATCGCCGGCGCGCTCGAGGACAACGTCGTCACGCCCGACACCTCGTTCACCCTCGCGCCGACGATCCAGGTCGCCGACCGCGTGATCCACGAGTCGCACATCCGCGGCACCGAGCGGATGACAGTGCGGCAGATCCTCTCCGAGTCGTCGAACGTCGGCACGATCACGATCGCGAAGGACCGGCTCGGCGGCCCGGAGCTCGCCCGCTGGATCTCGCGCTTCGGATTCGGCAAGCGGAGCGGCTCCGACCTGCCGGGCGAGAGCCCCGGCATGGTCCTGCCGTACGACCACTGGTCGGGCTCGACGATCGGGAACGTGCCGATCGGGCAGGGGATCGCGGTGACGCCGCTGCAGATGGTGAGCGCGTACGCCGCGATCGGGAACGGCGGCGTGATGCCGACGCCACACGTGATCGCGAAGATCGGCGGTCGCAAGGTGCATCACGCGGCCGGGCGACGTGTCGTCTCGAAGTACACGGCCGACCGCATGACGGCGATGTTCCGCGACGTGGTGGTCGAGGGCACGGGTACCGAGGCTGCGATCCCGGGCTACACGGTGGCCGGGAAGACCGGCACCGCGAACAAGGTCGAGAACGGCAGGTACGTCTCGAAGTACGTCGCGTCGTTCGTCGGGCTCGTTCCCGCGCGCAAGCCGCGTCTTGCGATTCTCGTGATGGTCGACGAGCCGCACGGCCAGATCTGGGGCGGCGTCGTCGCGGCGCCGATCTTCCGCGACCTCGCCCGGTTCTCGCTCCAGTACCTCGAAGTGCCGCCGGACGCGCCCGAGCTGAAGGCCTCCACGTCAGCCACGCAATAGGCGTCACTACTATCGCGCTGATGGAGCTCGACGCGCTGATCCGCGCGCTCGCGCCGGGTGACGTGATCGGGCGACGGGCCGTCGAGATCTCGGACCTCGCCTATGACACGCGCCGCGTCGGCGACGCCACGCTGTTCTTCTGCGTGCCCGGAGCACGCGTGGACGGTCACGACCTCGCGGGCGCGGCGGTCGCGGCGGGTGCGGCGGCTCTCGTGGTCGAGCATCCGGTGGACGTCGCCGTGCCGCAGCTCGTCGTCGAGTCCTCACGTGCCGCGATGGCGGTCGCCGCCGACGCCTTCTTCGGCGCGCCGACGGAACGACTGACCGTCGCGGGCGTGAGCGGGACGAACGGCAAGAGCACGACCACGCATCTCCTGCGCTCCATCCTCGAGGCCGACGGCCGCCGTACGGGGCTGGTGGGGACCGTCGAGTGGGTCGTCGGCGGGCAAGTGCGCCCGGCGCCCCACACGACACCGGAGGCGATCGACCTGCAGCGTCTCCTTCGCGAGATGGTCGACGCGGGGGACGACGCGGTGGCGCTCGAGGCGTCGTCGCACGGCTCGCACTACCGGCGGCTGGACCGCGTGCGCTTCGATGCGCTCGCCTTCACGAACCTGAGCCAGGACCACCTCGACCTCCACGGCGACATGGAGGAGTACTTCCAGGCGAAGCGGCGTCTCTTCACCGGGATCGCGCCTCCGCCGGCCGCCGTGAACGTCGGCGACCCGTACGGCCGCCGGCTTGCGGAGGAGCTCGAGGGCGCCCATCGCGCGCCGCTCGTGACGTTCGGGCTCCGGCCCGAGGCCGAAGTGCGTGCCGAGGGGCTGGAGCTCGGGCCACGCGGCTCGACGTTCACGGCGGCGGGGATCGCGATCGAGACACCGCTGCTCGGGGTGTTCAACGTCGAGAACGTCCTCGCCGCGGTCGCGTCGGCGCTGTTGCTCGACCTCGACGAGGACGCGATCGCGGACGGGATCCGTGCGGTGACCGGGGTCGCGGGGCGGTTCGAGGCGGTCGACGAGGGTCAGGATTTCGCGGTCGTGGTCGACTACGCCCACACGCCGGATGCACTCGAGACTGTGCTCCGCGCGGCGCGGCCGCTCGGCGACGGTCGGGTCGTCGTCGTGTTCGGTGCTGGGGGCGATCGCGACCGCGACAAGCGGCCGCTCATGGGCCAGGTTGCACGGAAGCTCGCGGACACCGTCGTGGTGACGAACGACAACCCGCGCTCCGAGGAGCCCATCGAGATCGTCGAGGCCATCCTCCAGGGCGCGGGGACGGACGTGGAGGTGGACCTCGACCGTCGCTCCGCCATCGAGTCGGCGATCGCAGGCGCCGGGCCGGGGGACGTCGTCGTGATCGCGGGGAAGGGGCACGAGCAGGGCCAGGAGATCGCGGGCGCCGTCCATCCCTTCGACGACCGCGAGGTGGCGCGCGAGGCCCTCCGGGCCCGCGGCGCCGCGCGCGGATGATCCCGCTCGAGTGGGGCGAGATCGAGGGGCTGGCGCTCGGCGAGCTGCGGGGGCGTCCGGACGACGGGATCGTCCGGCGGGTGCACGACGACTCACGCGACGCGCGGCCCGGCGATCTGTTCGTCGCGCTGAACACGGGAGTGCGCTTCGTGGACGACGCGCTCGCAGCCGGCGGGGCGACGCTCGTTCCGGAGGACCAGGAGGCTGCCCTGGCGACCCTCGCGCGGCTCGTGCGCGGACGCTCCGACGCGGCCGTCGTCGCGGTCGTCGGCTCGACCGGGAAAACGACGACGAAGGACGCGCTCGGCGCACTCTGCGGAGCGGTCACGCCGACGGTCGCGGCGTATGCGAGCAAGAACAACGAGCTCGGGCTCCCGCTGACCGTGCTCCGGCTCGAGCCTGAGACCCGAGTGCTGGTCGCAGAGATGGGCATGCGCGGGCTCGGGCAGATCGCCGAGCTCTGCGAGGTCGCGCGACCGACGGTCGCGCTCGTCACGTCTATCGGCCCGGAGCACCTCGAGGTCGTCGGCACGGTGGAGAACGTCGCCCGGGCGAACGCGGAGGCGATCGAGGCGCTGCCGAAGGGGGGGATCGCCGTCGTCCCGGCCGACGAGCCGCTCCTCGAGCCGTATCTCCGCGACGACCTCGACGTTCGCCGCTTCGACCGCGGCGCCGTCGAGCGAGATGGCGAAGCGTGGCTGTTCCCCGTCGGTGAGCGCGAGATCCGGCTCGAGCTGCCGTTCACGCAGCGGCATCTCGCGGGCAACGTGGTCGGCGCGCTGACCGCGTACTGCGCGCTCGGGCTTCCGCTGGACCGTGCCTCCGAGGGGGCGTCTCGGATCAGCATGAGCCGCTGGCGCGGCGAGGTGCACGGGCTGCACGGGGGCGGCTTTGTCGTCAACGACGCCTACAACGCGAATCCCGTCTCGATGCGCGCGGCGCTCCTCGACCTCGCCGAGCGCTCCGACGGAAGACGACGGGTCGCGATCCTCGGGCAGATGGCCGAGCTCGGCGCCGACAGCGTGCGCTACCACGCCGACATCGCCTCGCTGCTCGACGAGCTGGGGATCGAAGTCGTCGTCGCCGTCGGGGACGAGGCGCGCCTCTACCTCTCAGGGCGTGACGACGGGATCGCGGTTCCCGATGCCGGGGCGTTCGACCCGATTGCCGCCGTGCTTCGCCCGGGCGACGCGATCCTCGTCAAGGGGTCGCGGTCGGTCGGTCTCGAAGGCATCCCCGGGCTGATTCAGAAACACTCACTCGGATGGTGAGGGTCCTGATCGCGGGCCTCGTCGCGATGGTGATCGCCGTCGCGCTGGGCCCCCAGTTCATCGAGTGGCTGCGCCGGCAGTCGATCGGGCAGCACATCCGCGAGGAGGGGCCTGCGCGCCACATCGTCAAGCAGGGGACGCCGACGATGGGCGGTCTGCTGATCATCGTCGCGGCGTTCGTGCCCGCGCTCATCGTCTCGCTGTACACGCTTCCCGGCCTCACGTTGCTGCTCGCGACCCTGGGCTGCGGGCTGATCGGCTTCGCCGACGACTTCCTCAAGGTCCGCAAGCGCCGCTCTCTCGGCCTCCCCGGTCGGTGGAAGATGCTCGGCTTGCTCCTGATCACCGCCGGCGTCGGCTGGGCGACGACACACATCGGCTACATGGACACGGAGATCTACTTCCCGCTGATCGACGTCAACATCGACCTTCACTGGCTGTACTTCCCGTTCCTCTTCCTCGTGATCGCCGGCACGTCCAACAGCGTCAACCTCACCGACGGGGTCGACGGTCTCGCCGCGGGGACATGCGCCGTCTCGCTGATCACGCTCCTCGCGATCGCCTCGATCGACTGGATCCGGAGCGCCGACGTGGTCGCCAACCGCAGCGAGCAATACCTCGACCTCGCGATCGTCGCTGCGGCGCTGATCGGTGGCGTGATCGGGTTCCTCTGGTTCAACGCCTTCCCTGCGGAGATGTTCATGGGGGATACGGGCTCGATGGCCCTCGGCGGGGCGATCGCGACACTCGCGATCCTCACAGAGACGGAGGTGCTGCTCGTCTTCATCGGCGGCGTGTTCCTGTTCGAGGCCGTGACGTGGATCATCCAGATCGCGACCTTCAAGCGGACGGGCAAGCGCGTCTTCCTGATGGTTCCGATCCACCACCACTTCGAGCTCAAGGCGTGGTCGGAGACGAAGATCATGGTCCGGTTCTGGATCATCGGCGCGATCCTCTGCGCGATCGGCTTCGTCCTCTACTACCGCTACTACCTGCGTTTCCAACTTTGACGTGGTCCGTGGTGGAACCGGGGCAGGTGTCCGACTTCAGTCGGACACCACACGCGTGACGCGGACGTCCGCGGTGGTGTCGGACTGAAGTCCGACACCCGGTCGACGGCAGCCCCGGTTGGAATCGCGCTCGCGGTGATGGTGTTCTGGGGCGCGACACCCGTCCTCACCCGCGTCGCGACCGACGACCTCGATCCGCTCTGGGTCGCCGTGCTCCGCACGGTGCTCGCCGGAATCGTCGCCGTCCCGCTCGTGGCGGCAACCGAGCGGCGTCCTCCGGCGAGCCGACAGGCCCGGCTGCTGCTCGGGATCTCCGCGGTCGCGGGATTCGTGATCTTCCCCGTGGTCTTCACGATCGGCCAGGAGCGGACCTCGGCGATGCACGGCGTCGGAATCCTTGCTGCGCTGCCGGTCTTCACGGGGCTCTACGGGATGCTCGTGGCACGGCGGCGCCCGGGACAGTGGTGGCTGGCAGGGTGTGCTCTTGCGCTTGCCGGCGAGGCGGTCATCGTCGCGGTGCGCGCGGGCGGAGGAGGGACAGCGACGCTCGTCGGCGACCTGCTCGTTCTCTCCTCGGGGCTCGTGGTCTCCGCCGGCTACGTCGCGGGCGCGCTGCTCGTCCCGCGCGGGTTCTCCAGCGCCGCGACGACCTACTGGGGCGTCATGCTCGGCGCCGTCGCGCTCGTGCCGCTGGCACTCGTCCTGCTCGCAGTCCAGGGCCTACCCCGGGCGGGAGCCGCATCGTGGGGCGCCGTCCTCTTTCTCGCGATCGTGACCTCGATCGTCGGCTACGTCGGCTGGTACTGGGCTCTCGCCCGCGGCGGGATCGCGCGCATCGCACCGGTCCAGTTCCTCCAGCCGCTCTCGGGGCTCGTGCTGGCGGCGCTCGTTCTCGGCGAGCGGCTGACGTGGCCGCTCGCGGTCGGCGCCGCCGCGGTGATCGCCGGGGTCGCCATCGCACGTCGTGAGTGAGCCTCTCGAGGGTCGAGACGAGCAGGAGAGGCAGGCCGTGCGGGCGTCGCGAGTCACAGAATCGGCACGGTCCCGTCACACTCCCGTACGCCTTACCTCGATAGCGTTACGTCAGGGACACGGGAGTGCCCCTGGGGGAGGTTGGGGGTGCGTGTGCGTACGCTTCGCCCGTGACCAGGGTGCTCGTGATCGGGCTGGCGCGCTCGGGGAGGGCGGCGGTGGCGGCCCTTCGCGCGAACGGGGAGAACGTCGTTGCCTACGACGTGGACAGCCGTTTGGACACCGCCGGGATCGACGCGGAGATACGGCTCGGGGGCTGGGACGACGTCTTCCTGGACGCCGTCGGGATGGTCGTCAAGAGCCCCGGTGTGCCCTCCGACGCGCCTCCGGTGGTCGCTGCTCGCGCTCGCGGCATCACCGTCGTCTCGGAGATCGAGCTGGGGGGCCGGCTCCTGTCGAACCCACTGATCGGCGTCACGGGAACGAACGGCAAGACGACGACGACTGCGCTCCTCGGCGCAATGCTCGCGACCGCCGGTTGGAACGTCGAGGTCGCAGGCAACATCGGCAGGCCGCTGACGTCGCTCGTCGGCGTGGTGGACGACGAGGCCTGGGTCGTGTGCGAGCTCTCCTCCTTCCAGCTCGAGGACGTCGAGACGCTTTGCCCTCGCGTCGCCGTGCTCACGAACCTCGAGCCCGACCACCTCGATCGGCACGGGTCGTTCGACGCCTACGCGAGAGCGAAGCTGCGTGCGTTCGAGCGGCAGGGGTCGAACGACGTGGCGGTCGTGCCGCGCGGCTTCGGCGCGGTTCCCGGGGATGCGCAGCGCGTCGAGTTCGCCGGCAACGATGAGCTGCCGGCCGAGCCGCGGATCCCCGGCGCCCACAACCGCGAGAACGCCGCGGCCGCCACCGCCGCCGCACGCGCGATCGGGGTGCCGGGCGCGGCGATCGCCGAGGCACTCGAGACCTTCCCCGGCGTCGAGCATCGCATCGAGGAGATCGGGACGGTCGACGGCGTCCTCTACGTCAACGACTCCAAGGCGACGAACGCGGCTGCCGCGCTCCGCGCGCTCGCGTCGTTTCCGGGTCGCCGCAAGCACGTGATCCTCGGCGGTCGCGGCAAGTCGGAGCCGTACGACGCGCTGGCCGCCGCGTTCGAGGACGGCGACCGTGCGTACCTGATCGGAGAGGCCGCAACGGACATCGCCGTCGCGCTCGACGCGGCCGGCGTGACGAACGTCCAATCCGAGACGCTCGGGCAGGGTCTGGCGGAGGCCGCGTCGGCGGCATCCGCGGGCGACGTCGTGCTCCTCTCACCAGCATGCGCCTCGTTCGACCAGTTCACGAGCTTCGAGCACCGCGGGCAGGAATTCCGGCGTCTGGTGGAGAACCTCCGAGGGTGGGGACCAGACGGCGCGCGGACCAAGGGCAGCTCGAGCAGCGGCTCCTGATCCTGGTCACGCTCGGGCTCGTCGCGTTCGGGCTCGTGATGGTCTTCAGCGCCACGTCCGCGTCCGCGGCGCTCGGCGAGGGCGACCCGATGCGGTTCCTCGTCAAACAGGGCCTGTACGCCGGCGCCGGGCTCATCTTGCTCGCCGTGTTCACGCGGGTCGACTACCACGCCCTGCGGCCGCTCGCACCGATCCTTCTCGCCGTTGCGTTCGTCGGGTGCGTCGCCGTGCTGGCAGTCGCGCCGTCGATCAACGGGGCGCAGCGCTGGTTCCTCGTCGGGCCGATCAGCATCCAGCCGGCCGAGATCGCGAAGCTCGCGGTTCTGGTCTGGGCGTGCGCGGTCCTCTCGCGCCGGCCGGTTCCGACGACGTTCGGCGAGCTCCTGAAGCCCGTGGGGATCGTCGTCGGGGTCTTCGGCGCGCTGATCGTGATCGAGCCCGACCTCGGAACGACGATCGCGCTCTTCGTGATGATCGCCGGCATCCTCCTCGTCTCCGGCGTGCCGTTTCGGCTGTTCGCGCTGACGGCGACGCTCGCCCTCGGCGCGGGTGCCCTCGCGATCTGGATGGAGCCCTATCGGCGCGAGCGGCTGTTCAGCTTCCTCGACCCGTGGAAGGACGCGCAGGGTGCGGGCTTCCAGAACGTCCAGGCGATCATCGGCATGGGCTCTGGAGGAATCACGGGCGAGGGGCTCGGCCAGGGCATCCAGAAGGTCAACTTCCTCCCCGAGGCGCACACCGACATGATCTTTGCGGTCGTCGGGGAGGAGCTCGGCTTCGTTGGCTCTTCGCTCGTGATCGCCGCGTTCGCCGTCTTCGCCTGGGCGGGATTCCGTGTCGCCCTGCAGTGCCGCGATCCCTTCGGCAAACGGCTCGCGGCGGGCATCACGACGCTGATCTGCGGGCAGGCCGCGGTCAACCTGGCGGCCGTGCTCGGTATCGCGCCCCTCACCGGGATCCCGCTCCCGTTCGTCTCCTACGGCGGCTCGTCGCTCCTGGTGTTGCTCTGCTGCGTCGGAGTGCTCCTTAACATCGCGGTGAATGAGCGCGTCGTCGAAGCTCGCGTGCGTGATCGCGGCCGGAGGAACAGCCGGTCACGTCCGGCCCGCGCTCGCAGTGGGGGAAGCGCTCCGCGAACGCGGACTGACGGTGACGTTCGCCGGCACGCCAGACCGCGTCGAGTCGCGGCTGGTGCCTGAGGCGGGCTTCCCGCTCGACACCTTTCCG
>Ga0207657_10001790_pt1 | contig 23175 bp, 19 predicted proteins | sample KBSC33metaG_FD_184316 | JGI IMG/M metagenome (GOLD analysis project Ga0207657, IMG submission 184316) | Corn rhizosphere microbial communities from Kellogg Biological Station, Michigan, USA - KBS C3-3 metaG (SPAdes) (version 2) | ecosystem: Host-associated > Plants > Roots > Rhizosphere > Soil ... | reverse complement strand
CCGGCCGCGTGATCGCTCTCGACCCGGAGACGAACGTCGCCTGGGTATACGCCCCCGGCCTGCCCAGCGTGCGGATCGGGCCGGCTCAGCAGAGCGACCGAGTGGTGCCGGCGTACCTGTTCACCTTCAGCACCGACGGCACACCCGTCACCTACCGCGCGCAGACGCTCGAGCGCACCACCACGACCACTCAGGACGTGTTCGGGACGCACACGGTGCGTCGTGACATCTACCGGCTCCACCTCGACTCGGCGGCGGCCATGAGGGCCAGTCCAAGAGCGGAAGGAAGTCGCGTCGTCATGGACGCAGAACATACGAACGGTTTCCCCAACCGCTACGCTTGACGCCTCAGTCCGGTTGGCGCACGTTCTCCGTCTCTCCTTCCTCCTGGAGCGCCCCGTGACGCCAATCTCCGCGCTGTGGCTGCCCATCCTCGTCTCGCTCGTCGTAGTCTTCATCATCAGCTCGTTCATCCACATGGCGTCGCCCTGGCACAAGAGCGACTACCCGAAGCTCGCGAACGAGGACGCCGTGATGGATGCGCTGCGCCCGCTGAACCTGCCGCCCGGCGACTACATGATGCCGCGGCCATCCAGCATGGCGGAGATGAAGTCGCCCGAATTCATCGAACGGGTGAAGCGCGGCCCCAAGGTGCTCATGACGGTGATGCCGAGCGGGATCGCGAACATGGGGAGCAGTCTCGCTGGCTGGGCCCTCTTCATCCTCGTCGTCACCTTCATCGGCGCCCACGTCGCGAGCAGTATCCTCGCGCCCGGCGCATCGGCGCACGCCATCTTCCACACCATCGGTCTCTTCACCCTCGCCGCGTACGCCCTCGCGCTCTGGCCCTTGTCAATCTGGTACGGCCGCGGCTGGGGGATCACGATCAAGTCAACGGTGGACGGCCTCATCTACGCCATCGCCACGGGCCTGATCTTCATGTGGCTCTGGCCACACTGACGCGCTTCAGCTTCGCATTCGGTCCACCAGCGTCTCGAACCGTGGCTCCCCTCGCAGCGGGTCAACGAGGGGATTCACGGTGAGGTAGTTCAGCCAACCGCGACGCTCGGCGTATGCGCGCTCGGCCCAGTCCAGCGCGCGCGAGTTGTCGCCAAGGCCGAGGTATACCGTGGCGAGCGCGACGGGTGACACGTACTCCCGTTCGCGCAGCCGCTCGAGCTCGTCGGCGATCCTGCGCGCTTCGTCCGTCTTCCCTCCCTTCGCCAGCGCGTAGCCGAGCGTGCCGTAGGTGTAGGAGGTCGTGCCGTGCATCGTCGTCGCGCGTCGCAGCACGCGCTCGGCTTCCGGGGCGTGCCCGCTGATCGCCAGCGTGAGGCCGAGCACGCGGTACGTCTCCTCCGCCTCGGGGTTCATCGCCAGGGCGCGCTCGAGGTGATAGCGCGCTTCGCCATAGCGTCGCGCGTAGTAGTACAGCCAGGCGAGGCTGCGCCGCGCCGACACCGAGCTCGGGTCCAGCTCCTGCGCCGAGTGGCCCTGCACGAGCGCCTTGTCCAGCTCCCCGCGCGACGCGAGCGCGAAGGCATACCACTGTCGGGCGCTGGCGTACCGGGGGTCCAGCTCGATCGCGCGCTCGAACTCGCGCAACGCCTCGGCCCACTTCCATTCGTAGATGAACAGGCACCACGCCAGCGACGCGTGCGCTTCGGCCAGCTCGTCGTCGAGCGCGATCGCCTTTCGGGCGTAGATGTTCGCGTGCCGCAATCCGTCATCCACCGGGACGCTGCGGTAGTCCACGCCGAGCGCGTACGCATCGGAGAGTCCGGTATACGCGAGGGCGTACGATGGATCTTCCGCGATGGCCTGCTCGAAGAACGCGATCGCCTCCGTCACGCCTTCCTGGGTCCGCTTGTTCCACGCGAAACGCCCGCGAAGGTAGAGACTGTACGCCTTCACGTTCTCCGTGTAGCGCCGTGGCGATGGTCGTACGCTTTCCCCGAACGACGTCACCCGCAGCGTATCCACGATCGTGTTCGCGATCTCGTCCTGGATCTCGAACACGTCGTGCAGTGTGCGATCGTAGCGCTGCGACCAGAGCAGTCGTCCGTCGTCGGTCGAGGTGAGCTGCACCGTGACGCGCAGTTGGGTGCCCGACGTTCGCACCGTGCCCTCCAGCACTTCGCTCACGCCGAGCAGTGCGCCGATCGCCCGGACGTCGAGCGGCTTGCCCTTCAGCGCGAACACCGACGTGCGCGACGCGACGCGCAGTCCCTCCACACGCGCCAGCGCGGCGATCAGCTCGTCGGTGAGACCATCGCTCAGGTACTCGTTCTCTGGCGCCGGGCTGGCGTTCACGAACGGCAACACGGCGATACTGCGCGCCGGTGCAGTCCACGTGCTCACGTCCTCCGCTCCGCCATCGCGCAGCGCGTCGGCGAATGCCATCACCGTGGGAAAGCGGTACTCCGGCACCTTCGCCAGTGCGCGCGCCAGCGCTCGCTCCACGGCGGCGGGTACTTCGGCGCGCAGCACGCGAATCGCCCGCGGCGTCACCGTCACCTGCTTGGCGAGCGTTGCCCGGACGTTGCTCCCGCGCAGCGGTGGTTCGCCCGCCAGCATCTCGTACACCACGCACGCCAGGCTGTAGATGTCACTCGCCGCGCCGAGGATGTCGCCGCTCGCTTGCTCGGGGCTCATGTATGCCGGCGTGCCGAGCGCAGTGCCGGCTTCCGTCACCACCTCCGTGTCGGCGGCAGAGATTGTCCGTGCGACGCCGAAGTCGGCGAGCACAGCGTGGCCATCGGCGAAGAGAATGTTCTCCGGCTTCACATCGCGGTGCACGACGCCATTGCGGTGCGCGTAGTCGAGAGCCATCGCCACTTCGCGCGCGATCGAGATCGCGTCCCTGACGGCCAGTCGGTGCTCGCGGTCGAGCCGGTCGCGCAGCGAGCCGCCGGGCACGAACGGCGATACCCAGTACGGCGTACCGTCCGCGTCGCCGGAGTCGATGAGCGGGACGATGTGCGGATGTGAGAGCCTCGCGAGGATGCCGATCTCGCGCAGGAACCGCTCGGCGCCGACACTGGCTGCGATGTCGGCGTGGAGCATCTTGATCGCGACCTGACGGCCGTGCTTTCGCTCGGTGGCGAGGTACACCGTGGCCATGCCGCCATGCCCGAGCTCGCGGTCGATCGCGTAGCGCTCGTCGAGCGCCGGATTCCGGGGCAACGATGACTCGCGCATGGCGACGCACAATATGCATCTGCCCTCATCCCGCGGTGAGAGGACGCCGGTGCAGGGGCGCCCGATCGTCGCCTCTTCCCAGTCCATTTCACGGACTCTACCTTAGCGCCACTTCCTCCTTGGGAGAGCGGGCTCGATGACTCAGGCAGTCGTTCAGCTCACGCGTCGCCGGTTCGGCGAGACGATGCGACGTGATGCGTGGTGGATCCAGCCACTCGTCGTCTTCGTCGTGCTCGGTGCGTTCCTGGTGTACGCCACGTGGGCGGCATTCCAGAATGCGCACTACACGTACGGGCCATATCTCTCGCCCTTCTATTCGCCGCTGCTGTTCGGTGATCCGCCCCACGCGTGGTTCGGGCGTGCACCCGGCTGGCTCGCCTCCATCTCGCCGGCGTTGCTGATTCTGCCCCTGCCGGGCGGCTTTCGCGTCACCTGCTACTACTACCGGGGCGCGTACTACAAGGCATTCTGGGCCGACCCCGTCAGTTGCGCGGTGGGTGAACCGAGGAACGGATATCGCGGCGAGCGCTACCTGCCACTCGTGCTCCAGAACGTGCACCGGTACTTCCTCTACTTCGCCCTCGCCTTCCTCGTCATCCTCGCCTCCGACGCATGGCGTGGGTACCGGTTCACCGATGCGAGCGGCGCTCGCCACTTCGGCATCGGCGTCGGCTCGCTCGTGCTCACGATCAACGTCATCCTGCTGAGCGGGTACACCCTCGGCTGCCATTCGCTGCGCCACCTCGTCGGGGGATATCTGGATCGCATGGCCCGCCGGCCCGTGCGCCGCACGACATATGACTGCGTGAGCTGCCTCAATCGCGGCCACATGAATTGGGCCTGGGCGAGCCTCGTCTGGGTCGCCTTCACCGACGTTTACGTGCGGCTCTGCTCCATGGGCATCTGGCACGACTGGCGGATCGTGTGATGCCGGAATATCAGACGATCGATCACGACGTTCTCGTCATCGGCGCCGGCGGCGCCGGACTGCGCGCCGCCATCGAAGCGGCGGCGAGCGGTGTCTCCGTTGGCGTCGTCTGCAAGTCGCTCCTCGGAAAGGCGCACACGGTGATGGCCGAGGGCGGCGTTGCCGCCTCGCTTGGCAATGTGGACGATCGTGACAGCTGGCGTGTGCACTTCGCCGACACCATGCGCGGCGGCCAGTACCTCAACAACTGGCGCATGGCCGAGCTCCACGCGAAGGAGGCGCCCGCGCGCGTGCGCGAGCTGGAAGCGTGGGGCGCACTGTTCGACCGCACGAAGGATGGCCGCATCCTCCAGCGCAACTTCGGCGGGCACCGTTATCCGAGGCTCGCCCACGTCGGCGATCGCACCGGGCTGGAGATGATCCGCACGCTCCAGGACCACGGCATCCACGAAGGGCTCGACGTGCACATGGAATGCACGGTCCTCACCCTGCTGCGCGACGGCGACCGCATTGCGGGCTGCTTCGCCTACGACCGCGAGCGCGGACGCTTCCGTCTCTTTCGCGCCAAGGCGGTCGTGCTCGCGACGGGCGGCATCGGTCGCGCCTACAGCATCACCAGCAACAGCTGGGAGTACACCGGCGACGGCCACGCCCTCGCCTATCTCGCCGGAGCGGCGCTGCAGGACATGGAGTTCGTGCAGTTCCATCCCACCGGCATGATCTGGCCTCCCAGCGTGCGCGGCATCCTCGTCACCGAGGGCGTGCGAGGCGAAGGTGGCGTGCTGCGCAACCGCGATGGCAAGCGGTTCATGTTCGAGAACGTTCCCGATCTGTACAAGGCACAGACGGCAGACTCGGAGGAAGAAGGGTGGCGCTACACCCAGGGCGACAAGGACGCACGTCGGCCGCCTGAGCTCCTCACCCGCGATCACGTGGCGCGGATGATCGTGCGCGAGGTGAAGGAGGGCCGCGGCTCTCCGCACGGCGGCGTGTATCTCGACATCTCCTGGATCAAGGACCGTCTCCCGAATGCGGCCGAGCACATCAGGAAGAAGCTGCCGAGCATGTATCACCAGTTCATGCAGCTCGCCGGCATCGACATCACGAAGGAAGCGATGGAGATCGGCCCGACCACTCACTACGTGATGGGCGGCATCCGCGTGGACGGCGACACCCAGATGTCCACCGTGCCCGGCCTCTTCGCCTGCGGCGAGTGTGCTGCGGGCCTGCATGGCGCCAACCGGCTCGGCGGCAACTCCCTCTCCGATCTTCTCGTCTTCGGCAAGCGTGCCGGTGAGTATGCGGCGAAGTTCGCGCGGGAGCACGCCGCGCCGGCCGCGGACATGGCCCAGGTGGACGACGCGGCACGGCGCGCGCTCGCGCCATTCGATCGCGGCAGCAGCGGCGAAGGGCCGTACCAGGTCCAGGACGCGCTCCAGACGACGATGCAGGATCTCGTCGGCATCGTTCGAACTCGGCAGGAGATGGAGCGCGCGCTCGGCGAGCTCGAGGAGCTGAAGCGACGCGCCGAACGCGTCGGCGTACCAGGCAACCGCGAATACAACCCCGGCTGGCACACTGCGCTGGACCTTCAGCATCTGCTCATCGTGTCCGAGGCCATCGCGCGCTCGGCGCTGGAGCGCCGCGAGAGCCGCGGTGGTCACTTCCGCGACGATTTCCCGGAGAAGGATGCCGCCTTCGGCAGTATCAACCATGTGATTCGTCGCAGCGCCGGCGGTGAGATGACCCTCGAGCGTGCGCCGATTCCACCCATGCCCGCCGAGCTCGCGGCCATCGTCAAGGAGATGCAATCATGACCGTGCCGGCGTCGGGAGCTTCCGGGGCGGCGCCATCGCGCGCCGGGGATGCCTACACCGCCGCGCAGGAGGAGCAGGACGCGCGGGTAAAGCACCAGGCACGCTCGTTCCGGGTGTGGCGCGGTGCCGATGGCAGTGGCGCCTTCCAGGACTTCGATACCATCACGAACGAGGGGATGGTCGTCCTCGACGCGATCCATCAGATCCAGGCCGAGCAGGCAAATGATCTCGCCGTGCGGTGGAACTGCAAGGCGGGCAAGTGCGGCTCGTGCTCGGCCGAGATCAACGGAAAGCCGCGGCTCATGTGCATGACCCGCCTCGACGAACTGCCAGCCGATGAGCCGGTGACCGTGGAGCCGATGCGCGCCTTTCCGCATGTCCGCGATCTCGTGACCGATGTCTCCTGGAACTTCCGCGTCAAGCCGGGCATCCAGCGATTCACTCCCCGGCCACCCGACGACGCGGATGGCACGTGGCGAATCGACCAGCGCGACGTCGATCGCGTCCAGGAGTTCCGGAAGTGCATCGAGTGCTTCCTCTGCCAGGACGTCTGCCACGTGCTGCGGGACCACCACAAGCATCAGGAGTTCGTCGGCCCGCGGTACCTCGTGTATGCCGCGGCGCTGGAGATGCATCCGCTCGATACCGCCGACCGCACCGGCGAGCTCAAGGATGCGATGGGGATCGGCTACTGCAACATCACCAAGTGCTGCACCAAGGTCTGCCCCGAGCACATCACCATCACCGACAACGCCATCATTCCCCTCAAGGAGCGCGTCGCCGACCGATTCTTCGATCCGCTGCACGCTCTCGTCCGACTGGTGCGCGGACCTCGAAGAGAGCAGTGACCTGTGTCATCCCGCAGGCGTGAAGCGCCTGCGGGACCTACCATGCGCGAGAGGAATTGCGTATGCCCGAGCTCAAGAAGATCTCACTCGCTGCCGTCCCGCGCGCGCTGCAGAAGGCGGAGCGCTACCGCCTGCTCAACCAGTCGTGGGCCACCGAGAGCATCTGTCTCGACATCCTCGAGGTCGATCCGACCAATCAGCAGGTCATCGTCATGCTGATCCTCGCACTCACCGACCAGTTCGGTGACGAACCCCGGGGGCTGGCGCGTCGCGCCCGGAACCTGCTCGAGCGGGTCACCGATCCATATCAGCGCGCGTACTATCACGGCATCATCTACGAGCGGCTCGGTCACGCCGAACTCGCCACGCAGGCGGTGCACGCCCATGCGCTGGCGCACGAGGCGATCACCAAGGCCATGTCGCACTTCGAGGAAGCCGAGAGGCTTCGTCCGTCAGCCAACGATGACGCGATCCTCCGCTGGAACACCTGCGCGCGTACGCTGGCGAATGTCCGCGACATGAAACCCGACGAAGTGACGTACGAGCCAAGCTTCGGAGAATAGGATGTCCGGACCTGCTGCATCAACTTCCACGTCGCGCGTCGGTGGCTGGCGCCGGGAAGTCGCCTTCGTGCTGCTGGTCGTCGCGGTCAGCGCCTGCTCGCGCGAGAGAGGCGCAGGAACCGATTCTGCTGCGGTCACCGTCGCCGGCACCCGCATCGCCGCGCCGCACGCCGGCGCCGCCGGCGAATGGCGCCTTCCCGCCGGCGACTACGCCAGCTCGCGCTACAGCGAGCTCGATCAGGTCACCCCCGCCAACGCGAAGAACCTGCACGCGGCGTGGACCTTCTCCACCGGCGTGCTGCGCGGGCACGAGGGACAGCCGCTGGTCGTCGACAACACGATGTATCTCGTCACGCCGTACCCGAACGTGTCGTACGCGCTGGACCTGACGAAGGAAGGGCAGCCGCTCCGCTGGAAGGTGCGGCCGGAGAACTCGCAGGTCGCGGTCGGGATCGCGTGCTGTGACGTGGTCAATCGCGGTGCCGCGTTCGACAACGGGAAGATCTTCTACAATCTGCTCGACGGTCACACGGTGGCGATCGACGTTGCCAGCGGGAATCTCCTCTGGCGCACGAAGATGGCCGACATGTCGCGCGGCGAGACGATGACGATGGCGCCGATCGTGGCGAAGGGGAAAGTCATCGTCGGCTCGAGTGGCGGTGAGATGGGCGTGCGCGGCTGGATCGCCGCCCTCGACGAGAACACGGGGAAGGAGGTCTGGCGCGCGTACAACATCGGCCCCGACGCGGACATCAAGGTGGGCACGCGCTTCAAGCCGTTCTACGGCGTCGCGGACACGTCGAAGAATCAGGGCGCGACGAGCTGGTCGGGCGACACCTGGAAGACGGGAGGCGCCGCGGTGTGGGGCTGGTTGTCGTACGATCCCGAGCTCAACCTCATCTACCACGGCACCTCCAATCCCGGGCCGTGGAACGGCCGACAGCGGCCCGGCGACAACAAGTGGAGCGCCGCCATCATCGCGCGCGATCTCGACTCCGGCGAGATGGTGTGGGCCTTCCAGCCCACGCCGCACGACGTGTGGGACTACGACGCCGTCAACGAGAACATCCTCGTCGATCTCCCGGTGAACGGGAAAACACGCAAGGCGCTCGTGCACTTCGACCGCAACGGCTTCGCCTACACCATGGATCGCGGTACCGGCGAAGTGCTGCTGGCGAAGCCATACGTGCCGATGAACTGGTCCACTGGCGTCGATCTCAAGACCGGTCGTCCGGTGATCGCTGCCGGCAAAGCGACCGACCAGGGCGCCAAGGTGACCAACATCTGCCCGAGCCTCGAGGGCGGAAAGAACCAGCAGCCCGCCGCCTTCTCGCCCGTCACCGGATTGTTCTACGTCCCCACCAACAACCTGTGCATGGACTTCGAGGCTCGTGACGTCACCTACGTCGCCGGCACGCCGTACATCGGCGGCAGCGCACCGGAAGTCGCCGGGCCGGGCGGCTACCGTGGCGAGTTCATCGCCTGGGATGCGACGACCGGTCGCAAGGTCTGGGGAATCAAGGAGCCATTCCCCGTCTGGGGCGGCGCTCTGGCGACGAAGGGGGGCGTGGTCTTCTACGGCACGCTCGACGGCTGGTTCAAGGCCGTTGACGCACACAACGGCACCCTGCTCTGGAAGTTCAAGGTCGGCTCCGGCGTCGTCGGCAATCCGATCGCCTACACCGGCCCCGACGGCAAGGAGTACGTGGCCGTCTACTCCGGCATCGGCGGCGACATGGGACTCCTCATTGCCGGTGACGTGGCCGCGAACCTGCCGTACGACGTACGCACGCGCGGCTCGACGCTCCCCGACCTCGCGCGGTGGACGAGCTGGGGCGGGATGCTGTTCGTCTTCTCGCTGTGACGTGACGACGTGACCCGGAGGCCACGATGATCCCACGCACGCTTCGCTTCGGTCTCCTGCTCGGTACGGCGGGCATCGTCGGCGCGCTCGCTGACCAGGGCATCACGCGTATCTCGCGCGCGCAGGAGGCCACTCGGCCATCGGTGCAGCTCCCGGCCACCTCGAGTGGCGCGCAGGACTTTGCCGAGCGCTTCGTCGTCCATCCCGAGCACCTTCGGCCCGGCGGCATGCCGCCGCGCGGTGTCGTCCTGCGCAATCCATATGCGGGCAACGCGAGCGCGATCGCCACCGGCGCGAAGCTGTTCATCTCCTACAACTGCGCCGACTGCCACGGCGCCGACGGCAGCGGCGCGATGGGCCCCAGCCTCGCCGACGGCCGCTGGCACTTCGGTGGTGAACCGGGCGAGATCTTCGAGTCCATCTATCAGGGCCGTCCGGAGGGCATGCCGGCGTGGGGCGCGCTCATCTCGCCCGACCAGATCTGGATGCTCGCCGCCTACGTGAAGTCGCTCGAGACCAACGCGAACCCGACGACGGAGAACTTCACGGGGGAGGCGGAGGCGAGGATGGGGCACTGATCGCTGCCAATTGCAACTTCGAGTACGCGGGTAAGCACGGTCCCTGGTATTCAGACTGGCATACTGGCCCCGGGAATTCTGGGCACGCTTTACAGCTGTCATCCCGCAGGGCGAAGCCTTGTCGGGATCTACTGTCCCTCGCGCCAGGGCCGGCCACGATCGCATGGACAGCAGATCCCGACAGCCGCCGCGCGGCTGTGGGATGACACGGTGGGGCATGGCGCACGCTGCGACGGTCAGAGGTAATCGCGGTAGCGCGGTATCGGCGCCTTCCTGGGGGCCGTATGCCAGTCCAGGTACGCGGTACTGTGTTTACCCGCGTACCAGCACTTGCAGTACCCGTTCATCAGAACCTCCACTCCCTGATCACGAACGCCCCCAACTGCCCGATCCCCGACACGGTCTGTCCGCTCAGCGTCGGTGGGTTGAGCACGTACCGCGGACCGTAGCTCACCTCGTACCGGTACCCCTTCGACGTGCGGTGCGTGAGCGACACACCTGGCGGCACCTTGAGCCCGCCACCGTTCAGGACGAAGGCGCCAGGCGTGACGATCACCGTCGCGTAGGTACTGGGGTTCAGGTACTTGCCCGCCTCCACCTCCGTACCCGTCACGAACTGCGTCAGTCCGCTCTGCCCCGCCAGCACCGGCACGTCGCCTGGCGTGATGTTGAACACGTCCACGCCCAGTGAGCGCGCCGCATCTCCTTCGACCTGGTTGAGCGCCTCGCCGAGCGCGACGCCCGCCAGCCGCGCACTCGCCACGTTGATCAGGTTCCCGCCCTGCGTGAGCGACGTCTGGTTGAACTGCAGCAGCGTTCCCGAGCTCGAGCCGAAGGCCAGGTAGCTCAGCAGGTCGCTCTGCGACAGCGGCGGCTGTGCATCGCTCGTCAGCGACAGCAACGGGTTCTTGAGCGTGCCGCCGATCAGCACCTGGATGTTCGTCGCTCCTGTCGGCTGCTTCACCACGTACTCGGCCGTGATCTGCAATGTGGGGTTCAGGTCCGGCGAGCCGATGAACAGCGCCGAGCCGCGCTTGATCTGGAAGCGCTTGCTCATGAAGGTGTACTCACCGTTGTCCGCATCGACGGCGCCGACGAGAGTCAGCGCGTCGCCGAGGACGCTCACCCGCAGCGGGCCGTCGGTGAAGATCTCCACGTTCGCGTCGCGTGAACGGACCCACGTGTTACGCTGGACCACGAGGTCGACGTCTACCTTCAGGTTCGCCAGCAGCGGCGACTGTGCCGGGAAGATGTCGCGCTGGGATGCGATGGACGTGTCGATCACGGCGAACAGCGCCGGGTCGCCCGCGGCTACGAGCTGCTTCCCGCTCGATTCCGGGATGTAGAACACCCCGTGCGTCACGGTCACCTGGCCACTCACGTACGCGCTGTCGAATGGACCCGAGATCCGCAGGCCGGCGCTCGCGTAGATCTTCCCACGCTTGTCGTCGAGCACCACGGCTTCCTTCGCCGTGAGGAAGAGGTTGAATGCCGGCTCGCGCCAGTTGCCGATGCCGAGGGTCCCGCTGAGTCGCAGCGGGCCTCCCGACATCGCCGTCACCGAGTCCACGAACACCGAGTCGCCCGTCATCCGCACGTGCCCATTCACGTCGCGGAACGTGGCCCCCGTCGCGGCGAGGGTGAACTGTCCGTCCACGAGCGTCACCTCACCGTTCAGCACCGGACGCTTGAGCGTCCCGCCAACGCGCACGTTGCCGATCGCCCGCCCCTTCACGTTCGTCACGGCGTCCGTGAGCTTCGGGATCAGGTCGATCGGCAGGCTGTCCGACACGAGCGAAACGTTGATCGGCAGGTCCAGCAGTCGCGATCCGGTCACGCCGCTCAGCGCGAGGTTGATCGGCACCGTGCCATTGATCGTCGCCAGCTTGCGACCAGTGGAATCCACCGCGGTCGCGTTCACCGCGAGCTGCTGATCCGCATAGTCGAACGTGCCGCTGACGTTCGGTACCGCCGTTCCCTTGTACGTCGCGTCCACGAGCGACAGCGTACCATTCACCCGCGGGCTCTCCGCCGTTCCCTTCACGTGCGCATCGAAGCTGACGATCCCCGTGACCTGCAGGTCGCTCTGCAGCAGGTCGGCGATGTTGGCGACGTTGAAGTTCGTCACCGCGAGCTCGAAGTCCGCCGGACCTGACGTGGGCAATGTCCCGTTCGCGTAAAGCCGCTGCGTCGGCCCGCTGCGAAGCTCGAGATTCACCACCTCGATCCCACGGCCGCCCCAGCGAATGGCTGCGGGGTGCGTCGTGCGCCACGTCGTCGTATCGAAGCGCAGCGTCACGTCAGAGAGTCGGAGCTCGTTGCGCGCGTTGTCCAGCGTGAAGTCGCCCCGCAGGCCGTAATCCCGTTCGCTTCCCTGCCTGATGCGTACGGCAACCGTTCCACTCGGCTTGGCGTACGACAGGTCCGCCGTCACGCTGTCGAACGCGAATCCGTACGCGCTCACCGTATCCGCCGTGAGCGCGACGTTCATCTTCGCATTCGCCGTCCTCGCGTCCACCCAGCTGTACGTCGCCTGCAAGTGGCGCGCAGCGTTACCTCGGGCGACGATCCCCGTGCCGCTCAACGTCCCTTCCAGCGTGAAGCGGTCGAGCGATCCGACGATCGTTCCCTTCGCGTTCAGCGAGCCTGCCACCAGCCCGCGCGGAATCGCCACCGGCGTGTCGACCTGCACCCTCGCCGGCGGGGCGCCACTGATGGCGCGTGCCACTTCGGTCTGCTTGTCGATGCGCGCCGAGTCGGCCAGCGCACGTCGCAGGATCTCCGCTGCCAGCTTCGGCCGCGGCGCCACTGTGCCGGTGTCAGCCCCGAGCGCGGGAATGTACGGCGCAAGGGTGCCGAGCGAGTCCACCTGCACCGCGTAGGTGAGCGACCCGGAGTGCGACGCATCCAGGCCGAACTGCCCCGCCACGTCCACCTGCGCACCCGTCGCTCGCAGCTCGGCCCGCGCGACGTTCGCCAGCCCGTTGGCAATCGTCGCCTGCACGTTCACGGAATCCACTGCGATCGTGTCCAGTGACGACGGCCCAAAGGCGAACGACAGCTCGGAGTACATCGTCGCCGGCTTGAACCCGCGCCCGCGTGCCGCCCCGCCGCCGGTGAGCGATGTCGTCGGCATCCCGGACACCACTCGGCTCAGGTTCAGCTCCGTCGACGCGACGCGGACGTCGTAGCCCAGTTCCTTCGACTGGAAATCCACCGTGCCGTTGAGCGCGAACGTGCCGCCACCCGGCAGCGCCAGCCGTGTGTCCACGACCAGCGCGTCGATCGGACCGTGCGCGTGCACCGGGCCGCTGGCCAGTCCGATGAATGGAATGGACGGGACGAACTTCCGCAGCTCGGCGAGCGCGAGTGGATTCGCGATCACGTCCACGTCGATGCTGCGACGCCCCGTGGTGTGTACGGCGAAGCGGCCAGCCGCGTGGCTGCGGTTCGGACCGTCCTGGTGGACGATGTCGAGGTTCGACATCACGAGCTGGGTGTCACCGCTCCCGTTCAGCGTCAGCGTTCCGGCGAGCGTGCCACCGATCGGCATCGTCGGCAGGATCAGCTTCAGCAGGTCCACCTGCAGCGGCTGGAGGCGCAGGCGCAGGTTGCGCGCGCTCACGATATTCTGCCCGCCCCTCACCCCGAACACGCCGCTCGCCAGCACGCGGCTCGTGCCGCGCCCATATGCATCGAACGTGATGTCGGCGGCGGCCAGGTCGAGACGCTTGAACGTCCCGGCGAATTTCGCGCTGCCCGAGAGCACGCCCTGTCGCGGCGACTTCGTGCCCGGCACCAGCTCCTCGATCTGCTTCGTCGTCACGCCGCTGAAGTGGACATCGGCGTCGTGGAAGAACACCGTGTCGGCCACCGTGACACCGACGTTGCCGGTGACATGCGCGGTGCCCGTGCGTACATCGGCGTTGCGCACGACGTAGTCCTGGGTGGCGCCCTTCCACTCCACCTGCAGGCCGAGCGTGCCACCCCCCGACTCGGGGAAGTGCTTGTACAGCCACTTGAAGTCGGCGAATCGCGCCGGAGATGCGGCGAGGGTGAGCCGCATGTCGCCGTTGCTGATGTTGTACATGCCGTCGCCACGAAGGTTGGACGCCGGCAGCCGCACGCCGGCGCCCTTCCACCACAGCGAATCATCGTTGAACTCGAAGTTGCCGGTGAGAGCGCGAATGTCCGCCGGCGGTGGCCGGAACGGATATGCCTTCGTGCTCATCGCCGCCACCTGGATCAGCCGGTTCTCGAAGTCGGGATCGGCGATGCGTACGAGCGGAAACTTTCCATTCACCTGAGCCAGCTCGATCACCTTCTGGAATCCGCCCGGCGCGCGGATGATCGCCAGCCGCGATCCGCCCTCGAGCGCATCGGTGATCACGCTGTCGCGCACCCTCGCACTCAGCCCCGTGCGAGGCTCCCACGGCGAGCGGACCGCCACGTTCCCATCGAGCACCGTCACATTGGTGAACTTCACCCACGAGCCCCAGCCGGGCAGGGTGTCCACCGTTGCAGTCGGCTTGCTCGGTGGCCAGAGCCGACGATAGTTCCACTCACCGCCCGGCAGCTTCTCCACCACCACGCGCGGCCGGTACAGCGTCAGGTCGTCGAGGGAGATGTGCTTCGACAGGAAGCCGCGCAGCACGTAGCGACCGCTCAGCGAGTCCGCGGCGAAGAACGGCCGGCCCGCGCTGTCCGTGATCGACACGTCCACCAGCGTTGCGCCCGTGAGCAGGTTGCCGTGCAATGCACCGATCTTGACGATGCCATGCGTCGCACCCTGCAGCGTGCCGAGCGCGAACTTCCGCACGCGCTCGCGCCCGAAGTCGGTGTTCGTCAGCACCCACACGGCCACCACGCCGAGCACGAAGATCACGCTCAGCACGACGAGCAGGCGGAAGAGCCGGCGTCCCATCAGTAGGCCTGGCCGATGGACAGGTGCAGGGTGAGCCGATTCAGGAAGCCGCGAAACCCGCTCGTCGAGGTGCCGGTGGCCGAGTAGGTGCGCGGCGTCTCCAGCGGTACGATCACCCGCTTCCCATTCTCCTCCAGCTCCGTCACGACGGCGAGCTTCTCGGCGCGCGACGGATTGAAGCCGAGATCGATGCGGATCGGCCCGACGGGCGAGATGTACCGGATGCCGGCGCCGGGCGTGATGGCGCCCGTGCCGTGGACCAGGTTGGCAAGCGTGTTCACCCCCGCCAGGGGGTTGAGCACGCGCTCACCGAGCACGGCGCCGTCCACGAACACCGCGCCCTGCAGGCTCTTGATGAGGGGCATCGGGAAGCGGTACTCCACGCTGCCCTCCAGCAGCGACGTGCCGCCGAGCGGCCGCGGGGTGAACTTGTCGTCGCCGACGCGGGGAAACTTGCCGTTCTTGTCGGGCTCCGAATCGGTCGCAAAGTTCGGATCGCAGAAGCGGATCGCTTCCGACGTCGCGTCGCACGGGCCGCCGCGGATGTCCGGGGCGTTGATCAGGTAGCCATGCGGCAGGGTGAGAATGCGCGGACCGAGCTGGTTCTCCCCGTAGCCGCGCACCGACTGCGACCCACCGGCATAGAAGCGCTTGCGTGGATGCAGCACGTTGTCGCCACCTGGGCCGGTCATCGGCCGCACGAAGCCGAGCCGGGCATGGAACGCCACCACGTTGAGCTTTCCGCCCAGGCGATGATACAGCGAGGCTTCGCCGTAGGCGCGATTGTATGCGTAGTCCGACACCGTGATCCGCGACGCGTGCTCCAGCTGGCCCGTCGCGCGATAGCCCGTCGACGGGTTGAGCGGCTCGTCACTGCGGTCCACCTGCACCTGGAGCTGCAACGGTGACAGTCGCTGGTGTCCGAGCAGCGCGCTCATGGTAGTGGTGTCGCACACGCCGAAGTTCACGCAGAAGTACGGCGGATTCGCCTCGACTCGCGTCACCTCGAAGCGATAGGTAAGGCTGAGCGGCGCGCGCACACCAATCGGGCGCGTGAACGTCACGTCACCACCGTAGCCGCGATCGATGAACACCGCCGGCAGGCTGCGCCGCTGCGCGAATGCAGTGAGCGCCAGCGTATTCTTCGCGCGGATGAACGCCGGCTGCGTCAGCGATGCGCTCGTCTGCCACGTCGGCTGCAGGAAGTCCGCCGCGCTGCCGGTGATCGTCGTGTCCGGGTTCTGCTTGTGGAAGATTCCCTTCCCGTTCAGCGACCGCGCCATCAGGTTGCCGACTGTTCCCGTGAGGTCGAGCCGCCGCGCACCGCCGAACGTGTTGTAGTTGGTGAAGCGCCCCTCGGTCTGGACGTAGTCCACCGTGTTGAAGCCGACGCTCACTCGCGCTTCGTGCAGCTGCGCCTCGCGCAGCACCACGTTCACCGTCTTTGCCGTGTCGAAGCTCTGCGGCACGTCGATCGCCGCCAGCTTGAACAGGTTGGACTCGTAGAGGTTGCGCTGGCTCTCGAGGAGGCTCGAGCGACGATACAAGTCGCCTACCTTGAAGTTCAGCATGTTGAGCACCGTGCGCGGATTCACGTCGTCGGTGCCCGTGACGGTGATCTTCCCGATCGTCGTCAGGTGGTTGGCCACGAGCCGGAACTGCACCTCGGCCGTGTGCGCTTCCTCGTGCACCACCGAGGAGCTGTCCACGAGCGCATCGGCGTACCCGAGCTCCCAGAGGGCGTTCTGGAAGCCCAGCCGCATCGTGTCCATCGCGAACAGGTCGAGCGGCTGGCCGGCCCGGAGCAGGGTGAGATCCCGCACCTTCTTCGGCGTGAGGAGAGTGGAGTCGTAGACGATGTCGACACTGGTGACCAGCGTCGGCGGGCCCTCCACGACGTCGAACCGCACGGCCACTTCCTTCTCGTTGAGCTGCGTGACGGCGGTGTCGACCTGCGCTTCCCGAAAACCCTTGCGGAAGTAGTAGACCTTGATGCGGAGGACGTCGCGCGCCAGCTCCTTGTGGTCCAGGTAGTGCCGCTCCTCGAAACCGCGGTAGTTGCTGAAGGCGCAGATCGGCGCGAGCAGGAAGCTGCGGCAGCGCGTCGCCGTGGTGTAGATGTGCGCCTTCAGATCATCGAGATCGATGGCGTCGGACACGCCGCGAAACTCGAGCTTGCGCACCTCCGGGGTGGGGGAGATGTCACCGCGCGAGTCCTGGGCACCAAGGGCGGGCGCGACAGCGGCGCCCACCACGAGGGCGAGCGCCGCGCGCCCTAGACGGCGGGGGAAGTGCATGGCGACCCAGTCAATAGCAAAGGCTGGGCCCGAATCAGGCGGGCCGGGAGGAGGCCCGGGACGGGGTGAGCAGAGGGTGAAGCGTGAATCGTGAGACGTGAATCGTAGCGGCATGAGAAGCTGCGTCTCACGTCTCACGATTCACGTCTCACCTGCCGCTCAGAGTCCTTCCAGCAGCGCGTCGTTGCTCGGCGTGTTCGCGATTCGCTTGATCAGCCACTCCATTCCTGCCTGCGGGGGCATCTGACCAAGCCCGCGGCGCAGCGTGTACACGTGGTCGAGCTGGTCAGGACGGAACAGCTTCTCCTCGCGACGCGTGCCGCTCGTCGCGATGTCGATCGCCGGATAGATCCGCTTCTCGGCAAGCGAGCGATCGAGCTTGATCTCGCAGTTGCCGGTGCCCTTGAACTCCTCGAAGATGATGTCGTCCATCCGCGAGCCGGTCTCCACGAGCGCCGTCGCGATGATGGTCAGCGAGCCGCCGCCCGAGCCTTCCGCCACCGCGCGCGCCGACCCGAAGAACGCCTTGGGCTTCGCCATCGCCTGCGCATCGAGACCACCCGACATCGTGCGTCCCGTGCCGCGCTCGGCGGTGTTGTGCGCGCGCGCCATGCGCGTCAGCGAGTCGAGCACGATGATCACGTCCTTCCCCGTCTCCACGAGGCGACGGGCGCGCTCGAGCACCATCTCCGTCACTTCCACGTGCCGAGCGGCCGGCTGGTCGAAGCTCGACGCGATCACTTCACCGACGCCCCACGAGATGGCCTCGCTCACTTCCTCCGGCCGCTCGTCCACGAGCAGGATCAGCAGAGTCGCGTTGGGATGGTTGATCGCGATCCCTTCGGTGATCGCGTGCAGCAGCGTCGTCTTGCCGGCGCGCGCCGGCGCCACGATCAATGCGCGCTGGCCGTAGCCGATCGGCGCGATGAGGTCGATCGCGCGTCGCGTGAGCTCGGGACCACCCTTCGCCGGCCGTCCCGTCTCCAACGTCAGCTTCCGCTCGGGGTACGTCGCGGTGAGGGTGTTGAACTCGGGACGCCGCGTCGCCTCGGCCGGGGGCGCGCCGTTGATCGCGGTGATCTCGATCAGCGCGGTGCGACCTCGTGGATCGCGCCCGGTGGAGCCGGCGATCTCGTCGCTCTTCCGGAGGCCGAACTGGCGCACGAGGTGAGGCGCCACGTACGCATCGCCGGCATCGGCGAGGTAGCTCGCCTGGGCGCGGCGGACGAAGCCGCCGTCGCGTGCCGGATCGAACCAGCCCTTCGTCTCGCCCGTCGGCACGAGCGGCGCGTTCGGCGGACCGCCGCCCTGTCGCTCCCCACCGGGCGGACCCTGTCGGCCGCGGCCCCGATTCCGTCGCCCGCGTCGTCCGTTCTGCTCGTGCGGGCGCGGACCCCGTTGGTCCCGAGGCTCGCGTGGCTCACGAACCGGTGCCATCGCGGTGCCGAACTGCGTATCGGCATTCCCGGTCGGGCTCGTCGAGGAAGCGGTCGGGAGGGGCGGGGGCAGCTCGGAGGCGCCGCCAGGCGCGTCAGGTGCGACGGGTGCCACACTGGACATTCGCCCGCCCTGATCGGCCGGGGGCGCCATGGGCTCGACGGGACCTTCGCGGTACGGATTGTCTTCCGTCTCTCCACCCGGTTCGGTCACGGTCGGAGTCGGACGGGGTCCACGGCCACGACGGGGAGGACGCCGGCGTTCGTTCATGCAATACTGTCGGTCAGGGTGGATGCCGCGGATCGAGCTGGCGTATCCGCGTCGTACGAAATGCGGTGATTCTCGTCGCGCCGTTTTCAGGGAACGGCGAGCCGGAACAGGGGCCATGGATGCGGCCGCGCTGATCAGGCGCTCTGTCGATGTGGTACGACGCGACTCGGTGCTGTGCCTTGGTCGCCCGCCGGCGCGGATCCCTCACGCGGGGCCGGACGATGATTCTCCTTGGGCGCGGCGCTTCGTCTCGCCTCGTGCGCCCAATGCAAAAGGGCTACGGGGGTTGCCGCGCATCGTTGCTTGCCGGTCGGACGCCTCTCGCAATCGGGCCGGCAGATGCCACGAGTATCGCCAATACGCTCGATTCGCGCAACCCACCACCCGCCGTGCGAGCTTCGTGCCGGGCCGGACCGCTTCAGTTCCCCGACCCGTCCAGCCGACGCGCCACCTTCGCTACCCGCCTCGCCAGCTCGACGATCCGTCCCACCGTGCGCAGGTGCTCCTCCTCCAGCGGCTCGAGCTCCAGTAGCTGCGCCTCGGCCAGCAGCGCGGTGAGGGAATTGTTCATCGCATGCTGCACCGTGCGTGCGGAATCGCCCAACGCGATCAGCCGGCGCGCCCGACGCAGCTCGCGCGACGCCGGATCCGGCTCCTCCGGCAGCGCGTCACCCGACGCGCGCTCGACCAGCAGCGCGCGCACGATGAGCTCCGCGTCCAGCGATGGAAACAGTTCCGCGACCAGCTCGCGCGTCGTCGCATGCTCCGCTCCCGATGACGCAGCCTCCGAGTAGCTTTCTCCCATGATCTCCTCGTCATCCGATCCCGCCGAGGCGCTCGCTGCCGCGGTACAGGAGTACCACCAGCAGAACGACGTCGGCGCCCTGCTCGACCGCGTCCAGGCCATCGCGCGCACCACCGAACCCGACCGCCTCCTCGAGATCTCGGCGCCCTATCGCGATCTCGCGGAGGTCGTCATTCCCGTCTACGAACGCGTCGTCGACGCGCGGCCCATGGACGCGCAGGCGATGGTCGTGCTCGCGAACGCATACTGGCTCACGGGCCGCGGCTCCGACGTCGTCGGCGAGCTGGCCGCGCGCGCCATCGCCGCCGACGATCGCAATCGTGGCGCCTGGCATCTCTGGGCGCTCGCCGAGCCGAACCCGCGCGCGCGCATGGAGCGCTGGCGCACCGTGACCACGCACTTCCCCGCCGACCAGCTCGCGCGTGCCGCGCTCGCCGACAACGCCACCAGCCTCGCCGGCGCCGAACAGGATCCGGACGCGCTCGATCTCGCCGTGCGCACGTATGAGTCGCTGTGGGCCGAAGCCAGCCGCGCCGAGGAACGCCAGGCACTCGAGGAGACGATCACGAAGCTGAAGGGATGGACGCTGTGAGCGACGCGCCGCCGCACGATCACGCCGCGGGCAACGCCGCGGACTCCCTCGCCGAATTCCGTTCCTTCCGTGAGCGGATGAACGCCGAGATCCTCGGCGAGAACAACCTCGTGATCAACCGCTTCTTCGCGCTCGACACGCGCACGTACGAAGCGGGCGCGCTGGACGTGAAGACCAAGGAACTGCTCGGGCTCGTCGCGTCGCTCGTGCTCCGCTGTGACGACTGCGTGACCTATCATCTCGTGCGCTGCCGCGAGGAGGGCGTCACTCGGGCCGAGATGTTCGAGGCCGCATCGGTTGGCCTCATCGTCGGCGGCTCGATCGTGATTCCACACCTCAGGCGGGCGGTGGATCGCTGGACGGAACTGGAGAAGAAAGCGTGAACGGTTGACCGGGAACCGTGAACCGAAGATGCGAACGCTGTCACGGTTCACGGTTCACGATTCGCGAGTCGTTCAGGCCGTCCTGGCGTCGTGGTCCCTCACGGGCGCCACCGACTTCACCATCGCCAGCATCGCGGTCAGCTCGAACGGCTTGTGCAGCACCGGGCAGTTGCACCAGTGGACGAGATCCATGCCGCGCTCGGACAGGTCGCCGGTCATGAAGATCGTCTGGTGGCGGAGCTGCGGCTGGTGCGCCGCGCCCGACTCGAACACCACGTCGCCACGCGTGTCGGGGATGCGAAGGTCGACGAGCAGGATGTCCACGTGCTCGCGACGCATGTAGCTGATCGCCGTGTCGCCCGACTGCGTGGAGATCACGTCGTAGCCCGCCCGCTGGAGGTACGTCACGACCGCCTTGCAGATGGCCGCTTCGTCGTCCACCACCAGTACTCGCAACCGCTCCGAGCGCATCACTTCCTCATCCCCCGTCATCGTCCGGTGACCCTCAGGTCGCCGGCGCGGGGTGAGAATGTCACCCAGCGCCAGCGGCTTCCTCGTCCTCCACGTCCGCGTGCCGCAGTCGCTCGACGAGCCGCCGCACGAACTCCGTCGGCTCGACCGCGTGGCGCAGCTCCTTCGGCGCGAAGCCCGTCCACTCCCGCAACTGTTCGCTCAGCCTCGCCGGCTCGGCGTAGCCGAGCTTGACCGAGACTTCCTTGAGCCGGCTGTCCGGACTCCTGAGGAAGGTGTACGCCCTCAGCAGCCGGGCGCAGACGATCAGCTCGCGCGCCGGCAGCCGCGCCGGTGCCATGTAGCGGTAGAGCGTGCGCGACGTCATGCCGGCCAGTGCGGCCAGCTCCGGCACGCTCGACGCGCGCGACGGTGAGCGGACGAGCTGCTCTATCGCGCGGGCCAGCACCACCGGCAGCTGCCGCATCGGTTCGGCGAGCTGCTCGAGGAGCAACTCGGACATCGGATGCGCCGGCACCCGCTCGATCAGGTCGAGGAAGCGCCGTGGCTCGTCGTCGAAGCGATTGAGCACCACGTGCTGCACGCCGACACGGGCCAGTCGCACCACCAGCCGCATGGCGTGCGGGGTGAGCGTGGTATAGACGATTACCGGTAGCGTCGGGTGACGCGTGACCAGCGTCTCGAGCGAATCGGCGAACGCGCCCTCGCGCGCCGCGGGATCCAGCACCAGGAGATCCGGGTCTTCCGAGCCGAGCATTGCATGCAGCTCCGCCGGATCGGCTGCCGCACTCAGGGAGTGGGCATTCCCGAGTACGGTCCGGAGATGTCCGAGGAGATGGCGAGGAAGGAGGGCGACGACGAGCAAGAGGACCGCGAAGCGGGGCGCGTGTGGAGAATGTCGCAAAACGCCGGTTTTTTGTCACAAAATGCCGGTTTACGCGACGCATCGCGACCCTACGTTCGGGGCAGCCGTTCGAACTCACCGTCCGCCTACCCCGGAGTCGCCCATGTCCCGCCGCCAGCTGACCCTCGCCATCGTCACGATTGTTTCCCTCGTCGCCACTGCGTGTGGGACGGCTACTACCGCGCCGCGGCATGATGACGACTCGACGGCGATCGTGGTGAGCGGCAGCAACGGCTGAGCGACAGTCGCAGACATAGGACGATCTAGACCAGCAACGAGTGTCTGAGATCGTTCAGCACCTCTGCAACATCACGTAGGTGCTCAGGAGCTGTGCTGTTTGCCGCCGCTTCAGGCTTCTGCGATGGAATTTCGACGCGAGCGAGTGCCTCTTGGCTCTTGAACGCGATCTGATGAAATCCAAAATCTTCCGCGAGCGCGCGCGCACGTTCAAGCGCGTCGCGCGCCGCGGACGCTTCGCCCAATAGTTCGTAGCCCGTACCGGCGTGGAGGTGGTATTCGGCCTCCAGGGCAGGAGGAAGTTGCACATCCGCAAGTGACCTGCGGTATCGCTCGAACAACGGCGCCGAGCCGTCAGTCGCAGCAATTTCCATCAAGTTGATCGTGGCAACCCACCGCTGGTATTGCTCCTGTGCAGTCGCCTGGATGATGACGTATGCATCACGCGCGGCGCTGCGCACTCCAAGCATGTAGAAAGAGCCCGCGATGTCGGCGAGAAGACGGTCGCGGTTGATGGCGTCAGTGGTCAATTCCAGCGCCTGGTAGGCGAACCGCACGGCCAAGTCAAAGTTGCCGCGCAGGTGCGCCACCGTAGCACGATCTTGCAGAGCCATCGCACGCACTTCGCGAAACTCATCTTCATTGGCGCCTGCGATGGCTTTATCGAGAAGGAGCTCCGCTTGAGGCATATTGCCCCGCGTCGTAGCAATCTTCGCACTTCCGATCTGCGCGCGCAGCACGCCGAAGAGGTCATTAACCTGCTGCGCAATCTGACTGGCCGTACCATAGCTGGCGGCTGCCGAATCCAGCTCGCCTAAACTCCGTTCGCAGAATGCTCGACGGAGCAGGGCCGTGATCGCTACGTCGCTCTCCTCCACCGGATGCACGTGCGCAATCACCGTCTCGTATACATCCGCCGCGAGCGCCCACTTCGCGTCCAGGTCGAGTGCGCGTCCGTACGCGAGAAGCCGTGGCGCGATCGCGCGCATGTCATTCGGCTGCGACGACTTCAGCGCCCGCACCACGCTCCGCAGGATCGAGCGCGCCGGCAACCCT
>Ga0207657_10001788_pt1 | contig 23197 bp, 22 predicted proteins | sample KBSC33metaG_FD_184316 | JGI IMG/M metagenome (GOLD analysis project Ga0207657, IMG submission 184316) | Corn rhizosphere microbial communities from Kellogg Biological Station, Michigan, USA - KBS C3-3 metaG (SPAdes) (version 2) | ecosystem: Host-associated > Plants > Roots > Rhizosphere > Soil ... | reverse complement strand
CTGCGCCTTGTGTGGAGCGAAATTGCAGTAGCACGGGAAACTGCAGTATGAGGAGAGCCCGCATCATACGCCGTACCAATGAGACCTCCGTTACCCTCAGCCTGCTGCTGGAAGGAACGGGGCGAGCGCGAGTTAGTACCGGAATTGGGTTTCTGGATCATATGTTGGAGCTTCTAGCGCGGCATGGCGGTTTCGATCTCGACTTGCAGGCGAAGGGCGATTTGCATGTTGACCAGCACCACACTGTGGAGGATGTGGGTATCAGCCTGGGTCAGGCTTTCGAGCGCGCGCTAGGAACGAAGCGAGGAATCCTTCGCGCCGGTTATTTCGTGATGCCGATGGATGAAACTCTGGGCGTGGTGGCCATAGATTTTGGAGGACGTTCTGCCGCCGTCATAACCACCAAAGTAAAGGCCCGCACGGTTGGCGATCTCGACGCGGAACTTGTTCCCGATTTCTTCGAGGGTTTTTCTCGAGGAGCACGAGCCAATGTTCACGCGCGTGTGCTGTACGGTCGATCGAGTCATCACAAGGTTGAAGCTCTTTTCAAGGCATTCGCACGAGCGCTGAGGGTTGCATGCTCTCGGGATCGGCAGCTTGCACGCATGCTGCCCAGCACGAAAGGGCTCTTGTGATTGCGATCGTTGATTATGGCGCGGGGAATCTGACGTCTGTGGTCAAGGCCTTCCGGCGCTTCTGCCCCGATTGTATTGTCACCAGCGATCCCGAAACTGTGTCTCGTGCGGACAAGCTGGTTGTGCCGGGCGTTGGACATTTCTCCGCGACAGCTGCCCTGAAGAGCAGTGGAATGGAACAAGCAATACGTGAGCGGATCGAGCAAAACACTCCCTTACTGGGCATCTGCCTGGGGCTGCAATGGCTCTTTACCGGGAGCGAGGAAGCGGCAGAGCTCAAGGGCATAGGTCTTTTCGCCGGGATGTGCACGCGCTTTCCATGCGAGGTGAAGTCGCCTCACGTCGGCTGGAACCAAGTCCATATTATGGCGCCAAGCCGGCTGCTTAGCGGCATCCCTGATCGTTCCTATTTCTATTTCACGCACTCTTACCGCGCACCTCAGACGGATGGCATGGCCGCGCTCTGCCGCTATGGCGGGGACTTCTCCGCAATTGTTGAGCAAGGAAACGTTTTCGGTGCGCAGTTTCATCCGGAGAAATCCGGGCAGGCAGGTCTTCAGCTGGTGGAGAACTTCTGTGCCTTGTGAGACCTTGGCGCGCCGGATTATCGCCTGCCTCGATGTCGACAGGGGTCGTGTTGTAAAAGGCGTGTGTTTTGCAGATATCGCAGACGCAGGCGACTCTACGGAACTGGCGTGGACTCATTCTCAGCAAGGCGCAGACGAGATCATCTTCCTCGACATCACAGCTACCTCCGATAACCGCGCGATCTTGATCGAAAGCGTACGGCGAACCGCCGAGGAACTGTTTATCCCTCTCACCGTGGGCGGAGGCATTCGCAGTCTTCAAGACGCAGCCTCGGTCTTCGATGCGGGGGCCGACAAGGTGGCGGTGAATTCGGCTGCTCTGCACGATCCCGCTCTGATCACGCGCATCGCGCAGCGCTTCGGATCGCAAGCCGTGGTTGTGGCCATCGACGCGAGGAGGAGTGATAGAGGCGGTTACGACGTATTTGCCTCGGGGGGCCGCACACGCATGGAACTCGATGTAGTGGCTTGGGTCCGCGAAGTTCAGGAACGTGGCGCTGGTGAGATCCTGATCACCTCGATGGACCGCGATGGTACTGGCTCCGGCTTCGACTGCGAGCTAACAGCAGCCGTCGCTCAGGCGGTGCGCATCCCTGTCATTGCTTCCGGAGGTGCGGGCAACGTGCGCCACTTCATTGAAGTGTTTTCCCAAGGCGCGGCGGACGCTGCCCTCGCTGCATCCCTTTTTCACTTTGGAGTGCAATCGGCCGCGGAACTGAAAGCCAACTTGCATTGCGCGGGCATTCCGGTGCGCTGGCCATGCTGATCCCCTCAATCGATCTCATGGAGGGAAAGATCGTCCAGCTAATCCAGGGTGAGAAGAAGGCGCTCGAATTTGATGATTTCTCTCCCTGGATCGAGCGCTTCTCCCGTTTTCCGCTGGTCCAGGTGATCGATCTTGATGCTGCTCTCGGCCGCGGAAACAACCGCTTGCTAGTTGAAGGCCTGTCTCGTCGATTAGCTTGTCAAGTTGGTGGTGGTATCCGCAACAAAAAGGATGCGATCGAACTCCTCGATGCGGGTGCCCGCCGCGTCATCATCGGTTCGTCCTTATTCACCGAGGGCAAGATCCAAACCAGCTTCGCCGAGCAACTCGCGACGGCGACTGGTAGCGAGCGACTGGTCTTTGCGGTGGACAGCCGGCACGGCACCATCGTTACCCGGGGCTGGAGGACGGCCACAGGAGTGACGGCAGTCGACGCGATTGGCATGCTTCAACCGTGGTGCGAAGCGTTTCTCTACACGAATGTTGATACAGAGGGCCTGCTACAAGGATTCCCTCTTGGCATAGCGCGGGAGCTTCGCCAGGTAACCGGAAGGCAGTTGATCGTGGCGGGAGGAATTGCAAGCGACGAAGAAGTCCGCGAACTGGATCGACTTGGGGTTGATGCGGTCGTTGGAATGGCAATTTACACCGGGAAGTTCCTCATTACGCAGGATTAAAGGGCATGTGATACAGCCCTCGTGCCGACACCTATCGGCCAGAATTTCCCGTCCTCGGCGACTCTGTCCGAGCTCATATGTTCCCCTAAAGTCAAAGCCGTCGGTTGCCGATAACAGATTGCAAGCTGTGCGGACGCCGTGCGCCTGCGAGCTCTGAAGCAGGCGTTCCGGAATGGGCCACAATCGCCAGTATGCGACGGTCTTTCGTAACTCTCAAGGACGGGCAGAGTTGATAGATGAACGCTAGCGACCGGTCTGCAGTGGATGTGATGGCACACTCACAGTCAAGCACTGGCCGGAAGCGTGTGCTTGTGGCCGATGATGACGCCATGTTCCGCAAAATCCTGCAGAGCTGGCTGCAGAACTGGGCCTACGAGGTAACCATCGCCGAGGATGGCGGGAAAGCCTGGGAGATCATCCAGGAAGAACGGCCGCCCGAGCTGCTCATATTTGACTGGGTGATGCCGGGAATCGATGGTCCGGAACTCTGCCGCCGCATCCGCGAAGGTCAGCGCGGTCCTTATCAATATATTTTGCTGGTCACTGCCAAAGACGACAAACAGGATGTGGTGCGAGGGTTGGAGGCGGGAGCCGACGATTACCTGACCAAGCCATTCGATCGGAACGAACTTCGTGCGCGGCTGCGGGTTGGGCGCCGTATTCTCGCGCTGCAGGATGATCTGATTGCCGCACGAGAGGAACTGCGGTTTCAGGCTACGCACGATGTGCTGACCGGTGTCTGGAACCGTGGAGCATTATTGGAATTGATGGACCGCGAACTGCAGCGCGCGACGCGCTCTCGCACCAACACCGGCGTGCTGATGCTCGACCTTGATCACTTCAAGAACGTCAACGATAAGTACGGTCATCTAACGGGAGATGTGGTTCTGAAGGAAGTGGCCCATCGGATCAGCCACACGGTTCGTGCTTATGACCTTTTGGGCCGCTATGGCGGGGAAGAGTTCGTGGCGCTGCTTCCCGAGTGCGACAAGGAGCAACTGCAGCTCAGCTCAGAAAGGATCCGGTTAGCAATTGGGGGCGCACCCATCCTTGCCGCCAGCTCAGAAATAGCAACGACCGTTAGTATTGGCGGCAGTATTGCGATGGCAGGCGTGCCCTCTGTAAAAGACCTCCTTTCTGCGGCGGACACCGCTCTCTACCGCGCAAAAAATGGGGGGCGAAACCGAAGTGTCATTTTGTAAGTAACCGGGCTTCGCTTTCCAAACTACTGTGCCGCGGCGTTGCCTGCTGTGAGTGGCCTCCGAATGCGCCGCTAGTACCAGAAACCCTGTAGGACTGCGCGCCCCGAAGCACCCCGACTGGGTGGCTTTGGTAACAACTTCAGGAGTAGGCGTTGCATCGAAGATGCACCTGGGGAGGTGCAACATGGAAAGTAAGGCTAAGTTGCTGGGTCATCCCATTCATCCGATGCTGATCGTGTTCCCACTCGGGCTGCTTGCGACCTCGCTGATCTTCGACATCATTGCCTTGGCGTCGGACAATGCTACCTTGTTCGTGGCTTCGTTCTGGATGATCGCTGCGGGTGTAATAGGCGGGCTGCTCTCCGCGATTTTTGGCCTCGTAGACTGGTTAGCGATTCCCAGCAAGACGCGTGCAAAAGATATTGGCCTCTGGCACGGAGCGGGAAACGTGGTGGTCACCGCGTTGTTTGCAATCGGATGGTTTTTGCGCCGGCCAACGCCTGATCACCCGCCAGCAACCGCCTTACTGCTCTCCTTCATTGCGGTCGCAATGGCACTCGTTACCGCGTGGCTGGGGGGAGAACTTGTGGATCGTCTCGGGGTGGGAGTAGACGACGGAGCCCACCTGAATTCACCCAGCTCTCTTTCGGACCGGCCCGCACACCAGGACGACAGCACTCGCGATGTTCGGCGCGCTGCCTGAACCGATTGCTGAGTTTCAGCGCGGCGCAGTGTGCTGCCTAGAGAATTCTCTCGTGCGCGTAGTCCGAGGCGGCAAGCGCTGAGAGTAATTCGGCAATATGGTCTGGGCCCCGGGTCTCCATAGTGATGTCGATTGCCGTGTCGCCGAGATTAACGCCGTAGTACGCGCGGTCGTACGACGTTTCCACGATATTGGCCCGATGTTGCGCCAGAATTCCTGTCAACCTGTGCAGCGCGCCGGGGTAATCGGGAAGATGGACCCTCAGGCGAACAAGGCGGCCATCCTTCACCAGACCACGCTCAATGATGCGGGAAAGCAGCGTGACGTCGATATTGCCTCCGCACACCAGCAGGGCTACTCGCTTACCACTCAGAGGAATCTTACGATTGAGGAGAGCGGCTATCGGCGCTGCTCCTGCTCCCTCAGCTAAGGTTTTCTCGCGCTCCAGCAGAAGCAGAATGGCGTTTGCAATTTCCTCGTCATCCACCGTGACAATATCGTCCACATACTTCTGCACCATGGGGAGCGTCCGGTCCCCCGCTCTGCGAACAGCGATTCCGTCGGCAATGGTTGCCGCAGGCGCAAGTGTGACGGGTTTTCCTTCCGCTACGGCGACCTTCATTGATGGCAGTCGAGCTGGTTGCACTCCAATGATTCGAATCCTGGGATTACTTTCCTTCAGTGCGCAGGCCACGCCGCTGATCAGTCCACCGCCACCAATGGGCACTATGACGGTCTCGATATCAGGATGCTGCTGCAGCAACTCCAGCCCAAGAGTTCCCTGCCCGGCAATGATGGCCTCGTCGTCGAAGGCATGTATTAGAGTGAGGCCGTCGCAGGAACTGCGCCTGACTGCCTCTTCGTACACCTCGTCGTAATTAGCGCCGTGCAGTACGACATCCGCCCCGTACGCTTTTGTGGCTGAGACTTTAATCAACGGAGTGGTCAGAGGCATGCAGATCTGTGCGCGGATGCCGTGAAGGCCGGCGTGGTATGCGACTCCTTGCGCATGATTCCCAGCTGAGGCTGCTATGACCCCGTGCGCGCGCTCCTCGCTCGACAATGTCAGGAGTTTGTTGAGGGCACCACGTTCCTTGAACGCTCCTGTTCTCTGCAGGTTGTCCAGCTTGAGGTAAACGTCATTACCTGTAGCCTGGCTAAATGTTTCTGACCGAGCACACGGTGAGAGATAGATAGAACCACGGATTCGGCCAAGCGCCGCTTTGATATCGGGGAGAGTAACCATATTTGGGATAATGCGGACCATAATACCGGAGGAAGAGTTCGGCATCCGACCTGGCGGTACTCACAAATCGAATCTGGTCAATCAGTATCTGTGATCAGATTCTGCGATGACTCACGCACCTTTACTTGCGTGGAATGACATTGATCCTGGCTGTTACCTTTTGTCCTGCTTCCATACCGCCAACCGTGACCAGACCTTGCGAGGTAACGAGTAGCGAGCGATTATCCATGGTCGGATTAGGGGTCTTCTCAGTGATCACGTCCCATTTACTCGTTCGTGTATTGAAGTCAAACGTGGTTGATGAAGGTTCGGAGGGCTGGCCATTGTAGCCAATGCCGTTGAAGTTATAAGGAATGTCGGTACCGCCGGTGAAATAGATTTTCCGATCGTGATCGGATCCGGCCGCCGCGATCCGGTAGCGCGCCTTTCCGGGATGATTAGAGAGTTTGCTCCACTGGATTTTGGTCAGGTCGTGATGATCAATTTTTCCCATCCAGCACTCGTCTGAGACAACATACTTGGGAGCGGTACCGGCAGGATTGTTGTAAGCGCCATCGCAGTAGATAATCGTGTCATCTACAATGCCGCCAGCGTGCCCGAATACGGGAGTGCCCGGAATCGGGGTAGCCTGTTCCCATCTGTCTTTCTGCGCGTCGTACACCTGCACATTTGCCACGGGCTTGTCCTGTGACCACCCGCTGACCAGATAGACGAATCGATCCCGATATACGGCGGCAACGGAATCGTCCACAGGGACCGGCATATCCGCGGCCCGGTACCATATACCCCTGCTGGGGACGAGCACTTCCACGCTGCGCACCGTGGTCTCATCTCCACGAGCATCGACCGTATAGCCGCCCAGCAGGTAATTCACATCTTTTACCGTGACGGCAACAGAGCCCAGACGCCCCGCGGGGCCGGGCACGGGTCTAATCTCGCTCCATTTCCCATTGTCCGTGTCGAGTCCAAAAGCTTTATTGGAAATAGAATTCCACGTCTTCTCTGCTCCAATTCCCATGAACGAAAAAACCACGAGTTTCTTGTTGACCTTGGCTGCCGCTACTGCATTGTTGGACAGTGGTATTGGAAGCGAGGTCCATTTCCGTTCAGCGGTTATGAATTGACTTGCCAGCAGTAAGAGAAAAATTATGAGAAGGAATTTTTTCATCGTCTAATCAGTGAGCGCGGGACCAGGTATCAGAGTAGCAGGCGACTGTGGTTGCATCGGGTCGGGTGGAGTTGCCAGGCTTGCCACGGAATAGCGCAAGAACCATACCGTTTCACTTGCGCGTTGCCATAGACGTGTGCCTATCCACCAGAGAAGCATTATTTCGAGAACGAAGAAGGAGAGTCCTGAGCGCTGGCCGGGGATGCGAGACCAAAGCCAAAGGCCCGCCGCCACGCCCAGCCAGGCAAGCGCGCTGATGCGGAAGTATAGCCAGAACAAGGAGCCGAAATGGGAGAACGTAAACTTAAAAGCGCGGAGAGCAGTTGGTACCATTCCACGTTCGTCATCTACGACGGTTCGAACCTGTGCCATATCGAACCATAAACGAACAACCATCATCACAAATGTGCTGAGCAATAGCGCGAGCAATCCTACCCAGTAACCGGTCTTCTCGTTGAGCGTGTTCAACATCATTTTCCCCGACTTATGGAACAGGAAGCGGCTGAACATTATGACAGGCACGATGATGATGGACATGACGATCAGCAGCCGAAACCACCGCCAGAAGAACGCTCCGCAAGCCTGGAAGAACTCGGAGGTGGTCAGTTTACGATCGGCGGCGTACGTCTCCAGAACTCCACCCGTCAGGAAAAGTGCGAATACGAAATAGACCAGGACTGCGACACCGGATTCAGGCAAGCGGGCATCGTGCCCTACTTCGGGATTACTGACCAGCTCTGAGTAGACGCTATAGTCAAATCCGTTGACCAGTCGCTCAGAGTGCAGACTGTGCGCGGTAAATCCGGCCAGACGCGCCGAGTACGGGGCGGTAGCGACCCAGCATAATACGAAGTTCACGAAAAAGAACCACCATACTATGCGCTGGCGCTTCCACACACGGCGGGCACCTTCTCGAAGAACTCCATTTTCTTGTGCCATGGGTATCTCTACGTCACCCGTTCATAGGATTACTGCTGCAGTTGCTACACGAGCCAGGCTGCGATCTGAGCCATGAACTGGACGAACACAGTCCAATATCTTGCGATCTTGCTCGCAGCACGAGTATCCGTTTCAACCTTGTAGCTGTTGTTGAAGAAGTTCTTGTCCAAACGTACGGCATTGTCGCTATCAATCGCCGCAGAGACAATTTTCGCCTTCTTCTGGTAGCTGTAGCGTATCCAACGATCACGGCCGTCCCAGTGCTCGCGCACAGTGTCGCCATTTTCGAACTTGATCAGCACATCTACGGGAAAGATGAAGTCACCTTTGCGATGAACAACCACCTGGGTTCGATAGGCAGTCTCGCCCTTCTTCTCTTCCGGTGGACTCTTCTCATACCAATTCAATCGGTCGGAAGACGCAGTCAAGATTTCGTAATCGAGTATCGCCGTGCCATAGACAGCCTGATCAAAAAACCACCGCAGGTTTTGTCCGGAAACCTCCTCAACGGTTCTCAAGAAATCTTCCTTGGTGGGATGCGTGAAGCGATAACGCATGAAGTAGGTCTGAAGAGCCCGTTGCATCGTAGCCTCGCCGATGACCTTCTCCAACGTCAGGAATACGGTGGCTGTCTTCCCATAGGTGATTCCGCCGTACGAGTTGAAGTTCAGATACTTGTAAGCGAAGCGTGTCATAGGATCGCGATCAGCAACCCCAAGGTAGCCATCCCGCTGTTGTCCATCATCGCCTTCGGTAATTCCCCACAACGACATCACGGAACGGTCCGCGCCCAAAATATCGTCGAGAATCTTGCACTCGGTGTAGCTGTTTATGCCCTCATCCAGCCACGCATCCTCGAATTCATTGGTAGCAACCATGCCATACCAGTACTGGTGTCCGAATTCGTGTTCCACGACTAGCTCGGGAACACGCAATGCTTCCGGCATCCACCACGCCGTATCTCCCGTGAACAACGTCGGGTACTCCATGCCGCCGGCTCGAAGTCCGTTGCTTGGAGGATCGACCACCGTGATCAGCTTGTAGGGATAAGGTCCGTACCAGCGATCGAAGTGCTCCAGGGTCTGCTTGGTAATTCTTACGTGTCGCTCACCTTGTCTCACGTGCTCGGGTTGCATCAACACGCGAATTCTTACTGCGCCCATACTGCCGTTAAATGTGTCGGTGAATTCGTGGAACCGAGGCGACAATGTCCATGCGAAATCGTGAATATCTTCTCCGCGGAAGGTGAGCGTCTTTGTGCCATCCGCGTTCTTGACGTTCGACACCTCCACGCCGCTGGCGCCCACAACCTCGTTCTGCGGCACGGTCAGGCGGACATCAAAGGTGCCGAAGTCGGCAAAGAATTCAGTCGTATTGTGAAACTGGTGACAGTTCCATGCCCCTTGCCACCACACGCCGATCTTCGGAAACCACTGCCCACCCATAATGAAATCATTTTTGTAACCGGTCCGGGCAAACACCTCTCCGAGTTGATCATGGAACTGGATTTTGAATTCAACAGAGGCCCCCGGCAAAACGGGCTTCGGCAAGGTCACCTGAAACACAGTTCGGTCATCTGCATTGCCGTCATCCGGAGAAATGTAGCGGATTCGTGAAGTGAGGTCGCCCATTCCGGCAACCTCCAGCAACTTCACATCAGCGGAAGCGCGGTATTTGTCTTCCCACTTAAATGTGGAACGGTCGCGCCGCTCCTCCTGCATGAAAGAGGACTTTGGTTGAAAACCGTTTAGATAAAGATGAAATGGGAAAGTGTCTTGAGACTTTCCCGTCAGGTTCCGGTATGTAAGTGTCTCGGTGGCGTCGATGGTCTTCTTTTCTGCATCGACTCTTGCTTCGATCTGGTAGGCCACCGCGCGTTCGGAAAGTGGTCTCGGCGAATTGGTGGCGACGCTCGGTCCAGGACTCAATTGAAGAGCAAAAGCGTGCGCAGTAACGAATAGTGAAACGATGATCGCTCGACTGGCCGGCAACGGGCGCTTACCTGTCATTCTCATCCCATTCGACGATATTGTGAACGGGAAGCTTACACTGTTGCAGCGAGAATGGGAAAGGCACTCAGTTGATACTCTCCGGCGCAAGGCCCGAGTCAGTCATCGCAAACTGCCTACTCGATGAAGCCTTGCCGAACTCCGTGAATGAAATCGGTGTATGCGGGAGTACATCCTGCGGCACGCATATCAGACGCAACTTGTCCGCGGTGGTAAGCCGAGTGCATCACCACGTGGATCAGAACGTCTTCGATCTTGCTCGTCCAAGACTCGCCCTTGCTGTTCTTGTAAGCAATGGTGCTGGACAGCAGTTCGGGGGTGACTTCCCTCAAATAGGCCGACCATAAAGTGCTGAGGCGCTCTTCCTCTCGTCGGCAGGACGTAACATTCAATTCAGGCCAGACCGGGAGTTCGGGTTGGCGGCTGCGGAGGCGCGAATACCAAATCTCTTCAGCGCCCAGGATGTGAGCCATCAGCTTTACGGCACGTGCTACAGGCGAGTTCGCATTGGATAAGGAGTTCAGAACCTCGCGGTTGGCCCATGAATCGTACGTAAAGAATCGACGAAGATCGAAGATGTCCATGCCTTCTCCGAGATTTAGAATCGAGTAGCCATTTAGACAGCGCAGCACGAGGGATGATGATGGCCGCCTCAGACTAACCCTATGCTAGGCTGATGACGAATGAGAGCCTCTGGAATCGTATTTTTCTGCATGGCGTGCATTGCGTGCTGTGGCGCGCAGTCTAAAGCGGCGCGGCCGCCTGCACGATCGGCGAAGCCCGACATCTTTCTGGTCACCATCGACACGCTTCGTGCGGATCACGTTCACTGTTATGGCTATGATGGGGTAAAGACGCCGGCGCTGGACGGTCTGGCACAGGATGGAACTCGGTTCACCAACGCATTCACCCCGAGTCCCATCACCAATACTTCGCATACAAGCATTCTGACCGGCTTGCTTCCGAGTTCCCATGGCGTCACCGATTTTGCTATTCCTCTTGCTCCGGCTCACGCCACCTGGGCTGAAATCCTGAAGCAGCAGGGATACAAGACCGCCGGCTTTATTGGCGCAGTGATCCTCGACAGTAAAACTCTAGCTCCAGGTCTCGATCGAGGTTTCGACTTTTACGATAACTTTCCCGAGCACCCAGAGTCGAAGTCACGGTGGGGACGCGTGGAACGTCGTGGAATGGAAGTCGTTCAACACGCAGAGACATGGCTAACTCAGCATCGTACGGGTCCGCATTTCATGTGGATGCATCTATACGATCCGCACGATCCTTACGAACCTCCCGCCCCTTTTTCGCAAACGTACAAAGATCGCCTTTATGACGGAGAGATCGCGTATGCAGATTCCGCTCTGGGACACTTCATCGCCTATCTCAAGAAGCAAGGCATTTACGAGGCGTCACTGATCATTGTGGTGGGCGATCATGGCGAGGGCTTGGGAGAACACCGGGAAGAAACGCATGGGATTTTTCTGTACGACGCGACCACGCATGTTCCATTGCTCGTGAAGTTGCCCTCACGAGTGCCTCAGAAGAAGGTCGTCGATGCTCAAGTCAGGACGACCGACATCCTTCCGACAGCGCTGGACCTTGTAGCCGCTCCGGTTCCGCAAGAACTCGATGGACAATCTCTGAAAGCGTATTTGAATGGATCAGTCGCTTCTGACCGGACGGCAATCGGGGAGACCGACTATCCCTTGAGGTTTGGATGGTCCCCACTGCGGTCGGTGCGGGAACGCGGGTCGAAGTATATCGAAGCTCCACACCCTGAGCTTTACAACCTGCAAGCCGATCCCAAGGAATTGCACAATATCTACTCTGCTGACGAGGCAACTGTTCAGAAACTGCGCAAAGAACTGGTTGATGTCAGCGCGAAAAGTCCAGACGGGGCTAAGGATGCGAACGCGCGTTTATCCTTGCCCGATCCTAAAGACAGGATCGAAGAACAGAATCTGCTGCACAGCGCAATGCTTGCTTCCGAAGACAATCAGCCCGAGCAAGCCCGTGCAGCGTTGGAAAGAGTCATCGCCATGGACCCGAAATCACCTACCGCCTTGCAACAACTGGGGCAGTTGGAATTCTCGGCTAAAAACTATCAAAAGGCAGCAGGGTACCTGAAGCAAGCTCTTGAGGTGCGACCCGATGATGCGGCATCGGCCTATTCGCTCGGACAAGCGTTGGAACTGAGTGGAAATATGCCTGGCGCTCGCGATGCTCTGGAGACGAGCCTGAGAATCAATCCTAGCCAGTTCCCTGCCCGGTTGTTGCTCGGCCGCGTCAAACTTCGGATGAACGATTTGAGCGCAGCTGAGGATCAACTGGAGGCGGCACTGCTACTCGAACCTCAAAATGCAGAGGCAACAATCGTGCTTGCCGAAGTTCTTGTTGCGCAGAAAAAATTCACCGATGCCGCGGCGCAGCTCGAACCGCTTGCGCGGACACATCCAAGCAGAGAACTTTATGAAACCTTAAGCAAGGCTTATGCTGGTGAGGGAAAAACGGAAGCCGCACAAAAGGCTCAGGCTCGAGCCAAAGCACTGTCCGACGCAAATGCGACGCAGTGAGATCAGGCGTGAACCGTTGCAAGAGATCAGGCTAACGAGCAGCAGGAGGTTCCATGCAACAAAATGTGAGCAACAGGCAGGTTCCCCCTTGGCGGGGTTGCAAGCTGAAGATCAAGTTCGTCGTTGTTCTGGCGGCCGCCAGCTTGTTCCTGCTGGGATGTCCCACCCATACGTCAATTGCCGATATCAATCGCGATCCTGGGAAATACCAGAACAAAGACATCACAGTGGCTGGAAAGGTCTCCGATGGGTTCGGGGCGCTAGGTACGGGCGTATTCCAAATTGATGACGGCACGGGCCGACTGTGGGTATTCAGCCAGAATTATGGCGTGCCGGGATCGGGCGCGAAGGTCGCGGTTACTGGCCGTCTGCAGCAGGGATTCTCATTCGGTGGCCGAAGTTTCGCGCTGGCTCTTCGCCAAACGCAAGCCCGACACTGATTTGCGGCGATCCCGAGCGCCCCGCCACGCTTGCCAGCAACCACGCGTTGTGCGAGACTGCGCCCGTGCCGAGGCAGCCAGGAAAGAAAAACAGCCGGGAAGATAGTTTGCGCCCCTCCGGACGTGACCGGCCGATGAGTCTAAAGAAATTGGCGGACCACCTCGGTCTATCACCCGCCACCGTCTCTCTTGTCATCAATCAGTCACCGGTGGCGGCATCGATTCCTCAGGACACGAAAGATCGGATTCTTGCCGCAGCGCGGAAATTCAATTACCGCCCTAATTTCTTTGCTCGCTCTTTGCGCACGCAACGGAGTTTCACAATTGGTGTCATGGTTCCCGAAGTGAGTGAAGGCTATGCGTCGATGGTGATGAGCGGAATTGAGGATCACCTGCTTCAGGAGGGCTACTTCTATTTCGTTGCCAGTCATCGACATCGCGCGGACCTGATAGACGAGTACCCAAAACTGCTGCTGGATCGCTCGGTAGATGGTCTCATTGCCGTCGATACGCCCTGGCACCACGACCTCGCGGTGCCTGTGGTCACAGTGTCCGGCCACAACGAAGTGAAAGGTGTCACCAATATCGTTTTGGATCATGCTCACGCCGCGCAGGTCGCGCTGAACCACCTGTCAGAGCTGGGTCATCGCAAGATCGCTTTTATTAAGGGCCAGGAGTTCAGCTCCGATACCGAAGTGCGGTGGCAAGCTATTCGCGAAGCTGCTGCCGCCCTCAACCTCGGAGTGAGCGCAAAACTGGTGATACAGCTGGAAGGAGACTCCCCGTCTCCGGAGCTTGGTTACAAAGTCACCAAAAGGCTGTTGGCCAACCATGAGTCGTTCACCGCGTTGTTCGCGTTCAACGACATCTCAGCCATGGGGGCGGTCCGAGCGATTCGGGATGCCGGCATGCGTGTGCCCGAGGATATTTCAATTGTCGGCTTCGATGACATTCAAAGCGCCGCGTATCAGATTCCTGGGTTGACGACGGTGCGACAGCCCTTGCGCAAGATGGGCAAGATTGCCGCTGAAACTTTGCTGCGCCGCATCAATCGACCCGGGATAGAGCACGTGAGCCAGATCACCGTGGAACCGGAACTCATCGTGCGCGAGACCACGCGAGCGCTCGAGCCCACTCGCGACGCACAGGACGGTTCTCGCCCGACCTCATCTCGCCACCAATAGACGCGATGAAACTCGAATCGGAGTCTCTAGAACGTAGGCCATTGAATAACGCCGATTCTCGCCCCCACAGCGGCGCGCCTGCTCTGGTTCCCCTGCTGCACTCCGGTTTTATTCTGACCGGTGTCGCCAATACGATGGTGGGACCGCTGCTTCCTCTGCTCTCTTCCCGCTGGCACTTGAATGATGCCCAAGCCGGGAACCTATTCGCCGCGCAGTTCTTGGGCTCGATGTTGGGAGTGACAGTATCGAGTCACTTGGTGCCACGCTGGGGAGCACGCGTTGCGCTAAGTGCCGGCCTGTTGATGATGGCGGGCGGTGCCATCGGGATCGATTTGGTGACTTGGACGTTGGGGCTCCTGCCACTGTTCGTAGTCGGTGTCGGTTTGGGTCTCACGATTCCGACCACGAATATCTTGATCTCTGAACTCTATGCCGAGAAACGTGCGGCTGCGCTGAGCCTTATCAATCTATCGTGGGGCATCGGCGCGGCAATCTGCCCGTTTCTAGTGGCTGGCGCACAGAAGACAAGCCCGCGGTTTGTGTTTGTTTACGGACTCGCAGTGCTCCTTTTGTTGTCGGTTGTCGTTCTGGCGCGAATCTCGTTTTCAACTCTCGCGGTAAGCGTGGGCAGCGCTGAGAAGGGCGGCGCTTCTATTGCCGTGTGGCGGAGCCGTTATATACCTGTTTTAGGAGCGCTCTTTTTCCTTTATGTCGGAACCGAAGCCTCGGTTGGAGGGTGGATCGCTTCGTATGCGCAACGAGTTATGCCGGCGGGAACGAAATGGGTGATAACCCCATCGTATTTCTGGGGAAGCCTGCTGTTAGGACGCCTGATAACTCCAGCCGTTCTGCGCTACCTGCAGGAAAGTAAAGTTTCGATTATAGGGCTGCTGGCTGCATTGCTTGGAATTATGGCATGCCTGGCCACCCGCAACCCCGTACAGCTTGCTTTTAGCACTTCTCTCGCTGGGCTGGGTCTCGCTGCGGTATTTCCTATCGCAATTGCAAACCTGTCGCACAAATTCGGAGCAGCCGCGACAAGAGTCGCGGGGCTGATGTTCAATCTTGCAGGGCTAGGAGGCGCCACGCTTCCCTGGCTGGTAGGTTTTACCTCCACACGGCTGAACAATCTGAAGTTCGGCCTTTTCGTTCCGCTCGCGGGCTGCACCATAATGCTGCTTTTGACTCTGTTGCTCAGCGCGTGGACAGCTTCGGGCAGGAGAAGAACGCTGGCATAAAAAAAGGGCCAGCTTGCGCTGGCCAAGGGGACCACAATTTTGAGCTGTCTCACGGTTTGGGATTTAGTTTTCCTAATAAGCCATGCTCCTCGTTGCCGGGGCCGGCAGTGAAGAGGAGATCATCCGGGGTCGTGCCCGCTGCTCCGCCCGGCGTGATCGCCCACAGACCACTAATGGACAGAATGTCGCCCTTACTGTTTCGCAACCTGCCCAGGAACTTGCCCGAGGTTGGATCAAACGCGCTGATGCGACCATCGCCGAAATTGCCGACCAGGATGTCGTTCGCGAATCTCCCAAATGTCGGGGGAGCCATGGCCAGGCCCCACGGAGCATTCAAGGTTCCGCGCGAGGCGAATCGCCGCACCAGGTTCCCGTCCGTATCGAAGATATCGACGAAGCCCAGCCCTGGTCCTGCTATTTCATCTTCCTTTAATGCGTCTTGCTTTGCGAATGTCACGAAGATCTGGCCATTGATGTTTTGGACACCAAAGGGAGCATAGCCCGGTGGAAGACTCGAATCGGTGAAGGTTTTTTGCAGCTTAAATTTCGAGTTATAGATCTCGACTACACCATTATGAAAGTCGCTGGCATAGAGGAAGCTGCCTTTCGCAGTTTTCGCGATTGCAAGCCCTTTGTAGATCGCACCGTGATCATTGGGGACGGCAATCACGCCGTTAGTCATATCAACTGCCGGACTCCATCCCACGATTGTTCCATCCTCGGTATCGAAGATGAAGATCGAGGGACCAGATTTTCCATTCTGGCTGACCACGAAATCGACCCCTCCAGTGAAGACGAGGCCTGTGGGAGCTGAGGTGTCGCCCGACATGGGAGCTGGGATCGTTACGACCAACGGAACAATCGTCCCAGTACCGGTGTAAAGAGTGGAAAGTCCGGTGCCATTATCGGCTACCCAGATCGGACTACCAGGGCCGAAGGCAATACCCCACGCATTTTTCAGGTTGGGATCTGTGGTAATTGCTTTGTTGGGAATGTCGGAAACGATATTGGTTTGCGTGTAGCGCTGTGCAAGTGCCGAGGCGCTGTTCAGAACAATGGCGAGCCAAGCCGCCATCACGAGAAGCTTTGAATGATTTTGTCGAAGTCGCATACCTACCCCCAGGAGTTGGCACGTTGGCGTTTTCCCACCAGAAGGGTGAGAGCGACTCCAATGGACAGGCTTGCTTGATCCAAGGGAATTCGGAAAGCTCACCCGTCAGGTGGGTATGTGTACAAGAGGTCCCCGGGGACCCACTAGCGTCTGTGGACGAGCCACCTACTACGTCCACGGTTGAAAGCAAGTTAATTCAGATGCTTTGGCCGATTTGTCACCAAATTGTCATTAACTTGTTTTTTTCCTGCTGCGCACGTCGGCTTGGCGAGTACCAGCGCGCGCCGAAGAGAGTGTCCTGTGCCGGACTTTGGGCTAAGGTGTTTGCCTTAATTTCTTCATAGAGCCTTCCAATCCGTTACTAAAGTTAGATTAATGTTCACATTACCTTGAGGGTAAGTAGATCCTTAACTAGACTCCAGCTACTTTCGTTGGCGCTACTCGGTTTAGCAGTTGGCTTCGCGTTGCTCGTCGGAACTGAAGAGTCTTAGCAGTCGCGATCTCACGCAGCATCGCTGGAGAGAGTACGCCCGAACTTTGCGCGCCGCTTCGCTAAATAAAACGCTGGAGAATACTGCATGAAGAAGCGCAACCTGCTTTCCCCCGTCCTGGTTGTGACTTTGGCGACGTTCGCAATGGCGAGCGTTTCCGTGACAGCCCCTGCTAACAACAGCACGGTGAGTCCTACGGTGCAGTACGTTGCTACGGCAACGACGAACTGCTCGAAGGGCGTATCGGCGATCGGCATTTATACTGCGCCAGGTCAGCGCGCGTACTCGGTGGCTGGCGCAAAGCTCAATACTCTTCTCACTCTGAATCCAGGAAGCTACAACACGGTGGTGCAGGCTTGGGACAATTGCGGAGGATCTTCGAGTACACCCGTGAAGATCACAGTCGGAGGTTCCAGTCAAAATGGCGTACACATTTCCGCGCCAGCCAATTTAAGCAATGTAGCGTCACCGGTGAATTTCGTGGCCAGCGCGACCACGTCGTGTTCGAAGGGTGTTTCGGGATGGGGAATTTACACCGGCCCGGGCCAACTCGCTTATCGCACTCTCGGATCGAGTCTGAACGCGAAGGTCGCGTTGCCTTCCGGAACACACAGCATCACCGTTCAGGAATGGGATCATTGTGGAGGTACCTCCAAAGCTCCGCTCACCATTACGGTTGGATCGGGCAATCCTGGCGCCAATACATTTGCGGACCTGCATCTCAAGGGCGGATGGCAAGGCTACGCGCTACTGCCTACTTCATACGCAATCTGCGCATCCTGCAGCCCAAATGGGCCTCAGGCCACGTGGTCGCGAGCGACCGGAGTCAGCTCACCATCGGTCAGCGGCAATTCTGCGAAGCATAACATCGGTGGCCAAACGCAGTACGCCGACATCTTGTGGAACAATCATCTGATCGGAGATTTTTCCTCTCAGGGGATCCACGACTACAATCACGCGATCATACCGAACGTGCACAACTTCGTTTATGACGTGTATTTCTTCGGCGACAACCTCCCCTTATCGCAAGCGCTGGAGTTCGACATCAATCAGTTCTTCGGAGGTCAAGGCTTCATCTGGGGACACGAATGTCGGATCGCTGGCGGACATGAGTGGGACATTTGGGACAACGCGAACTCACACTGGATCAAGACCGGCATTCCATGCAATCCCATCAACAATGCCTGGAACCATCTAGTGATCAAGGTGCAGCGCACTGCAAGCAATCAACTGCTGTTCCAATCCATCACTCTGAACGGATCCACCGCAACGCTGAATCATCTTGAACCCTCGGGCAATGGTCACAACTGGTATGGCATCACGGTGAATTACCAGCAAGATGGAAATGTTCGACAACAGCCGTACTCAATATGGCTGGACAAGTTCAATTTCACGTACTGGTAAATTGCTTCCCTCCCCCGAATGGGCGCCTCTGCTGAGGCGCCCAATTTTTTTCACAGAAAATTAGGGTGTTTCACCGATACGCGATGTACTTCTCATTTTTTTATTTGTAATTCTTTTGTAAATGGTGGCTGCGAAAAACTGCGTTTGGCCCAGTAAATATGCGGCTTCCATCGCGGGACAACAATTGTCAAAAAATCTTCTTCTACTTCCGATTTTGCTTGAGGCAAAGTAGATCCATCCGTAGAGTAGCCCGAAATCCTATACAGGAAACGCTGGAGAAAATCAGTACATGAAACTGTATTACCTTCCCCTCGCCCTTTGTATGACTTGGGCCACCTCCGCATTCGCAGGGGTCTTTGTCACCGCGCCGAAGAGTAACAGTAACGTAGCTACCACCGTGCAGTATGTTGCCACCGCTCAGACCAGTTGTTCCAAAGGAGTCTCGGCGATGGGAATCTACAGTGCACCAGGTAAGCTTGTATACAAGATTAGCGGCGCCAAAATTAATACACTTCTCAATTTCAGTCCCGGTACCTACCACACTGTCGTCCAGGAATGGGACCACTGCGGTTCATCATCGACCGCAGCTGTCACGATTAATGTCGGCGGCTCGGGTGGTGGTGGCGGTGGCGGCAACACCTTCAGCAACCTTCACCAAAAAGGCGGATGGCAAGGATTCGCTCTGTTACCCAGCTCATATGCAATTTGCAGCTGGTGCAAATCGAGTGGTCCGGAGCTGGTTTGGTGGCGCGGGGTAGGAACGAATCAACCAACCTCCAACTCCATCCAGCATCACATCGGAGGCAAAACGCAATACGCGGATGCGCTCTGGAACAACCACCTGATCGGTGATTTCTCGTCGCAGGGTTTGCACGATACAAACAAGACCCTGATTCCGACTCTGCACAACTTCACCTACGACGTCTACTTCTTCGCTAAAAACATTTCCCTATCGCAGGCGCTCGAATTCGACATCAACCAGTTCTTTGGTGGCAAAGGATTCATCTGGGGACATGAGTGTCGCATCGCGGGCGGTCACGAGTGGGACATCTGGGACAACGCTGGCTCACACTGGATTAAGACCGGTATTCCATGTAATCCCGTTAACAATGCGTGGAATCACCTGGTTCTTCAGGTACAGCGAACTTCCAACGACCAGTTGCTCTTCAAATCGATCACCTTAAATGGCAAAACGTCAACGCTTAACCACCTGGAGAGTCATGGCAACGGCCATAACTGGTACGGCGTGACCATCAATTACCAGCAAGACGGGAACAAGAACCAGGACCCGTACGACGTGTATATTGACAGGCTCAACTTCAGCTACTGGTAGACACAAGCCTCCTCCTACGTTGAAAAACGCTCGCGGGCACACTCACACAGTGTGCCCGTTTTTTTGGCATGAACGAGAGAGGGTGAAAGTCACGCTCGAATATCTCGCCCTGAACTTCGCAAAAAGCGCAAAGTTGGGTGACCGCTATAGGGGTACCCCCTCCCCCTCCGATCTATGAAAACAATGGACTTGCGGGCGCGATCGCACCAAGATCTCTGAGTTATAAGGAGTTAGACGGAAAATCTTGAGCGAGTAGGAGTTAGTGAGATGTGGATGTACGGTCATATGAGCTATACCTGAATTATTTGCTTATATCTAACAGTAAAGTCAACAATTTTGATACAGAAACGGGGCAGTGCTTCCCGGAGCGGGAAGGATCTGATAAGACCCAGACCGGGGGAGGGCATAACGGGACTAATTTCTATGGTTGATCTTGCGTAGACCACAAGCCTCCTCCTACGTTGAAAAACTCTCGCGGGCACACTCACAGGGTGTGCCCGTTTTTTGTTGATTCCATTGCACGTACTCTGTTCTGGACATATACTCTGCGAACTATTCGGGCCCTCTTCCCCTCGGGATTTAGAAGTCATCAAGAAAGAGAGGTCCCTTTGCATACCCTCAAAACTGCTCAGCCCTGTAAGGCCCTAAGGCCGTTTGTGCGAGCGTATGCCCAGCGCCAAACAGAGCGGACGGATGCGGTCAGAATTGAGCTCTGTCCCGCACAGTTAGAGCATATTTTGCATTTTGAGTTGGGGAACCGATTCGACATCTGGCATTCAAGTGGAAGACACCAGATATCGGATGCCATCAACGTAATTGGCTGTCACTCCACATTTGCCGCATACGCTGAGTTGAAACCCGGCCTCGACTCGTTCGCAATCTTTTTCCAACCCACTGGCTTCTGGCGCCTATTCAACATTTCCCCGTGTCAACTGGCCAACGGCGGTGGTTTTGAGGGCACATCAGTTCTGGGCTCGTGGATCAGAACTCTCTGGAGCGAGTTAGGAGAGAGTTCTTCCTTCGAACACCGTATGCGCATTGCTGAGCAGTTTCTTCTCTCGCAGTTGATCAAGGCCAAGGAAGTGACTGCCATGTCGCGCGTGGCACAACATCTTTTTCACGTGCATGGGTCCGTACCAATCGCCGCGTTAGCACAAGCCAGTGGATTAGGTCTCCGACAGTTCGAAAGAAGATTCCAACAGGATTTTGGAATATCGCCCAAAGTCTTCGCGCGGGTGGCGCGCTTCCAAGCTGCCGTCGACACAAAGATCGCGCAGCCAAGTTGCCGATGGGTCGATATCGCGCACAACTTTGGATATCACGACCAAATGCACATGATCCATGACTTTGAGAAGCTCGGCGGTGAGGCTCCCGCAAAGTTCTTAATGCAATTAGGAAACATGCGCTTCACAGCATTGTCTGAAAGTTAGAAACTCACCCGGCAAGGTTCACTCGGCCCCTACCCAGGAAATTCTGTTATGTCAACCAGAGGGCCTCGATGCACACTCTTAAAACTGCTCGGCCGCGTCCCGAACTACGGCCGTTTGTTCGCACGTTTGCCCAACGTGATATCGACCGCAGCGACGCCGTGGTGAATGAGTCTGTTCCCGCGATCCTGGAGCAGATATTGTCATTCGAACTTGGTGAGCGGGTGGATATCTTCCATGCTGATGGTCGGCATCAAGTCTCGAGTGTATCTGCGCTATGTGGCACGCAAAGCCGTTTCGCGGCCCATATGAGTTTGGCTCCTGGCACTCACTCCTTTGGCATATTCTTCCAGCCCGCCGGTTTCTGGTACTTGTTCGGAGTCCCGATGTTTGAAGTCACAAACCGCGCTGAAGAGGCTGAGGCAGTGTTGGGAGCGGCAATCCGCAAACTCTGGAACCGCTTGGGTGAACTGTCCACTTTCGAGGATCGCATTCAGATCACTGAGGAATTCTTATTGCAGCGCATTTCTCGAGTCTCGAACCATAACAAAGTCGCGGCGGCAGCCGACTATGTTTTACAGCGCCACGGTGCAATGCGAATGACAGAATTAGCTGAGCGGGCTAATTTGGGACTGCGCCAATTCGAACGTCAGTTCCTGCGCGACGTGGGTGTTTCCCCCAAGACCTTTGCACGGGTGGCACGTTTCCAGACGGCGTTGGACGCGAAGATTTCTTGTCCGGAGCGGACATGGGTCGATATAGCCCACGATTACGGCTACCATGACCAGATGCACATGATTCACGACTTCGAAAAACTCGGCCACAACTCGCCGACACAGCTGATTGCAGCGCTAGGTGACAATCGGCCTCCGGGGATGATGGCCGATCATGAAAAAAGTAAAGAATGTCGCATTTTTACTATGCGTAAGTCAGCCGCCTGATGCATAAGTTGGCTAACGGCTCTTCCTTTCAGCTTCCTCGCTGAACGCCGTGTTACCTGGGGCAATCAAGACAGACAACATTCAGGAGAAGTGTGTATGAAAGCTGTCAGGATTTTTGTTCTGTTACTAACTGCAGTGGCAACCATCACAGTCTTTCCTTCCACTGCCCACGCGACGTTCCCAGGAAAGAACGGACGGATTGCATTTGTTCAAGCCGGGGAGATATTCAGCATGAATCCAGACGGAGGCGACATGCGGCAGCTTACGCATCTCGGTCCTGATCTTGCCGCGAGTTGGCCGTCGTGGTCGGCGGATGGGAAGCAGATTGTGTTCAATGAGGGTGCGGCTGACAGTGGGGGCGTCGGCGAGATCTGGCTGATGAATTCAGATGGAAGCAATCAGCACATGCTGTTGGCGGAGGAAGGTTTCGTGGAGCAACGCCCGAGCTTTTCGCCGGATGGAACCAAAGTTGTTTTTGGTCGCTGCGACCTCAACGTGGGAGAAGGTGATAGTTGCGGCATCTTTACTATCGGCAGCGATGGGCACCAATTGAAAACTGTGGTTCCGATTCGCCTTGGGGATACGGACCGCAGCCCCATGTTCTCGCCCGATGGAAAGACCATCGCTTTCATCATTTCGCCAGATGAACATGGCGGCTTCAATGGCGTCACTTATCTGGTTAATTCTGATGGTTCCAACCGCAGGCGAATCACCGCTCCAGGTCCATGCCTCATCCGACCCGATTGGTCTCCCGACGGCACGGAAATCACGCTCTTCGCTCACCTCTGCAATCCGCAAAACGAGGACATAGCCGTGATGCATGCCGACGGGAGTAACGTCCGCTATCTAACCCACAACGGAACTGATTTCTTCAACGGCCCCCACGACCGTAATCCGGCATTTTCACCTGACGGCAACTTCATCGTGTTCGAAAGAAACTCTCCCGATTTCAGTAGTTCAGCGATTTACATCATGAGGTCGGACGGCACCGAGAGGAAAGCCATCGCGCAGCTGCCGAGGGTGAAGAACAGTAAACCCAAGGCTCAGGGGAAGTTGCACAGAATCGAAGAGGGCGGCAACACGCCACGATGGGGCGTTGCTAGCGAATAGCAAGAGCTGCAGC
>Ga0207657_10001784_pt1 | contig 23222 bp, 22 predicted proteins | sample KBSC33metaG_FD_184316 | JGI IMG/M metagenome (GOLD analysis project Ga0207657, IMG submission 184316) | Corn rhizosphere microbial communities from Kellogg Biological Station, Michigan, USA - KBS C3-3 metaG (SPAdes) (version 2) | ecosystem: Host-associated > Plants > Roots > Rhizosphere > Soil ... | reverse complement strand
GCGCAGGCCCGAGGCCCGCTGCGACAGGGTCGCGAAGCAGCGCCAGGCGGCGAGCAGGTCCTCCCTTTCGCCGCGCATGTCGAGGCTGCGCTCGAGCGCCTCGGCGGCGGGGCGACCTGAGCCGTCGAAGAGCCGCGCGAGCGCCCGATCGTCGAAATAGACCTCGACCTCGGCCGCCTCGCCCTTGCGGCGCGGGCGGGCGATGAGCCGGCTGTGCTCGGCAACCAGCATCCCCGCGCTGCCGTCGCCGAAGCGCAGGCCGAGGCGGATCGCGCCGAGCTCCCGCGCCGCCGAGGCGACGATGGCCGGCGCGCGCCGCGACAGGGCGTCGACGGTGCCGATCAGCACGCCGGCCGCGTCAGTCGCCACCGGCGCCTCCGGCGAACTCGACGATGCCGCGGGTCTGGATGGCGAAGCGCTCGCCGCCGATCCGGCCGGCGAGCTGGCAATCGCCGATCACTTCGTGGACGCTGAACGGGCGGATGCTGTTCTCGCTCGGAATGACGATCCGCGCTGCCGTGTCGGCGTCGAAATCGAGCACCACCTCGTCGTCGCCGATCCGCCCGACGATCGCGAGGCGGCGCGGCACCGAAGCCATGGGCGGCACGCCGAGCAGCGAGGCGAGCGGGGGAACCATGGTCACCCGATCGCGGTCCAGCTCCCCGCGCACGGCGAAGCTCACGTTCCGGCGGGGGAAGTGGCGGCGCATGCGGCCGTCCTTCCAGAGCATGAACGAAGCCGTCGCGGCGGCAGGGTCGGTGGCCGGACGAATGAAGGTGAAGACGCCGGCCCAGGCGGGCGGGCGCGACGGATCGCCGGACAGGTCGTTGGCGAAGCCGAACACCCACTCGCCAAGGTCCGGCCAGCGCCAGTGGCCGCGGACCCGCTCGTGATAGCCGACCAGGTCGATCCTCTCCGGCTTCCCGCGCGTGTTCCAAAGACCGGTGCCGCGCACGCCGGTCTCCGACTGCCAGCGCAGATGCTGGTCGCCTGCGAAGAAGGCGCACTGGCTGGTGCAGGGGCGGCTGGTGCGGGTGAGGTCGAGATCCACCGATGGCGCTCCGGCGGTGGCGGCGATCCGCAGCGGGCGCGGCACACCGTGCGGATGCGGCAGCCGGAAGGCCGACCACGGCTCCTCGCCGATGTCGGCGTTGAACTGGCTCCCCCGCCACGGCTCGCCGCGATCGTGGAGCAGCAGAATGGTGGTGAAACGCTCGCGCGGCGGATCTTCGTCGTCGCCTGGGCCCAGCCAAGCGGCGTTCGCCACCATGCCGTGACGCCCGTCCCGCGACAAAAAGGCATAGTGAAGCCAGCGGCGGTCGAAGACGTTTTGAAGAGACGCGTCAGGAAAAGGGCCCGCCGGCCCCAAACCTTCACGAGGACCCGCCACAGCGCCGCCGAACGTGAACGAACTCATCCGCGGCCCCTCCCGCTTCCCCAGTCCTCACGGCCTACCATTGCCAATCAAACAGGTATAGGCTTCGAGGGCGTGACAAGAGTCGTTTCGTAAGGACGTCCGGTAACAATACATCTTCCGGACAGCTGTTCTGCAGGGGGAAGAACGCGACTGTGGCGGCAAATCGAAATGATCCGGCGGGACCGCGGGGCGACAGATCATCGGCCCAGCCGATCCGACTTCGCGTACCGCAGCGTCATGCCGAGATTACCATCAACACCGAACGGGAATTGCTGGCGATGGCCAAGCCACTTGCCAGGCGAATCGCGGCCGATCCGGCGTTCAGCGTGATGCTGCTCAGCAATCCGGTGCTGGCGCTGCAGCGTTACGGCATCAGGCTGACGCCGCGCCTCAGATCGCACGTGCTGCGCGCCCTGCGCTTCTCGCGGCCGCTCGCGGCGCGGCACGACGCGCTCCTCGCATCGCTGACGGAGGCGCTGGGCGAGGCGCCGCGTCCCGGCGATCCCGCCTGGCTCGCCGCGCTGGCGTTCAATCGCAGGGGACTGGAACCGCGCAATATCCAGGGGCTGACGCCTTGCTATCGCAGCGAGGACCCCGGCGGCATACTCGCGCGGCTGGATGCGAGCCGTCCGGCCGCCACCGCCCGTTACCCGCGGCATCGCCACATTCCCGTCGCCACCCGGCTCGGAGTCGCCGCGCCGAGCCCGAGCGTGCGGCGGCTTGACCTCGACGCGCCGCTGCCGCCGCTGGAGCGGGCCAGGAAGGCGCCGGCGACACTCAGCCTCGAAGAGGCGTGGTTCTACAAGGACGACGCGCTGGTGCGCGACGCGGTCGAGCTCGGTCAGATCGAGCGGCGCGCCTTCCGGTTCCGCACTCCGGCCGAGTTCCGCGCCATCGAACGGGGCGAGCGTGTCGACGCCTTTCGCGCCTTCATCCGCGCGGTGCGGGTCAAGCCCGCGCCACGGCCGTGAGCCATACGTCCAACTTCGATTATTGCGTCCAGTTCGCGCTGGGTGCCGTGAAGGCGATCTTCCACCTCGCGCTCAAGAACGAGGCTCTCTTCCCGCACACCCTGCCGCCGGTGCCGATCGACCTTGGAGGCCATGCCGCGACGGCCTCCGTCAGCATCCTCGACGACGAAACGGACCCCGCCGACCTTTCGCTCGAGGACGAGAAGCATATCCGCTTCAGCCTGCCGGTGCGGATCACGGTCGAGGTGCCCGACGCGCCCGATCCCGCCCTGAGCCGGGTTACCCTCGCCGCGACCATCACCGCGCCGGGCGCGCTGCGCAGCTGGCCGGTCGACGGGCAGGACCAGCTCGGCATCGACTTCGGCGACGTCACCGCCGCGGCGGTGACGGTGAGCGGGCTGACGGGCCTGCCCACGCTCGGCGCGGACAGCTTCACCGCCGCGCTCCACGCGCGCTACGAGGCGCTGCCGCAGCACAGCTTCGAGCAGGGGGGAAACCGGCTCAACATCTACGACGGCACCCGCGGGCCGCCGCTCACGCCGCCCAACAAGGCCGGCAATCCCGAAATCGCGACGGCGCTCGAGAGCCATGGCGGCACCACCTACCTGGCCGTGACGCTGCCGATCCACGCCGATGTGGTGAACCCCATCGCCTTTTCGAGCTACGGCACGGCGACCTTCCGGCGCCGCGTCGTCGAAGCGAGCGGCACGGTGAGCGTGACGATGGCGGAGGAGCCGGCCGATCCGGCGCTCGCGACGACGGTCGTGTTCGATTCCGCCGGGCCCATCGCCGACGCCGTCGCCGCGAACCTCAAGCCCCAGCTGATCGCCGCGCTCGCCGGCTTCGGCACGGTCACGGAGCCGTGGTTCACGGCGCCGGACGCGACCGCGCTGATCCAGGCGCAGACCGCCGCCTATCTCGCCCCCCGCCGCTTCCCGCTCTACACGCCCTCGTCCGGTGATCCCGACCATCCGCTGAGCACGCCGGTCGGCTTCCTCCTCCCCGCCACCGACACCCTGGCGGTGCTGATGAACCGGCGCAGCGGGACCGAGGCCGACGACGCCGCGCCGGACGATTTCCGCGGCGGCCATATGCTGGCGCTCGCCGTCGGCCGCGCGCCGCTCGACGAGTCGATCGCCGACGCGATCGCGCAGGCGTTCCCGGGCCTCGCGGGCGGCGGCGCCGACGTCGAGGCGGACGGCCATTCGGCGACGCTCCATTCGCTCACCGTCACGCCGTCCGATCCGGGCGACCACGGCGTCGACGAGGGCCATCTCTGGGCCGAAGGCGAGGCCGAGGTCCATATCGACTGCTGGCCGGACCCGGACGTGAGCTTTTCGGGCGCGATCTTCCTGCGCCTCGACGTGACCGAGACGGACGAGGCCTGCACCGGCACGTTCCGCGCCGAGATGGGGACGTTCGACGCCGGCGAAAGCTGCTGCGACGTGTTCGTCGACCTCATCATCCCGATCGTCGGCTGGATCATGCTCGGCGTGGTCGAGGCGATGATCGACAAGATCGGCGGCGAGCTCGCCGAGCAATATGCCGACCAGCAGACGCGCGAGCTGGCGCCGATCCCGCCGGTCGTCGTGGGCGTGGCGGAGCTGCAGGCGTGCCTCGAAGGCTGCGACACGAGCAGCCAGGGCCTGGTCCTGCCCGGCAAGCTGCGCATCCGCCGCGAGGGCACGAGCTTCGAAGATCTTGCCGCGAGCGGCGACTTGCCGCGGCCCTAGGTTCCCAAAGGAGGCAGTGATGGTGACGAGCAGGGGATATGTCGAATGGCTCGAAGTCGGGCGGGCGGGGCAGGCGGCGGCACAGCTGCTGCTCGCCGACGGCAGCCGCGCGACGTTCACGATCAGCGACCTCGACGGCGATCCGGAGCGGTTCAACGAGCGCCTGTCCAAGCTGGCCCTGTTGCGGGAGGCGATGGACCGGGCGGAGCCCGTCGAGGTCGAAACCCAGCAGCGCAAGGCCGGCGGCGGGCCGATCGACCGCGTCCGCCGGCTGACCCGCGACGCCCTCGCCTGGCCGGGCGAGCGCGGCCGCGCGACCGGGATCGTGATCGGCGTGCGGCTGGAGATCGTCGCGGCCCCCGAGCTGCCCGAGCCGACCGACCGCGGCACGCTCGCGCTGCTCGTCGACGGCGCCGTCGAGCGCTTCGCAATTCCGATGCAGACGCCGGAGCGGGTCACCGCCGCCGCCATGGCCGCGATGGCGCGCGAGGCGCAGGCGAACGGCAGCCTGCTCACCGTCGATTATGACAGCCGCACCCGGATCGTCGCCGCGCTGGAAGTGGGTGCCGGCGGCCTCGATGCGGGGCGCGGCGGCGAGGAGATCGACGCGTTCGTGGAGACGATCTCCCACGCGCCCTGGAGCGACCTGATGGCGGTGCGGCTGACCACCGCCCCGGCGTTCAGCGGCGACGGCCGTTTCGTCCCGCTGCAGCCGTTCGTGCCGGAGGAGCGGGCGGTCGTCGTGCTGCGGGGTGCGCCGGAATATGCGCTGCTCGAGGCGGCGCTGCGCGACACGCTGCGGGTGCGCGTGCTGGCCGCCGGGGCCCCGGCGCCGGACGGGAACGCCGCCGGCGCCGCCGAGGTCCGGCTTGCGACACATGCGGATGGCCCCGCGAGGCCCGCCGGCCTGGAGCTGGTGCGGGGGGTCGAGCTGCTGGCGCCGCTCTGCTCGGCCTCGCGCCCGGTCTGGATCCAGGTCGACCGGCGCGCGCTCGATTTCGGCCCCCGCACCGAGGAGTGCATCGAGGGGCTGCCGACCAGCGACCTGCGGCCGCGCTCGCTGCGCGAGCTCGATCTTCCCTACCGTGCGGAGTGGATCGGCATCGGCTGCTTCAACCACGGGGTCTATCGGTTCGAGCTGGCGCTGAGCGGAGAGTTCACGATTTTCGTCGATGGGCGCGAGCTGTGCCCCTATCGTGGCGACGCGGGCGGCAACGTGCGCTATGCCCATGCCTGCCTCGACGGCGACCATGAGGTGCGGATCGTGATCGACGCCTGGCATTGCAGCAAGCAGTTCGATCTCAACGTCTACCGGATACGCTGAGGAGCAGACGCGATGGCCGAGGAAACCCGCAAGCTGATCGTCACCCAGGCCGAGGACGAGCCGTTCGCCGTCGTCGGCAGCGAGGAGCACGCGCCGCTGCGGCACCGCTTCGCCGGCGACGTCAACCACCGCACCGACAAGCCGATCGTCCACATGCATTTGTGGGACGACGATTGCTCGTGCAAGCTGGTCGGCGACGTCCGCCTGAGAGGCGATCCCGAGGCCCCGATGGTGCTCCAGCACCGCTTCCCGGACGGGCACCAGCAGAGCCACCGGCTCGAGACCGGGCTCGCCCATCCGATCCACCACGCCCTGCAGATGCGCACGCCGCTGCAGGTGCGCTTCTGCAACAGCTGGCACATCGGCTCCGACTACAGCCTGACGGTGGAGGCGGGAGGGCGCGAGCTGCTCGGCATCCGCCTCACCGGCGCCACCGTCGCGACGCCGCAGCCCTGCCCCGAGGACGAGGAGAGGCCGTGTCCGCCGCCGATCCATCCGTGAGCGGGACGCAGCGGTCCCCCGCGGCGGCGGCGGCGATCGTGCGCGCCGGAAGCTGGGCGCTCGGGCTCGCCGCCGATGCGGCGCAGGCGACCGCACAGGCGCTGGCGGGGAAAGCGATCGAGGGCCCGGCGGGGGAGGCGCCGCTGGCGCGGCTGGTGCGCCACGGCAGCGCAGCGGTCGGCAGCGCCATCGCCCTTGCCGTCACCAGCGGGCGCGCAGCGGCGTTGGCGGGCGCGCCGGCGCCGGCGCGAGGCGGCGTGCCGCCGATGCCGGAGCGCGCCGCGGAGGCCGCGCCCCCTCCCGGCCTTCGCCTCGCCCCGGGCGGGACGGCGCGGATCCCGCTGTCGATCGACAATCCGGGGGCCGCGCCGATGGAGGGGCTCGCGCCGCGCCTCGCCGGCGCCCGGTTCGAGGGCGCGCCGGCGGCACCGGCCTTCGCGCTCGACTTCGCACCCGCGACGCTCACCGTCGCGCCGCGGGATTTCGAGAAGCTGGTCGTTACCCTGGCGCTCGATGCGGACATCGCGCCAGGGGTCTGGACGGCCCTGTTCGCGCTCGACGCGGACGATGCCGCGCTGCACGAGCTCCCGTTTCAGGTGGTGGCGGCGATCGGCGCGCCGGAGCCCGCGGCAGGCTGAGCCATGGGCGGCTTCGCCTCGTAGCGCGGCGAAGGCCAACCCGGCTTGCGGTCGAGCCACTCGCCGGCCACCCAGACGGCAATGGCGAGCGCGTCGAAGGCGATGTCGACGCCGCGATGGGTGCTGTGCCGCAGGTTCTCGACCGTCTCGTTGCTGCGCGCGGCGGCCAGCCGCTCCGGCGGGATCATGTCGCGGACCCGCTCCGCCGCGCCGACGAGCATGGCGAGCTCGCGGTCGGTGAGGCGGCCGATCGTCGTCGCGGCCTCGCGTATGCCGCCGGCGATCGTGCGCGCGGTGCCCATCGCGGTGGCGAGGCCGGCGGGCTGGTGCGGCTGGGACGTCGCTTCGGCGCTATGCGTGTCGGTCATTCCATCTACCTCCGTTGAAATGCGCGCAGGGCCGCCGGGGGGCGGAAGTGGACCGCCTCCGGCTCGCCGATCTCGTAGACCGAGACGGGGGGAAGGTGCTCGGACAGCCAGGCGACGACTTCCGCCACCAGCGCCTCGGGGGCCGAGGCGCTCGCGGTGACGCCGACCCGCCGGCAGCCGGCGAACTGCGCCGGGCTGAGCTCGGCGGCGCGCTCGATCGGGATGGCGCGCGCGCCGCTCTCCTCGGCGACCTCGGCAAGGCGGCGGGAGTTGGAGCTGTGCGGGGCGCCGATGACCACGATCGGATCGCAGCGCCGGGCGAGCTGGACCACCGCCTGCTGGCGGTTCTGGGTGGCGTAGCAGATCGTGCTGCCGTGCGGCGCGGCCAGTGCCGGAAAGCGCCGGCGGAGCACCGCCACGATCTCGCGGGTCGCGTCGACCGCGAGGGTCGTCTGGGTGACGTAGGCTACCGCGTCCGGCCGGGGCACCGTCACCGTCTCCGCTTCCTCCCTGGTCTCGACCACGACGACGCCGCCGCGCTCGGGGTGGCGGTGGCCGATCAGGCCCTCAATCTCGACATGCCCACGGTGTCCGATGATGACGACGGTCCTGTCCTTGGCGGTCTGCCGCAGCACCTCCAGCTGCACCTTCGACACGAGCGGGCAGGTCGCGTCGACGACGCGCAGGCCGCGGGCGCGGGCGGCCTCGATCACCGCGCGCGGCACGCCGTGCGCGCTCATCACGGCGATCGCGCCTTCGGGAATCTCCTCGATGTCCTCGACGAAGACGGCGCCGCGTGCCTCGAGCTCGGCGACGACAATATGATTGTGGACGATCGCATGCCGGACGTAAATGGGCGGACCGACAAGCGTCAGAAGCTCATGGACGACGTCCACGGCGCGATCAACACCGGCGCAGAAGCCCCTGGGATTGGCCAAGAAGACGTGCATCTTGAGTCCCGATCACTGATTCGAAAGTAGACCGTTGAAGCAGTGTCGGTGGCAGTGAAACGAAAGGCAAGGGGAAACAACACTATCGTTTGTCGAAACAAAATCCGTCATAGAAAGAAAACGGTTATGACCGAGGTTTTGCGCCTGCGGTTCCGCACGCAGGCTCCCTTGGCGCGCCGTGTATGCGATCGCGGCCACTCCCGGCGCGATGGGCGCCGATCTGCGGCAATTCGCCTGCGCCGGTCACGCACGCTTGCTGTTATTCACCGTGATTGCGTAACCCGCATGAGCATTGTCACCGGCCGTGGAAACCCGATCTGCGGTCACCGTCAACTCCTTGGGCCAAGTGCCGGACGTGTAGACGCGGTCGAGGTCCCATTCTGACTGCCCGCCGCCGACGATAACGGCTGTCGCCTCTTTGATAAACTGAGTGAGGCCTTTCGCGCGGTTGAAGTCACCGATCCAGAGGGTCGGTACTGAATTACCAATGAGCAGTGTGTCGAGGTTTGAAATTGTCTTTCCGAGCGCTAAACTCGCCTCCTTCTCGTTACCCGATTTCAGGTGAAGAAAGACAACACGAAAGGCCTGTCCCTTAATAGTAAACGTCACGATTGGCCGAACAGTGGATGATGTCAAATCAGAGTCTAGGAGGTTGCGTATATCCCCTCTGGTGGTTTTTGAAACCTGTATGGACATAGTTGGAACACTGCTCTTACTAATCCACGCTTCCTCAAAATGCTCTTTTGCCCCGTGCCACTCCGCGATACAGAGCAGGTCGTACTCTGAGTAGCGTATGGCACCCCAATTGCCGCCACCTCCCTGGTTCATGTAAAAGATCTTGAAGCTTTTCGGCGCGGCGGAGGCCATCGTGTTCTCCTTTCGCCGGGGCGTGCGCGATCACGTCGCGCACACCGGCGGCATTCGGTCTTGGTAGGCGTCAGCCGAGGGCCTGGACGAGCTCCCGCAAGGCCTCCGGCTCCAGCGGCTGGTTGACGAGGATGTGCACGTCGCCACGGATCAGCTCGAGCAGCGCCGTCGGGTGCGGCCCGTGCGGGTCGCCCTCAGTCGCGACGTCCGCCCCGTGCGTGTCCGGTACGGGCGCATGCGCCGCCGGCTTGGGGTACATCAGCCCGATGAAGTCATAGTCGATCTTGTCGATGTCCATCCCACCCGCGATCGGCTTTCCCATCTTCGTGATCGAGCCGGGAATCTGGTAGCACATGATCGATTGCTGGTCTTCGCGCGTACCCTTGAGCAGCATCGGATCGATCGGAGTGAGGACCTGCCGCCGCACCTCGTCGGGGGACCAGCCCTGCGTGCGCCCGAAATAGTCGATCGCCTTCGCCTCATCGATCAGGGCGACGAGCTCGGCGCGCAGGTGCTCGTGCGGGCAGCCGAGCGTATGCCCCGTTTCGTGCCGCACCACGCGGTAGAATTCGCTGTCCGGCGTCTTCATGGTGAAGGCCTGGAGGTTCATGGTCGGCTGACCGTGGTCGATCAGCTTGATGTCGGTGCCGAGATACGACCAGTGACCGTCCATCCCCCGCGCGATCCGAACGTCGGCGGTGTCGGTCATCGCGGCGGACTCTTCGCGGAACTTCACATTCGCGGTCGTTCCCCACGCGTTCATATGCTCGAGGATCTTGGCTCGTAGATCCCGCGGAGGGTTGTCGAGGAAACCGACGGAAAGGCTGACGCCGCCGGATCCCCAATATTTCGATGTCATGATCGCAATCGACACGGATATGGGACGACCGGCACGCGACATAGCGCCGACGATATTGCTGTCCGGGGCGTTGGCCGAATTGCGGGCGATGGCATGAGCGGCCGCTTCGACGTGCCGGTCCCTGGGGAGCTCCTTCAGCGTGCATCCCCAATCGTCATGGGCGGCCGCAGATTTCGAGGCGCTGGTCATGATGGATGTCCTTCCTGGCGGTTAGGATGATGAGAAAAGCGAACGCGAGCGCGTTCCCCGCTCGAGACCCGGATGCTGACGAGCTTGACGTAAGGCAGGCGCGCAGCCGGTACGATCCACCTGCGGACCCGCGCGACCAGTCGGTCGAAAGCGGTGGGCGGCGAGGGGACTCTCAGGATCAAGTCTCGGCCGCTCGCCCATGCGGCGTACGCCTCGGGCGGGACCGACGCGGCGAAGCTCAATTCGATCGCTTCGAGGCGAGGAGATGGGGGAGCGGGCTCTTCGGCAGGAATCCCCGCGTCGGCGAATGCGCGGGCGAGGCTTTGCGGAAACGGAACGGCCTTCCTTCCCCACGTCGCGGTGGCCTCCGCTTCGTCCGCGGCACGCTGCAGCACTGAAACCAGATGGCGCATTCCGATCGCGCCGGCGCGCCGGCCGTCGCGCCGCCTCAGCCATCGATCCATGCCGGCCTCCGCGGAAAGCCGACATGGTAGGTGATCCATTGAAGCACGACCTGGTGTTCGCCGATGTTGAGGAGCGTGAACGACTTTTCGATGCCGAGTATCTTGCCCTTCGGAATTTCGCTGAGGCAGCGGTTGAGCAGATCGGCGGCCGCCGTCACTTCGTCCTCGGTGCGCAGGCTTTCCGGGTCACGGCTTCCCACCGTGACCCGTTTGACGAAAGCGACGTCGGTTAGATCGAACAATTTCCGACTCCCCTCGGATCAGGCAGGGACTGGTTCGATCCGGTAGGTGCCTGGCGCCAGGGTCGCCGGTTCGGCGGCCGGTTCGTGGTCGAGTTGGTCGTCGCCGTCGTCGGTGAAGAACTTCCCGTTCTCGTCCTTACGCGTATTGAGCGCGGGCGCCTGCGCCGCCGCGGGTGTCTTGGCTGCCTCGCTTGGGGTGACCGTCTTCGGCGCGATCGCGGAATTCATCATGTCGAGCACACGGGCCAGCCCCTCCGGCATTCCCTTGTCTTCAGCCTTCACCTCCACGTGATACTTCGCCGACTGGTCGCTTTCCCGGGTGTTTTCCTTATGCGTTGCGACCGACCCCTCGACATGGACCCTGAGGCTGAATGGGCCCCAGCCGATGCTGGCGTCCGCCGAGAAGCTGCCCTTCTGATCCTCCGATTCGGTCGAGCGCTCGCTGTTCTTGACCTCCATGTCGAAAGTGATGTCGACCGTGGTGATGGCAAGCGACGGAATCTTGACGATCGCCAGCAGGGGCACCTCAAGACTCACATCCTCGGTAAGGATCGTCGGTGAAGTCTTGTCGTCCTTGATCTGGTTCGCGGCCGGCCGAGTGAATTTGAACTGTACGGTCCGGACTTCCATCTTGTTCGGGTCCGGGTCGAACCCGACCTCTCCCATCTTAATCTTATTGTCGATGGGCTTGAATCCGATCTGCTGGATGAACGCGGCGGTGGCGTTGGCGAGACGCACCTGCGCGTCGCACGCCGCCATGAGCGGGCCACCGATCAGGTCGCCCATCGGAAGCCCTCGGAACTGGTCGCCCATGTTGGTCGGCATCGACTTTCTCCCTTGCTAGATGCTTTTGTTCAGTGCGTTCATCAGCCGGCTCATGCCCTCGCTGACGGGATTGCTGGTCACCTTGATCGACAGCTTGGCGAGCGGCCCTTGCGATTTCGCGCCCGAAGCCAGCCCGACCGCCATGCGAAAGGGCCGGTCGGGGGTAGACGCGGGGGTTGCGGTCGAAGCGGCCATGGCCCCCACCGCAGACCGATCCTGCCCGGCTGGAGACGCCGCCGCGGGCGGGCCCCCGGACTCGTTCCCGGTCGGTGGACGGGGGATGTCGATCGGAGCGCCGTGACGCGGCGCTGCGATGGCGCCGGCGTCGCGCTGCAGCACGGGCTCCGATGCGGACGCCGAGGCCGCGATACTTCCAAGTTCCACCCGGAAAGTAGCGGTGAACTCGCTGATCGACAGAAGCGATGGTTCAACCACCGACAGGAGCGGAACTACTACCTTATGGTAAGTCTCCGCTCCCGGGGCGACGGAAGGATTGGGCAGTTGCAGTGCGTAGGAAAGCGGCTTTCCGTCGGCGTCGAAGTACTTTCCGATGAAGTCCAGCTGATGCTTTTGTATTGCATCTTGTGCCTCCGTCACGGCGCCGGTCAACGCAGAAATCAGCTCATGCAAAGACAGTGCGTCGGCCACTAAGCCCTTGTCCTTCGAGAAGCACAGCAGGCCAGCGTCGCAGGCTCTTAGGCCTGCGGCCGAAAGTCAGCTGATATGGCGACGCTACAGGTAAAAAGAGCCGACGGACTCTATTTCGACTTCAATAGGATAAACCCTGGACACGAAGAAGAGTCAAATGAATTTTATCCCCACATCGCGCAATTATCGGACCATTGTGGTGGAGTTCTTGATAGATTAGTGGGCTTGGCCTCGCGCCGAGCACAGGTCGCCGCCGTCCGCAAAACCGTCCGCGGCGGTTCAGCCACAGACTCCGGGATCGAGGGGACAATCGAGAGCGGCAGCGAACGATGTCGTCGACGCGTGCCAAGGTCGCAGGGCATCGGAGCCGAAGATGTCGTGAAAAAGGCTGGTGGAGCTGAGGGGAATCGAACCCCTGACCTCTGCAGTGCGATTGCAGCGCTCTCCCATCTGAGCTACAGCCCCGCGCCCTGAGATGGCCGCCCCATGGGAAAGGGCGGCGGCCCGAGAAGGCGCCCAGATAGCCGCACCGGCCGCCTTTCGCAATGCGGCATTTTCGACGCTCCGCCAGCCGCCGGTTCGTTTCGACGGATGCTCCGAACGCCCCGGCTTCCGTGCCGGAACGGCGGTGTCGCGGCTCCCGTTTGCCGTCTGCCCGCGACGCGCGGACGGGCCGCGCCTGTGGCCGCGGGCTGGCATCAGAGGAGACGAAAATGGGTTATCCGGGCGACGACCGCAGCAGCGGTGGCGATCGATGGCAGGGCCGCGAGCGGTACGGGGAGCGCGGCGGTGGGCAAGGCCGCGGCGCCTATGGCGGTCACGGCGGCGGTTACCGTGGCGATGACGACGACCGCGGCTTTTTCGATCGCGCGGGAGACGAGGTACGCTCCTGGTTCGGCGACGACGATGCCCAGCGCCGGCGGGAGATGGACCAGCGCCGCTGGGAGCAGGAGCAGAGGATGACCGGCCGGCGCGACAACGATTACGGCCGCGACGGCGGCGGTCCCGGCAGCTTCGGCGGCGGCTGGGGCAATCAGCGCGGCGAGAGCTGGAACCGCGAACGGCCCGGCGAACGCGGCTGGTACGGCGGCGGCGAGGAAGGCTATCGCGGCGGCGGCGACCGCCACTACGCGCGTGGCGAGCGGGAAGGCTGGTTCACCGACTCGCGCGGCGGCGAGCGCGGCGAGCGCTACGGCGGCTCGGGCGGCCCTTCGCGCCACGCGGGCGGGCCGGGCGAGCGCGATCATGGCGGCCTTCACGATCCGCATTATTCCGAGTGGCGGCAGCGCCAGATCGAGGATCTCGACCGCGACTATGAGGATTATCGCCGCGAGCATCAGTCGAAGTTCGAAAGCGAGTTCGGCGCGTGGCGATCGAAGCGCCAGGGGCAGCGCCAGGCGCTGAACAAGGTGCGCGAGCATATGGAGGTGGTCGGCTCCGACGGCAGCCATGTCGGAACGGTGGACAAGGTGCGGGGCGATCGCATCATCCTCACCCGCTCCGATCCGTCTGCCGGCGGCGTCCACCACTGGGTGCCCTGCGCCTGGGTGGAGACGGTCGAGGACAAGGTGACGCTCAACCGCAGCGCCGACGAGGCGCGCTCGGCGTGGCGCAGCGAGGAGCGCAGCCAGGCGCTGTTCGGCGAGGCGGCCGGCGGCACCCGCGGGTCCGGCGACGAGGGCCCCCGCAACCTCAACCGCAGCTTCTCGGGCACCTACGAGGAGGGCGACCGCCAGGCCGAAGACGGCAACCGCTGAGCGAGTCGGCGCGCGGGGACAGTCAGATAGACTGTCCCAGTTCACGGGCTTGGGGGACAGTCTATTTGACTGTCCCCCATCGGCCTTGGGACCAGCGGCTTTGACATTGCGCGTCGCGGCGACGATGGGTCGGCTTCGGCCCCAGCGACGCGCCGGGGCAGGGGAGGACGTCATGACCAACCGCGCCTGGCACCTGAAGTCGCGCCCGCAGGGCCTGCCGACGATGGACGATTTCGAGATGAAGCCGCTCGAAGACCGGCCGCTCGCGGAGGGCGAGGTCAGGGTGCGCAATTCCTGGCTGTCGGTGGACCCGTACATGCGGGGGCGGATGAACGACGTGAAGTCCTACGTGCCGCCCTTCCAGGTCGGCGCGCCGATGGAAGGCGGCGCGGTCGGCAAGGTGGTCGAGAGCCGCTCGCCCCATTTCCGTGAAGGCGAGACCGTCTTCCACATGATGGGTTGGCGCGAGGAGGCGGTGGCGCCGGCGGAGAAGTTCAACAAGGTGCCGCCGCTTGCCGTCCCGGACCAGGAATGGCTCGGCAATCTCGGCCTCACCGGCGCCACCGCCTATTTCGGACTCCTCCGGGTCGCGGAAGCGAAGGCCGGGGACATCGTCTTCGTTTCCGCCGCGGCGGGCGCGGTCGGGTCCGCCGTTGTGCAGATCGCCAAGGCCAAGGGCATGACCGCCATCGGCTCGGCGGGCGGGGCGGACAAGGTCGCGTGGGTGAAGGCGCTCGGCGCCGACGCGGCGGTCGACTACAAGGCGGCGCCCATCGTCCAGGGCCTGACGCAGGCCGCGCCGGAGGGAATTGACGTCTATTTCGACAATGTCGGCGGCGAGCATCTCGACGCGGCCTTCGCCGCCGCGCGCAACAATGCCCGCTTCGCGATCTGCGGCATGATCGAATCCTACAATAAAGGCTCCGGCCACGCCTTCCGCTACATCATGCGGGTCATCGCCGCGCGGATCATGCTGAAGGGCTTCATCTACACCGATTATCTCGGCGAGATGGGCGACTTCTACCGCGACATGGGCGGCTGGATCGCCTCAGGGCAGGTGAAGAGCCGGGAGACGGTGCGGGACGGCATCGAGGCGGCGCCCGACGCCTTCCTCGACCTGTTCCGCGGCGGCAACACCGGCAAGATGCTGGTCCGGCTCTGACGCACGGTCTCGCTCGCGGCGCTTGACTCCGTGCCGCCTGCCGAACCAGCTTTCGCACCGGGCTGCGGCGGGTGCGGCTCCGATCGGGGGAGCCATGGCGGCGTATCGGCAGGAGCAACGTGGTGAACATGTCGAATGGGGCGTGAGCGGCAAGCGCGTCGCCGCGCTGCTCGTCTTCATGCTGACGCTGGCGACGCTGCTCACCCACGAAGCCTATGTGGTCCGCCCGACCGACCCCATGTGGTCTCACCTCGCGCCGATGCGCTGGTGGCTCCTGCCCCACATCGCCGGAGGGATGATCGCCTTCCTCGCCGCGCCCCTTCAATTCTCGTCGACGCTGCGGCGCCGAAGCCCGAGGCTGCACCGGATCACCGGCAGGATCTACGTCCTTGCCTGCCTGATCTCGTCCGCGCTCTCTCTCTGTATCGTCGCGCGGTTCGAGGCGCGGTCGAACTGGTGGGTGATGGGCGCGATGGGCGGCCTGTGGTTCCTCGCCACCGCATGCGGGTGGGCCGCGGCCGTCAATCGCGACATCGTTCAGCACCGGCTGTGGATGGGCCGCAGCTTCGGCCTCACCTATACGTTCGTTCTGACCCGGATCGTCCCGGACGCGTTGCTGCCCGGCCTCGATCATGACGGCGTGACCGCGCTCTATTGGGGATTTATCGTCGTGAGCCTGATCTTGCCCGATTTCCTCGTCAACGGGCGCGCGCTGGTTAGGCGCCGCCGACATCGCCACGGCCGCTGGCGGCAACGAGCCGCCGCAGCACCAGGCGACGATCGCGGGAGCGGCTCGGCGGCCCCGTTCCAGCCGGCCGCGGCCTGACGGCTCGGGCGCGCGGCCGTCAGTCGTCCTTTTGGACGCAGCGGTCGGTCCGGGTCACGGTGCAGGGCGGGTACTCGTAGGTGGGCTTTTTCGGACGCGCGCCTGGGGCCGATGCGCCGGACGGCGGAACCGGGCCGCCCGTTGCCGCCACGGGCGTCGTCGTCGCGCTGTTTCGCACGCTTATCGCGGCGAGCTTCGGCCACGCCAGGATCCCAAGGATTGCGGTGATGGCGAGAACCACCAGCCATCCGAGCAGGGCCTTGTGCGGCGGGCGCCGTGCCGGAAGGCTGCTGTCGGTCGCGGCCGCGTCTTCTACTGTGCTCATCCCCGCCTCCGTTTCCCCGAGAGGCTAAGGTGAGGAAGACGGCGCGTCCAGACCTGGACGGAGCCGATGATTGGTCAGTCGCGACCGAGGATGTGCCTTACGATCTTGGGCGCAGCCTTGGCAGCCGCGATCAGGTCGACCGTGACGCCGACATTGCAGAGGCGCGTGCAACGGTCCGCCGCGAGGGCCGCCGTGCCGGTGCCGGGCTCGTTGACGTGGCGGACGATCTCGCCCGGCTCGCGCTCGAACTCCATCCGCTGGCCGCCGCCGCCGAAACGGTGGGCGCACACCACGATCTCGCCGGGCCTGGCCGTGCAGGCGAGCGGGTCCGGCTTCGCGCGCATGGCGCCGTCGACCCGCGCGGCCTCTTCCGCGCTGAGCTGGATGGGTGCCTGTGCCTCCGCCGGCGCGGCCGTCAAAGCCAGCGGAAGGAGGGCGGGCGCCAATCTCGACTTCCCCACCTCTCTCCCCTATCGCCGCCCGCGCACAACCAATTGAGGATGACACATATCATGGTGAGCGCAAGCCACGTACTCGATCGCGTGCTGGTCCTGGAAATGGTGCGGGTGACCGAGGCTGCGGCGGTGGCGGCGTCGAGGCTGGTCGGGCGCGGCGACGAGAAGGCGGCCGACGCGGCGGCGGTCGAGGCGATGCGGGCGGCGCTCAACACGCTGGAGTTCGACGGCACCGTCGTCATCGGCGAGGGCGAGCGCGACGAGGCGCCCATGCTGTATATCGGCGAGCGGGTGGGATCGGCCCAGGGCACCGGGCCGAAGATCGACATCGCGCTCGATCCGCTCGAGGGGACGACGCTGACCGCCCACGGCGCGCAGAACGCGCTGGCGGTGCTGGCCATCGCCGAGGAAGGCGGGCTCTTGAACGCTCCCGACGTCTATATGGACAAGCTCGCGGTCGGCCCCGGCTATCCGGCCGGCGTCATCGATCTCGCCTCGACCCCGAGCGACAACATCCGCGCGGTGGCGCGCGCCAAGGGCGTGGACCCGTCCGAGATCATGGTCTGCGTGCTTGACCGGCCGCGCCACGAGGCGCTGATCGCGGAGCTGCGCGCATTGGGCTGCGGCATCCAGCTGATCCGCGACGGCGACGTCTCGGGCGTCATCGCCGTCACCAATCCGGAGACGACGATCGACGTGTACATGGGCTCGGGAGGGGCGCCGGAGGGCGTGCTGGCGGCGGCGGCGCTACGCTGCGTCGGCGGCCAGTTCCAGGGCAGGCTCCTGTTCCGCAACGACGACGAAAAGGCCCGCGCCGCGCGGTGGGGCGTCGAGGATCTCGACCGCATCTACCATCTCGAGGACCTCGCCAAGGGCGATTGCATCTTCGCCGCCACGGGCGTCACGGACGGATCGATGCTCGGCGGCGTCAAGCGCCGGCGGGATTGCATCACCACCGAAAGCGTCGTGATGCGCGCCTCCTCGGGCACGGTCCGCTGGGTCAAGGGCCAGCACCGCCACGAGCCCGGCATGCAGAGCTGACTCCGCCCGCCCCACGGTTTTCCACATCTTTCCGGCGGGACGGATTCACACGGACTCCATCCTCCCCTAAGCTCCCGCGATGCTTACCGCCGCTCATGTCTGCGGAGTGTCCCGCTCGCTGCTGGGCCAGCCGTGGCGCTGGCGCGGAACGGCGTCCGACGGGCATGACGCCGACTTCCAGCCCGACGACCTCGTCGACCAGCTGCTGATGGCACGCGGCGTGCTCCGCGAGGAGCTGATGCGCCACCGCCAGCCGACGCTGCGCGGCTTCATGCCGGACCCCTCGCTGTTCCGCGACATGGACGCGGCGGCCGCGCGCCTCGCCGACGCCGTCGAGGCGGGAGAGCCGGTCACGGTGTTCGGCGATTACGACGTCGACGGCGCAACGTCGGCGGCCTTGCTGGTCCGCCTGCTGCGGGGGCTGGGGATCGAGCCGAGGGCGTACATCCCCGACCGGCTGATGGAAGGCTACGGCCCGTCCGGCGAGGCTCTGGTGCGGCTGGGCCGCGAAGGCGCGCGGCTGATCGTCACCGTCGATTGCGGCGCCCAGGCCTTCGAGGCGCTCGACATGGCGCGTGCCGCGGGAGTCGACGTGATCGTCGTCGATCACCACAAATGCGCCAGCGCGCTCCCGAAGGCGCTGGCGCTGGTCAATCCCAACCGCCTCGACGAAGCGGACGAGGCCGCCGCGCATGGCCACCTCGCCGCCGTCGGGGTCTGCTTCCTGCTTGCCGCCGCTGTGGTGCGCACGCTGCGCGGCCGCGGCTTCTTCGCCGGCCGCGAGGAGCCGAAGTTGGTCGAGCTGCTCGATCTCGTCGCGCTCGGCACGGTCGCGGACGTTGCGCAGCTGCGCGGCCTCAACCGCGCCTTCGTGACGCAGGGGCTCAAGGTGATGGAGGCGCGGCGCAATGTCGGCCTCGCCGCGCTGGCCGACGCGGCGCGGCTGACGCGGGCGCCGACCTGCACCGACCTGGGCTTCGCGCTGGGGCCCCGCATCAACGCCGGCGGGCGGGTCGGGAAGTCCGACCTCGGCGTGCGGCTGCTGACCACCGAGGATCCAGCCGAGGCTGCTGGCATCGCGGCGGAGCTCGACCGGCTGAACGAGGAGCGACGCGCGATCGAGGCGGCGGTGTGCGAGGCGGCCGACGCGCTCTGCGGCGCGCAGGGCAATCGCTCGGTCCTGCTCGTTGCGGGTGAGGGGTGGCACCCGGGCGTGATCGGCATCGTGGCGGGCCGCCTCAAGGAGAAGCTCGGCCGGCCGGCCATCGTCGTCGCGCTCGGCGAGGACGGGGTGGGCAAGGGGTCCGGCCGCTCGATCTCCGGCGTCGATCTCGGCGCCGCGGTGCTGGCGGCGAAGGATAGCGGCCTGCTCCTCGCCGGCGGCGGCCATGCGATGGCGGCGGGCCTCACCGTCGCCAGGGACGGGATCGAGGCGCTCGCCGACTTCCTCGAGGAGCGGCTGGCCGAAGACGTGGCGAAGAGTCGCGACGGCCGCGCGTTGCTGCTCGACGCGGTGGTGGCTCCGGGCGGGGTCTGTCCCGCGCTCTGCGACGCGCTGGAGGTGGGCGGCCCCTACGGCGTCGGCTGGCCGGCGCCGCGCGTCGCCGCCGGCCCGGTGCGGATCATCAAGGCGGATGTGGTCGGCACCGGGCACCTCCGCCTCATCGTCGCCGGCGACGACGGACGCCGGGTGAAGGCGATCGGCTTCCGCCTCGCCGAAACCGCGCTCGGCGAGGCGCTGCTCGCTGCGCCGCCCCACCGCCGGCTGTGGCTCGCCGGACGAGTGAGGCGCGACGAATGGGGCGACCGCGTCGCCGCCGAGCTCCACCTCGAAGACGCCGCCTTCGCCGACTGAGGCCCGGTTGACCCTCGCCTGCGCCTTGCCTAAGGCGCGGAGCCTGCGCCGCGGCCCCATCGTCTAGCGGTCTAGGACGTCGCCCTTTCACGGCGAAAACACGGGTTCGAGTCCCGTTGGGGTCACCAGGGCGCGGGAGCTACACCTTTCCGGGAAACCGGCAGCTTGCGGGCCGCGCGCGTCACGATGCTCGCGGAGCGCCAGCCGGCGAAGGCTGTTGCCAGCCACCCCCCAAGGCACGGAACAGGTCGACCTGGGCGTCGGCGATCCTCGCGTCGGCCTCGGCCACGGCCGCCTGGGCATCGGCGAAGGTGCGCTCCGCGTCGAGCAGGTCGAGCGAGTTGACGTCGCCTTCGCGCTGGCGGGCGCGGGTGATGGCGGCGGCGCGCCCGGCCTGGTCGCGGGCGCTGGCGAGCGCGGCGCGGCGGTCGAGCAGGTTCGCATAAGCGGAAAGGGCGGTCTCGGTTTCCTGCAGGGCGCGCAGCACCGTGCCGTCGAAGGTCGCGAGCGCGGCCTGTGTGTCGGCCTGCGCTTCGGCGATGCGGGCGCGGGCGGGGCCGCGGTTCACCGTCCAGCTGAGCAGCGAACCGACCAGCCAGTGGACCGGCCCTCCGGTAACGAGATCGCCGAGCTTGGCGGCGGTCGAGCCGAATGAACCGCCGAGGCTGATCCGCGGGTAGAGATCGGCGGTGGCGACGCCGATGCGGGCGGTGGAGGCGGCGAGCCGTCGCTCCGCGGCGCGGACGTCCGGACGGCGGGCGAGGAGCGCGGCGCCGTCGCCGACTGGGATCGGGCTGTCGAGCCGGAGGGTTTCGCGGCGGGCGCCGGCCTCCGGCGGGAGCTCGGCGGGCGTGCGGCCGGTCAGCATGGCGAGGCGGAACAGCGCCGCCTGCCGCTCGGCGAGGAGCGCGGGGACCTCGGCGCGGCGCTGGTCGCGCAGAGCCGCGATGCGGGCGACGTCGAGGCCGGTGGCGAGGCCGACGCTGTGGCGCTTCTCGGTGAGCGCCAGCGACTTGTCGAGCAGGGCGACGATTTGCTCGGCCACCGACTGCCGCTCGGCGGCGGAGGCGGCGTCGGCATAGGCACGCGCGGTTTCGGCGGCGACCAGCACGCGGACCGCGCCGAGGTCCGCGTCCGCCGCGCCGACCTCGCCGCGCGCCGCCTCGACTCCGCGGGATGCGCGGCCGAACAGATCGACTTCGTAGGCGACGCTGACGCCGGCATCGAACGACCAGTCCTCGCGGGACGCACCGGGAGCGGTCTGGCCGAGGGGGGCGCGCGCGTAACTGGCGCCGGCACCGACAGAGAGCTGCGGGGCCCGCTCCCCGCGCACTTCGCGCAGGGAGGCACGGGCCCGGGCCAGACGCGCGATTGCGACGCGGACATCGGTATTCGCCGCCAGCGCATCGGAGACGAGGCGGTCGAGGACCGGGTCCCGGTAGAGCCGCCACCAGTCGCCCTGCACCTGCGCGCCTGGATCGAGCGCGGGCGAATTGGCGGAGAGGAACGGCCCGGCCGCCGTCGTCGGTGTCGCCGGTCGGACGTAATTCGGGCCCGAGGCGCAGGCGGCGGCGGCGAGCGCGAGGGTGGAGGCGAGGAGGGGGCGGAGGCGGATCATGGTCTGGTTCCTCATTCGGCCGGCTGGAGCTGCGCGGGAGGCAGGCGGCGGGCCGGAACGAGGGCCCGCAGCCGCTGCGGCAGAGCGCGGCAGACGACGTAGAAAGTGGGGGTGAAGAGGAGGCCGAAGCCGGTGACGCCCGCCATGCCGAAGAAGACGGCGGTGCCGAGCGCCTGGCGGAGCTCCGCTCCGGCGCCGGTGGCGATGAGCAGAGGCACCGATCCGAAGATGAAGGCGAAGCTCGTCATCAGGATCGGCCGCAGCCGCATCTGGGCGGCGTGGATCGCGGCCTGCGCCGGGCTGAGGCCGTGCTCCGTCTCCCCCTGCCGCGCGAACTCCACGACGAGGATGGCATTCTTGGCGGCGAGCGCGATCAGCACGATGAGCCCGATCTGCGTCAGGACGTTGTTGTCCATGCCGCGCAGGTTCACGCCGACCATCGCCGCGAACAGGCACATGGGAAGAATGAGGATGATCGCCAGCGGCAGCGTCAGGCTTTCATATTGCGCGGCGAGGACGAGGAAGACGAACAGAACGGCGAGCGCGAAGACGATCCCGGCGGTGCTCCCCGCCTCCTTCTGCTGGTAGGCGATGCCGGTCCATTCGGTGCCGTAGCCGGGCGCCAGCGTCTCGCTCGCCAGCTTCTCCATCACCGTCAGCGAATGGCCGGACGAGAAGCCGGGCGCGGTGTCGCCGTCCAGCTCGACCGCCGGGAAGAGGTTGTAGCGCACGACGCGGTAGGGCCCCGTCTTGTCCTTGAAGGTCGCGACCGAGCCCAAGGGCACCATCGCGCCGGAGGTGGAGCGGGTCTGGAGGTTGGCGATGTCGGCCGGGGTGGCGCGGTAGGGCGCGTCGGCCTGGGCGGTGACGCGGTAGGTGCGGCCTAGCAGGTTGAAATCGTTGACGAAAGCAGACCCGAGATAGACCTGCAGCGCCTCGTTCACCCGCTCCGCCGGCACGCCGAGCATGTCGGCCTTGCTCCGGTCGATGTCCGCGAAGATGCGCGGCGTCGATGTGTTGAACAGGGTGTAGACCTGCTTGAGGCCGGGGGTCTGGTTGGCCCTGGCCATCATCGCATAGGCCTGGCCGGCGAGGCCAGCATAGCCGTGCTGCCCCTTGTCCTGGATCATCATCCGGTAGCCGCCGGCCGACCCGATCCCCTGGATGAGCGGCGGCGGCAGGACGAAGAGCTGCGCCTCGTCGACGCCGGCGGTCGCCTTGCGCGCCTCGTCCATGATCTGCTGGAAAGAGACGCCGAGCTTCTTGCGCTCCTCGAACGACTGGAGCGGGATGTAGGCCGCCGCCGCATTGGGGGCGAGCGTCTGCGAGGCGCCGTCGAAGCCGGCGAGCATCACCGCGCCCTTCACCCCTTTGATCGGCAGGATCTTCGCGACGACCTTGCGCATCACGGCGTCCGTGCGCTCCAGCGAGGAGCCCGGCGGGAGCTGGATGGCCGTGAGGAAATAGCCCTGGTCCTGCGCCGGGATGAAGCCCGAGGGCGTCATCCAGAACAGGCCGAGGGTAAGGCCGATCAGGACCGCATAGGCCGCCATCATCCGCTTCGGCGCGGCGATGAGCCGGGCGGTAAGGCGTGCGTAGCCTTGGCTGAGCCTTGCGAACCCGCGGTTGAAGCGGTCCCCCGCGGCGATGGCAAGGCGGTGGAGCGGTCCGCCCACCCGGTCCTCGTGCCGGCCCTTCAAGAGAATCGCCGCGAGCGCCGGCGACAGCGTCAGCGACAGGAGGAGGGAGATGACGGTGGCGGCCGAGATGGTCACCGCGAACTGGTGGTAGAAGGCGCCGGACAGGCCGCCGAGGAACAGGGTCGGCAGGAACACCGCGCACAGCACCAGCACGATGGCGACGAGGGCGCCGGAGACCTCGTTCATCGACGTCTTCGCGGCTTCCAGCGGGCTGAGGCCCTCGTCGAGGTTCCGCTCGACATTCTCGACCACGACGATCGCGTCGTCGACGACGATGCCGATCGCCAGCACCAACCCGAACAGCGACAGGTTGTTGAGCGAGTAGCCGACGGCCGCGAGGACCGCGAAGGTGCCGATGAGCGACACCGGGATCGCCACCACCGGGATGATGGCCGCCCGCCACTTCTGGAGGAAGGCGATGATGACGAGGACGACGAGGAAGATCGCCTCCAGCAAGGTGTGCACGACCGCGTCGATCGACTGGGCG
>Ga0207657_10001783_pt1 | contig 23230 bp, 17 predicted proteins | sample KBSC33metaG_FD_184316 | JGI IMG/M metagenome (GOLD analysis project Ga0207657, IMG submission 184316) | Corn rhizosphere microbial communities from Kellogg Biological Station, Michigan, USA - KBS C3-3 metaG (SPAdes) (version 2) | ecosystem: Host-associated > Plants > Roots > Rhizosphere > Soil ... | reverse complement strand
TCGACTACAATACCGGCAAGATAAAATGGCAGGTCAAGACGCCGGAACCGATGATCGGCGGCATTCTGGCCACCGCAGGCGGCCTTGTTTTCACGGGCGAGGGCAACGGCAAGTTCGCCGCTTACAATTCGTCCAACGGCAAGGAATTGTGGAGCTTCCGCGCCGGAGCCGGCGTCAATGCGCCGCCCTCCACCTACATGGTCGACGGAAAGCAATATGTCGTGGTAGGCGCGGGAGGTAACACTCAAATCGACTTCCGCCGCGGCAACAATATCATCGCTTTCTCGCTCAATTGAACGCATAAGCGATCATCGAACAGTGAGGCGGGACCCGTTGCGGTCCCGCTTTTATTAGTAGTCTCATTGGAATGGATTGATGTGCGGCAAACTGAATTGGTGCATTTCTGGCGCTGTTGCGCTCGCCATCGCTTTCGGCGTCTGCGCCGTACCCGCGAACGCGCAAAATATTGAAGAAAAGGCTCAGGCCTGCGCCGGCTGCCATGGCGAGGACGGCAAGCCGATCGACAAGACCATTCCTGCCATCTGGGGACAACAACTGGGCTATGTCTACATACAACTGCGCGATTTCAAGCGCGGCGACCGCAAGAATGATATCATGCAGCCGATCGCGTCATCGATGGAACGTGAGGACATGCTGGCGATCGCGGAATATTTCTCGAAAAAGCCATGGCCTGATCTTGGTCAACCCCGTGCGCCAAAGGAAATTGCAGGTCGGGCCCTGCGCGCCAATAGCTCGGTCGGCTGTACCGGCTGCCATCTGGATCAATTTCAGGGCGACGGAACTGTGCCGCGTTTAGCGGGCATGAGTAGGGAATATCTGACGAAAACAATGGATGATTTTCGTTCGCGCGCGCGGGGCAATAATCCTGGCATGTCCGACTTGATGCTGGCAACCGATCCCCAAGACCTTGCGGCGCTGGCGGAATATCTGTCCGGTCTCTGAGCCGTCTTAGGGTAGCGTCAGCCGTTCGCGCAACGAAGATAGCACCGTAAGGTCTGCGGCACTTTTCCCGGCCTTATCCTTGAGAGATGGATCGGCGCCTCGTGCAAGCAATAAACTGGCGATCTCCGCACGGCCGCCTTCGGCCGCAATCATAAGAGCCGTGCGGCCGCGGGCATCCCGATCATCGATATGCGCGCCTGCGTCCAGCAGATATGAAACAACCTTGATCGCCTCGGTTTCTGAGGCCTTTTCATCCGGACCCGACGCCCACATCAGCAGGGTGAGTTCATTGGGGTAGCGAGAATTGATATCGAGATTTCGCGCCAGCAACTGCTTCACGATGTCAAACCGTGCGCCCGCCGCCGCATAGACGATCGGCGGCTTGCCAGTCCGATCGGGCACTCGATCGTCAGCGCCGTGGGCGAGCAGATCTTCGACAATGACGTTGTTGCCCCTGTAGGCGGCGGCGGCAACTGGAGTAACGTCACTTCGCCCGGCGAGATTCACATCGGCGCCACGTTCGATAAGCCGCTGCGCGACAGGGGTATGGTTGCCCTCAACGGCAAAAAATAGCGCGGTGGCGCCGGCAAGGTTCCGGGCATTGAGCGGCGCGCCGCGCGCCAGCAGGAGATCAACCATCGCGAGATGGCCGAATCTTGCGGCATGGCTGAGTGGCCGGGCGCCAAACCGGTCGCGCGCGTCGACCGATGCGCCATGGTCGAGCAGTTCGGTCGCCAAAGCGATGCAATTGCCGTCAACAGCCGAAAACAGTGTCAGCGACACTTCGATGGCAGTGATTTGCGATTTGGTAATTTCAAGCCGGCGAGCTAACTCCTGGCACCGTTCGGAGTTTGCCGCGCGAGCCGACGTTGCGCTCAGTACGGCGATCACGATCGAACATAGAAAAACGATGTGGCGGTACAAGGCGGTCTCTCCCTGGAGCAAGCTTTCTCGTTGCAATATGCCCATGCTTTAGGGTGGCACAACCGCCAGCCGATGCCAAGAAAGGAGACGGCTTTAGGAAGTAAAGCAGATTCCGGATCTTGCCATGAATGAACAAACTCGGCCTATGTAGAGGTTCCATGCCAGTTGCCGACAGGCGCAAAGCTGGAAGGATCGCAGGCTGCGCGAGCTTCACGGGAAACCGCCATAATGCTAGCCTTCGCGCCGTTTCGAGAGTTCGTCCGGGGAGTGTCGGATTAGTTTTCTTCGAAGCCGGAGTAATCGCTAGCGGCGACTCGTGATGATCTTGCGGGCCGTCCCAGACAGGAATCGCCATGACTGCATCCGACAACTCGACCAGGCTCCATCTTGACCCGCCAGGGCCAGGACCGTGGGAGCAGGACCCCGTGCATTTCCCGCGCCCGATGACGCGCTACTTCCAGGAGACCCATCCCGCATCTTTCAAAAGGGGCACCAACGACTTCGCGCGCTTCTATGGGATGCTCATCGACGGTCTCCAGATAAGTTACGTGCAAGGCTTCGGCTACAATCAGGTGCTGCCGGCTCCTGAAGCGGAAATCCCCCAGCGCATTCAGCGCGCTGAACAAGTCTTCGCGCAGAAGCTGTGGCGGGAGCAGCTTCGCGACTGGGACGAAAACTGCAAACCATCCGCCATTGCCATGCACCGGGAGCTGCAGACCATCGACCCGGACGACCTCTCCGACACCGAACTGGTCGCCTATCTGAGGCGCTGCCGCGACCACCATTCGGCCATGATAGCCCAGCACATGCGCTTTACCGCCGGTGCTGTGCTGCCGACCGGGGACTTCCTCGCGCACGTTGGGGACTGGACGGGCCTGCCCCCGTCCGAGCTGTTGGGACTGATGCGCGGTTCGGCCGTGGTGTCAGCGGGTGGGTCCGACGAGATGGAGCGACTGAAGAAGGCGTTCGCCGAGGACCCCTCTGCCCGGAAACTGCTCGAAACTGACGGCGACCCCGCGCAGGTGCTCGCGAGCCTGCGTTCGCAGGGTGGCGAATCGGGCGCGGCCATCTCCGGCTACCTCGATCTGGTCGGCAATCGCCTGATAGACGGCTTCGACATCGCCGAGCCCTCGGCGCTCGAATTGCCGGACGCGCTCCTCAGGGCCATCCGCATATCCGTCTCCGGAGAAGCTCAGGTCGCCTCGGACATCGATGCCCGCATTGCCGAAGTTCGCGCCTTGATTCCCGCGGCGCACCGGGACGAGTTTGACGAATTGCTCGGCGAGGCCCGCCTCACCTACCGCCTTCGCGACGAGCGTGGGGTCTACAGCGACATCTGGGCGGCGGGTCTGATGCGGCGCGCGGCCCTTGCGGCTGGCCGGCGCATCGCGGGTCGTGGCCGCCTCGCCACCCCCTATCAGATGCTGGACGCCAGCCTGGATGAGATGTGCGCGCTCGTTGCCGGCACCGGTGGCCCGTCAGCGGATGAGCTTGCCAGCCGCGCCAAATACCGCGCGACCTACACTACCAAAGACGTCCCACCCTCACTCGGCCCGCCGGCGCCGCCCCCGCCTGACCTTGCGGGCTTGCCCCCATCGGTCGGCCGCGTCATGCGCGCGATCTTCATTGCCCTGGGTCACCTGTTCGGCAGCTCCCAGGCCCAGAATGAGGAAAAGGTCCTCTATGGCATTGCAGCGAGTAAGGGCGTCTATGAAGGGCCCGCCCGCCGCGTCTCCGGGCCCTCCGAGTTCGGCCAGATCGCCAAGGGTGACGTGCTGGTCACGGAGTCGACGACAGAGGCCTTCAACATCCTCCTGCCGCTGCTTGGCGGGATCGTCACCGACAACGGAGGCCTGCTTTCGCACGCCGCAATCGTCTCGCGCGAATACGGCATCCCGGGAGTCGTTGGCACCCGCGAGGCGACCGGGCGCATCGCCAATGGAGTTCTTGTCCGCGTCGATGGAGATGCCGGCGAGGTCACGGTGCTCGGGTGAAGAAGGTCGTCTCCTTCACCAAGGCGCGCGAGACATCGCTTTATGGGTCGAAGGCGGTAGGGCTCGGCGATGCCGCGCGCCAGGGCCTTCCGGTCCCGCCCGGCGTGGCGCTCTCGGGCGATCTGGTCGAGGCCGTCGCCTCGGAGGATGACAAGGCGATTGAAAAGGTGGCGAAAGCCATCGCTGCCTTGTCGGCTCCGTTTGCCGTCCGATCGTCCGCCGTCGACGAAGACGGCGCGGCGGCCAGCTTCGCCGGGCAGCACCTCACCGTGCTCAACGTCCATTCGGCGGTCGATGTCCCCGGCGCCGTCCGCGAAGTGTGGTGGTCTGCGAACTCCGACTCGGCGATCACCTACCGCCAGCGTGTCGGCCTGTTCACCCGGCCGAGCGTTGGCGTCATCATCCAGACGCTGCTAAACCCCGCCGTCGCCGGTGTCATGTTCACCGAGCACCCGGTCACCGGCGCCGATGAGCGCTTGATCGAAGCAAGCTGGGGCCTCGGTGAGGCCGTGGTCGCCGGCCTCGTCGTCCCCGACCAATTCCGCGTCGATCGCTCCGGTGAGGTGCTGGGGCGCAAGGCCGGACGCAAGCGCATCGCGATTCGCTCGCTCCCAAACGGGGGCACCTTCGAACAGCAAGTGCCACCGGCGCAGGTCAATCAGCTCTCGCTCGACGACGTCCAGCTCGCCGCCCTGGGCGAGCTCGCTCTGCGGTGCGAGAAGGTCTACGGCCCGCGCCGAGATATCGAATGGGCGTTCCAGGATGGGATACTCTACCTCCTGCAGTGCCGCGCGATCACGACCGGCAAGGCGCACAGCGGGGCACCACCCGGCGTCCCGCGCGACCCCGTTGCCGCCCTCCAGCGCGTCGAGCTCTTCGCCGGCATGGACCGCAGGCAGGCCGAACAGATCCGTCGCCTGCTCAAGGAACGCCGCTTCGCGAAGGGCGAAACCGTCATCATGGAGGGCTCCGGCGGCGCCGCCTTTTTCATCATCGAATCCGGGCAGGCCATGGTCTCGAGCAAAGGCGTCGAACTCGCCACCCTCGGCCCGGGCGACTACTTCGGCGAGGTCGCCCTGATCGACGGCGGTCCCCGCTCGGCCACCGTGACCGCGACAACCGACCTGATCTGCTATGGGCTCACGTTCTGGGAATTCCGCCCGCTTGTCGAAAGGAACGGAACCATCGGATGGAAGCTCCTGCAGGCGCTGGCGAAGCAGTTGCGTGCCGCCGTCAGCGCCGGACAGAAAATCCCCTAGGCGGCTTATCGGACGACGATGTGTTGACCAACAGTATGCGCAAGAAGAAATCGGTGTGGGCGCCGAGTTGGGTTCGCGCGCAGTCGTCCCTTCTCCGAACGGGATGGGCACCTTCACCCTCCTTGAATGACATGTCTTGAGTTGTCAAAGTCTACGCCGATGACGAGAAATCCGAAGCGCTCCGCAAACACGACCGAGTCAGCCGCATGTTCCGAAAGGTTTGACGTTGCCGCATTGCGCGAGGTTGCCGGCGAAAAAGTCTTCGCGCGCGGTGTCGCCTATCATGAAGACGGGCAAGTCGAGATCATTACGTTTGAGAAGATTCGCGTTCTGGCGAGAGTCATCGGCTCGGAGGTGTACCGTTGCGAACTGCTCGGGGCGGGAAAGAAATTCTCCGGAGGGTGCTCCTGCCCAGCGTTTTCCGATTGGGGTTTTTGCAAGCACCTGGTGGCAACCGCGCTCGCCGCAAACAGCCTCGGGCCAGGGGCGCTGGAACAAGCTTCGAGTCGCTTCGCCAAAATTCGCGAGCATCTCCGCGCCAAGGGCATCGAGGGGCTCGTCGAAATGGTTGTCGGCCTTGCCGAGCGCGATCCCTCATTGCTGAAGGAGTTGGAGCTTTCTGCTGTTGCGGCCGCTGCCGACGACAAGACGCTGCTTGCGCAATTCAAGAAGGCTATCACCGAGGCCACCCGCACCCATGGCTATGTCGAATACCGCAAGACGCGTGACTGGGTGCAGGGGATCGAGAGCGTGCTCGACCGGATCAGCAGTCTGGTGGACAATGGTCGAGCGGCAGTGGTCCTGCAACTGCTCGATCATTTCTTCGCGCGGATGGACGAAGCGCTTGCCAATGTAGACGACTCTGACGGTGGAGGCGGAGAAGTGTACGCCAAAGCCTGCGAAATCCATCGCGCGGCTTGCCGCCAGGCAAAGCCCGATCCCGTCGCGCTTGCGCGGGCCTTGTTCGCGCGCGAGGTAGATTCGGACTGGGAGTTTTTTCATGCGGCGAGCGAGGCCTACGAGGATATCCTGGGGGACGTCGGACTTGCCGAATATCGCAGGCTTGCGAGCGAAGCTTGGCAGAAAATAAAGCCGCGGCGGGCGACCGGGCGGCAAGGGCAGGACGATCAGTTCGGTGCACGCTATGCGCTCGCAGCCATCCTTGAACGCTTTGCCGAACGGGAGGGAAACATTGATGGCGCCATCGCCATCCGGGCCAGGGACTTATCGACCGCGTATGACTATCTCGGCATTGCACAGCTATGCCTCGACCACGGGCGGGAGCCAGAGGCGCTGAAATGGGCTGAGGAGGGGCTGTGGCAATTCGAGGACACCCCCGACGAGCGCCTGATCTTCTTTGCGAGCGATCTTTACAGGCGGATCGGGCGCGGGGAAGATGCCGACAAACTGCTGTGGCAGGCGTTCGAGCGGCGTCCGAGCATCCAGCCTTACGAACGGCTCAAATCCGCGGCGGGCGCCGATCGGATGTTGGCGGATGCCGTTCGCGACAGGGCACTCGCCTGGTTGCGGGCCCAGGTCGAAAAACCAACGGGGCAATCGGCTATGCGATGGTCGTCGCCGGCCGAACTTTTCGTTCAAATGGCGATGGCGGAAGGACTGCTGACGGAGGCGTGGATGGTTGTCAACGATCGTGGCTGCAACGAATACCTGCTCGAGCAGCTTGCCGAAGCGAGTGAACAGAGCCATCCCGCCGAAGCGTTGAAAGTCTATGCCGATGGTGTTGAACGAAGGGTCCGTGTTGGCGGCCCAGTCAATTATGAACACGCCTGCCAAATTGTGGGACGCATGCGAGTCCTGCGGGAAGGCCTTGGCGAGACCGCGCAACACGCCGCCTATCTCGATGATCTGAGAAATCGTCACAAGGCGAAGCGCAATTTCATGAAACTGTTGACACCGGGTGAGGGATCTCGATGAAGCTGGGCTGGCAGCCACGGAAGTGGCTAGACAAAAAGAGCAAACTGGGCTTTCGCGGTTATCCGGTCGGCACCATCGCCTTCTATGGACCGGACGATCAGCGTGCCAGCAAGGTGGCTGTCGCCGTCATCGTGGCGCCGGATACCGAACCGGCGGCGTTGCAGAGGTGGTTCGCCGAGAGCGGCGATGTCCGGAACGATGCGGCAATATTCGAGGAAATAGCCTTGTTCCTTCGAGGCCATGAGGTGCACACGGTTGCTATGACCAAGGAAATGATGGGGTGCCCGCACGAAGAGGGAATCGACTATCCGGAAGGCGAGGCCTGTCCTGAGTGTCCGTTCTGGGCCGGTCGCGCCCGTCCAATTGACGCCTAGCTAGCCTGCCTGGCGCGAGAGGGTTGGTGGCGTGTTTCGCCCGCCCGCTGGGCAAGCAGACCAACGCTTTTTTTGCGAATTTCGCGGAGAAGGTTCAACCCAGTTCCTCTTCCCCCGTCCGCCTGCTTGCGCCCCGGCGTAGTGAGCCCGCTCACCCCTCCGCCGCCCGCCGCTCACGCTTCGGCGCGGCTGGCCTGCACCAGCGCGATCAACTCGTCGCCATAGTGTTCGAGCTTCTTGTCGCCGATGCCGGGAATGCCGCGGAGTTGCTCCGATGTGGTCGGGCGCGAGGTCGCGATGCCGTCGATCGTGGTGTCGTGCAGCACAACATACGCCGGCACGCCGCGCTTGCGCGCCACTTCCGAACGCCACGCCCTGAGCGCGGCGACCAGCGCAGGATTGCCGGCTTCATTCTGGCCAATGGATCGGGGCGCAATATCGCCGCGCCGCGATCGGGTTCGGCTGGCGCGGATGCGGGAGCCGGCGGCCTCCTCGCGCAGCATCACCTCGGTCTCGCCTTTCAATACGCCGCGCGCGGTGCCCGTCAGCTTCAACGCGCCAAACGCCTCGCTGTCGGGCGCAAGGTGGCCCATCGCCACCAGCTGGCGCAGGGCGGCGCGCCACTGCCTTTCATTGAGTTCGCGGCCGATGCCGAACACTGATATCCTGTCATGACCGAATTGCTTGACGCGTTCGGTCATGCGGCCGACCAGAACATCGATCAGGTGCATCGCCCCAAAACGCTGGCCGGTGCGATAGGCGCAGGACAACAGTTTTTGCGCGATCACCTTGCCATCGCGCAGCTGCGGCGGCGACAGGCAGTTGTCGCAATTGCCGCATTTCGCGGCGGCAAGCGTCTCACCGAAATATCCGAGCAGGCGGCTGCGCCGGCAGTTGGCGGTTTCGGCCAGAGCGACAAGCGCCTCCAGCTTGCCGATCGACACCCGCTTGAACGCTTCCGCGCCAGAGGATTCCTCGATCATGCGGCGCTGCTGCACGATATCGGACAGGCCATACGCCATCCAGGCGCTGGACGGCTTGCCGTCGCGCCCGGCCCGCCCGGTCTCCTGATAATAGGCCTCGATGCTTTTCGGCAAATCGAGATGCGCCACGAAACGCACGTCGGATTTGTCGATGCCCATGCCGAACGCGATCGTGGCGACGATCACCACGCCGTCCTCGTTGATAAAGCGATCCTGGTTGCGGGCGCGCATGGCGGCGTCGAGCCCTGCGTGATAGGGCAGCGCGTCGACGCCGGCCTTGCTCAGCGCCGCCGCGGTGTCTTCGACCTTGGCGCGCGACAGGCAGTAGACGATCCCGGCGTCGCCGGCATGGCGCTCGGCGATGAAGGTTTTCAGCTGCGCCGGCGCATTTTGCTTGTCGACGATTTCATATCTGATATTCGGCCGATCGAAACTCGCAACAAATTGTGGGGCGCCAGCAAGCCCGAGCCGGTCGATGATCTCTCGGCGGGTGAGGTCATCGGCGGTGGCGGTCAGCGCGATGCGCGGCACCTCCGGAAAGCGCTCTGATATGACGGACAGGCCGATATATTCCGGGCGAAAGTCGTGCCCCCATTGCGACACGCAGTGGGCCTCATCGATCGCAAACAAGGCGATGTCGGCGCGGCCGAGCATGGCGAGGCAGCGCGGGGTCAACAGCCGCTCCGGCGCGACGTAGAGCAGATCGAGATCGCCCGCGAGCAGCCGCGCCTCGACTGCGGAGGCTTCGTCAAACGACAATGTGGAATTCAGCACCGCCGCCTTGACGCCGGCCTCGATCAGGCCCGCGACCTGGTCGCGCATCAGCGCGATCAGCGGCGACACCACGATGCCGCAGCCTTTTCGCAACAGTGCTGGCAATTGATAGCACAGCGACTTGCCGCCGCCGGTCGGCATCAGCACCAGGCAATTGCCGCCGTCCGTGACATGCCTGACGATGTCTTGCTGCGCGCCCCGAAAGCCGGGCAGGCCGAACACGTGATTCAGGACGGAAAGAGCGTTAGCTGCAACGTCGGACTTACCGTTGATGGCTGGGCCGGCGGGAACAGACATGCGGATTCGGTCGTCCGAACAAGAGCTTGCGAGGGCCAGCCTTCGAGGCCGATCCCCGGGTTGATGGATCCCAAGGGGAGGCTCCGCGATAAGCGCAGTTGCGCTCACGCAGGGGCCAACGATCATGACAGGTCTATTCCTGATTCGGGCACCGGCGCGAGGCACTGTCAAGGATTGATCCCAAGGCGTCCGTCGGCCGCCCGGCGATCATGCGATCTCGTTACGTCAAGTGTCACCGGCCGCGAAAGGTGGGTTTTCGTTTCTCGATAAGCGCGGTTCGTCCTTCAACGTACTCGGCTGACGCGAAACAGGCATCGACCGCGACTTGCGCCGCGGCGAAATCACGTCTGTCGGGATCCCCGGGTGCTTCATTGGCGAAACTCGCGTCACACCATTGCTGCTTTCGCATCGAGGGATGATACAAGCCGGAACCTTCGCAACACGTCAGGTCGACTGTCGCTTCTTCGATAAAACGCACCACTGACGCGAAAGGGTCACACAGAAACAATAACCTGCAAGGCGATGATGAACCAGCTCCAGGGAGTTTGTTTGGCATGAGTAACTTAGCAGGATTTCGCGAAATAGAATTGTTGTGCCGACAACGGGCCATATCAGACCGCGCGCACAGTTGGAAGTGGCTGGACGAAGCGGATCGCTGGAGCGATCTTGCCCACCGTGAAATTGCGTCTCGCTTTCAAAAAAACCCGATGCACGCCGGTCCAATGGCGATGGGGCCGAATACTATCGATGGCGATTTGCACAAATAAACAGTTCGTCAACCCTTCACCGGCAAAGCTCGACTTGCGCCATATCGTTGTGAAGAATGGACTGTTCGCCACGATTATCCCATTTGACGGTTACGCCCGCCCAATTTTTTTCAGTGATCGTGCCCTGATCGTTCTTGTCGGCGTTCCAGCAAACGCGGTCGCCGAGTTTGAGTTGCCTGGATTGGTCGCCGGTCATTTTGGTCCCTAAAGTAACTCGTACCACGAGCCACGCTAACCCGCGGTCCGGCACATTGCTGGCGGCTTTTCTATTGGAAATCGCAAATGCATGACGCAGCCTCTTTGCCTTGAGTACTACCGCCCGCGAAAAGCCGGTTTGCGTTTCTCGATGAACGCGGTTCGTCCTTCAACGTAGTCGGCTGAGGCGAAACACGCATCGACCGCGACTTGCGCCGCGGCAAGATTACGTTTGTCGGGGTCCTTGGTGGCTTCATTGACGCAGAGCTTGACCGAATTGATCGTCATGGGCGCATTGCCGCCGATCCTGCCCGCATAGTCGCGGACATAGGTTTCGATACTTGGGGTCGGGACCACGCGATTGACCAGCCCCATTTGCAAAGCTTCCGTCGAGTCGAACTGTCGTGCGGTGTAAAAGATCTCCTTGGCGAATGATGGGCCAACGACGTCGACGAGCCGCTTGATGCCGTCATAGCCATAACCGAGGCCAAGTTTGGCGGCAGGCACCGCGAAGCTGGCATTTTCCGCAGCCAGACGAAGATCGCAGCATAGCGCCACGCTCAGGCCGCCGCCGATGCAATAGCCCTGGATCATCGCGATGGTCGGCTTGGGAAAGTCGATGATGGCGGCGTTCGCCTGTGCCGAAATCCTGTTGTATTCCAGCACGTTTTCGCGTGACGAACGCTTCTCGGCGAATTCCGAAATGTCGGCGCCGGAAATAAACGCCTTGCCGCCGGCACCGCTCAGGACCACCACCCGGATTTCATCATCCTTTTCAAATTCGGCCATGATTTCCGGGACCGACTTCCACATATCGACGGACACGGCATTGTGCCGCGCGGGATTGTTGAACTGCATCCAGCCGATCGGTCCATCCCTTTTTGCGATCATCCGCTCGGTAGTGGTCTTCATCGGGTTCTCCTGCCTGTGTTGTAGCTCGCCATCGTAATGATCGAAACGCGCCTGATCTAGACAATCTTTCGGGCGCGAAACTCGGCGATCGATTTGTCGTCATAACCGTACTCTTTCAGGATCTCCTCGGTATGCTCGCCCTTCTCCGGCGTCGGATGCGCAATTCCGCTCGGGGTGCGGCTAAGCTTGACGGGTTGATTGACGACCTCGATCTCACCCAGAGATCCATGCCGCACAGGCGCGGCCATGCCGAGGTGCTGGACTTGCGGGTCGGCAAAAACCTCGTCCATCCGATTGATCGGGCCGCAGGGCACGCCGGCTTTATTCAGCTTCGCAATCAACTCACTGCTCGACCGTTGCCTGGTGACGTCGGAGATGATCTGATTGATGGCGATCCGGTTTTTGGAGCGCGACGCTTCGTCGGCAAAAAGCGGATCTTCGAGCAGATAAGCCAGATCGAGGCTCTGGCAAAAGCGCGCGAAGATCTGCTTGCCTGCGGCTGCGATATTGATGTGGCCATCGCGGGTGGGAAACACGCCGGTCGGGATGCTGGTCGGATGGTCGTTGCCGGCCTGGCCCGGCACGTCCTTTGCGATCAGCCAGCGCGCCGCCTGGAAATCCAGCAGCGAGATTTGTGCGCCGAGCAGCGACGACTGCACCCACTGACCCTCGCCGGAAACCTCGCGTTCCAGCAGCGCGACCAGAATTCCCATCGCGCAGAAAATGCCGGCGCCGAGATCCGCGACAGGGATGCCGACACGTACCGGGCCTTGACCCGGAAGGCCCGTGATCGACATCAACCCGCCCATACCCTGGGCGATTTGGTCGAAACCCGGACGCTCGCGATAGGGTCCGTCCTCGCCGAAGCCGGAAATAGAGCCATAGACGATGCGCTTGTTGATGGAGCGAACGCTGTCGTAATCAATCCCGAGGCGAAATTTCACGTCCGGCCGGTAGTTTTCGATCACGACATCGGCGGTCTCCACCATCCGTTTGAAGATGGCGATGCCGTCGGCTTCCTTCAAATTGAGCGTAAGGCTTCGCTTGTTGCGATGCAGGTTCTGGAAATCGGGTCCGTGCCGCGGTCCGCCCATATCGCTCTCGTCGAGGCCGCGTGGAAGTTCGATCTTGATGACATCGGCGCCCCAGTCGGCAAATTGCCGTGCTGCCGTCGGTCCCGCCCGCACCCGCGTGAGATCGAGCACTTTGAAACGGGCGAGCGCCTTCGAGGCGGGAGTGAAAGACATGCAGTTGGCTCCAGTTCACTTTTTTCAGGTTGCGTGAGATTCATTCGATCGACGCCATCTGACGCGGCTCAAACTCCAGCCACGCCGCGGCGCCGATCGGGAAATCGTCGAGCGGTGAGGTCGTAACCTTGAGCGTCAGCGCGCCCTCGCGCGGCTTTACAACATAATCCCAGTGCTCGCCAAGGAACGCCCGCTCGAGAACGACGACCCCGACCGAGGCGCAGCCGTCCCGGGCTGTCGGCGGCCCGTCCGAAAGCCGCATGCTGTGCGGCCGTACCGAAAACACCGCCTTTCCCTGTGACGGCACATCTCGCCCAAACGCGGCGCGCGGCAGCGCAAAGCCGTCGAACGAAATCTGGTGGCCGTCGCTGGTACCCTCGATGAAATTGGTGCGTCCGATGAAGCCCGCCACAAAACGCGTCCTCGGCTTGTTATAGAGCGCGCGCGGATGATCGACCTGCTCGATGCGGCCATGATTCATGACGGCAATTCGATCTGAGGTCACCATCGCCTCCGCCTGGTCGTGCGTGACGTAAACGGTGGTCACGCGAAATTCGTCATGCAGGCGCCGGATTTCAAAACGCATTTCCTCACGCAAGGTGGCGTCCAGATTGGACAAGGGCTCGTCCAGCAGCAGCACCGAGGGCCGGATAACGATGGCGCGTGCCAGCGCCACCCGCTGTTGCTGGCCGCCGCTGAGTTCGGCAGGGTAGCGGTCGGCAAGATGGTTCATATGCACGACTTCCAGCATTTCTCCGACGCGACGTTTGACCTCGGCGTTCGGCATCCGGCGCAGCTCCAGTCCGAACGCGACGTTTTGCTGGACCGTCATGTTCGGCCAGATGGCGTAACTCTGAAAGATCATCGACATCTGACGCCGGTCCGGCGGGACCGAGCCTGCAGGCGAAGAGAGAACCTGACCGTCCATCTCGATGACGCCGGCAGTCGGGTCGACGAAGCCGGCGATCATCCGCAAGGTCGTGGTCTTGCCGCAACCGGAAGGTCCCAGCAGCGAGACGAATTCCCCGTTTTGCAGCTCGAGATTGATGCTTTCGACGGCGAAAAAATCGCCGTAGCGTTTGCTGACGCCGCTTAGTTTGAGCCTGCTCAACTATCTCTCCGCAGCATGAAATCGCGTCCGATCACTTTGGATCCGATGCCGGCGATGGCCACCGTCGCGATCAGCAAGATCACGCCGAGGGCCGACAGCACCTCGAAATTGCCTTCCTCCGACAGGTCGAACAGCATTACCGAAATAACCCGCGTGTTCGGCCCGACCAGGAAGATCGCCGAGGACAGTTCCCGCGTCGCCGGAATGAAGACCAGGATCCAGGCGCCGGCGAGACTTTTCTTCAGAAGCGGGATCAATACCTTTCGAATTGCCAACAGCCGGCCGCCGCCGAGGATTCTCACCGCCTCTTCCATTTCCGGATTGATGCTGCGGAGCCCTGCCGCGCTTGATGTGTAGGCGATCGGCAAAAAGCGGGTGGTGAAACCCAGGATCAGGATGGTCGCGGTCCCGTAGAGCGCAAGCGGAGGCGGGGCGTATGCGGCATAGAAACCGATTGCCAGCACAATGCCGGGAACCACGAACGGAGCCACACAGAGAAAAGCCAGCACATTGCTCCAGGGCACCAGTTTTCGGCTGACCACATAGGCGATTGCCAATGACAGGCTGATCGCGGCGAATGCCGTCACCGCCGAATAGACGAAGGTGTTGAGGATCGCCTGTTTCGCCTGGGTCTGCTCGACCAGAAGATAGTAAAAATTGTGGAACGTCAGATTGTCGATGCTGAACCCGCGGCCCCAGGCTTTGGCAAAGGCGGCCTGAAGCAGCACCACCATGGGAAGGAAAACCGAAAGCGCACAGACGAAAAGCGCATAACCAAGCATGATCCAGCGCCAGGGTCCCAGAGCGATCATCCGTCGTTCGCCACCCTTGCCGGTGACCGACGTGTAGCCTTTGCGGCCGAGCAACGAGCGTTGCAGCCAGAACATCAGCACGGTAATGGCGAGCAGCGGCATCGCGTAGGCTGCCGCCTCCTCGACGCGGACCGGATATTCGAAAAATTGCCAAAGCTGGGTCGAGACCACGTTGAACCGGGCCGGCAATGCGATCAGCGCGGGGGCGCCGAACAGCGCGATGGCTTCCAGAAAACTGATGATAACGCCGCCGATGATCGCGGGGGTCACCAATGGCAAGGTGATGCGCAGCGTGGTCCGAAGCGTACGGGCACCCAGTATGTTTGCCGCGTCTTCCATTTCAGACGACACCAGATCGAGCGCCGAACTCGTGAATACAAACGTGTAGGGAAATGACGTCACCGCCACGACCAGAATCAGGCCCGTCATCGAATAGATATTGAAGATACCGTGCCCGGCACCCGTCAGCGCCATCCAGACCTTGTTGAGCCATCCTGAATTTGGACCCGCCAACAAAATCCAGCCGATCGCGCCGAGATAGGGCGGCGTCACGAAGGCCGCAAACACCATCAGCCGAACGAATGCCTTGCCCGGCATATCGGTCCGGGAAATCGCCCACGCGATCGGGACGGCGAACAAGGTGGCAAGCAGGGCGACGCCGACGCCAAGCTCCAGTGAGTTCACCAGCGCCTGGAGCTGGCGAACGTTGCCATAGGCAACCCGGTAATTGGCGAAGGTAAAGTTTCCGGTATCCGTCTCTTGCAGACTCGAGATGATCAACCGCAAAACCGGATTCAATACCAGGAAAGCCAGCACGGCGATCAGCGCCAGCCACAACAGGATGCTGGCGTCCAGACGCCGCAATCTGGAAGCTGCGCTCGAAAAATGCAAGGCACGGTCGTCGAGAGATTTGTCAGTCACGCTTTATACCTTGTCGTGACCTGGACCATGATCCGATTGGATTGAATCGGATCATGGTCTCATCTCTTTGTTTGAGCATGATCCCTTCGGAAAACCGGTTCCCACTTTCCCGGATCATGCTCTACACGCCGAACGTTTCGCGCCACTGCTTGATGACTTCCGGCACGCCTTTGGTGATTTCGGCGACCGTTGGCCGAATGATCTTCAAATCCTTGGCCGGTTTGGCGATCTTGGAAGGCGGGACTTCGGGTCTGATCGATTCGGTGAAGTGATCCACCCAGATCTGGGAGGCCTGGGTGCTCATCAGGAATTCCATGAACAGGCGCGCGGCATTGGGATGCTTGCAACCCTTCATGATGCTGGACGGCGCGATGATCAATACACTTCCGTCGGTTGGGTAAATCATGGCAAGCGGGTTGCCCTTCTGCACGCTCTCCAGCAGCGTCGCGGCCGGCCCGGAGCCTGCGACGGCGCATTCGCCTGCGTTCAGCATCGTGACCGTGTCGTTGATCGAACGTCCGACCCGCGGGTTGTTTTTCGCCAGCTTTTCAAAGAAATCCCAGCCGTATTGATTGCGCAGCGTCAGCGCCCAGGTTCCGACATAGCCGCTGAAGCCGGGGTGACCCAGTGCAATGTTGTCTTTCCATCTGGGATCGAGCAGGTCGGTCCAGTTCTTGGGGGCGTCGGCTTCCCTAACCTTGGCGGTGTTGTATCCGATCCCGATCAGGCCCGCGGAAGTGACGAAATAATAGCCGTCGGGATCATAGCCTTTATAGATGTCGAGCACCTTGCTGGAGTTTTCCGGAACATATTTTTCGAACGCACCCTTCGCTTTCAACTCGACCGAGTGACCAAGATCGGTCGAGCTCAAGACGTCGCATTGGATGGCGCTGGCCTTGATTTCCTGCGTGATGCGCTGATAGGCAACCTGGGCGGTCGTGCGCAACACATTGACCTTGATGCCGGGATAGAGCGATTCGAAGCTGCGGCCGAGCGCTTGTGCAGTGATATCGTCCGAATGGGCGGTGTACCACGTCAATTCGCCGTCTTTCTTGGCAGCGTCGTAAAGTTCCTTTTCGTGAGGCGTCATCGGGGTCGCGGGTTGCGCCGAAATTTTGGCGCCGGTACCGAGCGCAACAAGCGCTGAACCGCCGATAATGAAGTGGCGCCGCCGAATTGTGACCATTGCCGATCCTCGCCTGAATCTGGTTTCTTGTTCAGGCGACTATGCGGGCATTTCGACCAGGCTTCAATTCATTCCGCCGCGAAAATATCTGATACTTAGGAAGCGCATGGCGTTGCGGTGCACCATGGGAGTCGAGTAACTCTGTTGAGTTCCAGCGCTCCGTCGTCATGCTGAATCGCGCGACGAACGCGGACCGGGAGAGGGCATGACGAAAGCGGTGCTTGGCATTATCGGCGGCTCCGGCGTCTACGACCTGCCGGGATTGGAGAACGCGCGCGAGGAGGCGATCAAGAGCCCATGGGGCGAGCCCTCCACGCCGGTACGCCGCGGCAGCATTGCCGGCCTGCCGGTCGTATTTCTGCCACGTCACGACAAGGGCCACCGGCTGTCGCCATCCGACATCAATTACCGTGCCAATATCGACGTGCTCAAGCGCGCTGGCGTCACCGACCTGATCTCATTGTCGGCCTGCGGCTCGTTCAGGGAGGAATTGCCGCCTGGCACCTTCGTGCTGGTCGACCAGTTTATCGACCGCACCCACAGGCGCGAGAGTTCGTTCTTCGGCAAGGGCTGCGTTGCGCATGTGTCGATGGCGCACCCGGTGTCGCCGCGGCTGCGCATCCACCTAGCCGCGGCCGCCGAGGCCGAGGGCATCGCGATCGCGCGCGGCGGCACCTATGTTTGCATAGAGGGTCCGCAATTTTCGAGCTACGCCGAAAGCATGACTTACAAGACGCTCGGCTATTCGGTGATCGGCATGACCAATATGCCGGAGGCCAAGCTCGCCCGCGAGGCGGAGATCTGTTACGCGACCGTTGCCATGGTCACCGATTTCGACTGCTGGCATCCCGACCATGATGCCGTGACGGTACAGGATATCATCCGGGTGCTGGCCTCGAACGCCGACAAGGCGAAGGGTCTGGTGGCGCGCTTCGCCAGGGATTTCCCCAGGGAGCATGAACCGTGTCCGGTTGGATCCGACCGTGCGCTCGATACGGCCTTGATTACCGCGCCGGAAGCGCGCGATCCCGCGCTATTGAAGAAGCTCGATGCGGTGGCGGGAAGGATCCTGCGCTCATGAGGCGTATAGTATCGATGGGTGCGTCATGAAAGTAGACGGCAAGCACTTCCGCAGTATCTGGCTCGAGCCGGACGGCTGGTCGGTTGGCGCGATCGACCAGAGGCGGCTGCCGCACGATTTTGTCGTGGCACGGCTGACGACCTGTGAGTCCGCGGCCGATGCGATCCGGTCCATGCTGGTGCGTGGGGCGCCGTTGATCGGCGCCACCGCGGCCTATGGCATGGCGCTGGCGATGCGCGCCGATGGCTCGGACGCCGCGCTCGATCGGGCTTATAAGACGCTGATGGCGACGCGGCCGACGGCGGTCAACCTGCAATGGGCGCTCGACGAGATGCGGTCGATGTTGCGGCCGTTGCCGTCGTCGCAACGAGCCGCGGCCGCCTACCTCCGCGCCGCCGAGATTGCCGAGCAGGACATTGCCATCAACAGGGGCATCGGCCGGCACGGCCTTGCCCTGATCGAGGCGATTGTTGCAACGAAAAAGCCGGGTGAGGGCGTCAACGTGCTGACCCATTGCAACGCCGGCTGGTTGGCAACGGTCGATTGGGGCACGGCCACCGCGCCGATCTATCTGGCGCATGACCGCGGTCACCCCGTTCATGTATGGGTCGATGAGACCCGCCCGCGCAATCAGGGAGCCTCGCTCACGGCTTGGGAACTCGGTCATCACGGCGTGCCGCACACCGTGATCCCCGATAACACCGGCGGCCATTTGATGCAGCACGGGATGGTCGATCTCGTGATTGTCGGCACCGACCGGGTGACCGCCGATGGCGACGTCTGCAACAAGATCGGCACCTATCTCAAGGCGCTCGCCGCGCATGATAATGGGGTGCCGTTCTATGTGGCGCTGCCTTCGCCGACCATCGATTTCAGCGTCGCTGACGGGATCAGGCAGATTCCGATCGAGCAACGTGCGGCCGACGAGGTTACGCACATGACCGGGCGGACCGCTGACGGACGAATTGAAACCGTGCAGATCGTGCCCGAGGGCTCGCCGGTCGCGAATTATGGTTTTGACGTTACGCCGGCGCGGTTGGTGACGGGATTGATCACCGAGCGCGGCGTGCTCAAGGCCAACAGCGCCGCGTTATCCGCCGCATTTCCCGAACGAACTGCGGCGGCGGCCGAATGACTGGGGAAGAACACTGATGCAGAGCGCCTGGATCGATCGCGACGCCGATGCGGCGGTGGGTCGCTACGAAAACCTCGGCCGCGATCTGGCGCTGCGGGTCTATACCACGCGTCTGTTGGGTCAGGATCCGCGCCTGGTGCTGCACGGCGGCGGCAACACCTCGGTGAAGACGCGGCTCGCGGACCTCAACGGCGAAGACGTCGACGTGCTCTGCGTCAAGGGCTCCGGCTGGGATATGGGCGCGATCGAGCCCCCGGGCCTGCCGGCGGTGCGGCTTGCACCGCTGTTGAAACTTCGCGCGCGTGAAAACCTTTCCGACGAGGAAATGGTGCGGTTGCAGCGCGCCAATCTGATCGAGCCGGCCGCGCCGAACCCCTCGGTCGAGGCGTTGCTGCACGCGTTCATCCCGCACAAATTCATCGACCACACCCATTCGACGGCGGTGCTCGCGCTTACCGACCAGCCCGACGGCGAGGCGTTGTGCCGCGAGGTTTTTGGCGCACGCGTTGGTTACGTGCCATACCTGATGCCGGGCTTTGGGCTCGCCAAGGCCGCGGCCGAGGTGTTCGATGCCGACCCATCCGTCGAGGGCCTGATCCTCGTCAAGCATGGCATCTTCAGCTTCGGCACTGAAGCGCGCCAATCCTATGAGCGCATGATCGCACTGGTGACTTTGGCGGAGCAGCGGCTGGGGAAAAATCGCAAATCCGCCTTCGTCGGCGCAAAACTGCCGGCCCGCGCAGCGCGGGTAGCGGACGTCGCCCCGATCGTCCGCGGCGCCTGCAGCCAGCCGGACCGCAAAATCGACGGCGCCTGGAAGCGCTTCGTGCTCGACTTCCGCGGCTCCGATGCGGTGATGAATTTTGTCAACGGCACCGAAGTGGCGCGCTACGGTCAGGCCGGTGTGGTGACGCCGGACCACAATATCCGCATCAAGAACAAGCCGCTCGCCGTTGCAGCGCCGGAGGATGGAAACCTCACCGGTTTCAAGGATCAGGTCCGCGACGCCGTCGCAGTTTATGTCGAATCTTACAAAAGCTATTTCGCCCGCAATAACGCGCGCGTCGGCGGCATCAAGACCATGCTTGATCCGATGCCGCGCGTGGTACTGGTGCCCGGCGTCGGCCTGTTCGGGCTCGGCCGAAGCAAGAAGGACGCAAAGATTGCCGCCGACCTCGCCGAAGCTGCCGTTGCTACCATCACCGATGCCGAGGCGGTCGGCCGCTTTGAGCCTTTGCCGGAGCCCGATCTGTTCGACGTCGAATACTGGTCGCTGGAGCAGGCAAAACTGGGCAACGCCAGGGAGTTGCCGCTTGCCGGACAGGTTGCCGTCATCACCGGCGCGGCGGGTTCAATCGGTTTCGCAACGGCGAAAGCGTTCGCGGCAGCCGGCGCCGAAGTGGCGCTATTGGATGTCGACGAGGCAGCCGCGCAGGCGAAAGCCAAAGCGATCGGCGCTACCGCGCTTGGGCTTCGCTGCGACGTCACCGACGCCGCGTCGGTGCGGGATGCGTTCGCGGCAGTCTCGTCGGCCTTTGGCGGGGTCGACATCGCGATCTCGAATGCCGGCGCCGCCTGGCAGGGCCGGATCGGCGAGGTTGACGAGGCGGTGCTGCGGGACAGTTTTGAGCTGAATTTTTATGGCCATCAGCGCGTGGCGCAGGCCGCCGTTGCGATCATGCGGGCGCAAGGCACCGGCGGCTGCCTGCTGTTCAATGTTTCCAAGCAGGCGGTCAATCCCGGGCCCGACTTCGGCCCCTACGGTCTGCCAAAAGCGGCGACCCTGTTTCTGGTGCGCCAATACGCGCTCGAATATGGCAGCGAAGGCATTCGCGCCAACGCCGTCAATGCCGACCGGATCCGTTCCGGTCTCCTGACCCCGGAGATGATCGCGTCGCGCTCAAAACTCCGCGGTGTCAGCGAAGCTGACTATATGCGAGGCAACCTGCTCGGCCGGGAAGTGGCGGCCGAGGATGTCGCGCAGGCCTTTCTGGCCCAGGCGCTGGCGCTGAAAACCACCGCCGACGTCACCACCGTCGATGGCGGCAACATCGCCGCCGCGCTGCGGTGATGAATCGCATGGACGCAACACCTGCCCCCTCGCTCGCGCCGGTCCCGGGCGACGCGACCGCGCGCAGCGATATTCTCGCCGGCCTGGTTTCCTCTGCTGTCGCCATCCCGCTGGCGATGGCCTTTGGCATGTTTGCCTTCGTGACACTGGGCGACGAATATTTTGCTTATGGCGCGATGGCCGGCCTGCTCTCGGCTGTCATCGCGGGTCTTGTTTGCGTGCTGCTCGGCGACCGTTCGACCCGCGTCTACGCACCGCGTATCACCACGACCTTCTTTCTTGGTTTGCTGCTCTATTCCTTGCTGCATCGCTCCACCACGGTGGATGGCGAACCCGACGTTGCCGCCACGCTGTTGGTATTCTTCGCCATTATTCTGCTCGGCGGCTTGTTGCAGGCGCTGTTCGGGCTGCTGCGGCTCGGCTCCTTGATAAAATTCGCGCCGCATCCGGTGATGGCTGGCTTCCAGAACATGGCCGCGGTGCTGCTGTTTCTGGTGCAACTCGGCAACGTGCTGGGCTTTGAGCATAACATTCGCTTCACCCGCGTCTTCGCTGCCATCGGCGAGGCGCGGCCGTTGAGCATGCTGGTCGCCGCAGTGACCTTTGTCGCGATGTGGAATGCGCGCCGCATCAGCACCAAAGTGCCAGCGGTCCTGATCGGCCTGGGCTGCGGTATTATCGCCTACTACGGACTCGCTGTTTTGGGTCTCGGTGACCTGCTGGGCCCGATTATCGGTCCGAAGACGGCAAGCGCCGCGATGCGCACCGTACTGGTCGACTTTTCCGGATTGCCGATGACCGCGCCGCTGGAGAGTTCAGCGGCGGTGATCCTGCCGAGCGCGCTCGCGTTGGCCATCATCGCTGCGATCGATGCGCTTTTGTGCGCCAAGTTGACCAGCCAGCCGGGCGATCTCCGCGCCGGCGACGATCGTCTGCTGATCCGTCTCGGCATTGCGAACGCGGTTTCGGCGGGTTTTGGCGGCATTACCAACGGTATCAACATCGGGCCCAGCCTGACCAATCGCGCTTTTGGCGGGCGCAGCTGGCTTTCGGTGGTCGTCAATGCCGCCGCGGTACTGGCGGCCGCAACAGTGCTGTTTCCACTTCTCGCCTATCTGCCGCGGGCGGTGCTGTCGGCTGCCATCATGGTGATCGCCATCCAGCATATCGATCCCTGGACCAAACAGCTCGCCGTGCGCCTGATCAAGCCCGGCACGCCGCAGCGAAGCGCCATCGCGCTCGATCTCGGCGTTTCCGTATTCGTCTCAGCGCTGTCGATTGCGATCAACGTCGTGCTCGCGGTGTTCATCGGTATCGTGCTCGCGGTGCTGCTGTTCGTGGTCCGCATGAGCCGCTCCAATATCCGCAGGCTTTATCGCTGCGACGCGGTGCGCTCGCGGCGGTCCCGCGATCCGGCCGAGCTGGAGGTGCTGCATGTCCAGGGCGCATCCGTACTCGTCATCGAGTTGCAGGGCGCGCTGTTTTTCGGCAGCGCCGAGCGGCTCGCCCAGATCGTCGATAGCGAGACTGCCAAGGGAACAGTCGCCGTGTTGCTGGAACTGCGGCGCATCACCGAAATCGATTCGACGGGCGCCCGGATCCTCGGTGATATCGACACGGCGCTCGCCGCGCGAGGCATCAAGCTCGCGCTGGTTTTGTCCGACCGCACCGAGAGCGCGGCGCGCCTCGCCGATATTTTCCATCGCGACCGGCTTTTCCCTGACATCGATCGGGCGATCGAATGGGCCGAGGACGACCTGCTCCGGAAGACCGCAACAGGGCCATCTCTGGAATTGTCGCTCGAGCAGCTCCCGCTGCTGCGCGACTTCACGGCCGATCAAATCGAACGGCTCCGCGGCTGGCTGGAGCCGGTGGCCTGGCCGGCCGCGCACGTCATCTTTCGGCACGGCGATCCCGGCTCATCGCTTTATCTTGTCACCAAAGGCTGCGCGAGCGTTCATCTTCAGCACGATGACGGGGATATCAGGCTCGTGACCTTTGCACCCGGCGCGGTCTTTGGAGAACTCGCGATTCTGGACCGCGGGCCGCGCTCGGCCACCATTACGGCTGACAAAGACCTCGCAGGTTTCGGCCTGAGCGAGGCGTCGTTTGCCATGCTTTGTCAACAGCAACCGGATATTGCGATCAAGCTCCTGTCGGCCCTGGGGCGCGAATTGAGCGTGCGGGTTCGCTACGCCAATATGACAATTCTGCAGTTGGAGAGCTGAGATCAGTCTTTCCCCGGTCTTAAGTGAGCCCAACGACAGCGCCGCTCCGAATTGGGATCGT
>Ga0207657_10001781_pt1 | contig 23254 bp, 18 predicted proteins | sample KBSC33metaG_FD_184316 | JGI IMG/M metagenome (GOLD analysis project Ga0207657, IMG submission 184316) | Corn rhizosphere microbial communities from Kellogg Biological Station, Michigan, USA - KBS C3-3 metaG (SPAdes) (version 2) | ecosystem: Host-associated > Plants > Roots > Rhizosphere > Soil ... | reverse complement strand
AAAGGCGCGCAGTTCGGCGAGTGCCTCGCGCTCGCGTCGGAGACGTGCGGCCTGTTCCTCGGCACTGCTCTGACGTTACTCGGACTAGGAACAGGTGCATGGATGGTCGTGTTGGGCGCGACGTTTGTCGGAATTGTCGAGGCGTCATGGCTCACTGGCTGGGCGACCGCCATGCAAACCCACTCTCCGGAAAAAGACCTGGGCAAGGTTGTGGCAGTCGACACACTCGTTACGGGCGGGGCACATCCGTTCGTCTATCTCGGCGGCGGGCTGATCGGCCAAGCAGTGGGCTATTCGCACGCGTTGACGATCGCCGCCGCCGTCAGCGCAATGGGAACCGCCGCCGTTGGAATGGTTGCGATTTGGAAACGCAAACGAACTATAGGAATTGCCTTATGAGCCGTATGCTCATTCCGCCGCACCCTGGCGCCACGCTTCGCGAAGACGTTTTACCGGCCCTTGGGCTGACCGAGACTCAAGCCGCGCAGCAGCTCGGTATCAAGCCTTCCGCGCTTTCGCGCGTGCTCCATGAGCACGCCACGATTTCGCCCGAGATGGCCTTACGCATCGAAGCGTGGCTTGGCGTCGAACGAGGCGGCCGCGCCGACATCTGGCTAGCCGGACAGACCGCCTATGATCTCTGGCAGGCGCGCAAGAACAGCGGCAAGCTGCGTGTCAAGCGTGCGCCGGCTGAAGTCGGTTGATAGCGAATGGCCACAGTGACAGGCGATTCGAAAAGGCTCGGCTGGCGACACGTAGCACTCAGCCGTTCTCGGCCGGCGACACCGAATTGGACGGGACAAGGGCGGCTCTCGACCCTCGATGGCCGTTGGACCATGCAGCAAAGCGGGCGCGCCAGGGGCTTTCGACGTACTTATGCAGTACGTATGCGCACGCAAATGAAGCAAGCAAGAATGCGATGCCGATCAGGGCACGCTCACCCGCCGTACGAGCACTTGCTGCCGCGATATTCAGGTAGGGCCGAAACAAGTCGTGCGCCAGATATAGCGAGTACGACAGAGCACCCAACCACTGAAACACGCGCAGCGAAAAGAGGCGTGCCACGGGCCCCGTGTCGCTCGACAGCGATGCAACTAGAACGGCGAACACGATCGGCGCAGCGAGTGCGGTAATCCGAGCACCCGACAAAATCACGACCGCAACCAGCGTGAGCGCAAGCACCTGCGTAAGCGGACTTCCGAACGAGACGATGACCCGATGCTCACGGTATTTGGCGATCAAGACTCCGATGAAGAAACCGGCAAAGCAACGCGCCCATCCGTAGTCGCCTACCATGTCGTAGCACCACCCGGTCGTCACGCAGGCGTGGGTGACGAGCGACGCATATACGGCGGCGGCATACCCGCCGAACGCGAGCGCTGCGAATGCCGCGACACGCGCCCTGGCACGCAATACCAGACACAGCAAGCCGAACAGCATATATACGTAAAATTCGTTGCTCGTCGACCATGTGACCGGCAAACCGACTACCTCACTTGATATCGGCAGTCCATTCGTCATAGTCAGAGCCGGAACGAGATCCGCGAGTGACGTAATGTGCGTATGGCCATTGGCTTGCGGCATGGCGCTGTAAAGAGGCGCGAAATACAGCAGCGCGAAATAGACAAGCGTCGTGACGATGTTTGCGGGATACAAGCGGCCAAAGCGCCGAAGCATGAATGCGAACCACTCGCTGCGGTGGGTGATGCGCCCGTCGTAGGCACGGCAAATGACGAATCCGGACAGCACGAAAAACAGGTCGACAGCCAAATACCCGCCTTGCGCCGCATCCAGCGCTTGCACGCTGAATTGCATGTGAAAGAGGACGATGATAAGCGCCGCCGCGCCGCGCAGGCCTTCGAGGCTCTTGTTCATTGAGTCATCGTCCCGTTTTGATCGGCAAAAGTCTCGAACAAGCCGGGCGCATTTCACCCCCCCCCGATTTTCGCTACGTGCGCTCGCACTCGTATTCGACGCATACCGAACGCGCCGCGCGCGCGAGAACGCCGCGAACATGGCAACTAATTTTATGTTTTTTACCCCTACACCGCTTCGCTGGTCAACCCATTTCGGCGCTCGCCCACCGATTTGTATCGGCAATGTTAGGCACCGCGCATTACGATAGCGTATTGAGCTGGCTCGCGCGGGATTACGGATAGCGGCATACCAGCGATCGGCGGGAATCGGTCATTCGGCCCCGAGCCGCAGGGCCGACCGACAAACTCACATCAACAACGGCGCCGCGGCATCCAACATAATGCGGCAGAAGTAATCGGCAAAACTGCGGCGCACCACGATCTCATAGCTGTCGCTACCCAGCGGCACGAGCACGATCGAAGCCTTGAAATAATGGCTCTGCGCACATTGCCCACGCGCCAATGCACGCGGATGAAGATCGAGCGGGCAGCCGCGCGCCAGCACATCGCGTACATGCGTTCCGCTCGCTTCCAACACCGTATAACCGCTCCCCACATCGACAGCCGCAGCAAACAGCCCCTGAAACGCCGCGCCGAGCTTCGCTTCGAGCTGAGCCGCCCGCGGCTCGATCGAGCGAACGAGCCATTCGTCCGGACCCAACCAAAGCATGTCGCACTCGCTCGCCTGCGCAACCGTATTCGGCTTCACAGGCAAGCTCGCGCCAAGCACGCTTTGCACGGCACTCATGAACGCCGGATCGCGCGCATCGCCGCGCACGTTCACGAGTTCCAAAAACGGCCGCTCGCGCAGTCGAAATACATTCGATTGCTTGGCCTGACTCGCCGCAAGAATATCCTGCACGCCGACGAGCGGAGATTCGAGCCGTCCCTGGCCGCCGAGCGTCGCCGCATTGCCTTTCGTCTCATTCCACATGCTGACGCACTCCTTCGGTGTCATAGAACACGGGGCTCGAAATCGTCGCGTCGACGGTGCGCCCATTCAAATCGATCGTCACTTTCTGCCCCATCTTGCCAAGCCCACCCTTGACAACCGCCATCGCAATCGAGCGCTTCAGAATCGGGCTGTAGTAGCTCGACGTGACATGCCCGAGCATCGGTACCGGCTCCGTCGCGACGGTATTCGCCGGCGGTGTCCTCGTACCCTTCGCCAGAATCTGGCCACCTTCGGGCAACACGGTGGCGGGATCGTCGGTCAACAGTCCCACGAGTTGCTTGCGCCCTTCCTTCGCGGTGTCGGACCGGGTCAGCGACCGCTTGCCCAGACAGTCTTTCGTCTTCGCAACAAGACCGCCCATACCGAGATCGAACGGAGTGATCGACCCGTCAGTGTCCTGCCCGACGATGATGTAGCCCTTCTCCGCACGCAGCACGTGCATCGTTTCCGTGCCGTACGGCGTAATGCCGAACTCCGCACCGGCCTCCATCAGCGCTTCCCAGACCGCGCGCCCCGCGTTGGCCGGCACGTTGACTTCGTACGCAAGCTCGCCGGAGAAGCTGATCCGCATGATGCGCGCCTTCACATCGGCCACCGTGCCATCGCGATAGCTCATGAACGGGAACGCCTCATTCGCGAAATCCACGTCGCGGCAAACCTTTTGCAGCACTTTGCGGCTCTTCGGCCCAACGACGGCAAACGTGGCCCAATGGTCCGTGACCGAAGCCAGCCGCACCTTCATGTCCGGCCATTCCGTCTGCAGCCATCGCTCGAGCCAGGTCAGCACCCGCGCGGCGCCGCCCGTCGTCGTCGTCATCATGTAGTGCTGGTCGCCCAGACGAACGGTCACGCCGTCGTCGAACACCATGCCGTTTTCATCAAGCATGAGGCCGTAGCGGCATTTGCCCACTTCGAGCTTCGACCACGGATTCGTATACACCCAGTTCAGCAGCTTCGCCGCATCGGGACCCTGGATATCGATCTTGCCAAGCGTGGACGCATCGAGAATGCCGACGCCCGTTCGCACCGCGAGACATTCGCGCGCGACGGCAGCGTGCAGATCTTCGCCCGCTTTCGGGTAATACCAAGGCCGCTTCCAGTTGCCGACATCCTCGAACGCCGCACCGTTCTCCACGTGCCATTCGTGAATGCAGGTCTTACGGATGGGATCGATGAAATCCCCGATCTCCCGGCCGGCGATCGCACCGAACGTCACGGGCGTGTAGTTGGGGCGGAACGTCGTCGTGCCCGTCTCGGGAATCGTCTTGCCGAGCGCGCTCGCGAGAATCGCCATGCCGTTGATGTTGCCGAGCTTGCCTTGATCGGTGCCAAACCCCATGGCTGTATAACGCTTCACATGCTCGACCGACTCGAAACCTTCGCGTGCGGCCAACAGGATGTCGGCCGCCGACACGTCGTTCTGGAAATCGACGAACTGCTTGGGCCCGCGTGCAGCACGCTCGTGTGAGCCGACCAGCCAAAGCGGCAGCAACGGCGACTCCTTGATATCGGCCACTTGCGGTGCAGGCGGACGCACAGCCTTGAAGCCCAGCGATTGCGCGGCTTCGAGACCGGCATCGAGCGCCAGACGCAGGCCGCGCGCAAGACTGAATTCGCCCGACGCGGCACCGACGCTCACTTCGGGCTGGGCAGCCTTGCCCGGCACGAAGCAGGACTTCTCGTCGTTCCAATGCGCCTTACCGCCCGACTGCGCGAAAAGATGCAGCACGGGGCTCCAGCCCCCCGACATCGCCACGAGGTCGCAAGCAAGCGTCTCTTGCCGCGCGCCGACCACGCCCTTGTCGAACGTGGCGATTTCGACCGACGACACACGACGCTTGCCGTTCGCCACGGTGACGACGGCGCCGCTTTTCACGGCGATGCCATGACGCCGCGCGGCGGCGGGCAGTGCGCCGTCGCTCGATGCCCGCGGATCGACAACCGTGACCTTCGCGCCGCTCGCTTTCAAATCGAGCGCGCACTGATATCCGTCATCGTTGTTCGTGAAGACGACGGCCTCGCGCCCCGGCAATACGCCGTACCGATGCACATAAGTCGACACCGCCGATGCGAGCATGATGCCCGGCAGATCGTTGTTGCCGAACACGAGCGGCCGCTCGTGCGCACCTGTCGCGAGAATGACGCGCTTGGCGCGAATCTTCCAGACGAGCTCGCGCGTACCCTTGCGCAGCGAAACCGGCAGATGATCGGTCAGGCGCTGCACGACCGTCACGAGATTGTGATCCTGATAGCCGAACGCGGTACTGCGCGTGAGGATTTTGACGTCCGGCATCTGCGCGAGCGCCGATTCGATCTTCTCGGCCCACTGCACCCCGGGCTTACCGTCGATCTGCGCGCGGCACGACAGCAGGCTGCCGCCGAGTTCGCGCTGGTCGTCGACGAGAATCACACGCGCGCCTGCCAGCCCGGCCGCATGCGCCGCGGCCAAACCTGCGGGCCCGCCGCCGACGACGAGCACGTCGCAGTGCGCGAAGCATTTGTCGTAACGGTCCGCGTCGAGCGTATCGGGCGCTTTGCCCAGACCCGCCGCCTCGCGAATCTTTTCTTCGTACTTCGGCCACCATTTGCGCGGCCACATGAACGTCTTGTAATAGAAGCCCGCGGGAATGAAGCGCGCGATCTTCTGATTGATCGCCATGCGGTCGTCCTCGATCGACGGCTCCGCATTCACGCTGCGCGCGACGAGTCCCTGGTAGAGCTCGATTTCGGTCGCACGCGCATTCGGCACGGTATAGGCGCCGCGTTCGAGTTGCACGATGGCATTCGGCTCTTCCACGCCCGCCGTCACGATGCCGCGCGGGCGATGGTACTTCCAGCTTCGCGCTACGAAATGCAGGCCATTGGCGAGCAGCGCCGATGCGAGCGTATCGCCCTGGTAGCCCTGGTACGTACGGCCGTTGAACGTGAACGTCAACGGAATGGCGCGATTGATCCGCCCACCGGCGCCGAGTCGGTCTTTCTGGCTGCTCATGATTGCGTGCCCTGTTGTTTGCCGTTGTGCTCCGCCCGCTCGGGGGTGGCCCCGTCGAACGTTTCATATCCCTGGATCGCGTACGTCACCGTATCGCGCGTTGCCTTGAACCACCGTCGGCAGCCTTGCGCGTGAAGCCATTGCTCGCGGTGCACGCCGCGCGTGTTGTGCCGCATGAAGAGGTAATCTCCCCACTCGCGGTCGGACAATTTCTCGGGCTCGAGCGGGCGCACGATGTCGGCTTCGCCGCCGCAGGAGAATTCGGATTCGGCACGCGGGCCGCACCAGGGGCATTCGATCATCAACATGATTGGTCTCTCTCCAGTGCCTTCAGTGGGCCACGGCGGCAGCGCCGTGTTCGTCGATCAGATGGCCGGTGTAGAACCGGTCGAGCGAAAACGGCGCGTTGATCGGATGCGGCGCGTCGTTGGCGATCGTGTGCGCAAACACCCATCCGGAACCCGGCGTCGCCTTGAACCCGCCCGTTCCCCATCCGCAATTGAAATAGAGCCCTTTGATGTCGGTCTTGCTGATGATCGGGCACGCATCGGGCGAAACATCGACGATGCCGCCCCATTGCCGATTCATCCGCACGCGCGAAAACACGGGGAACATTTCGACGATGGCTTGCAACGTGCCTTCGATCACATGGAAGCTGCCGCGTTGGCCGAAACCGCCGTATTGATCGATGCCGGCGCCGATGACGAGATCGCCCTTGTCGGACTGGCTGATGTAGGCATGCACGGCGTTGGACATGACCACCGTATTGACGACAGGCTTGATCGGCTCGGAAACGAGCGCCTGCAACGGGTGGCTCTCGATCGGCAGACGGATACCGGCCATATCGGCAAGCGTCGTCGTATTGCCGGCGGCGACTACCGCGACCTTCTTCGCTTTGATGAAGCCCTTCACCGTTTCGACACCGACGACGGCACCGCCATCGCGTCGAATACCCGTCACCTGACAGTTCTGGATGATGTCGACGCCATGCGAATCCGCGCCGCGCGCGAAACCCCAGGCCACCGCATCGTGACGCGCGACCCCGCCGCGCCGCTGAAACGATGCGCCGAGCACCGGGTAGCGGGCGTTCAGATTGATCGTCGGCTCGATCTCCTTGATCTGCTCGGGCGTCAGATATTCGGCATCGACGCCGTTGAGCCGATTGGCGTTGACGCGCCGTTGCGTATCTCGCACGTCCTGAAGCGTATGCGCGAGGTTCATGACGCCGCGCTGACTGAACATGACGTTGTAGTTGAGATCTTGCGAGAGCCCCTCCCAGAGCTTCATCGCCTTTTCGTAGAGCGCAGCCGACTCGTCCCACAGGTAGTTCGAACGAATGATCGTCGTATTGCGCGCGGTGTTCCCGCCGCCGAGCCATCCCTTCTCGAGCACGGCGACGTTACGCACGCCGTGCTCCTTCGCGAGGTAATAGGCGGTGGCGAGACCATGACCGCCGCCGCCGACGATCACCACGTCGTATTCGCGCTTCGGCTCGGGACTGCGCCATTGGCGCTCCCAGTTCTCGTGATACGACAATCCGTTGCGCACCAGACTGAATAGGGAAAAGCGGCTCATAGCGGTCGTCCTTGCGGTGTTCCTCATTTAGCATTCGATGACGTTGACGGCCAGCCCGCCGCGCGACGTCTCCTTGTACTTCGTCTTCATGTCCGCGCCCGTTTCGCGCATCGTCTTGATGACCGAGTCGAGCGACACGTAATGCTCTCCGTCGCCCTTGAGCGCCATGCGCGATGCGTTCAGCGCCTTGATGGCACCCATGGCGTTGCGCTCGATGCAGGGAATCTGCACGAGACCGCCAACCGGATCGCAGGTCATGCCGAGGTTGTGCTCCATGCCGATTTCGGCCGCATTTTCGACCTGACGCGGTGTGCCGCCCATGACAGCGGCGAGCGCGGCGGCCGCCATCGAGCAGGCCACGCCGACTTCGCCCTGACAGCCGACTTCCGCGCCCGAGATCGAAGCCGTTTCCTTGTAGATGATGCCGATGGCCGCGGCCGTCAGCAGAAAATCGACGATGCCGTCCTCGTTCGCGCCGGGCACGAACTTGACGTAGTAGTGCAACACGGCCGGAATCACGCCCGCCGCTCCGTTGGTCGGTGCCGTGACGACGCGCCCGCCCGCCGCATTTTCTTCGTTCACGGCCATCGCGTAGAGATTCACCCAGTCGAGCATCGAAAGCGGGTCGCGCAGGCATTCCTCCGAGCGCGCCCGCAGGTGCTTCGAAAGCTCCGCGGCACGACGCTTGACGCGCATCGGTCCGGGCAGCTCCCCCTCGGTGCGGCAACCGCGCTCGACGCACGCGGCCATCGTGCGCCAGATCGCGAGCAGCCCTTCGCGTACCAGAGCCGGATCGCGCGAAGCACATTCGTTTTGCATGGCTACTTGCGCGATCGAGAGCCCGTGTTCGCTGCAAGCGCGCAGCAAATCGGCCCCCGTGCGAAACGGATAGGGCACGGATGCACCGCTGCTGACACCGTTGACACGGTCGCCGTCGCGATTGACCACGAAGCCGCCGCCAACCGAGTAATACTCTTTTTCGACGAGCAACTGACCGAGCTCGTCGAACGCCTGAAAACGCATGCCGTTCGAATGGACGACGTTCGTACCGGTCATGAGCCGACGATAGAACGCGATGTCTTCCTTTTCATCGAAGCGGATGGGCGTCTGACCCAGCAGGTGCAGCGATTTTTCGCGCCGAATATGGGCGAGCCGGGGCTCGATCAGATCGGGGTCGATCGTATCGGGCAGATGCCCCTCGAGCCCGAGCAGCACGGCCTTGTCCGTGCCGTGGCCCTTGCCCGTCGCACCGAGCGAGCCGTAGAGCTCGACCTTCACGCGGCGTACGTAGCCGAGCAGATTCGCATCCTCGACATGCGAGACGAACCGGCACGCGGCGATCATCGGACCGACGGTATGGGAGCTCGAAGGCCCGACACCGATCTTGAAGAGATCGAAAACACTGACGTTCATGGGGACGGCCTCGATTGACGAATTGACGTCTCGTGAGATGGTGCGGCGCCGCATCCTCTGGCGTGATGCCGTTGCAGCGTACGATTACCGATGGACGCCAGTACACCAAAGCGTAGAATTCGCCGATAGAACAAAAGCGGCATCGCTGTGGGATGCCGTCGCCAAACCTACCCGCGCGGGCCCCGGTTGTGCGCGTAAGTGATAATTTGCGGCGGAAAACCACAAATGGGCACCCGGCGGCTCGCCCGCCACACCGTCTTTTTGCATTGGCAACATGAACGCAGTCGAACCGTCACCGCCGATTACCTCCGTCATTCCGAAGGAACGCATCCGTTTCGGCATCGTCCTGCTGCCGAATTTCACGCTGACGGCATTCTCGGGCTTCGTCGACATGCTGCGCCTGTCCGCCGACGACAGCGATTTCAGCAAGCCCGTGCGCTGCGCCTGGAGCGTCGTGGGAAGAACGCTTGCGCCCGTGCGCGCGAGCTGCGGCATCCAGGTGACGCCGTGGGAAACCTATGAGGAGTCCGAACCGTTCGACTACGTCGTCGTCGTCGGTGGGCTGCTGCATTCGGGACCGCACGCCGACGACGACACGCTCGAATTCATTCGACGCGCGGCGAACCGCGGCGCGACGGTCGTCGGCATCTGCACAGGCGTCTTCGCGCTGATGCGCGCGGGCGTGCTGGACGGCTACCGTACCTGCGTCAGCTGGTTTCACTACTGGGATTTCATCGAGCGGTTTCCGTCCGCCGATACGAACCTGCTCGTGGCCGACCGGCTGTTCGTCATCGACCGCCGACGCGTGACATGCTCGGGCGGTCGCGCGTCGATCGATGTCGCCGCGGCCATCTTGCTGCGCCACTTCGATCATGCGACGGTGCAAAAGGCGCTACGGATCTTGCTCGTCGGGGAAATGCAGAAGGGCAACGCGCCGCAGCCCCACCCACCGGGGCTCGCGCCCGCGACGCATCCGAAGGTCAAGCGTGCGATCCTATTGATGGAGCAACACGTCGGGCGTACGCTGCCGCTCGAAGAGCTGGCGTGCAAGCTCGATTTGTCGCCGCGTCAGCTCGAACGGCTCTTCAAGGCTGAAACGGGTAAGAGCCCTCAGACGTTCGCCAAGCATGTGCGGCTACGCACGGCCGCATGGCTGCTGACGAGCTCCGACCGAACGGTCGCCGATATCGCATCGAGCTGCGGGTTCTCCGATGCGTCGCATCTGGGGCGCGAGTTCCGCAAGCAATTCGGCGTGCCGCCCGTGACCTATCGCGAGCGGCAAGCGGGGCTGTCGAAGCAGGAAGAATTCGCGCTGATCGACGGTGAATCCCTGCCCGACGACGAGGATTGACGGGCAAGCCGCATTCGTCGAGCGTTTCGCACCAGCCGTGACTGACCCGCCTCGACGCGTATATCAGCTACGGCACCCGATATCGCCCCGATCGGCCATCAATGCGAGGCGATGTAAGACTTCACCGCCGCGAGCCCATCCTTCCCGTCGAACGTCGTCACGCCGGAGAGCCATTGATCGAGCAACTTCGGGTTCTGCTTCAACCAGGCCGTCGCGGCCTTCGTCGGATCTTCCTTGTTCATGATCGGCATCATCACGTGGTTTTCGACATCCGTCGTGAACTTCAGATTCGATACGAGCTTCGCCGCGTTGGGACAACGTGCCGCATAGTCGGGCGGCGTGGCGGTGAAAACCTTCGCCTCGCCGTAGTTCGGCCCGAACACGTCGTCGCCGCCGCTCAGATAGTCGATCTTCATCTGCACGTTCATCGGGTGAGGCTCCCAACCGAGAAAAACGATCCACTGCTTGTTGCGGACCGCCTTGTTCACCTCGACGAGCATGCCGGCCTCGCTCGATTCGACGAGCTTGAATTTGCCGAGGCCATACTGATTGCCCTTGATCATCTTTTCGATGAGGGCATTGCCGTCGTTGCCCGGCTCGATGCCGTATATCTTGCCATCGAGCTTGTCGGCATACTTTTGAATATCGGCAAACGTCTTGAGCCCGCCGTTATAGACGTATTCCGGGACGGCCAGCGTATATTTCGCACCGGTCAGATTGGGGCTCGCCAGTACCTTGACCTGCCCTGCCTTGACGAACGGCGCGACGATCGGATCCATCGTGGGCGACCAGTAGCCGAGAAACACGTCGATCTGCTTGCTTTTGATGCCGGTAAAGGTGATCGGCACCGAAGCGATCGTCTTCATCGGGTGATAGCCGAGCCCTTCGAAAACCGTCGAGGCCAAGCCCGTCGTTGCGGCGATGTCGGTCCAGCCCACATCCGCAAAACGCACGTTGCGACACGCCGCCGGATCCGTCGCATAAGCGGACGTCGATAGCGCCGCGGCGGCCACTACATAACCGGCTTTCATCCACACCTGCTTCATCGCGATCATCCTCAGTTCCCTGCCTTGTTTTTTGCTGATTACAGGATCGACACTTCGCCGGGCAAGGCAAAGCATCGTACGGACTGCCAATCGATTCACAACGAACCTGCTTCGTTAATGCTCGCGCCTGCGCTCGCGGCTCGGCGCATACCCGAACTGCGAGCGATAAGCCTTGCTGAAGTGGCACGGAGACTGGAAACCGCATATCGACGTGACATGCGCGATCGATGCATCGGTCGTGCGCAGCAGCTCGCGAGCACGGCGAAGGCGAAGCGACAAGTAGTAGTGAGTCGGCGAAACGTCGAGATAGAGCTTGAACATGCGCTGCAGATGGCGCTGCGAGAGTCTGACGAGCCGTGCCAGTTCATCGAGGGAAAGCGGCTCTTCGATGTTCGCTTCCATGAGCCGCACGACTTCGACGAGCTCCGCCCGCGAAAAACCGATGCGCGCATCGACCGGAATCGGCTGATGGTCCGAAGCGCTGCGGATGCGCTCCAGGATGAACTGCGCCGACACCTGCCCAGCCAGGTTCTGCCCGTGCCGCCGCCCCACGAGATGGAGCATCAGATCGAGCGGTGCCGTACCGCCGGTGCAGGTGAGGCGATCGCGATCGATGACGAACAGCTCGTCGGTGAACTTCACGCGTGGGAACTCGCGATGCAGGGCGGACATGTCCTCCCAGTGCACGGTGCACCGGTAATCGTCGAGCAGGCCCGCGCTCATCAGAGCGTAAGCGCCGGTGCACAGCGCGCCGAGCGGCACATCGCGCGAGGCGAGATAAGCAAGCAGGCTGCGCACGCGCAGATCCACCCCCTCGCGGATCTGCGTGCCGCCGCAAACAATGAGCACATCGGGCACGCCCGCCGTTTCCAGCGTGCAGGTCGGCGTCACGGTGACCCCGTTGCTGGCGGGCACCGGAACACCGTCCGGCGAAATCACCGACCACCGGTAGTGGTCGGCGCGGCTGACGTAGTTCGTCATCCTGAGCACCTCGACGGCGCTCGTGAACGCAATCATCGAGAAGTTCGGCAAAGTCAGGAAGCCGAAATGTTCGGTCCTGGTCTTCGCCGCTTCGTCCGCTGCAACGACGGCCGACGCCATATGTGCCTCGCGTCAGCTTTGAGCGGCCGGCTGCTGCGCCGAGCGCACGCGCATCACGTTGCGAAGCCCCTTGAAGCGCTGCGTCTGCACGACGCCGGGCATGCGTCCGAAGCTCTCTGTGATGCGGTCGAGGACGATCGCGAGCAGCACGACGGACAAACCGCTTTCGAACCCGAGCCCGATATCGAGCCGCTGAATGCTCGCCAGCACATCGTTGCCCAGTCCGCCGGCGCCCACCATCGAAGCGATGATCACCATCGAGAGCGCCATCATGATCGTCTGATTGACGCCTTGCATGATCGACGGCAACGCATTCGGAAACTGCACCTTGTAGAGCAGTTGCCAGGGCGTGCAGCCGAACGCCTGCCCCGCCTCGACGATCTCGCGATTGACATGCCGGATACCGAGGCTCGTCAGGCGCACGGCGGGCGGCATCGCGAAGATGACCGTCGAGAGAATCCCCGGGACACGTCCGAGGCCGAACAGCATGGCCGCGGGAATCAGGTAGACGAACGCCGGCATCGTCTGCATGAGGTCGAGGATCGGCCGCACGACGAGCGCCACATGCTTGCTCTTGGCGGTCCAGATGCCGAGCGGAATCCCGATGACGAGGCTGATGATCGTCGATGAAAGGGTCAGGCCGAGCGTGACCACGGTCTGATCCCAGAACCCGGTGGCATAGATGAGCAACAGCGATAGCGTCGTGAACAGCGCGAAGCGCCAGCCCACGCGCCACAGCCCGACGCCGATGAAAATCGCCATCAGCGCCCACATCGGTATGGCCTGCAGCCCATGCTCGACGAGCGCCGCCAGCGATTCGATCGCCCGGCCGATCGCATCGAATGTGTTGCTGTCGTGATCGAGCAGATAGTGGACCGAGTGGTCCACCCAACTTCCGAGCGGAATGAGTTCAGACATGGGAACCTCGCATACGCGTAAGAGCTTGAAGAACGACGGCGCGATCGACCGAGCCGCAGTAGCAGCCGTCGTCGTCCACGACAGGCAGCGCGCGCGCATGCGCGACGACGCGCGAGACGACCTGCTCGAGCGTCGCCGCGCGTGAGATGCATTCGACCTGCCCGACGTCGGAGGAAGCCTGGCCGAGCGCATCGCGCGTGACGAAGCCACGGAACTTGCGCTCGCCGTCGAGCACGAACGCGTAGTCGGCGCTGCCGTTCAGCGATGCCGCGACGCCCGCCGCATCGAGGTGCCGCACGAGCGGCACGGCGTCCGTCTGCATGAGATCGCCCGCGGTCAGGTAGCGGCTCGTATCGACGCCATCGAAAAACGCGCGCACGTACTCATCCGCCGGACTGCTGATGATTTCCTGCGGCGTGCCGAGCTGCACGAGCCGGCCACCTTCCATGATCGCAATCCGATTGCCGATCCTGAGCGCTTCCTCGAGATCGTGCGAAACGAACAGAATCGTGCGCCGCTGGTCCTTTTGCAGCTGCAGCAGGACGTTTTGCATCTCCTTGCGCTTGAGCGGATCGAGCGCCGAAAATGCCTCGTCCATGATCATCAGCGATGGATTGACGGCCAGCGCGCGTGCGAGCCCGACCCGCTGCTGCATCCCGCCCGACAGCTCGGAGGGCAGCTTGTGCGCAAACGTCGCGAGGCCCACCTGTTCGAGCACCGCCATCGCGCGCGCCTCGCGCACCTTGCGCTTTTCGCCGGCGACTTCGAGGCCGAAGGCCGCGTTGGCGAGCACCGTGCGCTGCGGCATCAGCGCGAACGACTGAAACACCATGCTCATGTCGCGCCGGCGCAGCGCCGTCAGCTCCGAGCGCTTCACAGCCGCGATGTCGCGCCCGTCGACGAGCACCTTGCCCGCCGTCGGCTCGACAAGCCGATTGATCAGGCGAATCAGCGTGGATTTCCCGGAACCCGAGAGCCCCATCAGGACGAAGATCTCGCCCTCCGGAACCTCGAACGACACGTCGTGCACGCCGACGACCTGCCCTGTGCGCGCAAAGATCTCGTCTTTCGTCGCGCCCTGAGCCAGCATGTCGATCGCTTGCTTGGGGTTGCTGCCGAACACCTTGCAGAGCCCTTCGACGACCACCTTCGGTGAACTCATTTTCTCCGTCTCCTTGCGGCAGGCGCGTGCCTGCACAGTCTGCATACATAGTTGCCAGAAAAATCCCCGGGTAGCCGACGAATTCCGACGCACGCTTGCGAAAATGCGACACGGGCCGGCAAGCCGCCGATCTCGGCGCGGTTCCGCGTCGTTTCATGCCAAAATGGCCCCGTTTTTTGGCAAGTTCGTGTTCCAGGAAGACATTACGCAAGCTATGTCAGACAAGCCGCGCCATCGTGCCCCCGCGGGGCGTGCGATGCTTCACGGGAGCCGTATCCGTATCTGGCGCATGAGGCTCGAGCCGCGCCTCGCCGCCCTGCTTTGCGCATCGGTACTGGCAGCCGGCTGCGCGACGCTCGCCGCGACGGATCCGAACGCGCTATGGCAGATCGTTCACTTCGATTGCACCGCGGCCGCGCGTTCGAGCGGCCGCACCGGTCTGTGCGCCGCCGTCGACCTCGATCGGCATTTCGCCATCCTCAAGGATCGCAGCGGCATTGCCCAACACCTGCTGATCCCCACCGAGCGCGTTTCAGGCATCGAGAGCCCCGCAGTGTTGGCACCGGACGCCCCCAACTACTGGGCCGACGCATGGCAGGCGCGCAGTTACGTGCAGGCTTCGCTCGTAAAAGCACATCGGCATGCGCTCGCCGACGATCAACTCGGACTCGAGATCAACTCCGCGTATCGTCGTTCGCAAGACCAGTTGCACATCCACATCGACTGCATGAGCGCCTCGGCGAGCGCCGCGCTCGCCAAGCATCGATACGACGTCGCGCAGCGCTGGACATGGGACACGATCGATGGCGCGCGTTATCGAGTGATGCACATCGACGGGCCCACGCTCAGCGTGGATCCCTTCGAAATCGTTGCGCGCGACCGACCGGGCGCGATGGCGATACAAACGATCCTCGTCACTGGAGCCGGCCCGTGGGCACAGCGCGACGGGTGGCTGATCGTGAACAGCGCCACCGATGTCGACGGCGGAACGGGCTCCGCCGAAGTCCTGCTCGACCATCGCTGCGAGGCGGCGGGCCCGATATAACGCCGCGCAGACGCCCCTCGCGCTCGCGTGAATATCGCCCACGCCAGGTCGCAATGAGACCATTTCATGTCGCCTTTATTCACGTGACGTGGAATATGGACTTGTAAGTTGCGGTAATCGTCGCCTTTGCACTACTTGCCCGACTCGCGACGACTTGCTGCCGCATCTTCCCAACCTCCAGAGACAGAAGCGATGAAAAAACGACTGAATGCAGCGGCGTTCACGGGCGCCGCGCTCGCGATCGCATGCATGCCCGCTGCAAGCTATGCGCAAAGCAGCGTCACGCTCTACGGCATCATCGATGCCGGCATCACTTGGGTCAACAATACGGGCGGCTCTCATGTCGTCAAGTTCGATGACGGCATCTCCTATGGTAATCGCTGGGGCATCAAGGGCCAGGAAGATCTTGGCGGCGGGCTTTCGGCCGTTTTCGTACTCGAAAGCGGCTTTCACGTCGGCAACGGCCAGTTGGGATTCGGCGGCGCCGAATTCGGGCGCCAGGCTTATGTAGGACTGCAGAACAGCTGGGGCACCGTTTCGCTCGGCAATCAGCTCGACATGACGGGCGAAATGGTCGCGCTGTACAACGTCTCGGCATGGGCCAGCGGCTATGCGATCCATCAGGGCGACTTCGATCGTTTCAATATCGACCGTTTGCCGAACTCGATCAAATTCCTCTCGAACGAATTCAGCGGCTTCAAGTTCGGCGGCATGTATTCGTTCGGCAATGTGGCCGGCAACTTTCATCAAGACAGTGCATGGAGCGTCGGCGCGCACTATGCGAACGGCCCCTTCACGATCGGCACCGCCTATACGCAGCTCAACAATCCGCACGGCATCTACGCGTTCGATCCTTACGCGATGATCGGCACCCACACGTTCCTGGGACGGCCGACCGTCAGCGTCGATCCGGCAACCGGCGCGATCACGGACCTCTTTTCGAGCAGTTCTTTCCCGGTGGACAAACAGGCCACGTTCGGCATCGGCGCGAGCTATCTGATCGGCACCGTCACGCTGATGGGCAACTACAGCTACACGCAGATCAAGGGACTCGGTACCAAATCCCACATGCACGTGGGCGAAGGCGGTGCCAGCTGGCAGGTCACCCCCGCATTCAGTGCCGTGGGCGGTTATCAATACACGTCGTTCGAAGGCCACCACTGGAATCAGGTGTCGGCAGGCCTGCACTACCTGCTCTCGAAGCGGACCGATGTCTACATCTCCGGCGATTGGCTGAAAGCATCGAGCGGCGTGGATGCCGTGATCGGCTACAGCTTCACACCCTCCACGACGACGACGCAAGCCGACGTCCGAATCGGCATGCGGCACTCGTTCTGAACTCCATCGCGGGGAGGCGCCGCGCCGCCTCTCCCTCCCGCTATCCGTCCCGCTTAATTATTCGACCGATGTGCCGACATCCTGGATAGACGGCCATGTACGGTCTCGATCGCATCGGATGGGATGAGATCGAATCATTCAAACATCAAAAGGGGACAAGGTGAAGTTCACACATTCGATCGCGTTCAAGATCAGCGTGGCCTCCGGCTTCGCGTTGGCGGTCACGGTCGCGTTATTGACCACGGTAGGCGCGCTGAACGTTCGCCATCAGGCTGTCGATGCTTTCGAGCAATCGAGCAGTGCGCGAATCAAGCAAGCCGATGAATCGCTGGACGGGCTTTTCCGCGAAGTCGAGCAGAATCTGACGTACCTGGTGAATACGGTTCAATTGCAGTCCGCCGATAACACCATCGTCGATTACATGACGCACAGCGATACGATGACGCCGGAGTCGAACGGCCCCGTCGAACGATCGATCTACGCGTTGCTGAAGGCCTTCGGCGACAGCCACCCCAATATGCGCTACCTCGATATCGGGACGAAATGGGGCGGCTATGTACAGTGGCCGGTCGAAAGCTTCAACGGGGCACACTACGACCCACGCGTGAGACCCTGGTATCAGCTTGCGATGACCGCACCCGATCGCGTCGTCAGACCGGCTCCCTATCTGAATGCGGCGGCCTCGGGCGGCGCAATCATTTCGTTCGCGCGCGTCGTGAAGAATCCGCAAGGAGAAGTCATCGGCGCGCTCGAGGGCGACATTACGCTCGACGGCTTCGCCAAGCTCACGAACGCCATCCGTTTCGGCAAGACAGGCTACCTGATCGTCGTCGACAACAACGGCAAAATCCTCGTCGACCCTCGTGACAAATCGCACGAGTTCAAGGATATGAAAGCGCTCGGCGAAGGGTACCGCCAACTCGCCAGCGCGAGCGATGGTCTCGCGACGATCGAAATGAACGGCACGTCGTATCGTGCGTACGTCTATACCTCGCCTCGAAACGGATGGAAGTATTTCGCGCTGATTCCAAGCGCCGAAATGATGGCGGCCGCCAATCGGCTCACCGCGATGCTGATCGGCGTCGGTCTGCTGGTGCTCGCGGGAGCGCTCGCCGTAACGATTGCGCTCGGACGCCGGATGACGTCGCCTTTGCGCACGCTGGCGGGCTCGATGTACGAGATTGCATCGGGCGATGGCGACATGACGCGTCGCCTGCCGCTCGTCAGCAAGGACGAGGTGGGACACCTCGCGACCCAGTTCAACGCTTTCGTCGAGAAACTGCATGGCGTGCTCGTCAAGGTGATGGCAAGCAGCCGCCACTTCGAGCTCGCCGCCAATGAAGTGTCCGCCGGCAACGGCGACCTGTCGGCGCGCACGGAACAACAGGCCGCCTCGATTCAACAGACCGCCGCAACGATGGAAGAACTCGCGAACACGGTGCGCGGTACGGCCGAGCAGGCGAAAAACGTCAACGAAGTCGCAACGAACGCGGTCCAGACCGCCCGCCGCGGCAACGAAGCCGTGTCGAGCGCCGCGCGGACGATGGACGTCGCCGTCGAACAATCGGGGCGTATCGTCGGCATCGTCGCCATGATCGAAAGCATCGCTTTCCAGACCAACATCCTGGCGTTGAACGCGGCGGTCGAATCCGCGCGTGCGGGTGAAAGCGGCCGCGGATTTGCCGTCGTCGCATCGGAAGTGCGCAACCTCGCACAGCGATCGACGAGCGCGGCGAAGGAAATCAAGGACCTGCTGGAATCGTCGGTGGACCACGTGAGAACGGGTGCCGAGCAGGTCAACGTCGCCGGCCGGACGATCTCGGAGCTGACCGACGCCATAGCGAATGTGGCGACGATCACGACCGAGATTTCGGCATCGGCCCGCGAACAGAGCCGTTCGATCGACGAGGTGAACCAGGCCGTCTCGCTCATGGATCAATCGACGCAACAAAACGCCGCGCTGGTCGAGCAGATAGCCGCCGCATCGGAATCGCTCAGCGAGCAAGGCCGCGAGCTGCATACCACTGTGGGGTTCTTCAGGCTCGATTGAAGGCGGACAGGCCCGTCTCCCCCCACTACGGCAACTCGGGTGCCACAACAGGTTCGCTGGTCGCGTTGACGCTTCGTGCCCGCCGGATCAACTCCGCGTGGTTTTGCGAAGATGCGCGACCAACGAACTCTCGCCGGGCGTCCATCCCGGTTGTCGCCATGCAAGTCAGCGGGACAAATCCATACGAACGGCAGCACGCACGCGCACCGGAGCCGGATAGCGATCCGACAAAACACATTGCGACGCGGCAACGCGCAAGCACACTGCCCGCACCAATCCAGGATCTTGCGGCCCTCGGCGATCAAGCCCCCGCAAGCAAGCGGACCGGGCGGTTCCTGGCCGCCATCGAGGCAGCCCAAACCGATCCAGTGAAGTTCGGGTACATCGGCCGCATCTCCGATGAAAAGAATCTCGAGACACTGATCCGAGTCATGGCTGAGGTACGAAAGAGGTTGCCGGGTGCGACGCTAATCCTTCGTGGCGGAGCCAAGGACCCCAGCTATGTCAAAAGGCTCCAGGACCTCATCGATGCGATGCAGTTGAACGACTGCGTAACCTTGGGGAAGCCGTATCGCCAGGGGGAGCTGCCCGACATCCTCAAAGAATTTGACGTCATGGTGACCGTGAGCCTCGATGAGGTAGGCCCGCTAACCGTAAGAGAAGCGATGATGCGTAGAAGACCTGTCGTCGCAACGGGTACCGGAACCGGTCGCGAGGACTTGGTCGGGGACGATCGCGAGGGCCCCGCCGGCATCGTCGTGCCGCCGAGCGGCGACGAGTTCATGATGCGCCGTTTAGTCAACGCATTCACCTATCTCGGCGCGAGCCCCGAAGCGAGAGAAAAGATGGGTTCCCGCGGGCGGAAGGCAGCGGTGGAACTATTCAGCGTTCCCAAAATGGTCGAGGAACACATTGAAGTCTTTAACAACCTTTGTCAGCGCAAAGATCGTTGGACAATCGAAATGGGGGGACATCCATTCGACGGCGACGGCGTGCAAGTTTTCAACGACCTAATGGCGGCTCAGCTTCGAAGCAGGTTGCCGGATGTCAGGGTCGAGCTGCGGACATTTATGCCGGACGCGGCGGTAACACCAATACCCAGTCTCATCGAGCGATTTCACGACATCGTGATCGCAGGTAGAGAGAAGCATCGTTGGGGCCATCGCGCCCCGACAACAAGTATCCATATGCAGTTCATCCCAGCGCTGGGCGCGATTTTTCATGCCGCCGACGGAATTGCTTTTGACGAGTCCTCCATGGCCGACCCAGAGGCCCCCGCCCCGGACGCCGCTCAGCTTCAGCAAGTGATGGATTCGCTCGTTGAAATGGAGGACTTTTTTACGCGCCATCGAGCCTACGACAGCATTTTCGAATCGCCAGGTGTAGTTCAGCTGTACCGGGGGGCTTTCGGCAAACTCAACGAAATGGAAGCCGACGCGTTACGGGACTGGTCCAAAAGCTTTTTCAAACCGCTTTTGTCGGCCCGCCCTCATCGCAAGCCCGACATCCTCTATCACCCGGAATGGAACGAAACAGCAATGCCAGTCCTGGTTCGCGCGCAACGCTCGAACATCCCGCTCGTGCTCGGCTTCCATACCTACAACCTGCGAATCCAGTTTCGGGCGATTGACAACGATCCCCTTCTGAGCGAGCCAATGCGGCGAATCCAGAAGCGGCTTCATGTGTTGATGGCGCATCTGTTATTCGCCCGCGCCGACCGGATCATTCACTACAACAAGCAAAGCCCCGAGTGGCTCGCAATGCACTACAAGGTACCGCGGGAGAAATTCGTCGGGTCGAGAGTCGGCATTCCCGATCTTTCGACGGACGAATGACATCGATGTCGTACACGCATGTCGAACAAACGAGGATTCGCTAGAGGGCAGGTCTTACCGCGTCGACAAAGCCCCCGCTTCGTCACTGTGCTCGCGGGGGCTTCCGCTGTGCGCGCGGCGGTCCTGGCGCGGACTTGTCCCGAACCGCTCGCGGTATCTACGTGAAAAGTGCGACGGCGATTCGAAGCCGCACGCGACGCATACCGACGTCACGCTCATGTCGGTCTGCTGCAGCAACTCGCGCGCACGGTCTAGACGTATTTGCAGATAAAAGTGTGTGGGCGTGTCGCGCAGTGCGGCGCCAAAAAGACGTTCGAGCTGCCGGCGCGTCACGCCCACTCGAGCAATTGGCATGGCCGGCACTCGAACGCGCCGGCGTCAAAGCCGGCGCGTCGCCGGTACGGTTGCGCTTCGTCCGTACCATCCAGGCCTGCGTGGCCGACGCCGACTTCATTCAGGAAAGCGCGCCGGAGCGCGATGAACTCAAACGCTCGCTGCACGGACAGATCAGCCGTGCCGCGCGTCCCGACGCTGTCATTGCATCCTCGACATCGGGCCTGCTGCCTAGCGATTTCTACGCGGATGCCGTTGATCCGGAGCGCTGCGTCGTCGGGCATCCGTTCAATCCGGTCTATCTGTTGCCGCTCGTCGAGGTCTTGGGCGGGCGGCAGACCGCGCCCGCCACGATCGACGCAGCCATGCTGATCTATCGCTCGCTCGGCATGCGCCCGTTGCAGGTGCGCAAGGAAGTGCCGGGCTTCATTGCCGACCGGTTGCTGGAAGCGCTATGGCGCGAAGCACTCCACCTCGTCAACGAAGGTGTGGCAACGACGGGCGAAATCGACGATGCTATCCGTTTCGGCGCGGGCATTCGCTGGTCTTTCATGGGCACGTTCCTGACCTATACGTTGGCCGGCGGCGATGCGGGCATGCGCCATTTCATGCAGCAATTCGGACCGGCACTCGAATTGCCCTGGACCAAGCTCGCCGCGCCGGAGCTGACGGACGAATTGATCGATCGCGTAGTCTCCGGCACCGCCGAGCAGGTCGGCATGCGTTCGATCAAAGCGCTGGAACGGTATCGCGACGAGTGCATCACGAACGTCCTCGCAGCCGTTGCGGATGCCAAGGCGAAGCACGGATTGCGTTTCGACGAATGACGAGGAGGCGAGCGCTGTCATGCAGGTCCCTATCCCGCCCGTGGAATACCGGGACGTCGTACGCCGCGAATGGGTCGACTACAACGGCCATTTGCGCGATGCGTTCTATATGCTGCTTTTCAGCTATGCGTCGGACGCACTGCTCGATGCGATCGGCCTCGACGATGTGCAGCGAACGGCTCGTCATCGCTCCGTCTATACCCTCGAGGCACATATCAGCTACCTGCATGAGGTGAAAGAGGATGCATCGGTGCGTGTAGCGGTGGGTGTGCTCGCACATGATCGCAAACGCCTGCACGTCGGCTTCGAGATGTTCGCCGAAGGACGGTCCGACCCGGTGGCGGCCGGCGAGCAGATGCTGTTGCACGTCGATACGCTCGGGCCGCGCGCCGCGCCGTTCGACGAGGATGTCCTCGAACGCGTTCGTACACTGGCGTCGGCCCAGACTTCCCTACCGATACCCCGGTATATCGGCCGGGTCATCAGTCTGACAGCCAGGTCCGACTCATAGCAGCGGCTCTCCCGGCGCCGCTACGACTGCGGCACGTGTAGTCCGCGCTGCCGCAACCATTCGCTGTTGAACAAGCGCGCGAAATAGAGGCTGCCGCGATCGCACAGCAGAGTCACGATCGTATGGCCAGGCCCCATTTCGCGTGCCACCTGCACGGCCGCCGCCACATTGATCCCGGTCGATCCACCGACGAAAAGTCCTTCTTCTCGCAGCAGGCGATAAACCATCGTGACGCAAGTTTGGTCGTCGATACGCACAGCGTCGTCGATTGGCGTGCCTTCGAGGTTGGCTGTCACGCGACTCGAACCGATACCCTCGGTGATCGAGTTTCCTTCGCTTTTGAGCTCGCCGCTTTTGACGAAGCTGTAAAGCCCGCTGCCGTGAGGATCGGCCAATACCGTCTTCACCTCCGGTTTGCGCTCCTTCAGAAATCGCGCCACGCCTGCGAGCGTGCCGCCCGTGCCGGTCGAGCAGACGAACGCGTCGACCCGGCCGGCCGTATCGCGCCAGATTTCCGGGCCGGTCGTTTCATAGTGCGCCTGGCGATTGACGAGATTGTCGAACTGGTTCGCCCAGATGGCGTTCTCCGTTTCCTGCGCCAGGCGGCCCGCAATTTTCTGGTAGTTATTGGCATCCTTGTAAGGCGCGGCCGGCACGGGCCGCACCTCGGCGCCCAGTACCCGCAAGAGATCCATCTTTTCCTGCGATTGCGTTTCGGGAATCACGATGACGCAGCGATAACCGCGCGCCGCGCAGATATGTGCGAGGCCGATGCCGGTGTTGCCCGCGGTACCCTCGATCACGGTGCCGCCGGGCCGCAGCGTCCCCCGCCGCTCGGCATCCTCGATGATGTAGCGGGCCGCCCGGTCTTTGACCGAACCGCCCG
>Ga0207657_10001780_pt1 | contig 23257 bp, 24 predicted proteins | sample KBSC33metaG_FD_184316 | JGI IMG/M metagenome (GOLD analysis project Ga0207657, IMG submission 184316) | Corn rhizosphere microbial communities from Kellogg Biological Station, Michigan, USA - KBS C3-3 metaG (SPAdes) (version 2) | ecosystem: Host-associated > Plants > Roots > Rhizosphere > Soil ... | reverse complement strand
CAAGACCAAATAGGGGAGCAGGAGCGGTCCGCTCCGTTACGACTTCCGGGTAGGTCGCTGGAGCCGGGGAGAGATCCCCGGCCAAGAGGAATGGCTGCCACTCTTCGGCAACGAGGAGTACAGAAACCGGCTTATAGTCCGGCAGGCCCGTTATAGAGTGCAAATTTTTATGAGTCAATTACCGGCCAGCCGCCGGCACCACTTGCGGTACGTTTCGTCTTCATCAGGCCATCCTGCAGCAATCGGTCTCTAATATAGAGACATGCGCGGTGGTGGTAATGATTGCCTTGCTCGTGGCGCCCCTAGCACCGGTCTGGGCTTGCTCTTGCGTTCCAAGATCTGAACCAGCATGCCCAGCCGCCTGGATAGCCACCGCAGTGTCACGGGAACTGCGATAGATATCGCCGAGGCTACGCCCGCTCAAGCGCAAACTGCCGGGCCGAAGCCCGTCCGCCCGTCTATTTATTAACTCGTCCTCCACGCCCCTATCCTCGCACCAGCGCGTGTTCCGCATGCAGATCTGAGAAGCGCTGACCGGGGTGGAACCTTGGGCAGCAGGAAATCGAGGTCGTCACGGGGATGGTTGGCGGCGACTGCGGCTACGCGTTCCAAACCGGTGTGGACTACATCATCTATGCATATAAGAATTCGGAAGGGCATCCGGGCGAACTTCGCAGGGGTGCCGCCGGGAGCGTACGCCGTTCAGTTGACCTCTGACGATTATAGATCACGAGATCGCCCGGCAAGTTTTTCCAGATTTAATGCTAATAGTGCGTGGCCTTCCGGCAGTCTCCGCATGGGGTGGTTCGGGTAGCTCCCTACACTGAATCGCTTTATCCTCCCGGATTTGGCATGCACTTACACAGGAGGCTGGTTTTTTTGCGTACGAAGGTAGACCATCTGTTTTGGCCATTTGCATGCTTCGTTGAGACGGGGGAGATTTCCAAATGAACACCGTTTCCGGCCGTCTAATTTGTGGCTTCATGTTTATTGCGATCATGTGCCCACTTGCAAAAGCTCAGGACGAAACCATTACAGGCACGATTTCGTCGTCTTCACGCAACACTTTGACAGTGCGAACAAGTTCCGGGCGTTACGAACTTTTCATCATCGAACGGACTACACGAAAACCCGCGACACTCAATATAGGCTCGCCAGTGCGCGTGATTTCAACCGCGGGGGATGAGCCTGGAGTTCGCGTGGCAAGCGACATCACATTGACGAATGGCGCAGCTAGCACGACCGCCACGAGTGAACCAGCAGTCCCCCCCGAGGTTCGTAACATCGAGCGGGACATCGAACGGGAGGCAAAACGCTTTCAGCTGGGCGTGCGGGCAGGAGTCGCGCTCGATCCCGAGCTGGTGCTTATAGGAGCTCAAATGCAGGTCGGTCCGTTCTTCAATAGTGATCTTTTCTTCCGGCCCAATATCGAATTTGCATATGGAGAGGTGACTGCTCTTTTTGCATTGAATCCGGAAATGATTTATCGACTGCCAATTTCATCCCGGCGAGGCCGCTGGTCGTCTTATATAGGAGTAGGGCCGGGGTTCAATTTCGTTCACCAAGATTTTTCGGCACCTTCAGGTGCGGGCCAAAGAGTTGATTTCAGTGATTTCCATAGCGATGTCGGGCTAAATATTCTGGGCGGGATTCGTTACAGAAGCGGCGTCTTCACTGAGCTGAAAACTTCGGTCTACTCGCGTCCATCTCCTACTCTTCGTCTGATTGTCGGCTACAACTTTTGACAAGCTCTTCCCAGGCGCTTGCGGCCGAGGTAGGTTCAGATTCACGCCCAGGGTTGTGCCGAAGTCCGCGCGATCATGCCGCTCGATCGCCGGATGCAGGGCCGCGGCCTGGCACGGGCCGGGCTGCCCGCAGCCCAAGGTAGTATCGAAATGTCTCCCGCGCATCCCCGGACCCAACGTTCACCGATCGAGCAAGCCACCAGCGATGTGGACGGCCGTTGCGGATTGGAATATCTAAGAACCGGCGACTATCATTTGGGGCCAAGCTGGATCGCTCTCCGTCTCCAGATATGCCGTACGCGCCATGTTATTTCCCCGGCACCGCAGACCCGCTGGTGCCACCGTCGTGCATCTCGCGGAAACTCCGGGTGCGCAAACGTTTGATTTAATCCTCCCCGAACCGCAGAAAGACCGCATCATTGAAGGAGTGGTTGTATGGCCGGACGGCCGCCCGGCGCGAGCCAGTTTGCGATTGGAAGATCCACGGTGGCCGGGGTATGCTTCTTTGGGAAGCTCGGATGGTGAAGGTCACTTCCTGTTGCATAGTTTCGACGGAACGTTGTATCGGCTGCATGCGGTCGGCGGCGAATCCTCAGTCTCGGCAGTCTCCGCCGAACCTGTCGATATTCAACCGTACAGCGCACCGTTGAAACTTCGGTTAATCCTAACGCGGCCGGGGGATTCTTTCCGTCAGGAGCGGGAACAACAGCTTCGCAAATGACGAACGCCATCGCATGCGGAGCAAGACCAAATAGGGGAGCAGCAGCGGGCGCAGCAGCGGTCCGCTCCGTTACGACTTCCGGGTCGGTCGCTGGAGCCGGAGAGAGATCCCCGGCTAAGAGGAATGGCTGCCACTCTTCGGCAACGAGGAGTACAGAAACGCGCTTATAATCCGGCAGGCCCGGTAATACGATCGACTTTTTTGCGGCTGGATCGCGGCGCGTGCGGGCTCAGGCCTTGCACTCCTGTCAAACCTGGGCTAGAACAATCGTGGAGAGTCAGATTCAGTCCATTGCAGGCGCTGGTCTCTCGAAGCGGCTCATCTTGGCGATTAGCGTGTAGCTATTGCATAGACAAATGGATCTAACCGATATGTAGGGAAGATCTAGTTGAATTTCGCGACGTTGGACGCCCGGCGCGCTTTGTGGGTTGGCCTCCGATGCAGCGGCGCGAAGTATGGCGACCTTCATAAACAAGAGGAGACGCAATGAGCACCACAGCAGACATTTTGATCGAAACCATCCTCGAATGGGGCGTCGAAATCATCTTTGGGATTCCCGGCGACGGCATCAACGGTGTCATGGAGGCGATCCGCAAGGCTCAAAACGACGGCAAGCTGCGCTTTATTCAAGCTCGCCACGAGGAAGCTGCGGCCTTGATGGCTTGCGGCTATGCAAAATTCACCGGCAAGCTAGGTTGCTGCCTAGCCACCTCGGGACCCGGCGGCATTCACCTGTTAAATGGCCTGTATGACGCAAAACTGGATGGCGCTTCGGTTCTGGCAATCACCGGGCTCCAATTTCACGATCTCCTGGGAACCTTTACCCAGCAGGATGTCGCGCTCGACAAATTGTTTATGGACGTCGCAACCTATAACGAACGCGTCATGGGAGCAGCCCACGTGCGAAACGTTGCCGAACTCGCCTGCCGCACTGCCATCAGCGGAAGGTGCGTGTCACATATCACGATTCCCGTGGACATCCAGGATCAGGAACTGAAAAAAGACGAGCGATCGAAACGCAACAAACCGGATCACGTTTCAAATATCACAACCCGTCGCCTTCAATTGCCTACAAAAAGCGAGCTCGAAAAGGCCGCCGAAATCCTGAACCGGGGCAAGCGAATCGCGATTCTAGCGGGGCAAGGCGCGATTGGCGCCGGCGACGAATTGGAATACATAGCCGATCTTCTGGGAGCCCCGATCATCAAGGCCCTGCTCGGAAAATCGTGCGTGCCCGACGACAGCCCCTTCACCACCGGCGGCATCGGATTGCTGGGCACCGAACCATCTGAAGACGCGATGCAGAATTGCGACACGCTGTTCATCGTGGGATCGTCTTTCCCGTATATTGAGTTTTATCCCAAGCCGGGCGAGGCTCGCGCTGTTCAACTGGATATTGATCCCACTCGCATCGGTCTGCGCTATCCCGTTGAAGTCGGTCTGGTGGGCAGCGCTAAAGGCGGTCTCACCGCCTTGATCCCCCTGCTGCAGCGCAAGAAAAACCGGCGGTTCCTGGAAGAAGCGCAGGAATCGATGAAGGACTGGCGCGAAACCATGAAAGTGCGTGCCTCCAATATGGATATGCCGATGAAGCCGCAAGTCATCGCACACGAATTGGGGCGGAGGTTGCCCGAAGGCGCCATTGTGACCAGCGATTCGGGCACGATCACCAGTTGGTGGGCGCGCCACATTCCGGCCCGGCGCGGCCAGCTCCACTCCTGCTCGGGCAATTTAGCAACCATGGCTTGCGGTTTGCCTTATGCAATCGCCGCGCAGCTCGCTTATCCGGAGCGAACCGTGGTGGCCTTCGTGGGTGACGGCGGCCTTTCGATGTTAATGGCGGAACTCGCCACCTGCGTAAAATACAAGCTTCCGATCAAAATCATCGTCATCAAAAACAATTACCTGGGACAGATCATGTGGGAGCAAATGGTGTTTCTCGGCAATCCGGAGTTCGCCTGCGATCTTCAGCCCATCGATTTCGCGACCGTCGCCAGAGGCTTTGGCTTGACTGCATTCCGCCTCGAAGATCCGCACAAGGCCGGTCTGGTTGTGGAGCAGGCCATGAGCCATCCGGGGCCTGTGCTCATCGAGGCCGTAGTGGATCCCTACCTGCCGCCATTACCCGCCAAGATCACAACCGATCAAGCGCTGAATTTCGCGAAATCGATCGCGCGCGGGACCCCTGAGCGGAGCAAGATCATGAAGTCCATACTTTCCGACAAAGTGCGGCAGCTCGTCTGAATTGCATCATGTCCGAAGCACCTGGGGATTAAAGTGAATTTCGCTCAAAAAAGAAGTTGCTACAGCAGTCATGCACGGGTTGGGATGACTGCACTGTTTGCAGTTCGATCATTGCCCGAATCGGCTCCGGCATCTCGACGACACTTACCGGAGAGAAAGACATTTGCCGAAAACGCTGGAGCCCTTACTGGTACGCGCTCGAAGTATGTCGTCGAAGCTGCCCCTCGTTGGTCATGACGCCCGCAGGGGCGGAGCCGCCTTCCGCAGCGGTTCCAATTTTGGCGGACGAGGTCCCTTCAGAATCGCTCCACGAAGGCTCGCGTACGATAACTCCTCGCCGCTGCTGGCCCGGCGCAGCATCAATCCGCCACGGCTCATATCGCCGCGACCGATGAACTCAAGAGGGAAAAGAAGACGATCCCCAAAAGCGTTCAGGAGAGGTTCGGAGTATTTCTTCGTGGCGATGCTCCCGAGCAGCAGGTAATGACAAGCCGGACCGGCGTTCTGTTCAAGCCGCTGGGCATCGCGCAATAGAGGATCCCGGTAGGCGTGGTTATTCTCTTCGATCGATACGTCCCCGATGCGACGCAGTTGTTCCGTGTCGACGATTGTGTTGGGCGGGACTAAACCCAGCCCTGGCACAATGACCAGAGCCGGCGGCAAACCTTCGGGTGGAACGGCGAAAGCTTCCGCATACGCCAGCTTGCCTCGGAAGTAGAGTCCGCTGATGAAAGCGTAGGCTTCCCCAAGAGTAGCCTGGCGGGCGCGCAGACGTTCGGCTAGATCGAAGCTGGCCTCCGGACGCAGCAGAACATTCGACCGCGCGCCGCCGATGCGCGCCGGTGACATAAGGACTACTAGTGGAAACCCGCGGGACACAGAATTTCAATTATGCTATTTCGCGCAACAAACCCAGTGGTGATTTGGTTTCGCGCTCCACCTGTTCCATCAGGCATTGGCGTGGCGCTTTGTCGGGACGCCAGCGCATGAACTTGGTTCCATGCCGGAAACGGTGGCCGGTAAAGTGGTCGTAGCGAACTTCCACTACTAATTCAGGACGTAGCGGCTCCCAAACGGTGGACTTTTCGGAACTCCAGCGGCTGGGTCCCCCGGGTGCGCGACCAGTGAAGCCTGGAGGCTCAATCAGCGCCTTCAATTTACGTGTGAGAGCAGGACGGCTCGCCGCCTCGATCGACGAGGTAAAGCCTACATGCTGCAAGAGCCCTTCGCGATCATACAATCCGAGTAGCAAGGAGCCGACGACTTTCTGGCCCGCCAGGTATCGAAAGCCGCCCACCACGCAATCGGCAGTTCGCAATGTCTTGATCTTCTGCATGGCGCGCTCGCCTGATAAATAGGTGAGGTCGAGACGCTTGGAGACCACGCCATCCAACTGGCCCCGCATACTCTTCAGCCAGCCGCGCGCGACGGGGATGTCATTGGTGGCCGGCGAGAGAACGAAAGTAGCATTACCGGTCAAATATTTGGTTGTGAACGATTCGAGCGCGGTCCTGCGTTTCGCGAATATTTGATCCACCAGGGAACGGCCGCGATCATCCACCAACAGGTCAAACACCACGAATTCCACCGGGTGCTGTTGGGACAGCTTGGCAACCCTGCTCGCCGCCGGGTGAATGCGCTGCAGAAGATCGTCGAAGGAAAGCTTGCCGTCTATCATTACGATGATTTCGCCATCCAGCACAAATTTGCGAGCCTTCAGTTTGAGCAGCGCCGCAACGAGTTCGGGAAAATATCTGGTGAGCGTTTGACCGGCCTTCGATTGCAGTTCTACAGTCGAACCATCGCGGAAGGCAACGCACCGGAAGCCATCCCACTTTGGCTCATATTGCCATTCGGGCCCGGTAGGGATTGTTCCCACGCTCTTGGCTTCCATGGGCAAGAACGGCGGTTTGATCGGAAGTGTCATGCCAGCGCCATCAATCTGAAGCGATTCTTTTGCAGCAGCAAAGGCCGGTAAAGATCGCCCACTTTCGCGAGGCGCTTGACCATGTTATCCAGACGGAAGTCTGCGATTTCGACACCGCGCTCGACTTCCTCCCAGGTGACCGGAGCGGATACCGTTGCGTGCGGTTTGGGCCGCACCGAGTAGACCGAGGCCAGAGTCCGTCCCCAGGCGTTCTGGTTGTAATCCACTAGAATCCGATTCGGCGATCGTTTTGCAACCCGGTATTCAGAAGTCAGTAACTTCGGATACTTTTGCGCCGCGCTGACGGCGAAGGCTTTCGCGAAGGTCCACACCTCCTTCTGAAGCGGGCCGCGCACGATTGGTATGTAGATGTGAATCCCTCGAGAACCGGTAGTCTTTGGGTAGCTCTTGATCTTCAACGCAGCTAGTTCGTCGCGCAGCGCCAGTGCCGCTTCGCGGACCAGCGCGAAGGTCGCGCCCGGCGTCGGGTCGAGATCGAAATGCAGGTAATCCGGGCGGTCGACATCGTCGCAGCGGGCGTACCAGGGATTGAGATCGATGCATCCCAGGTTAACGGCCCACAAAAGCCCCGCAAGGTCGTTGATCACCGGAAAATCGACCAGGTTCGCGGAAGGGTGCTGAATTTCGCAAATGGGAATCCAGTCAGGCCGCGATGCCGGCGCATGCTTCTGGAAGAAAAACTTGCCCGACGCCCCATCCGGATAGCGCTTCAACACCATCGCCCGATCCTGAAGGTAAGGAAGTATATAGGAGGAAACATCGGCGTAATACTGAAGCAAGTCGGCTTTTGTGATCCCGTCCTCTGCCCAAAACACTTTGGAAAGATTGGTAAGAGCAAGCTCTTTACCGCCCACTTGCAGCGTGACGTCTTTCGCGTCGCCCGGAATGGTTAGTCGGGCATTCCGCTCTTTAGGAATTACTCTTGCGCCTGTACGAAATGTACTAGGGTGCAAACTCTTCTTTGACGATCCGACCGAGACAGGCACTGCCCTTTAGATGTCTCCATCGTCGGGTATGTTTCCGCAGTCGAGAGAACTGTGGCATCGAAATTGCCCTATGTATGTGTATGCCACTGGCAAAATACCGCACGAAACGCGACTTCAAGGTCAGTTCAGAGCCGAAGGGCGCCGCGCGGACAAAAGCCTCCGCCGATTCACTCATTTTCGTGGTTCAAAAGCATCAGGCCAGCCATTTGCATTATGACTTCAGACTGGAATGGGAGGGCGTTCTTCTATCGTGGGCGATACCGAAGGGCCCGTCGCTCGATCCCTCGATCAAACGGCTCGCCATGGCAGTTGAAGATCACCCAATCGAGTATGCCGATTTCGAAGGCATCATTCCGGAAGGCCAGTACGGGGGCGGAACTGTGATGGTGTGGGATCACGGGACCTGGGAACCCGAGGCAGACGTCCAAACGGGTCTTCGCAACGGCGAATTAAAATTTTCACTGCATGGGAAGAAACTGCGCGGTTCATGGGTGCTGGTACGAACGAATCGAGCCACCGGTAAGGCACAACGAGCTTCCTGGCTTCTAATCAAGCACCGCGATCGTTATGCGAGCGCCTCAGATGTGATTACCGACAAGCCTCGCTCGGTTATATCCAAGCGGTTAATGGCGGGGATCGCCGCCGCCGCGGGAGGAGACGTAACGAAAGCAGCAGAGAGCGACCCCCAGAGGTAAGACGCCGGTAATCCCGGTGTCGTTTTCTTTGGGTCACCAAGTGCTTCCTAACCCGTTATGCAAGCTGCGCATCGATCGACACTGACTTCGCTGGTTCGTCTCCGTCCGGCTCCCGCGCAATCGCGAGACGCGGCGCAGAGCATTGGTCTTCGCTATGTTTCCGACCGCGAGCCCGGAATCGTGCGCAAGGCTGTAGGCCGAGGATTCCATTACTTGGATCCGAATGGCACAAGAGTTACGGACGCGGCGACGCTCGAACGAATCCGCAACCTGGTCATCCCGCCGGCATGGACCCAAGTGTGGATTTGTCCACGCCACGACGGCCACCTGCAGGCAGTGGGACGCGACGCGCGGCGGCGCAAGCAGTATCGTTATCACGATTCTTATCGTCAGGTCCGAGATGAGACGAAGTTCACCCGCATGGCCGCCTTCGGAACCGCGCTTCCGGGCGTCCGCGCGCAAATCCAAAAGGATCTCGGTAGCCGCGGGATGTCGAAGCAAAAAGTCCTCGCTGCCATCGTGCAGCTTCTTGATACTGTGGCGATCCGAATTGGCAATGACGACTATGCGCGGCAGAACGATTCCTTCGGATTGACCACGCTCCGCAACGATCATGTCGACATAACCGGCCAGACCATGCACTTCCATTTCCGCGGAAAGAGCGGCCAGTTCCATAAGGTGAAGCTCACCGACCGGCGGTTGGCGGCGGTGGTCCGCAAATGCCAGTGCCTGCCTGGCCAGGAGCTCTTTCTCTACAAAAACGACGACGGTGAGGCGGTCAAGGTGCATTCGGACGACGTGAATGAATATCTCGATAGCCTGACCAAGGACAAATTTACGGCGAAGGACTTCCGGACGTGGAAAGGGACCACGGAAATGATCCTAGCCCTGTGTGAGTTGGGTCCGGCCGACAATCCAACGGAAGCCAAAAAAACCATAACCGAAGCGGTGAAGATCACTTCGCTGAAGCTGGGTAATCGTCCGGCAGCGTGCCGCGCCTACTATATTCATCCGGCGATTCCCGAGGCCTTCATGGACGGACGATTATTTCAGGCCTTCGATCATGCGCAGAAGGCTGGCCCAGCGGATAGTGGTTTGCGCGTCGAGGAAAGAACCGCGTTAGCACTGGTCAGCCAACATAACGGGGCGCACGTGCCCGCTAAAAAGACAGCCTAACCGGTTGGACTCGATCAAACCGGTATCAAACGAAGGCCGCTCACGTAGTTCATAGCCAGTGGAGTCCGGGCAGCCAGCCGCGGCTGAGATAATCACTGAGCAGGAAGACCAGCAGGATAGCGAGCCAGAAGAGTCCCGCGCAGACGAACAATTTGGTCATGGAAGTGGCTCGGCGGACATCCATGAAGAACATGACGACCAAGGTTCCTTTGATCACAGCGATCGTCATCGCCGCGACAAAGTTCCACTCACCCAGTTCCAGCTTGGAGACCACCACAGTCGTGACCGTAAGCGCCAGCAGCGCGCCAAACACCGCCGCGTAGACTTTTACTGAAACCACTTGATGGTTCATCGCGTGTGTCCTATCAAATACAGAAGTGGGAATAAGAAAATCCAGACGATGTCGACAAAGTGCCAGTACAAGCCGATCATCTCGACCGGGGTATACCAGGCGGCGCTGAAACGATTGCGCGCGGCCATCGTGATCAGAGTTGTGAGTAAGCCCGCGCCCACAATCATATGAATCGCGTGCATTCCGGTCATTGCGAAGTAAAGGAAAAACAGAATTTGAGCTTGATGGAAGTAACGCGGGTCGGCGTACTGAAAGTTAGGGCCGGGTATGTGGTGCTCGGTCCACTTCTCGTGATATTCGACAAACTTGAGAGTCAGGAAGACGCAGCCCAGGATCAAAGTCAGCACCAGAAATGTGATGAGCGCCTTCTTCTGGCCGAGTTGTGCAGAGCGTACCGCCAGGACCATAGTAAAACTGCTACAGATAAGCACCCCGGTGTTGATTGCTCCGATGGCCACATTCATAAAATGGCTGGTGGAAGCAAACGCCTCCGGGTACATGTTCCGATAGACGGTATACCCACCGAACATCCCGCCGAAGAACATGATCTCGGTTACGAGGAAGACCCACATGCCCAGGGTCGACGATTCCAATTGCTGTGCGCTGTCGTCGAAGTGGTGCTGCAACTGCGGCGAGTGCGCTACCACAATCGTTTCGCTATCCTGCACTCTGAACCTCCTGCTGGTGGCCGGAATAGTTGTACGCAGGCTCGGTGACTACGGGCTGATGTTCAAAGTTGTAGGTGGGCGGCGGCGTGGGTGCTTGCTCCCACTCCAGGCCCTTCGCGTTCCATGGATTCTGCGGAGCCACGGGCCCTTTACGCCACGCCCACGCGAGGTAGATCATCGGGATCAGATAACCAAGGGCCAGGATAGAAGCGCCTGCCGTCGACATCACGTTCAACACTTGGAACTCCGGCGGGTAATGTGCGTAACGCCGCGGCATTCCCTGGTATCCGAGGATGAACTGCGGGAAGAACGTAAGATTAAATCCCGCAAAGACCACCAGCGCGGCGAATTTCGCCCAGCCCTCCGGGTACATGCGGCCCGTGATCTTCGGGAACCAGAAGTGAATGCCGCCCATATACGCCATCACCATGCCGCCCACCATTACGTAGTGGAAGTGTGCAATCACGAAATAGGTATCGGTGACATGAACATCAATTGCCATCGTGGCCAGAAACAATCCGGTCAATCCGCCAATCGTGAACAGACCGATAAATCCAAACGCGTACAGCATGGGCGTTTCAAAGGATACGGAGCCTTTGTACATCGTCGCGGTCCAGTTGAAGACCTTGATCGCCGAAGGAACAGCCACTAGAAAACTAAGAAAAGAAAACGCCATGCTGGCATACATGGACTGCCCCGCAACAAACAAATGATGTCCCCACACCAGGAAGCCCAGCACCGCAATCGCGATGCTGGAAATCGCGACAAAAGTGTAGCCGAAGATAGCTTTGCGGGAAAAGCACGCGACAATCTCGCTAATCACCGCCATTCCCGGCAGAATCATGATGTAGACCGCAGGGTGTGAGTAGAACCAGAAGAGGTGCTGAAACAGGACCGGGTCCCCGCCGACCGCCGGGTCGAAAAGTCCGGCGTGCAGAACTCGCTCCAGCAGCAACAGCACCATGGTGATCGCAATGACGGGAGTTCCGAGGACTTGGATCAGGCTGGTTGCGTAGTGTCCCCAGATAAACAATGGCAGACGGCCCCAGGTCATCCCAGGAGCGCGCATCTTATGGATCGTGACGATGAAGTTCAGGCCGGTGAGAATCGACGAGAACCCCGAAACAAAAATCCCCAGGGCGGCCAGAATCACGTGGGTATTCGAATAAGTGGAACTGAAGGGGGCGTAAAACGTCCAGCCGGTGTCGACGCCGCCTTCGACCACCGCGGTGAGCGTGATAATTCCTCCGACGATGTAGATATACCAGCTCAAGAGATTGATACGCGGAAATGCCAGATCGCGCGCGCCGATCATGAGCGGCACCAGAAAATTGCCCAGCGTGGCAGGGATGGAGGGGACCAGGAAGAAGAACACCATGATAATTCCGTGCATGGTGAAGAGCTTGTTATAGGTGTCGTGGGAAAACAGGCCTTCCGGGACCAATAGATTCACCCGCATGCCCACCGCGAATGCGCCACCCACGAAAAAGAACGCGGTGATGGAGAACAGGTACAGTAGCGCGATGCGCTTGTGGTCAGTGGTAAAGAGCCACGACTTCCATCCGTAGTCCACGTTCAAATAATTAGGGTGCATCTCGGTGGATGCGAAGGGGAGTGTGGTGCTCATTTTGTACTCCGTGTAGTCGCGGGTGCGGCGGGATTGGCAGGCGCGGGCGTAGGGGCCGAAAGACTTTTGATATAGGCGATCAATTGCAGCACGCCGTCATCGCCGATTTGCCCTTCGTACACCGGCATGATATCGGGTTTGTAGCCTTTGACGATTTTGGCGTTGGGATTGAGAATCGATTCACGAATATAAGCTTCGTCAACCAGCACGGTGCGGCCGTCCTCAAGGGCCACCGGTTTGCCGAACACATTTGCGAGATCTGTGAGGTGGCACGTCACGCAACCGTATTGTTGAAATAGCTTTTCGCCCTGTTCCTTCATGGATCCTTCAGTGCCCCCACTCAGCCAGTTGGCGTATTCGGCGGGCTCCATGACGGTCACCCAGCCGCCCATATCCGAATGGTTAGTGCCGCAGTATTCAGCGCAGAAGATGTGATATCGTCCGATTTTGGTGGCCTCAAACCAATAAGTCTGGTAGCTGCCGGGCACGACGTCGTGTTTCAAGCGGAAAGCGGGTATGTAGAAACTATGAATAACGTCCTCGCTTGCCAGGATTAGTTTAACCGGGCGGCCCGTTGGAACATGCAATTCATTGATTTCGCGCTGGCCGTTGGGGTACTGGACCTTCCACATCCACTGCTTTCCGGTGACATAAATATCCAGAGTGTCATTGGGCGGCGGCGTGTAGTTCTGGAAGTACAGTTTCGTGCCCCAGGCGAACATCACCAGCATCACGAGGAATGGAATGGTGCTCCAGGCGATTTCGAGGGGAATGGATCCGTGGATCGCTTTCGGCGCCGGATCATCGGGACTTTTCCGGCGGTACTTGATTGCAAAGAAGAATACAAAAAAGAAAATGAGCGCGGTCATGCCCACGCCAACGACTAACAAAAAGCCGTAAAGCGCATCGACCTCGCCGGCGGCGGTCGAGGCGCGTTCCGGGAAGATGGAGAAAACGCCCATCAGGTGTTCCCTATCTGCGGATGCGCGGCGCGAAAATCACGCCTGAACATGACGATCATGAAAGTGACTAGCGCTCCCAGCGTGATCAGAGCCGCCAAACGCAGAACATTCATGATGACCAGCGCGTACTTTCCGGTGGTCGGATCGTAGTGGAAGCAATACAGCAGCACCTGATCCGTGGGCGTACCGATTTTTTCGTTCGAAGCCTCCACCAATCCCAGGCGCAGATCCCGAGGAGGATATTGAATACCGTAAAAATAGCGGGCGACCCGTCCGTCCGGCGTCAGAATCATAATGGCGCTGCTGTGTGCATACTGATTCGTCATCGAATCGTATACATACCGAAAACCGACCGCGGCGGCCAGCGCTTTGCTCGAAGTCTCCGGGCCTGTCAAGAAGTGCCAGCCTTTATCGGCGCCGTGGTGGTCGTAATCCTTGACGTAGTTTTGCTTCTTGGCGGCAGCCATCTGCGGCGTCTCGCGCGGATCGAAACTGACGGCCACCACTTCATACTGCTTACCAGCCGTCAAATCCAACGCTTTGACACTGCTCAAGACGCCGTTCAGAACCATGTTGCAGAGCGAAGGACACTGGTAGTAAACCAGTGCGAGAATTACTGGCTTATCGAAGTATTGACGCAGCGTGACGTCCCGGCCGGTTTCATCGACAAACGGGAGATCGAGCGGAATCTGGGCGCCCATCTTCTGGGTAATCCCAACCGCCTTCAGGAGACGCGACGGAGCGTAGACCTGCGTCTGCGGAGGAGCATAGATCTGCGCCAACGCAGTCCCAGCGATTAAAAGTAGGACGCAAGCCATCTTCATTTTTGTACTGGCTCCTTTCGTGTTGGGAACCCGCGCTCCATTTGTAATTCCATGGCGCGAGCGAGAGGGATGCGAACCATCCCTTTACCCTTATCCACCCAGCCGTAGGTCGAGAGCGTTTGGTCCTCCTGGGCATGGAGTTGCTGTATCTCGATTGCGGGATGCTCTTCAATGCGGGGCACCGGTGGAATCTGCGAGTCAAAAACGGTCATCGGGCTGGCCTGAAAACTGGTGACGGAATGAGTCGCCAGGTAGTGGAAGGTGCCATACACAATGACGCCGACGATTACAACGGTGAGAGCCAGCCCGATGCCCGTGAGGACAATCGGCAGGACGCCGGCGTCGCGTCCTTCATGCCCGCCCGAATTGTATGGCAGTTGTCCTTCCATGCGCTTTTCTCTGTTAGAACGCTACCGTTTCTCGCGGCGCCCCTTGCAGCCGCGGATCGCGCATCGGCAGGAGCGGCCGCGATTTCAACTGCGCGAAAAATACTGCTAGCCACAGGCCCCCGACAGCGAGAGGCGTCACAAAATCTACCCAATGAATGCGGATATGCTGACCGTAGAACGCGGGCTCGGTGATCCAATAAACGTCCACCAACCGGATCGCGATCATCATCACGCAAACCCGGAACAGGCGCTCCTCCCGCCGCTTGACACCTCGAAACAGCAGCAGCGTGAAAGGCACGGCGAAGTGGAAAATCACGATGGCTAGCGCCACCCAGCCCCAACCTCCTCGCAGACGGCTCAAATACCACGGAATCTCCTGCGGAAGATTTCCGGCCCAGATGATGATGAATTGAGAAAACGATAAATAGGCCCACAGAACCATGAAGGCAAACATCATATTGCCCAGGTCGTGAACATGCTGGGGCGTGGTGTATTCCTTTATTGGCGACATCTTCGCAAGGATGATCAGCAAGGCAATGACGAACGCAAACGACTCCAGCATCTCGCCGATCATAAACATTGCGCCATAGATTGTAGAAAACCAGTGCGGCTCGAGCGACATGATCCAGTCAATGAATGCAAACGTGGTGGTGAGCGTGATCACAACCAGTCCGGGAGCGCTTACGGAACGCATCTTGCCGATCAGCCGTTCGTCGCCGGTGCGGTCCTGTTCAGCGGACCATTTGCTCAAAAGGTGCGAGTACAGAAACCAGATGGCGAAGTAAAAGACTGCGCGGCCGATGAAGAAGGGGATATTCAGGTACGCTGCTTTGCCTTGAATGGTGGCGTCGTGCAAGGCCTCGGGCCGCGTCCATGGGTACAGAGTACGGATGCCCAATAGGACCGGGATCAGGAGCAGCGCCATGAAGGGCAGGGTTCGAGCGCCGGCTTCGCATAGCCGCCGGATCAGCATGCCCCACTTCCCGCCGACTACGTGGTGCATCAGAAGAATGGCCAGGCACCCGAGCCCCATACCGGTCCAATAGAGGTAGGCGAAGAGATAGGATCGAAGAAACTGCTCACGGTCGAGGAGGAGCGCCAGGATGGCGAGCACCACTCCGCCAATGCCCACCAACAGAGAGTTTCGCTGCCATTGGCTGATCTGCGCGGTGATGGGGTCGCTGGGAGTCATGGAGTCTTTTCCAAGGCGGAACGTTGATCCGGCGGGACGTCCTCAATGCTCGCGTTCTCGCTGAGCTGCAGTACGCGGATGTATGCGGCGATCCGCCAGCGGTCGTCAGGCTCTATACGCGAAGCGTAGCTCGGCATGGCGCCAAAGCCATTCGTCATGACATCAAAAAAATGCCCGACGGGCGCATGGATCAACTTGTCGGTGTGATAGGATGCCGCCTGCCGGAAGCCTCGCCGTACTACCATCCCATTCCCATCGCCGATGCGGCTGTGACAAGGCGAGCAGTAGATGTTGAAGCGCTCCTGGCCGCGCAGCAGATCCGCCTTAGTGATGGGGAAGGGAAACTCCGTGACCTCCTTGCCGTCTACTTTGCCGGTATAGCGAGCCTTGTCGATACGCAGATGACCCCGCGCGACAGTTCCTTCGACCACCGGCCGCGCCGACCGGCCGTCGCCAAAAAAGTCAGTAGCCGCCAGAGGTTTGTAACGAGGCTGGTCATGCATATCCTGCCGGCAAGCGGTCATTGCCAAGAAACCTACGAGTAATAGAGGCTTAGGATCCAACATCCATCACCTCCCGCGGATTCAAGTGCTTTAGAAAATCCCGTGTGGCGTCCAGATCAAACATTGGATCCGAGGCCTCTATGCACAGGAAAAACTTGTCGCGCGAGGCGCGCGCGAATTCTTCTACGTTGAAGACCGGATGATACGGCCGGGGGAGTCCATTAAGCGCCAGCATCCCAACTACCGCCGTAATGCAGGCAATCAGCACCATGCTCTCGAAAGTGATCGGGACATAGGCAGGCCAGGAATTCAGGGGCCGTCCGGCGACATTGTGAGGATAAGCGATTACCGTTATCCACCAACACAACATGAATCCTCCGGTGGCTCCGCACAGGCCGCCGATAAATACCAGACGCTGCACCCAATTGCTGCGGAAGCCAATCGCTTCCGCCAAGCCTTCGACCGGCATCGGAGTATAGGCGTCCATTTCGCGGTAGCCTGCGGAGTGGGCCCGGGTGGCCGCGTTCAGCAGCGACTCGGGATCGTCGAACTCGGCCATGATCCCGTACAGGTCTCCGAGCTGGCCGAAAACTTTAGTCTCCGTGAGCATGCGTGGCATCCGTTTCGTGCACCACCTCGCGCATCTCAAATATCGAAATGGCCGGCAGGCCGCGAACAAACAAGAACATCAAGGCGAGAAACACACCGATGGTTCCCGCATACGTGCTCCAATCCCAAACCGTCGGATAATACATGCCCCAGGACGACGGCACAAAGTCGCGGGTCAGGCTGGTGACGACGATCACGAAACGCTCCAGCCACATCCCCACATTGACCACCAGCGCGATGACGAAGACCGCCGGGACGCTCATGCGCACGCGTCGTGACCACAGTAACTGCGGAATGATGATATTGCACAGGATTAGCACCCAGTAGGTCCACCAGTAGCCGCCCGCCCACATGCGATTGACGAAGGCGTAGCGTTCAAATTGATCGACGCTGTACCACGCCATGAAGGCCTCCATAGCATAGCCATAAGCCACGATGAGGCCGGTTCCCAGCATCACCTTCGACATGCACTCGATGTGCCGCATGGTGATCAAATCCTCCAGGTGGTACCAGCGGCGCACCGGTATCGCCAGCGTCAACACCATGGCGAAGCCCGAATAGATGGCGCCCGCGACGAAGTAGGGCGGGAAAATGGTGGTGTGCCACCCAGGCAGTATGGCGACCGCGAAATCGAAGCTCACCACTGAGTGCACCGAAACCACCAGCGGCGTCGAAAGGCCGGCTAACAGCAAATACGCCTTCTGATATCGCGCCCAGTGCCGAGCGGAGCTCCGCCAGCCCATGGCCAGCACGCCGAATATTTTTTGTGCGATAGGGTTGCCGGCCTTGTCGCGCATGGTGGCGAAATCCGGAATCAAACCCGTGAACCAAAAAATGAAAGAGACGGTGGCGTAGGTGGACACCGCGAACACGTCCCAGATCAGCGGGCTTCGCGGCTGCGGCCACAGCCACATCGTGTTGGGATAGGGCAGCAGCCAATACGCCAGCCACGGCCGGCCCAGGTGGAGTATCGGGAACATGCCAGCGCAGGCGACCGCAAACAGCGTCATGGCTTCCGAGAACCGATTGATAGAAGTGCGCCAGTCCTGCTTCAACAGCAGCAGAATCGCGGAAATCAGCGTTCCAGCGTGCCCGATACCGATCCACCAAACGAAATTGACGATGGCAAATCCCCAGGCGACGGGTATCACGATGCCCCAAATCCCAACGCCTCGGACGAATAGCCACGTGACCGCGACAATGAAAAGGTTCACTAGCAAAAACGCGCAGGCGAAACCGATGAACATCTGCGGCGGCGTTTTCAAGAACGGCCTGAAGACTACGCCGCCGATCTCGTCGGTGACGGTTCCGTAATCGTGACCCGGCCCGATGACTTTGTCCGGACCGGGGTCAAGCGTGGCCACCGCTTTCGAGTCTTGATCCTCCGGTTCCAAGTGTTCCTACCCCTTCTCTAAATCAGGATTTGGGTTATTCAGCCGGGCCAGATACGTGGTACGAGGCCGAGTATTGAGTTCCTCTAGCAGGCCGTAGTCGCGCTGTTGGCGCTTCAGTTTCGCAACCCGGCTATTGGGATCGTTCAGATCTCCGAACACGATCGCTTCGGCCGGACAAGCCTGCTGGCACGCCGTCACGATCTCACCGTCTTTAACGGGCCGGTCCTGTTTTTCGGCCTCAATCTTGGCGCCGTTAATGCGCTGCACGCAGTAGCTGCATTTCTCCATCACGCCGCGGCTGCGAACGCTGACATCGGGATTCCGCACGCCAAACAGACTCTGCGTATCCCAATCGGCGTACAGGAAAAAATTGAATCGCCGCACTTTGTAGGGGCAGTTGTTCGAGCAGTAGCGCGTGCCGACGCAGCGGTTATAAACCATTTCGTTCAGGCCTTCCGCGCTATGCACGGTTGCGGCCACGGGGCATACCAGTTCGCACAGGGCGTTTTCGCAATGCATGCAGGGAACCGGCTGGAAATAGATCTCCGGATCCTCAGGAGGACCTTGGAAGTAACGGTCCACGCGGAGCCAGTTCATGTGGCGGCCTTTGGCGACCTCTTCTTTTCCCACTACGGAAATATTGTTTTCCGCCTGGCAGGCGATGGTGCAGGCATGGCATCCCGTGCAGGAATTCAGATCGATCGACATTCCCCACTTGTGCTGGTTGTAGGGCCATTGCGGAAACAGTGTCGTGTCATTCGAAACACGCTTCTCTTCGGGCCGGGCGAACTGCGGATTCTTGTGAAATTCGGCGAAGGTGGCGGCGCGAAACGGATCGCGCTCCTCCATGGTCTGGGTATGCTGCGTAGTGGCGAATTTGTAGCCGTGCGATTTCCGAGTGATGCTAGCCCCGGTGTTTTGCCACAGCGCCTCCGTCGTTCGCAGCGCGTAAGCGTCGAAGCCAACCCCGTTGGCAACGCTTCCCGCGCGCGTGCGCCCATAGCCGAAATGAACCGTCAGGGATTCATCGGCCTGCCCAGCCATAATCCAGATCGGACCCTCCACCCTGCGTCCGCCGACCTCAATCTCCACCATATCGCCGGTGGTGACGCCATATCGATCCGCGCTTTTTGATGAAATCCAGACGGCGTTGTCCCAGGTCATTTTGTTCTGGGGCTTAGGCATCTCTTGCAGCCACGCATTGTTGGACATGGCGCCGTCGCCGACTGACGGATCGGGACGGAAAACAATTTCAAGCCCGGACGCAGCGGAAGCAGGGGCAGACGCCACGGGCATTTTCGCTGTCGGCGGAATCTTTTCCGGGAATTCCGTCCCCGCCACCACGCCGTCATGCAGGGAGATTTGCCAGAAGTCGTCGAAGTCGGCGCCCTTGTGCTGGGTCTCCCAATACGCCCGCACCGTTTCGTGAGCGGTTTGATCGGCTTGATCCAGCAGGATGTTCATCATTTCGTGCGCGCTCTTCCCGCCGTAGAGAGGCATGATCAGCGGCTGCACGATGCCAGCGGTTCCATTGTAGGCGCGCGCGTCGCTCCAGGATTCCAGATAGTGCGCCTCGGGAACGTGCCAATGGCACCAGGCGGCGGTTTCGTTGGAATACAAGCCTAAGTGCGCGCGAAGTTTTACTTTCTTGAGTGCGTCGAGAAAGTTGAGGTCGGCGGGTGCGTCGTACACAGGGTTTCCGCCGAAAATCAGGAGCGTCTCCACTGCGCCATTGCGCATATCCTGGACCAGCTCGCCGATGGAAGCGATTTCATCCACCGGATTCGCTTCAATCGGATCGGTGTAGATCACGGTTTTTCCGGTGTTGCCGAGCATTTGATTGATGGCGTGAGCGATGGCGTGAACTTGCGGCGCCTGGTGCTCTCCTGCAATCACGATGCCTGCGCCACGGTGCGCGTCGAGGTCCTTGAAAACTGTGTTGCTACCACCGCGAGCGAGCTCGGCTGCAAATCCGGCCACGCCGGCAGCGGGCAGGCGGAAATGATGATCCGCCATGCTGCCGGTGACCGAAGGCGCGTTCTCAGTAATATAAAGGCGGGGCGGCGCCACCGTCGAATTTTCCGCGGCAGCGCGGCGGCGGGCACTGTAATCCCGGGTATAACGCAGATTGCCCGGGACCGTCGAACACAAAAAATCCGCGTCCAGCGATACGATCACATCAGCGCGATCAAAGCGGTAGATCGTATTCAGAGGACTACCGAAAGCAGATATCGCTCCCGCGCGCGCGGAATGCCGCCCGCACGGATCGTATTGGTGCCATTTGGCCTGCGGGAACGCGGTGAGGAAATCATTGATCTGTTTTGCGAGGGTTGGCGACGTGACCGTTCCGGTGAGAATTCGGAAGCCGGCGCCCTTCTTATGTGCGGCCTCATCGCGCGCCGTGGTAAGCGCATTGACAAAGCCCGGCCAAACGTTGACATTCCCGTCGTAAGTTACGTTTTGCGATCGGTCTGGATCGTATAGTGTGAGGACGCTCGCTTGCATCGCGGCATCGGTTGCCCCCAGACTCGCAGGGTGCTCCGGATTGCCTTCAATTTTCGTGGGACGGCCCAAATGGCTTTCGACCAGTACGCCCGTGGCGATGCCGGCGACGCTCATGGCAGTGGCGTAAAAAAGAGGTTTCCCCGGGATCAGCTCCTCCGGTTGCCGAACGTAAGGGACAATCGTTTCCTTGGGCTGCTTCGTGCACGCGGAGGCCCCGGCCAACGCGACCGAAGCCCCCATCACCCGCAAGAAGCGGCGGCGCGAGGCAGGGTCGTTCCAGTCCGGGGTACGATTGGGAAACTCGTCTTCGACGAAAGTGCGAAATTCGTCGGTGTTGGCAAGTTCTTCTAAGCTCCGCCAATAGACGGCTTCGTCGCGCTTCACTACCGGTGGCATGTCACGCAGTCTGTCAGGCTCTGAATCTTATATTCATGAACCAACCTGGCGCCCAATTCCAACTGGTTACTGGGATACTCATATGCAATATTAAACACCTGATCCCGCGGCCGAACATATCGCGCCGGGTTGCGATGGCACTCCACGCACCATTGCATATAAAGCGTATTGACTTTATAGGTGAGAGGCATTCGATCGATTCTGCCGTGACAAGTGGAACATCCAATCCCTTTGTTCACATGAATGCTGTGGTTGAAATAAACAAAGTCCGGCAAATCATGAACCCGGGTCCACTCGAGCGATTTCCCAGTGCGAAAGCTGGCGCGGACCGGCTCCAAAAGTTCTGCATTCGCCCAGATTTGGGAGTGGCAGCTCATGCACGTCTCGGTAGGTGGGAGCCCGGCAAATGAGGAGGTCTCGACTGAGGTGTGGCAATATCGGCAGTCGATGCCGTCGTCGCCAACATGATGCTTGTGACTGAAAGGAACTGGCTGGTCGCGGGCCACATCCACATCGGTGATGAATGTTCCCGCGTTAATTTCATACGCGGCCCACACAGTTCCGCCTAGCGCCAACAAGGCGGCTACGATGCTGACTTTCGCCAGGCTGTTCGAGCTCCTGTGAAAGATTTGTGCCATGGCTCGGCCATGCCCTAGTTTCTTTTATACACCCAAAGCTACCTGGTGCTGACGCGAATGTAGCGTTCGATGTCGCGCAATCGGGATGCGAATGCGGCCACAGACACGCATATTGCAACCCCTTGCAATAATTTTGAAGTTTTCACAGTTTGACCTCCGTCAAATCTGGCTTGAAGTCCATACATTAGATTTTCATCGGGATCTCTTGTTTCATCTCAAAAGCAATGAGAGAGTTCATAACCCCAGGAATGCGATCCTTCGGTTATCAGGAGGGATGGAATTTAAAATACTCCTGGGCAGCTAAGAAGTCAACGTCCGCGGGCGAAGGGGCCGGTCACAGCGCCTGTACTTCTTGAAATAGATATCGGTTCACACGGTTCAAATCCCGACGAGGTCCGGTCAAGAACCTCAGTGGAGGTTCTACGCGGCGCGGCCTCCGCGGTTTACGAGAATTTGGCACCGCTCTACCGGCACCGACAAACAATTTCGCTCATGCCAGACCGGCAACTCGCGCAGCAAACATCAAATGCGGTTTCTCCACCATGGGGAATCGCCTTGTTGTAGGACAAGTGTCATGCGGAGGAAACGCGATCACTTTGCTCCAGATCGCGGAGCGAGCCGTGATATCAGCGCCGTGCGCGAGAACGATTTTCACACCTTTGGGATGCTTGTGCGCTACTGCCCACATGAGCTCCGCCTGGTTACGCGCCTTCCCATTCACATTCGCGTCCTTATTCGCCAACAACTGAACGACGTCCGGATAACCGCCGCGAAAGTTCTTCCTTTGGGCCCGTCTTTTCGCGCGCGTCGTAGCGCGCTCATTGTTTACTTTTGGAGTTTCTTGAGCGCCGATCCCTTGTGCATGGCCAGATGATCGGTGGTGTCGCTTTTGATCAAATACTGCGGCTCCTCCTTCGAGGCATGGACCGTGTATCCCTTGAACGTAATGGCTGAGGTGATCTTTTTCGTGATCGTTCCCCGGACATGGCCGGCTTCCGAGTTCCATCCCACATGATCTCCAACTTTAAGGTCCTTCTTCATCGGTATGGTCTTCTCCTCACTTTCATGGTCCACCTTTCCTGGGTCTCCTAAAGGATCTCCACGAGAAAGTACCTCAGCGGCGCATCTTGATCGCCGATCGCATTCGCCTTGCATTTGACGCTTGCCTTGAACCTTTTTCCACGGCACGTACAGGTCGTGCTCGAATCGCAGCGAGGGCTGCCTTGGGCGCGGCTACACCATACCCCGCGAATCAGATTCCCGCCTCTTGGCTGAGATACTGATGATCTTCCCGCCATCCGCCTTGGCCCTTACCAAGATGTGCGTAGTTCTCGATGAATTCGATTGCGCGGATGTATTTGACCATCCTGAAACCAAGTTGTGTCTCCACGCGCAGGCGAAGCGGCGCTCCGTGGTTAATCGGGAGCGATTGACCGTTCATTTCGTAGGCCAGAATTGTCTGCGGATCTTTCGCCAACTCTAAGCGAATCGTTCCGTAGAAGTATCCCGGTCCGTGCCCGTGCGGCTCGGATGTAGATTTGTTGTCGAACCCGTGGAAGGCGATGTATCTAGCGGATGGAAGCGGGCGGCAGAGTGCCACGATATGATGCAGCGATACGCCACCCCACTCCGCTACGCCGGACCATCCCTGGATGCAACAGTGCTTGGTAATCTGAGTTTGTT
>Ga0207657_10001777_pt1 | contig 23287 bp, 25 predicted proteins | sample KBSC33metaG_FD_184316 | JGI IMG/M metagenome (GOLD analysis project Ga0207657, IMG submission 184316) | Corn rhizosphere microbial communities from Kellogg Biological Station, Michigan, USA - KBS C3-3 metaG (SPAdes) (version 2) | ecosystem: Host-associated > Plants > Roots > Rhizosphere > Soil ... | reverse complement strand
CTCTACGAAAACCTGTACCACGCGGTGCGCATCAACTACTATCCCCCGCGCGGCGACGCCAAGGAAGGCTGGGATAACATCGACATCTTCGGATGGCTGGGCTATCCGATGCAGATCAAGATCGACTTCCTGTGCCGCGATTCCATCCTGGCCGCGCCGCTGGTGCTGGATCTGGTGCTGTTCATGGACCTGGCCCAGCGCTGTGGCATGCGCGGCATACAGGAATGGCTTTCGTTCTACTTCAAAGCGCCCATGACCGCGCCGGGCCTGTATCCCGAGCACGACGTTTTCATTCAGCTCATGAAGCTCAAGAATACGCTGCGCTGGATGCGCGGGGAAGATCTGATCACGCATCTGGGACTTGAATATTACGATTAAGCTGGAATGCGATTAGAATGAAAGTTGGGGACGGTTACCAATCTCGCCGTTGACCGGACGGGCGTCCGGGAAAATTAACGCGGGCGAAAATGGTAACTGTCTCCCTTTTTTTATCTTTCGCATGAATTGTCTGGTTATCGGAGGAACGCAGTTCATAGGTCGCCATCTGGTGACGGAACTGCTCAAGGCCGGACACACGGTGACAGTCCTGCACCGCAAGCCGAAGCACGACTTGGGCCGCAGGGTCAAGAACCTGACCGCCGACCGCAACGATCCGAAAGCGATGAAGGCCGTATTGGCCGGCAAGACGTTCGAAGTGGTCTTCGACAACGTCTACGACTGGCAGCGGGGCACCACGTCCGCGCAGGTAGAGGGCACGGTTCGAGCCATCAACGGTTCTCTTGACCGCTACATTTTTATGTCGAGCGTAGCGGCTTACGGCGATGGCCTGAATCATCATGAGGGCGACGCGCTGGCGCCAGACGACGCGGCCGACCTCTACACTCGCAATAAAGCCATGAGCGAGCGGGCGCTATTCCGGTTGCATCAGCGAATGGGATTGCCCGCCGTCACGCTGCGTCCGCCGTTTATTTATGGCCCGGAGAATCCGCTGTATCGCGAGGCGTTTTTCTGGGACCGCCTGCGCGCCGGACGCTCGATTATTCTGCCCGGCGATGGCCGCCGCCTGATGCAATTCGTGTATGTAAAAGACTTGGTGCGCGCCGCTTTGCGCGCCATGGGAGAGAAAGCCGCGGTGGGGCACGCCTTCAATATCGCCAATGCGCGGCCGGTGGCCCAATCGGAACTCGTCGAGGCGCTGGCAAAGGCCTGCCACAAGCCGGTGAAGTTCGTGCGCATTCCGCGCGATTACCTGCTGCGGGCGGGTGGGCATCCCATGGGTCCTAAGATGTATTTCGGCGTTTATCTGGACATGCCGCCGATCACTCAGGTGACCGCGAAAGCGCAGCGGGTGCTCAAATTCAAACCCACCGATTTCGCCACAGGCTTGCAGGAAACTTACAAATGGTACCTGCGGCACAAGGGCGCGAAACAGGATTATTCCTTCGAAGACATGCTGCTGACGCATGCTCCGGTGCTGCCGCCGCCCAAGGTGTGACGGATTCTCGGGATTCCACGCACTGGAATACCGGGAAAGATCGCTCGCTCAAGGCTGAACCGATGAGCTCCTGCGCTCCAGCTTCCGGCGAACCACAGGGCCAACTTTCTGGGCATCTTCGCTTCCCAACAGCGCAAAATCTCTCATAAAAGAGATCAGGCCATGTGAGATCGTATTCTTCGAATATCCCGCAGTAAGCTGCCGATTGTAATCCGGCAGGCTGAAGTCGAATGGTGTGCGCTGCGCCTCGGAAACGATTTCCAGATCGGCGTCGCTCATAGTGAGCTTTCCGAACCGAAGAGTACCGCCCCGCTGGTACATATAGCTGCCGGCTGGGTAGGGCGGGCTGAGATTTTTTGCGGCGCCTGACCGGAAAGTTAACACAATTCGATCACCTTCAATGCGAACCGCCGTCACTTTACCCTCGATTCGCGGCGGTGGGAGCATTCGATCGGGATGAAGAAGAATCGTGTCTCCCTCCACGGTTACCCCCCGGTCCTGTTTGAGGGCAATTAGCTTGGAAAGATCTTCGCCTAAGAAATGCAGCAGCCCTTTTACAGGAAGATGCGCTGAGACGATCTTGTCTACCCGTAGCCGGATTTCACCGGACGGAGTGGCGTCCAGCGTTCCTTCGATCTCAAAGGGTATTTCGATGCCTTTTCGGATGGTGCCGGTTTGTTTGATCCGCCCACGTTCCACGGTGACGGAGATGTTCTTTAAGGGAGCGCCGGGATAAGCGAACACGCGGCGGTTCAGAAGATCTGAAAGCGTCTTGACGTCCATGGCGATCTCGGCCGAGTTAATCCGCGTCACGAAAGAGTTGACGTCATCGAAAGTTACTGGCCGATCCTTACTGGTAGGCACCATTTGGCCGCGTAAGCTTCTGACATCTAGAACCGTGAAGCGATCGAGGTGAAAGTTAACGGCACGCATTTGGAGCTCGACCGCCGAGACCGGGAAAGCTGGCTCTTGAGAATGCGTCAGGGAAGCGAAAACAAAGAGAAGTCCGATGACTCGACCGGGAACAAAGTAAGAATTTCGCTTCACTTAACCAAGGGATTCCACTGCGGGGCGGCCGTTTCTACCGGGCCGGAACTTTTGCAAAGTATTTACAAATTCGGACCGAATCGGCCCAGACAACCACCACGTTTTCGAAAGCGGCGGAGTCCCTAAGGGTGCGTCAGTAGAACGAGCAAGTAAACCGCCCCGGCCGCCATCGAGCTAGCTCCGGCGCCTACCATGGTGATTATAAGCAACATCGCGACTCGTTCCGGCTTTGGATCGTGCCACGTCATAGTAAGTCGCTCCACGCAAGTCACGCAGCCCCTCTTCGGGCAAAGTGCGAGATGAGACTCACAACAAACAAGACTAGAAAAACGAAGAAGCAGATCTTGGCTATTGCGGCGGAGGCAAAGGCCACTCCTCCGAAGCCCAGAACTCCCGCGATGAGCGCTATCACCAGGAAAACTAACGCGTAATACAGCATCGTAAAATCCTTTCAGCTCCGCCTTGTCATTTGCAGATTCATGACCAATTTCACAATCTCTGTATTTTCAATGTCCGAAGCACCCCCCCGCTATGCAAGAACTTCGTCCAACGGCGGGTGCCAGCAAACTTGATGCAAGATCTGACGCAAAGTTTGAAACCTTTGCGACGAGAGCTCCTCTATTTGCCGGGTTCCCGTGCCGAGGCCGGTTGGGTTTCGGATAACACCCGAATTGCGGATACCGAGTTGCGGCTATGGCTCTATGTGCTTATTGCAGGACCGAAACCTTCATGTATGAAGGCGGCGATATACCTGTTTGTATCGAGTGCTCTGATGCCAGGAAGGCCAAATGCAATGCCTCGAGCTTGGAGCACGAAATCCGTAATCTCCTCCACCGAGAATTTTTGGCTGCTACTGAGCGCGCCACGGAGGCGACGGAGTCGTTCGACGCTACTATCAGGGAGATCCCGAGTGGAATACCTCATCCAGACGGCGTCCAGCGTATTCATAATGCTTCTCGTGAAGTGTCTGTGGCTCGCGTCCAAATGATGAAAGCTTATAACCGGCTGAACGACTATCTAAGCCGCCGCATCGTGCCGGAGGATCTGAAACGGAGCGGGTAGCGAATTTCATGCAGGGATGGAGACCTTTTGTGCTTCTGAAGGTCTCTCGGGCCGTCGGGTGCACTGCACGCGCCTAGATGGACTCGAAATGGGCGGCGTATCCACCTTCATCGGACGGACGCCGCCTGTTTGCTATGCGTGGTTGCCGATATCACCTGCTGGCTATCGACCCCTTCATAGATTTCCGAAACAGTCCGTTAAATAAATCGATCTAAGAATTGGCTGATTCAGTTAAGGAGTTGGTAATGTGTGACTACTCTTTGGGCGGCTTACCAAACCGGTTAGCAACGGAAGGGGACGAACTGATCGTCCACCGGTTTCCTACCTACTCGATGGGCTTGGCTCCCGCGGCCCAACTGCAGACCAAAAGCAGTAACTCCCTGTGCAGTCAAGGTCTTTGGGGGCGCATCATCGCTTTCCTAACGCTCCCCCGCTTTCGACCAGATATTCAAGCGGTCTGCGTACCTCCGGGCGCCTCTTTAGTTCTGAAGGATATCCCATCCGATCTTCAGCGCAAATGGGATATCGAGAAGGAAGAGATCGTCTTGTTCACGCAGATCAGCGCGGAATTCAAGACACATCGCGATGCGATTTGCTTCCGCAATGGGCGCCAGATTTCTTTGCAATATTTGCGTGAGGGGCTATTGATAAAAGTAGTGTCGCTGGGAAACGAGCCTGTCGGCGATCAGGACCCTTCGTCCGTCGAAGTCGTTGAAGAATCCGGCGCGCTTGTGTAAGATGCAGCCAAGGCAACGGGCGTGGGTGTATTCATTGACGCTTCTGGCGCTTGGAATCTGGCTGGGAAGCTCGATATTTGGCAGGGCATCTCGCCTTCATCGCAGATTGCCGCTTCTATCAAATGCCGACTGGGTGGAAGAGGCCTCGCTAGAATCGTTCCCCGCGAGTGACTCTCCGGCTTGGACGGGGTTGCACGTCTGACAGTGTTCCCTATTGATGTCGCGAGAGGTTTGCATTATTTCCGATGGTGGTGCAGAACGTCCGGCAGGAATTCGCGCACTAGATTGAAGCCGGCAGTAGTTATCAAAGAGATGCCCGCGTTATCGGCGATATTTCCCACGCCCTTCCAACTGGAGGGTCCCCACGTGCTGGCAATCGCACTGGCGCCGACGATACCGCTTACGCTCGAAACGGAAAAAGCTAGCCTGCCGTCGGGATGCCGGGCAGCGACGGTGCTGAGAACCGCGTAGCCGGTTCGCGTCCAGAAACCATGTTTATGCGAAGCGAAGTACCGGTTGTCCTCGTGAAAGACCGCGGAGCTTCCATAGGTGATGGTCTGGCGAATTCCGTTGTACGCCAGGTTGCTGCCGAAGCGCTTTCCATAAGCACTCCAGCCTTGTCCCCATTCCTGGGGAGTGTTTCTCCACTGGCTATAGCCCGCGCCAATAGCCTCGCCCATGATGGGGATTGGCCCAGCCGAGCTGAGCAGATACAAGTGAAAGCGCTTCTTTTCGGTCAACTGGCTCGGTTCAGAAGGAGCCACCATACCGAAAAGTTTGTCCAGGATGGTCTCGGGTTCCGTCGGAGCGGCGAGGGGTGGTTGTGCGAAAACCGGCGCTGCTGGCAGCGAGAGTGAAAGGAGCAGAAGCATGCGACGCATTAACCGCGATAGTAGCAAACGTGGTCTCCGCGATACGCTGGAGGCCACTTAGCACTGCGCGAAGCGACCGTAGCTCAAAGAGCTTTCCTCAGATCACGACTGCGAAAATCTTGGTTGGCCCCGCTACCGCCGGCCGAGCAGCCACATGACGAAGGTGAGCAACACGCTCAACAGCAGACTAGTCACCAGCGGGAAATAGAAGGTCGTGTTTTTGCTGCGAATGACAATGTCGCCGGGCAGGCGCCCCAGCCGAACGGGAAGCTTCTCGCCGAAGGTTACGAGGACCCCGAGAATCACCAGCACAACGCCGATGGCGATCAGTGTCCGTCCCATACGCCCATGATAAAGCCTGGTTCTACCCTGGGAACTCGCCCGATGTCCCCACCTTCGGTTCATAATAGTTTCGGAGGGGACCGCATGATCCTCGAAGCCGAAACGCCAGTCGTAGCCGACGAGTTTAACCCGCTGCTTTCCGCCGAGGCGCGGCTGGACAATGCCGCTGAGCGCCTGGGACTCGACGATGGCATGCGCAAAGTGCTGCGCTCGCCAACGCGCGAAGTCACGGTAAACATTCCGGTGCCGCTCGACGACGGGCGCCTCGAAGTATTCACGGGATACCGCGTGCAGCATTCGATTGCGCGCGGGCCGGCTAAGGGCGGCATCCGCTACGCGGCCGACGTGACGCTGGATGAGGTGCGCGCGCTGGCCTCGTGGATGACGTGGAAGTGCGCCGTCACCAACGTTCCGTTCGGAGGGGCCAAGGGAGGCATCATTTGCGATCCCACGCTGCTTTCGCCGGGCGAACTCGAGCGGATGACGCGGCGCTACACGGCACAAATCTACGAGTTCATCGGCCCCGAGATCGACGTTCCGGCGCCGGACGTGAATACCAACGAGCAGACCATGGCGTGGATCATGGACACGTACTCGATGCGCTCCGGGCACACGCAGACAGCGGTGGTTACGGGCAAGCCCGTCAATCTGGGCGGCTCGCGCGGACGGGCGGAAGCAACCGGGCGCGGGTGCATGGTCGTGACCGAACAGGCGCTGAAGCGTTTCGGCCTGGAGCGCGGCACTGCGCGGGTGGTCATCCAGGGATTCGGCAACGTCGGCGGCATGGCGGCCAAGTTGATGGAGCGCGCCGGATTCAAGGTAATCGCGATTGTAGAGTACGACGGCGCGGTGTATAACGACAAGGGCCTGGACGTCCGCGCTCTGGCGCAGCATCGTCAGAAAACGGGCTCGGTGGTGGATTTCGCCGGGGGCGAGAACTTAGGGCGCGATGAGGCGTTTTTCCTCGAGACGGACGTGCTCATGCCGGCGGCTCGCGAGAACGTGATCACGTCGCAGAACGCGCATCGCGTGCGCACGAAAATTTTGTGTGAGGGTGCGAATGGGCCGACCACACATCTGGCTGACCCGATCCTGCGCGAGAAGGGAGTCTTCGTGATTCCGGATATTCTGGCGAACGCGGGCGGCGTGACGGTGTCCTACTTCGAATGGGTGCAGGACCGCATGGGTTACTTCTGGAACGAGCAGCTCGTAAACGACCGTCTGGAAGAAATCATGATCAACAGCTTTAACGACGTGGTCGCATACGCGGAGAAACATTCAGTGGATAATCGCACTGCTGCCTATATGCTGGCGCTCGACCGCGTGGCGTTCGCGATCAAGCTACGCGGGATTTACGCGTAAGCGCGGAAACGCCGTAGAGAACCGTTCCTCCCAGCATGGCTGCGGCGGTAATGAGCGCTTGCTGCAGCGAACTCCCCAATAACAACCAAATGCAGACGCACAAGCCGAGCGCCGGTATGGTCCATCCTCCGGGCAAGGTGAACCCGCGTCCTTCGACCACCTTCTTCCGGCGCAGCACCGGCACCGCGGCGCAGGTGGACGTATAGTAAAGCACGCGTGTGAGAGCGCCCAGCTCCGCGAGCTCCTGAAAACTTCCCATGAGCGCGGCGCCGAAAGCCACCGCTCCAAATAAGAGCGTGGATACCACCGGGGTGCGATAGCGCGGATCCAGCCGCGCGAAAACCGCAGGCAGGTCGCCGCTGCGCCCCAACGCGTATAACATGCGCGAGCCAATCAGAATCGAAGCGCTGGTGGTCCCAGTTGTCGATAAGACCGCGCCCACCGACAGCAGAACGCCGCCGGCCGGACCCAAAAACATTTTTGCGGCTTCGGCCAGCGGCGCCTGGCTTGTGGCCAACCCCAGCAGCGTTCTCATGGCCACCCAATGGATAGTGATATACAGAACCACTACGGCGCATACGGAAGACACAATCACCGCGGGCAATGTGCGCCGCGGTTGAATCACTTCCTCACTCGGAATAGAGGCGAACTCGAATCCTCCGAACGCATAAATCAAGAGAAGCGCAGCCTGCTGCCACGACGCGTAAGAGATCGTGATAGGCTGCGGCATCGGCGCGTTGGAATAAAACAGTCCGATCAGGCAAAACGCAATCAGTGGAATTAGCTTGCCCGCCGTAAGCACGTTGATCGCCCATACACCGGGCCGGATGCCCAGATAATTTACGAGTGTCAGCACTCCGAAAACGAAGCTGATCGCAGCCACTCGTCCCCAGCCGTGGCCCAGCACCGGCCACAGATAGCCGAGGTAGGCGGAAAACGCATTGCTGATCGCTGCCGCGCCAGCCACGCGGGAAAGAGTCAACAGTATTCCAGCCTGAAAGCCTACGAAGCGGCCGAAGGCCTCTCGTGCGTACAGGTAGGGGCCGCCGGAACTCTCAAAAAGGCTGCCGGCCTCAGCGAAGCACAGCGCCACTATGATCACCGCGGAGCCGGCCAGCATGTATCCGTATATACTTTTGCCGCCGAGCAACTGCGCAATATTGGCCGGCAGGATGAGAATTCCAGCGCCAATCATTCCATTGATACAGATTGCTGTGAGGCTTCGCCATCCAATTGCACGAACCGGCGCGGGCGCGCTGAGATTTGCCATTGTCGCGAGTGTAGCATGCGTCATAATGAAGACTTCCGCATGTCATCCGAGCCTTTTGTGTCGCCGTCGGCGCCGACCTCCACGTCACCCTCGACACCTTTGATGCGCCAATACAACGGCATCAAACAACAGGTACCGAATACGCTGCTCATGTTCCGGCTCGGCGACTTCTACGAATTGTTCTACGAAGACGCGATCACGGCGGCGCGCGAGCTGGAGATCACACTGACGGCGCGCAATAAGGAAAAAGGCCAGCCCATCCCGATGTGCGGAGTGCCGTATCATTCGGCCGAAAACTACATTGCGCGGCTGACGCAGAAGGGCTATCGAGTGGCCATCTGTGAACAAATGGAGGCGCCGTCGGCCGCGACAAAACTGGTGCGCCGCGAAGTCACGCGTATCATCACGCCCGGCACAACGATGAACGCCTCGCTGCTGCGCTCCCACGAAAATAATTTTCTGGGCGCGGTGATGCCGGAAGGTACGCGGGCCGGGTTTGCGTTTGTGGATGTCACCACCGGCGAGTTTCGCGCTACGGAGATCGAGCTCGCAGATGCTGGGGCCGCGCTTGAAACCTTGAATGTGCGTGAAGTGCTGGCGCCCACAGGTTCACCGCAAAAGTTTACTTGCTTGCGCACCGAGGTAGAAACCTGGGTCTTCGGAGCGGACTACGCGGCGCGCAGTTTGTGCGACCATTTCCGTCTGCTCTCGCTCGACGGCTGCGGCTTGGAGGCGAAGCCGCTGGCGACGGGCGCGGCGGCGGCGCTGCTGCACTATCTGCGCGAGACACAGCGCAGCGCGCTGGATCATCTCTCGCCACCTTCGTTCTACAGCCGTGCTGACGCGCTCGTGCTGGATTCGACTACGGTTCGTAACCTCGAATTGGTAGAACCTTTATTTGCCGGCGAATCACAACAATCGACGCTGCTTTCCGTGCTCGATCGCACGCGCACCGGGATGGGCGGACGTCTGCTACGGCGGCGGCTGCTCGCACCGTCGCTGGAGTTGACGGAAATCGAGGCGCGCCTGGATGCGGTCGGCGAGTTGTTCACAGGTACGATCCTGCGGAGCGAACTGGCCAAGGATCTCGGAGCGATTCTGGATCTGGAGCGGTTGTTATCAAAGATCAGCCTCGCAAGCGCGGGCCCGCGGGACGTGGGAGCACTGGCACGGTCGCTCGCGGTGGTTCCTTCGTTAAAGCAGCGGCTGGAATCGGTGAAGTCCGAGCGCCTGCGAAATATCGGCGGGCGGCTGGATGAAATCGTCGAAGTCCGCGAACGTATTCTCACGGCTCTCGCCGATGAACTGCCGGCGAATCTGACAGACGGCGGGGCGATTCGCGATGGTTTTGACGAACGCCTGGATCAATTGCGCGACATTTCACGCAACAGCAAGACCTACTTGGCGCAGATTGAAGTGCGAGAGCGCAGCCGCACGGGAATCGGATCGCTGAAAGTTCGCTTCAATAATGTCTTTGGGTATTATCTGGAGATTTCGAAAGCCAACATGCATCTAGCGCCAGCCGATTACGAGCGCAAACAGACGCTGGTAAACGCCGAGCGCTTTACAACGCCTGAGTTGAAGGAACTGGAAGGCAAGATTCTGGAAGCGGAAGAGAAAATTCTGACTCTGGAACGCGAGATCTTCGAGACGTTGCGCGTGCTCGCTTGCTCGCATGCGGCGCGGATCAAGGCGACCGCGGCGGCGATCGCGGAGTTGGACGCGGCGGCGGCGCTGGCGGAGGTCGCGGCGGAGAATCGCTACGCACGCCCCCGCTTTTCCGATTCCGGCGAGATGCGTGTGGTGGGCGGTCGCCATCCCGTAATTGAAAAACTGACTGAGCGGGACGCCCAGCGCTTCATCCCCAACGACATCTATTTTCACCCGGAAACAGAATTCATCGCGGTGATTACGGGCCCGAACATGGGCGGCAAGTCGACGTACTTGCGGCAGACCGCGCTGCTGGTGATCCTGGCGCAGTCGGGTTCGTTTGTCCCGGCGGAGAGCGCACTGCTTCCCATTGTCGATCGAGTGTTCACGCGCATCGGCGCTGCGGATAACCTGGCACGCGGGCGCTCGACGTTCATGGTGGAGATGACCGAGACCGCCGTGATCCTGAACACGGCCACGGCGCGCAGCCTGATCGTGCTGGATGAGATCGGGCGCGGCACCTCGACTTACGACGGACTGGCGCTGGCTTGGGCGGTGGTCGAGCATATTCAAAGAACCATTCGCGCGAAGACATTGTTTGCGACGCATTATCACGAGCTAACGGAATTGGCCTCGCAACTGGAGGGTGTGCGCAATCTGCACGTGTCGGTGAAGGAATCCGGCGATCAGATTCTGTTCTTGCGGCGCGTAGAGCCGGGTGCGGCGGATAAGAGCTACGGCATCGAAGTGGCGCGCCTGGCAGCGCTGCCGATGAGCGTGATCGAGCGAGCGCGGCAAATCCTCGCCACACATGAATCGGCGGAGCACACTGTTACCGAAGAGTTGGCTGGGGCTGCACCAGCGCCGATGCAGATTCAGCTCTTCGAGCCGGTGAACGGACAGATCGCCGACCGCATTCGGCGGCTGAAGCTGGATGAGCTGCGTCCGATTGAAGCGCTGCAATTGCTGGCGGAACTGCAGAAGGAACTGAAGTGAGCGCGCGATGCTGGTAGCGGGCGTGATGAGCGGCACCTCGCTTGACGGCATCGACGTTGCGATCGTCGATATTGAGGGAAAGCGGATTCGGCCCGTGGCGTTTGCTTCGACCCCGTATCCCAATGCCGTGCGCGAGGCACTTCTAGGCGTCTCCAATGCAATGACCCACACCGCAGCCATCGCGCGGCTGCACTTCCTGCTGGGCGAACTGTACGCGGACGCGGTGAAAAAAGCTTCGCGCCGTCACAAACCGGCGCTGATCGGGATGCACGGTCAAACCATCTTCCACGAGGGCTCAGCGGTGGAATACCTGGGCCGGCGAGTTGCGAGCACGCTACAAATTGGCGAGGCGGCAGTGGTGGCGGAGCGCACCGGCATCCAGACCGTTTCGAATTTCCGCGAGCGCGACATCGCGGCGGGAGGGCAAGGCGCCCCACTGGTGCCTTACGTCGACTATCTTCTGTTCCGCAACGCCCGGCGCGGGCGCGTCGCGTTGAACATCGGCGGCATTGCGAATATCACTATAATTCCGGCGGGCGCGAAGCCGGAAGACGTGATCGCGTTTGATACGGGTCCCGGCAATATGGTCGTCGACGCACTGGTCGCGCACTACACCGATGGCCGCCAACGTTACGACCGTAATGGCAGCATCGCGCGTCGCGGCAGCGTACATGAAAAACTGTTGGCCGAGATGTTGAGCGATCCATACCTCGATCGCAAGCCGCCCAAAACCACGGGACGCGAACAGTTCGGACAGCAATTCGTAAGCGGCCTGCTGGCCACCGGGATTGCCCTTCCCGACCTGATCGCAATCGCTACCGAATTTACGGCGCGGTCCATTGCAAGCGCGATACCGCGTGCAAAGCCGCATGAAATCATTGTCTCCGGCGGGGGAGTACACAATCGGCAAATCATGCGGCGCCTCAGCGAGCTGCTGCCGGGCATCGACATAGTGTCCAGCGCGGACTTTGGCATCGATCCCGACGCGAAGGAAGCAATCGCGTTCGCAGTGCTTGCGTATGAACTCGTGCGCGGCCGCCCCGGCAATCTGCCGGGCGCTACCGGGGCGCGGCGGGCGGTCATGCTCGGCAAGAGTTCCCCGGCCTAGCTCGATTTTTGGCGTTCTTCGCTTTTCTGAGCTTGCTGATCTAGTTGCCGCACGCGCTCCGCGGGATCTTTGGAAAGAATCTGATTATTGAGATCCGTCGGAACGGTAGGGGGCGTCTGTTTCGCCGGATCGGACGTCGCTTTCACATCGTTCAGAATCTCACGAACATATTTCTTCATGCCTCGATGTTGCGTCCGGAATCACCATATCGAGTGCGCGCGAAACACGTATCCTATTGATACCCGGAGGGAAGCGAGTATGACTGGCGAGTGACTAAGCCAACGTGTTCACGGAACCGGGGCGTTTCGCTTCGTAGGCGGCGATGGCGGGCTCCTGATTGATCATGTAGCCGAGCTCGTCGACACCCTCGAGCAAGCAGTGTTTCGCGAAGGGGTCAATGGGAAATTCGACGGTGCGGCCGCCGGCCAGCGTCACAGTCTGCGAGGCCAGGTCTATCTTCAACGCGATGCCGGGCCATTTGAGCAGTTCCGCGTGAATATCCGCCGGGATCACTATCGGCAAGAGGCCGTTCTTGAGGGCGTTGCCCTTAAAAATATCAGCGAAAGAAGTGCTGATAATGGCCTTGAATCCGTATTGCACCAGCGCCCACGGCGCGTGCTCGCGCGAACTTCCGCAGCCGAAATTATCGCCCGTGATGAGGATCGTCGCGCCCTTCGCGGAGGGCTTATTCAACGGAAAATCGGGGTTGGGCGAGCCGTCGGCGAGATAGCGCCAGTCGAGAAAAAGATTGTCACCGAGGCCCGCCATCGAGGTGGTCTTCAGGAATCGCGCGGGAATAATCTGATCCGTATCGATGTTGTCGACGGGCAGCGCGACGGTCTTGCTTTCAATCGTGGTGATTTTCATTAGAGGCTCCTCACGTCGGTGACGACGCCAGTGATGGCGCTCGCGGCGGCGGTCAGTGGGCTGGCGAGGAACGTGCGGCCACCTTTGCCTTGGCGTCCTTCGAAGTTGCGGTTGCTGGTGGAGACGGCGTATTCGCCGGGCTCCAGTTGATCGCCGTTCATCGCGAGGCACATGGAGCATCCGGCTTCGCGGAAATCGGCGCCGGCGTCGCGGAAAATCTTGTCGAGTCCTTCGGCCTCCGCCTGCTTCTTCACCTGCTGCGAGCCGGGGACCACCAGCATGCGCACCTTGGGGCTCACCTTACGGCCTTTCATGATGGACGCGGCGGCGCGCAGGTCGGAGATGCGCGAGTTGGTGCAGCTTCCGACAAACACGACGTTAATCGCATGGCCCTTGAGCGGAACGCCCGGCTTGAGGTCCATGTACTTCAGGGCTTTGATGAGGTCCGATTTTTCAATCGGGTCGGACATACTGGCGGGATCGGGGATCAGGCCCGAAAGCGAAATGCCCATACCGGGATTGGTGCCGAACGTGACCATCGGTTCGAGTGTGTTCGCGTCGAGCGTCAGTTCCTTGGCATAAGTGGCGCGTTCATCGGTCGGCAGTCGCTTCCAGCGAGCGAGCGCGGCGTCCCAGTCCTTGCCTTTCGGCGCAAATTCGCGCCCGGCGATGTACTGGTAAGTAGTCTCGTCGGGCGCGACCAGACCGGCGCGCGCGCCGCCTTCGATCGACATATTGCAGATGGTCATGCGCTCTTCCATCGACAATCCGCGGATAGTCGAGCCAGTGTATTCGAACACACACTCGGTGCCGCCGCCGATACCGATTTTCGCGATCACGGCGAGGATGATGTCCTTGGCGGTCACGCCGGTCTGCAGCTTACCCTCCACCCGGATCGCATAACTCTTGGATGGTTGCTGCAATAGGCACTGGGTCGCCAGAACGTGGCCGACCTGGCTGGTGCCGATCCCGAACGCCAGCGCGCCGAAGGCTCCGTGAGTAGCCGTGTGGCTGTCGCCGCAGACGATGGTCATGCCGGGCTGCGTGAGTCCCTGCTCGGGACCCATCACGTGCACGATCCCCTGCTTGTCGCTTTTCAGATTGTAAAGACGGATGCCGAAGTCGGCGCAATTCTTTTCCATCTGATCGAGCTGCGCTTTGCCGACCAAGTCAAGGATGGGCAGGTTGTGCGGCGTGGTCGGCGTCGAGTGATCCATGGTCGCGATGGTCAGGTCCGGCCGTCGGACTTTCAGGCCGCGATCGCGCAGTGTCTGGAAGGCCTGCGGCGTGGTGACTTCATGACACAGGTGCAGGTCGATATAGATCAGACTGGGCGCGCCGGGCTTCTCGGCGACAATGTGGTTATTCCAGATTTTCTCGACGATGGTGCGGGGCTGATGATTGCTGGGTTGACTGCTCATAATGCCTCACTGACTGCTTTGCCGACTTGATTGGTGGTGGCCGGCGCGCCTTTTGGTTTCAAATCCGCAGTAACGCGCCCGGACGCGAGCACCTTGCCGACAGCGGCGTTCACGGCGTTGGCCTCCGTCATCAGGCCAAACGAATATTCGAGCATGGCTGCGACGCTGCCGATCGCTCCGAAGGGATTGGCTTTGTTCTGACCTGCAATATCGGGCGCGGAGCCGTGCACCGGCTCGTACAATCCCTGCGTCACGCCGGATTTCGCCGCGCCCAGCGAGGCTGAAGGCAGCATGCCGATCGATCCTGCCAAGATGCCGCCGATGTCACTCAAGATATCGCCGAAAGTGTTCTCGGTGAGGATCACGTCAAACTGCGTTGGCCTCAGCACCATCTGCATGGCTGCGTTGTCCACGAACATGTGATCCAGCTTGACGTCGGAGTATTGCGCGGCCAATTCCGTGACTACTTTGCGCCAGAGCTGCGAGACTTCGAGCACGTTGGACTTGTCGACGCTCGTGACCTTTTTACGGCGATTGCGCGCCAGCCGGAACGCCACGTGCGCCACCTGCTCGATCTCGTCGCGGGTATACGACATGGTGTTGAAGCCGCGGTCGCCCTCAATACCGCGCGGCTGGCCGTAGTAGAGGCCGGCGGTGAGCTCCCGCACGATAATCATGTCGGTGCCTTCGATTACGTGGTTCTTAAGCGGCGACGAGTCGATCAGTTCAGGATATGTCCGCACCGGCCGCAGATTTGCGAACACTCCCAATGCAGAGCGAATACCCAGCAAACCCTTTTCGGGGCGCTTGTCCGGCGCAGCGTTATCAAATTCGGGCAGGCCGACAGCACCCATCAGCGTGGCGTTGGCAGCCAACGCCTTGTCGAGCGTGTCATTCGGAAGCGGCGTGCCGGTCTTATGGATGGCAATGCCGCCAATCAGTCCTTCGGACAATTCAAGCGTGTGTCCGAACTTCTTGGCCATTGCATGCAGGACCTCTACAGCCGCACTGGTCACTTCGACGCCGATTCCGTCGCCGGGTAGGATTAGGATTTTCAGGTTCATTATTCGTTGGTCTAGCTGGCGCGCGCCGCTTTGCTCTCTTCAAGCACCTCGCGCGCGAGGGCGGAGATTTCGTCGTTCCGCATGCCTTTCTTGCGATCCGCCATGGTGGTGAAACGGTGGTACACAGTGTCGAGTTGCTCCCGGCTGAGATCGAAGCCCAAGTCTTCACACCTCTTTGTGAGAGCATGCCGCCCGCTGTGCTTGCCCAGGATCAGCTTGCTTTCCGGTACACCGACGCTGTGCGGGTCAATAATCTCATAGGTGGTGCGTTCCTTCAGAAAACCGTCCTGGTGGATGCCGGCTTCATGCGCGAAAGCATTCTCGCCGACGATGGCCTTGTTGGGTTGCGGTCCGAAGGTGATGATGGAAGTCAGCAACTGGCTGGCCGGGTACAGATGCTCGGTGACGATCTTGGTTTCATAGGGCAAACGGTCGCGGCGGGTGTTCATCGCCATCACGACTTCTTCCAGCGCCGCGTTGCCGGCGCGCTCGCCGATGCCGTTGATGGTGCATTCGATCTGCCGCGCGCCGTTTTGTACCGCAGCAAGCGAATTCGCGACGGCCAGACCCAGATCGTCGTGGCAATGGACGCTCACAATGGCAGTATTGCCGAGCGCCTTCACCATGCGCCCGATCATGGCGCCGTATTCATCCGGCACCGAGAAACCCACGGTATCCGGCAGGTTGACGGTGCGTGCGCCGGCGGCGACCACGGCCTTCGATACTTCTTCGAGATAATCCCAATCGGTGCGGGTGGAGTCTTCCGCGGAGAATTCGACGTCATCTACGTAGGAGCGCGCGAGGGTCACAGCCGCGACGGCCTCGTCCAAAACCTGCTGCCGGGTTTTCTTGAGCTTGTACTTCAGATGTATGTCGCTGGTGGCGATGAAGGTGTGGATTCGCGGGCGTTTGGCGTTCTTGAGCGACTGGGCGGCGCGCTCGACATCCAGCTTGTTGGAGCGCGCAAGAGCGGCTACGTTCACCCACGGAAATTCTCGGGCCACGGCGCCTACCGCTTCGAAATCGCCATCGGAAGCGATGGGGAACCCGGCTTCGAGGATATCCACGCCGAGATCCACCAGCTTGGCGGCCATTTTGAGTTTTTCTGGCACGGTCATGCTGCAACCGGGCGACTGCTCGCCATCGCGGAGAGTGGTGTCGAAGATGTAGATTCGTTCGGCCATGAGATCCCTCTACTCAGATTATGCCGCCGGGGTGTAAATTTGGCAAATTGATAATATTCGGAGGTTGTATAATAACTGCAAATGGAACTGCATCCTCTTCGGGTCTTTCTAACGGTTGCGATGGAGAAGAGCTTTTCCCGTGCGGCAGAGAAGCTGCTGCGCACCCAGCCCGCCATCTCCTTGTCTATACAGAGGTTAGAGGTTGAACTGGGGGAGAGACTCATCGACCGGTCGGCCAAGGACCTGCTGCTGACGGATGCCGGGAAGGTAGTGCTGGAGTATGCGCGGCGCTTCGAAAACCTCCAAGGGGAGCTCGAAAATTCGCTGGCCGAGATGCGCGATAAGTCGGCGGGCCGGCTGACGATTGGGGCGAACGAGTCGTCCACGCTCTATCTGCTGGATCATATTGAGCGCTACCGGCGCCAGTTTCCGAAAATCAAGGTGCAGATCCGACGGAGCCTGTCCAGCAAGATCCCGGCGGAGTTGATCGACGGCGATCTTGAGCTCGGCATCCTCACCTACGATCCGGAAGACGAGCGCCTGGTGTCGAAGGTGATCTATCGCGATCACCTGGCGTTCATAGTTTCGCCCAAACACCGGTTGGCAGCACAGGGCGAAGTTTCAATCAGCGAACTGAGCGACGAACAGTTCATCGCGCACAATGTGGTGTCGCCCTATCGTGCCGTGGTGCTGCGCGAATTCCAACGCCATAAAGTACCGCTGCATATGGATCTGGAAATGCCGACGATTGAGGCAATCCGCAAGATGGTGCAACGCAATGAGGGCGTGGCGTTCCTGCCGCGAATGTGCGTGGATGAGGAGATCCGCCAGGGAATTCTGCATGAAGTGAAGGTGAAGGAGATGGATGTCGATCGCAAGATCCGTCTGGTGTACCCCGCGCGGCGGGTGCTGAGCCACGCGGCGCAGGCTTTCCTGGAGGTGGTGGGAGGTTGAACGTGGGATTTGGCGTAGAATCGAGGCAGCCAAGCAGACTGCAAATGAAGACTCGAATCATTATCGGTTGGGCCGTACTTATCCTCATCTTCTCGACGGCTCTTGTGCTATTTGTTTACCGAGTTGCAAGGCTCCCGCTCTGGGCGGCACTTCTGTTTCCCGATGTATGTAGTTGGTGGATTGCTGAACGTCATCGGTACATTGTTAGGCAACCGGAACGAGCGCCGTAGAAGAGTGGAATCTCCGAATCACCGATAGTGGTTCCTGGCCGCAGATTCGAGAGCACCATGGATGTCGAATCGAAAGATCCGTCTGGTGTTTCCCGCGGCGCGTGCTGAGCCATGCGGCGCAGGGGGGGATAGGATAGACGTGGCACATATTACGCGCTACACTGATTATGTGCGAAAGAATCTCACGCTCACCATTGAGGAAGATCTGCTGCGGGATGCGCGGCGGATTGCCTTGGACCGCGATACTTCCGTAAACGAGCTGGTGCGGAATTACCTGGGGCATCTGGTGCGCCACCGAGAGCCGGGTAAGGCTACAGCGGCGGCCCTCAAGGATTTTTGGCGTACTCACAGTGTGACTATGGGCAAGCGCAGTTGGACTCGCGACGAGCTGCATGACCGACGGTAGCCTGCGGCCATCTTTCGTCGATACCAACGTGTTCGTTTACGCGGTGATCGATGACGATCCGGAGCGCCAGAGGATTGCTAGCGATCTGGTGGGGCGGCTGGCCGAATTGGAAGTCCTGCAAACGAGCACACAGGTGCTACAGGAACTGTATGTGGTCCTGACCCGGAAAGTACGGCGCAAGTTCACGCCACGGGAGGCGTTGGCCTACCTGGATCGCATCGCGCGTGCACCGGTCGCGGGGATCGATTATGGCGTGGTTCGCGAGGCGGCGGAGTTGTCGGCGCGTCACACACTTTCAATGTGGGACGCGCTGGTGATCGTTGCCGCAGCGCGTTCTGGGGCCGAGCACCTTTATTCCGAAGATCTGCAACATGGGCGCAAGATCCTGGGATTGGAGATCATAAACCCTTTTGTAGTACACTAAAAGTTCTGGATTCCTGCCCTGCCATGGTAATGAGTGTGCGGGCCAGGCGACGAACCAATTCGCAACAGAAAGAGAATTCGTATGTACGCAGTGATTGAAAACGGCGGGAAACAGTATCGCGTGACCCCAGGCGAGACGGTGCAATTGGAGACGGTCGCGGGCGACGTCGGCGCGCAGGTGGAATTCAACAGGGTGCTCGCAGTGGTCGACGACGGCCAGGTGAAAACCGGAGCCGCCGCGGCTGGGACGATCGTCAAGGGCACTATCACCGAGCATGACCGCGATGCCAAAACCATCGTCTTCAAGTTCAAGCGCAAGAAGCAGTACCGGCGCACCCAAGGGCACCGCCAGAACTACACGCGCGTGCAGATTAACGAGATCGTGTAGGACCAAGTCATGGCACATAAAAAAGGTTTAGGCAGTTCTAAAAACGGGCGCGATTCGAATGCCCAGCGGCTGGGCGTGAAGGCTTTTGGCGGGCAGTTTGTACCCGGCGGATCCATCATTGTTCGCCAGCGCGGCACCAAGATCAAGCCGGGCACCAACGTCGGCATCGGCAAGGACGACACGCTGTTCGCCAAGGTGACCGGTGTGATTGAATTTCGCGATCGCGGACGCATGGGCAAATTCGTCAGCATCGTGGCCGCCGAATAGCTCCCTCGACCCGCGTTCATCCGGGCGCGGTATCCATCCATGTTGTTCATAGACGAAGTCATCATTACCGTCAAAGCAGGAGACGGCGGCAACGGCATTCTTGCGTTCCGGCGCGAGAAGTTTGTTCCGCGCGGCGGGCCCAGCGGCGGCGACGGCGGCCGCGGCGGCGATGTGGTGATGGTCGCAACGCAGCACCACAACACGCTGCTACATTTCCGTTTCAATCCGGAGCACAAGGCGCAGCGCGGACGGCACGGCGAGGGCAGCGATAAGACCGGCCACAACGGACATTCGGTCGAACTTTCGACCCCGGTCGGCACTGTAGTCTATGACGCTGATACTGGCGAGCTACTGCATGACTTCACCACAGCCGGGGACCGCTTCATCGTCGCCAAGGGCGGACGCGGCGGGCGTGGCAACGCGCGTTTTGCAACGTCCACGCACCAGACTCCCACCGAGCACGAAGACGGCAAGCCGGGTGAAGAGCGCCGCCTGCGCCTGGAACTCAAACTGCTCGCGGACGTGGGGCTGGTTGGCTTTCCCAACGCCGGCAAGTCCACGTTGATTTCGCGCATTTCCGCCGCTAAGCCCAAGATTGCCGATTATCCGTTCACCACGCTGGTGCCGAATCTGGGTGTGGTCTCGACGGATGACGAGCGCACGTTTGTAGTGGCCGACATCCCGGGTTTGATTGAAGGCGCGCACGAAGGTCACGGCCTGGGCATCCAGTTCCTGCGCCACGTCGAGCGCACACGACTGCTGGCGCATCTGGTGGATGTTTCCGACACCGGCCGCGATCCGGTGCACGATTTCGAAGTGATTCTGGCGGAGCTAGCTAGCTTCTCCGACGATCTGGCCAAGAAACCCATGATCGTGGTCGCCACCAAAATGGACGCGGCGCAGGACCCCAAGCGGGTAGCGGCGCTACAGAGGCTCGCGCGCAAACGCGGCATGCCGTTCTTCAAGATTTCGAGCGTCACTGGTGACGGGATCAAAGAACTGAAACGCGCCATGGCCGAACGAGTTCTGGCGCCAAGTGATGGCCCCACCGCCGAGACCGAGCCCGTCCACATTAAAACGCCATAAGCTGGCAACCTACCGCCACCGGCAGCCTTCTAAATAGCGGGAGAGTTTTTTCTATGAAACGGTGGATTGGCGCGGCGCTTCTGACAGGGACACTAATGGTAACGGGATGCGCCGGCAATGGCTATTACGGACGGAACTACCGCTATGATCGCGATTATCGCTACCGGAATTATCGCGAAGGGCACTATCGCGACGGACATTATCGCGACAATGATGACCGGCATCGCGATCGCGACCGGGACCGGCACGATGACCGGGAAAACTGGCGCTAGAGAGCGTTAGGCCGGTTCAGCGCCGCCGGGAACCGGTGCAGCCGTAGGAGCTTTAGGTTTCTCCGGCTTTTCCTTGGCTGGAGGGATCACCTTTACCGGACTGATCATTACGTGCGCGTTACGTCCTTCAAGGCGCGGCTGGCCTTCGACGGCGCCGTATTGCGTCAGGTCGGCGGCGAAGCGGATCAGCAGCTTCCGTCCCAGATCCGTGTGCGCGATCTCGCGGCCGCGGAATTGAACGATAGCTTTCACGCGATTGCCTTCCTGCAGAAAACGGATAGCGTGGTTCTTTTTGAAATCGTAATCGTGGTCGTCGGTATTGGGGCGGAACTTCAGCTCCTTCACCTGGATGATGTGTTGTTTGCGCTTGGCCTCGTGCTGCTTCTTCTTGTTTTCATACTGCCACTGGCCGTAGTCCATCGCCTTGGCGACGGGCGGCTCGGCGGTAGGGGCAATCAGGATCAGGTCCAAGCCTAGTTCCTGCGCCCGGCGTACGGCGGCTAAAGTGGGCATGACTTCAACGCTGCCATCTGGAAACACAGCGCGCACTTCACGCGCACGAATGGCTTCGTTGACGTTTTCGCGTATCCTCGGCCGGCGGGGTGCAAAACCTCGTGGATTCATCGAGCGGAAAAACCACCAGCGGACGAGAGCATCATCATATGACCAAATGGTAACAGATTTGAGGCAGAGACTAGAGGGCTTGGCGATGGAACTGTTTCCATCAGAACAACACCCGCTGCTGGCATACCGTATCTACCCACGCTTGAACCCCGGACGAAAAGTATGTCATGGTAATAATATTTTGAATACGTAAGTGTGCCCACTGGTGTCCGCAAAATCTTCACTCAAGTAGCGGGTGCCCAGGGGCCGATGCTGGGTGTATAATATTCGGCAATATAGAACACCGCGATGCTGGATAAGAAATAGAGTGCAGTCGGGGGCGCCTCGCCCGGGCCGGTTTGCGCTAAACGGATATAAACTTTGCTAAGGAGGAGGAAATGCATGCGCCAAGTGATCCTGATATTGGTTCTTCTGACATCCGTGCTCTCGGGGCAGGACAAGAAGCGTGTTGCGGTGATGAATTTTGAGTACGGTACGGTTTCGACCTACGTTTCGCAGATTTTTGGATCTAATGTCGACATCGGCAAGGGCATCGCCGATATGTTAGTGGACCGCTTAGTCAACGACGGCAAATATTCGGTGATTGAGCGCAAGGCGCTCGACAAGCTGATTACGGAACAGAATTTTTCCAATAGCGACCGCGCCGATCCATCTAGTGCCGCGCATATCGGCAAGCTGCTGGGCGTCAGCGCCATCATTATCGGCAGCATCACCCAGTTCGGCCGCGATGACAAGAAGACCAACCTGGGGGGCTTCGGCTCCGCAGCGGGCCGTTTCGGTATCGGCGGCATCGGCAAGAGCGAGTCCAAGGCAGTGGTGCAGATTACCGCGCGCCTGGTCAACGTCGACACCGGCGAGATTTTGGCCTCGGTGCAAGGCAAAGGCGAGTCCAAACGCGGCGGCGCCTCGCTGCTGGGCGCGGGCGGTGGCGGTGGTGCCGCGGGCGGAGCCGGCTATAGCATGTCCAGCTCGAATTTCGGCGCGACCATTCTCGGAGAAGCCACTAACGAGGCTGTGACCCAGGCTGCGGACGGACTGGATGCCAAGGCGGCCAGCTTGCCGGCGCCAGCGACAGTGCCGGTCGACGGACTGGTTGCGGATGTCAGCGGAAATTCACTCGTTGTGAATGTGGGCACCAGTGGCGGCGTAAAGGTTGGCGACGTATTGCAGGTGGCGCGAACCGGTCGCGAAATCAAGGATCCGGCCACTGGCAAGGTGCTGCGCCGAACTGACACCGAACTCGGTACGTTAAGGATTACGCAGGCGGACGCCAGCTCCGCGGAAGGCACCTACACTGGCCAGCCTGGGGTAAAAGTCGGCGACCACGTTAAGAAATAGAAGAGCCCGAACGAGTTTCCGCCTGGGAAGCGGGATGCGGCCTTATCTGGCGAACACGCGTGACCTGTTTGGCATTACTTCAGGAGCCAGTACGCCAGCAAAACCCAGGCCGCGATGAAGGCGAGCCCCCCAAAGGGAGTGACGGCGCCCAGCATGCGCTCGCCGCTAATCGCCAGGGCGTAGAGGCTGCCGGAGAACAAGATGATCCCGACCAGCAGCAATGCGCATACCCACCCGGTGCGGGGCGCTGAGAGTGCACCAATTCGCGGCAGGAAAGAGACCACCAACAACCCCAGCGCGTGGAAGAAGTGGTACATAACGCCGGTCTCATAGACCCCTTTCGAATAGGCGTCGAGCCGTCCTTGCAGGGCATGCGCCCCGAATGCGCCAATGATGACGGCGAGAGCCAGCAGAATCGCGCCTACGGAGCTCCAATTCATGTTCGCTCCAAGATAGCATGCCCACTCGAATCAGACGGCCGCACTGCGCATCAGAACCCACAGTTTTTCCCAGGCGGGGACTCGAACGCGGCGCGCAAGGACGTCGTAGTCGGATGCCACGATGCGATCGAGCAGACGCGAATAGATACCGATGAGGGCGCGCAAAGAAGCTCGGCTGCGCGCATCGATCAGCCCCACCAGCGGCGCGGATTCCCGGTAGTAATCGCGGGCGCGCTGGGCTTCAAATCGCATCAATTCAATGAACCGCTCCTGAGGTTCGAAGGTGCCGGCCGATACCGCGAAACGCGCGAGGTCTTCGGCAGGGAGATAGACCCGATTCTTTTCGGCATCTTCGCGGACGTCGCGCAGGATGTTGGTGAGC
>Ga0207657_10001775_pt1 | contig 23293 bp, 25 predicted proteins | sample KBSC33metaG_FD_184316 | JGI IMG/M metagenome (GOLD analysis project Ga0207657, IMG submission 184316) | Corn rhizosphere microbial communities from Kellogg Biological Station, Michigan, USA - KBS C3-3 metaG (SPAdes) (version 2) | ecosystem: Host-associated > Plants > Roots > Rhizosphere > Soil ... | reverse complement strand
CGCACCGCGACGAGGAACTTGTCGAGGTTCGTCTCGAGCGTGGCGAGCATCCCGTCGGCCCAGTCCTCCATCTCGAGGCGCATCTCACGTGCCGAGCGGCGGGCTTCGTCGATGATCTCCTGCGCCTGGCGCTCGGCCAGCTTGACGATCTCGGTCTGCGACGCCTCGCGGACCGCCTGCTCGCGAGCCTCCTGCAGGAGCCTGTCCTGCTCCCGCTTCGCCTCGGCCAGCATCTCCTGCCGCTCCTTGACGATCCAGCGGGCCTGCTTGATCTCTTCCGGGATCGTCGCCCGCATCTGGTCGAGGATGTCGTAGATCTCCTCGCGGTCGATCCGCACCTGGTCGGTGAGGGGGACGGCCTTCGCGTTGTGGACGAGGTCGTCGAGCTTGTCGATCAGTACGAGGACATCCATGACGCTGCAGTCTACTCCTGGTCGGAGAGTGGAGCGCCGCCACGCCCGTTCGGGAACATCTCCTTCAAACGGCGCGCAACGGCCCGTGGCACGAGCTCTTCGACATTTCCGCCGAAGGACGCGATCTCCTTCACGCCGCTCGATGAGACGAAGCTCACTTGCGGGCTCGCCATCACGTAGACGGTCTCGATATCCGGAGCCAGATGCCGGTTCAGCTGGTTCATCTGGAACTCCCACTCGAAGTCCGAGAGCACCCGCAGCCCCTTGACGATCGCCTTCGCGTCCCAGCGGCGGGCGAAGTCGACGACGAGCTCGCTGAAGACGTCGACCTCGATGTCGCCGTCCGTCTCCGCGAGCGCTTCCTTCAGGAACTCGACCCGCTCCGAGACGGAGAAGAGCGGCTGCTTGTGCTGCGGGTTGTTGACGACGCCGACGACCACACGGTCGAAGATCCGCGCGGCGCGCGAGATCACCTCGACGTGCCCGTTCGTGACGGGATCGTAGGTGCCGGGATAGATGGCGGTGATCACAGGTCGAAGAGGGTGACGCGAGCGGAACCGTACTTGCGCGAGGTTCGCTCCCGCAGGCCCGGCACCTGCGGCGGGTCGTCGCGGCCGGAGCTCTCGTAGGCGAGGACGCCGTCGGGTGCGAGCAGCCGGGCGAGGTGCGGCACGAGCCGGGACCGGTCGTAGTCGTAGGGCGGGTCGCAGAGGACCAGGTCGAACGACCGCCGCTCGGCCGTCACCGCGCGCACCGCGTCCTGGCAGAGCACGATGCCGCGGAGCTCGAGCCTGTCGAGGTTGGCGTTGATCGTGCGGCACGCGTCGCGGTCCGAGTCGACGAACGTCGCCGACGCGGCACCGCGCGAGAGCGCCTCCAGCCCGAGCGCGCCCGAGCCCGCGAACAGGTCGAGCACGTCCGCCTCGTCGACCGGCCCGATCAGGTTGAACGTGTTCTCGCGGACGCGGTCCGAGGTCGGCCGCGTATCGCGCCCCTTCGGAGCGGCGATCTGACGGCTGCGGTGGGTGCCGGCGATGATCCTCATTCGCCGCGGATGGTGCCTGGCACGGAAACCGGGACCGCGGGACATCGTCCCGTGCGGCCATGGCATCCCGCCTGCGCCGCCTGTGATCATGCGGAGCTCGGGCGGCTCCCGCCAGTGTCCGGGGACAACTTGTTCCACACTCGTCGCCGGTGCCTGGCACCGGCCGGAGGCTCCCGAGGCTCAGGCCGTGGGCTCTGCGCCCGCCGCGGCGGCCAGCATTCGGTCCGCCTCGTCGTGCCACGGGCCGTCCTCCTCGCGCAGGTCGGCCGCAAGCTCGCGGGCGCGCTCGATCAGCTCGTGGTCGACACGCAGCTTCGTGAACTGCAGGTCGCGCCAGCCCGACTGGCGCGTACCGAGGAGCTGGCCCTCGCGGCGGAGGTCGAGGTCGACCTGGGCGAGCTCGAAGCCGTCGGTCGTCTCGACGAGCGCCTGCAACCGCGCGTCCGCCGTCTCGGAGAGCTCGTCGACCGGGCGCGAGATCAGCAGGCAGTAGCTCTGCTCCGCTCCCCGCCCGACCCGGCCGCGCAGCTGGTGGAGCTGAGCGAGGCCGAAGCGATCAGCCTCCTGCACGATCATGATCGTCGCGTTCGGAACATCGACGCCGACCTCGATCACCGTCGTCGCGACGAGCACGTCGAGCTCGTGCTCCTTGAACTGTCGCATCACCTCGCGCCGCTCCGCCGGCTTCAGCCTTCCGTGCAGCAGCCCGACGCGATAGCCCTTCAACTCGGCGCGACGCAGCCGTTCGGCCTCCTCCTCGGCGGCCCGCGCGAGCCGCGTCTCGGAGAGCTCGATCAGCGGGCAGACCACGTACGCCTGCCGTCCCGCGTCGAGGTGCACGCGGAGCCGCCTGTACGCCTCGCTGGACAGCTCCGCGCCGACCCGGGCCGTGACGATCGGCCTGCGGTTCGCCGGCGGCTTCGCGATCTCGCTCACCGCCAGGTCGCCGTAGATCGTGAGCGCGAGCGTGCGCGGGATCGGCGTCGCCGTCATGTGCAGGACGTGCGGCGACCGACCTTCGGAGAGCGCCTGGCGCTGCTCGACGCCGAAGCGATGCTGCTCGTCGACGACGGCAACCGCAAGGTCCGCGAACTCCACGTCGCGCTGGATGAGCGCGTGCGTGCCGACGGCGATCTGCGCGACGCCGTTCGCGATCTCGGCGCGGATCCGCTTGCCGCCCCCCGAGCCCGTGAGCAGCACGCAGCGGACGCCGAGCTGCGCGCAGAGCGGCTCGAGCGTCAGGAAGTGCTGCTCGGCGAGCGTCTCGGTCGGCGCCATCAGCGCGCCCTGCCGCCCGTCCTCGACCGCGCGCAGCAGCGCGTACAGCGCGACCACGGTCTTCCCGGAGCCGACGTCACCCTGCAAGAGCCGCTGCATCGGCTCCGTCCGCCGCAGGTCGGCGTCGATCTCCGCGATCGCATGCTCCTGGTGCTCGGTGAGCGTGAACGGGAGCACCCCGCGATAACGGGCGATCAACTCGCCCGGCTCCGGCAGGGCGAGAGCCACGGCGTCGGTATCGCGCAGCCGCTGGACGACGAGCTGCAGCGCGACGAGCTCGTCGAGCGCGAGCCGGCGCCGGGCCACGTCGGCCTGGCGCGGGTCGACCGGGAAGTGGATCGCCGCCAACGCGTCGCGCCGCAGCGGCAGCTCGAGCTCGGCGGGCAGCGGGTCGTGGACGTCTCCCGCATGCAGCACGAGCGCCGCACGGACGAGCTCGCGCAGCCGCGCCGAGGGGATCTGCTCCGCCGCCGGGTAGACGGGCGCGAAGTCCGCGGTGCGCCGCGCCTCGCCGATGTCGTAGCTCTTGACATCGAAGCCGTACCGCCCGAGCTTGCCGCGCAGCCGAACCTCGGTTCCCGGCTGGAGCTTCTCGGCGAGCCACGGCTGGTTGAAGAACGAGGCGCTCACCTGCCCCCCGCTCTCGTCGCGCACGAGGGCGCTGACGAGCGATCTGCGCCCGCGCAGGGGCCGCGCGCGGGCGCTGACTATTCGACCCTCGATCGCGACTTCGCCGTCGGCCTGCCCGAGCTTTGCGATCGCGACCCGGTCGACCGCGCTCTCGTAGCGCCGCGGTGCGTGGAAGAGGAGATCGCGAACCGTCACGATGCCGAACCCGCGCAGGCGCCGGGCGAGCGACGGGCCGACACCCGGCAGCGTCGCGACGTCGAGGCGGTCGAGCCGGTGCGGAGGCGCCCAGCCGCGCGGCCGCGGCCAGTCGTGCTGGACCACGCCTGTGAAACCCGTGTGCATGCGGGTCAAGGTTGCCACCTGGACCGAGCATAGGACCCGGTCCGGACGTCACTCGTCGAGAAACCAGAAAAAGCCGACCGTGCCGGGACCTGCGTGCGTCCCGACCACAGCCCCGAGCGTGGTCGCGATCTCGATCTGCGCCTGCGGCCGGACATGCTCGACCAGGTCGCGTAGCGCCTCGAGCCGCTCGGGTGCGGCGGCGTGCGCGATCCCGACCTTGAGCGCCGGCGAGTCGGTCGAGGTCGCTTCGAACATCGACCGGAACTCGGCGAACGCCTTCGCGTTCCCGCGCACGCGCTTCAACGGCTGCACCTCGCCGTCCCGGATCGTGAGGATCGGCTTCACGTTCAGGAGGTTGCCTGCGAGCGCGGCCGCACGGCCGATCCGGCCGCCCTTCGCGAGGTAGTCGAGGGTGCTGACGGTGAAGAGCAGCATGTGGTCGCGCTGGTAACGGGCGACGAACGAGTCGATCTCCTCGTTCGTCGTCCCCCGCTCCAGCCGGCGCTGGATACCCGAGGCAAGGAGGGCGATCGACGCCGAGACCGTGCGCGTGTCGATCACGCGCACCTTGTCGCCGCCGAGCATCTCCGCCGCCGTCCCGGCGCTCGCGAACGTTCCGGAGAGCGACGAGGCGATCTGGAGGGAGAGGATGTGCTCGTACCGCGGCGCGAGGTCCTCGTAGACCGCCAGGAAGTCACCCGGGGTCGGTTGCGACGTCGTCGGGAGCTCCGGGTCGCTCTGCAGCCGCTCGTAGAACCGGTCCGGCGTGATGTCGACGTAGTCCTTGAAGCTCTCGTCGCCGAACCGGACGTAGAGCGGGACGACGCGGAAGTTCGGGAACCGCTCCGGCGCGTCCGGGAAGTCGGCCGTCGAGTCGAGAACGACGGCGGTGTTCTCGGCCGTCAGCGTCACGCCCGCCCGGCCTCGCACACGGTGGCGACGAGGCGGTCGAAATCCTCGTCCTTGGTCAGGCACGCCACCGCCCCCGCGGCCGTGACCTCCTCGAGCTCCTGTGCCGTCACGGACGCGCTGAGGCAGATGACGCTGGTCGTCGGGCACGCCGCCAGCACCGCGCGCGTCGCCTCCGCCCCGTTCATGCCCGGCATGCGGTAGTCCATCAGGACGACGTCGGGCTCGAGCTCGGCGCAGAGCTCCGCCGCCTCGTCGCCCGTCGAGACGCTCGCGATCACCTCGATCTCGTTCCGCAACCCGAAGAGCAGCTCGAGGGTCTCGCGAAACGTGTCGTTGTCCTCGACGAGGATGACGCGGACCGGCTTCATTCCGCCGCCAGCAGCAACGGATAGTGCGGCTGGCCTCCCTGGTGCACCTCGAGCTCGAGCTCGGGATGCGACGAGTGCAGCTCCGCGAGCAGGCGCTCGAGCGGCGGCGGGTCGTCGCCGGTGAGCAGGGTCAGGACGCCGCGTGGCTCTGCGAGGAGGTGCTCCAACACGGCGCGGGCCACCTCGTCGAACGTCTCACCGCCCGCGACAGGCTCGTCGTCGGCTAGGCCGAGCCAGGCTCCGTTGCGCACCGAGACGCCGTTCAGCTGCACGTCGCGGGAGGCGACCGTGACGGCGCCCGTCGCGACGGCGGCGACGGCCGCGCTCATCTCGACGGCGTTCTGGTCTGCCCCCTCCGCCGCGTCGAACACGACGAGCGCGGCGAGCCCCGCTTGCAGCGAGCGGGTCGCGATCACGCGTACGTGCTTGGACGCGTGCTCGGCCGCTTGCTCGGCGCTCATCAGCACGTTGCCGTTGTTCGGCAGCACGATCACCTCCGACGCCGTCGTTGCTTCGATCGCCGCGATCAGGTCGGCGGTCGAGGGGTTCATCGTCGACCCGCCGTCGACGACCGCAGCGTTCATGCTCTCGAAGAGCACGCGGTTGCCCGCGCCGGTGGCCACGGCGACGACGGCGCAGGCGTCCTCCTGCTCCGACACGACGTGCAGCAACCGCTCCTCCCGCTCGATCGTCTGCTCGTGCATGTTCGCGATCTCGACGCCTGCGACGGTGCCGCGCTGCACACCGAGCGAGAGCGCGCGCCCGGGGTCGTCCGTGTGCACGTGCACCTTCAGCGCGGTACGGTCGCCGACGACGAGCAGCGAGTCGCCGAGCTGCTCGAGCTCCGCCTCGATCTCGGCTGCGTCGAGCGCCTCGCCTTCGACGACGAACACGGTGCAGTAGCGAAAGCGTGAGAGCTCCTGGTGGATCGCCTCGACGCCGAACGACTCCTCGAGCTCGGGAGGCGCCGGGAGCGCCTCGCCGGTGAGCGCCGCCCGGATGCCGCGGACGATCTCGACCAGGCCGGCCGCGCCGGCGTCGACGACGCCGGCCTCCTTCAACACCGGCATCATCTCCCGCGTCTGGGCGACCGTGTCATCGCCGCGGGCGATGATCGTCGCGAGGTCGCCGCCGTGCTCCGCCGCGTCCGCCATCGAGCGAATCGCGGTCAGCATCGTCCCTTCGACCGGCTTCTTGACCGCACGATAGGCGGCGTCGCTCGCCGAGCGGAACGCTCGGGCGAGGTCGTCGCTTCCGGCGAGCGCGTCCGTGGCCCCGCGGACGATCTGCGAGAGGATCACGCCGGAGTTGCCGCGCGCACCCATCAGCGCAGCGCGTGCGATCTCCTTCGCAAGTCCGGGCCGGTCGTCGGGACCGTCGCGGTGCAGCGCCTCTGCGATCGCCCGAACCGTGAGCGTCAGGTTGGTGCCGGTGTCGCCGTCGGGCACCGGGTAGACGTTCAGGTCGTCGATCCGGCGCCGGTTCGCCTCGATCGCCGCCCGTGCGCCCTCGACGAGCTCGCGGACCCGCTGCCTCATGCGCTCGGCCTCATACGCTCGGCCTCATGCGCTCTGCCGCACCCGCTGGATGACGACCTCGACGGACGCGACCGCGAGCCCGGTGAGCCGCTCGACCTCGTACCCGACCTGCGAGCGGACCGTCGCCGCGACCTCGGCCAGGTTCAGGCCGTGCTCGACGACGAGATGCACCTCGATGCGAAGGGCGCGGGCGTCGCCGTCGACGCTCACTCCCTCGCGGCGGAAGATGCGCCCGACGCGTGTCCCGGCGGAGAGCCCGACGACGCCGTAGCACGCGAGGGTCGTCTCGGCGACGATCTCCGCGACCGCGTCGCGCGAGATCGTGAGTCGACCGTTCTCCAGGTCCAGCGTCAGGTCGTCGGCCACGGCAGATCATTAGACCCGATTCCACCCGGACCTGGTTACCCGCGCCGCTCGTATGCTCGGAAATGGGACTCACGGCGCTCGCGGCGTCCGGCCTGCTCGCACTCACGCTCGGGAGCCCCGGCGGGCACAGCTCGCTGCAACGGCTCTCGCCGGGCTCGCTCGTGGAGACGTCGTCGCTCCGGCTTCCGGGCGCCGAGCTCGGCTTTGCCTCCGCGGTGCGCGGCGGCGAGCTCGCGCTCGTCGTCAAGCCGGTTGCGACCGGTCAGCCGGTCCGCATCGTCGATCTCGCGCGGATGCGGGTGGCGCGATCGATCCAGGTCGGCGACCGCGACGTCTGCGGCCTGACGTTCGCGGGCCGGACGCTCGTCGCACTGGCGGCCGACCAGCCGTGCTACTGGCCGGGCGGTCGGTTCACGTTGCTCAGGATCGATCCGGCTACCGGACGGATCGCCGGCAGCACGCCGGTGCGAGGTCTCCACACGGTCTTCCCGACGAACCTCGCATTCGGCGACGGCCGGGCGTTCGTCACCCGTGCGGGCGGCGGCATCGACGCCGTCGATCTGCGCACCGGCGTCATGACGGCGCACCGGCCGCGGCGGGCGCTCGCGAAGGGCGAGGGCATCGTCGCCACGCACTTCCTCGGCGGGCACCTCCTGGGCGCCGGCCCTCGCGTCGTCGACGTGCGCACCTGGCGGGAGCGGCTGCTCGAGCCGGGCGCCCGCGGCGTCGTCTCGAGCGGCGCCGAGCTGATCGCCTACGGGCCGCGGGGAGCCGGGATCTATACGAGGGCCGGCCGGCTGCTCCGTCGTGCGCTCCCGGGCGAGCAGGTTTCGGCCGCGGTCACGCTCGACGGCCGGCTCTATGCGACCGTCGGCGAGGCGGTCGACACCGTCGAGATCTCCACGGGGACGCAGACGCACGTCGCGCCCGGGGACTGGATCCTGCTCGGTGGCTAGACGGCCTTCTGCACCTTGCCGCCCTTGAGGCAGCGGGTGCAGACGTACGCGCGGGTCGGCGAGCCCTTGAGCAGCACGCGCACGCGCTGCAGGTTCGGGTCGAAGCGACGCTTCGTGGCGACCATCGAGTGTGAGCGGTGATTCCCGAAGCCGGGCTTCTTCCCGCAGACTGCGCAGACCTTGCTCATCGCGGGCGGGATTGTAGCGGCTTCGCGCTTAGAAGCCCTACTGCCTGGCGCTCGCCCGGAGCCGCGCGAAGAGATCCGCCATCTCGAGGGCCGAGCGCACGGCCTCGCCGCCCTTGTGGACCCGGGCGTCCGCCTGCTCGACGGAGTCGACCGTCAGCACGCCGAACGCCACCGGCACCCCGGTCTCGATGCCCGCGAGCTGGAGCCCCGATGCGCACTCGGACGCGACATAGTCGAAGTGCGGCGTGTCGCCGCGGACGACCGCGCCGAGCGCGACGATGCAGGCGTAGCGTCGCGTCTTCGCAAGCGCCATCGCGGCCAGGGGCAGCTCGAAGGCGCCCGGGACCGGCATCACGGTGATCGCGTCCTGCGCGACGCCCGCTTCGTCGAGCGCCGCGAGCGCAGACTGCAGGAGCTTGTTCGTGACGCCGCCGTTGAACCGAGAGACGACGATGCCGACCGAGCGGCGATGGCCGAGCGGCGTTCCCTCGAGCACCGTGTAGCCGTCGGGGACGTCGACCTCGCCGCGCACGTGCTCGACGCTCGCGTCCTGCGGCACGTCCTCGATCTCGGCGGCCGACTCGGAGGCGGGCCAGCCTTCGAACGGATCTCCGGGCGACTCGTCCGTGTCCTCCCCGACCGAGCCCTGAACCTCGGGCCCCGCGGTCTCGGGACCCTCGGCCTCCGCGCTCGCAGGGGGTGCAGCTTCCTCGTCGATGTCGCTCACTCCGCCTCCGGTTCGTAGTCGAGGTTCTTGAGATCCTGGTGGTGCAGCCTGTGTCCGAGCTTATCCCGCTTGGTCGCGAGGTAGCGGAGGTTTTCGGCCTGCGGCGGCACCTCGATCGGCACCTGCTCGACGACCGTCAGGCCGAAGCCGTCGATGCCCGTCAGCTTCTTCGGGTTGTTCGTCAGGATGCGCAGCGTCGTCAGCCCGAGCTCGGACAGGATCTGGTTGCCGATCCCGTAGTCGCGTGCATCCGCCGGGAAGCCGAGCTCGAGATTCGCCTCGACGGTGTCCATCCCCTGTTCCTGCAGCTCGTAGGCGCGCAGCTTGTTCAGAAGCCCGATGCCGCGACCCTCCTGCGCCATGTAGAGCAGCACGCCGCAGCCTTCCGCCTCGATCTGCGCGAGCGCCTGGTCGAGTTGCTCGCCGCAGTCACAGCGCAGCGAATGGAACACGTCGCCCGTCAGGCACTCGGAATGCACGCGGACGAGCACGTTCTCGGCGCCCTCGACCTGGCCCTTCACGAGCGCCACGTGTGTCTTCCCGTTCAGCTTCTCGCGGAACGCGACGGCGGTGAACTCGCCGTACTCGGTCGGGAGCCGCACCGATGCGCCGCGCTCGACGAGCTGCTCGTGACGCCGCCGGTACTCGACGAGGTCGGCGACCGTGACCATCTTCAGACCGTGGCGGCCGCAGTACGGGACGAGGTCGGGGACACGGGCCATCGTGCCGTCGTCGTTCATGATCTCGCAGACGACGCCGGACGGGTTCAGGCCGGCGAGGCGGGCGAGATCGACGGCGGCCTCGGTCTGGCCGATGCGCTCGAGCACTCCGCCCGGCCGCGCCCGCAGCGGGAAGACGTGCCCGGGCTGCACGAGGTTGTAGGGCGTCGAGTCGGGATGGATCGCGACCTGGATCGTGTGGCTGCGGTCGGCTGCGGAGATGCCGGTCGTCACGCCCTCGCGGGCCTCGACGCTGACGGTGAAGGCGGTGCCGAGGGGCGCCTCGTTGTGGTCGGTCATCGGGCGCAGCCCGAGCGTCTCGGCACGCTCCTCGGTCAGACAGAGGCAGATCAGCCCGCGCGCGTGCGTGGCCATGAAGTTGATCGCGTCCGGCGTCGCGAACTGCGCGGCGATCGTCAGGTCGCCCTCGTTCTCGCGGTCGGGATCGTCGACGACGACGACCATCCGGCCCTCACGGATGTCCTCGATCGCCTCTTCGATCGTCGCAAACGGGGTCGTGACCGCCACGACCCAAGGCTACCGCTACCGGCCGAGCAGCTTCTCGACGTACTTGGCGAGAACGTCGGCCTCGAGATTGATCCGGTCGCCGGCCGCGAGCGACCCGAGGGTCGTCGCGGCGAGCGTGTGCGGGATCAGTGCGACGGCGAATCCCCCCTCGTCGGTCGCCGCGACCGTGAGGCTCGTTCCCTGGACGGCGATCGAGCCCTTCTCGACCACGTAGCGCAGCAGGCCGACCGGCGCGTCGAACCAGATCCGCTTGCCGTCGCCCTCCCGCTCGACGGCGCGGACGGATCCGACGCCGTCGACGTGACCCTGCACGTAGTGCCCTCCGAGCGCGTCGCCGGCGCGCAGCGCCGGCTCCAGGTTGACCCGCGAGCCCGGCTCGAGGGTTGCGAGCGAGGTGCGCGACAGCGTCTCGGGAACCGCGTCGAAGGCGAACGAGCCGCCGTCCACCGAGACGACGGTCAGGCAGACGCCGTCGATCGCGATCGAGTCGCCGACCCGGGCGTCCGGCGCGGTCTGCGGCGCCTCGATCGTCACGCGCCCGCCCTCGAACGAGGCGACGCGACCGACCTCGCGCACGAGCCCGGTGAACACCTCAGTCGCCGTAGACGAGCGTCTCGACCGTTTCGCGGACGAGCACCTCGAGCTGCGCGCGCTCGCCGGGGGCGGTCGTCGCGAGCTCGGCGAGCAGCTCGCCGACTGCCTCGCGCCCGCCGGGCGCGAGCTCGTCGGTGCCGATCTCCTGCACCTTGCGGCGCAGCTCGTCGTTTCCGAGCTGCCGGGTCAACCAGTGGCTCAGATGCGTGACGAGCTGGTCGTCGGCGCGCTTGGAATCAGGAGTGGTCGACATACGCTTCGAGGAGCACGTCGTCGCCCACCGGTCTGGCCGTCAGGTGCGAGAGCGTGTGCGGTGAGGGTAGCGCAGCGACCAGCCCGGGCCCCTCCCCCGCAAGGGTGGGAGCGACGAAGACGAGCAGCTTGTCGACGAGCCCCTCGGCGAGGAACGACGCAGCGAGCGTCGGCCCACCCTCGAGGAGCAGCGACTGAACACCCTCGGCCGCGAGCGCACCGAGCTCCTCGGCTATCCCGCCGGTCCGGAGCTCGAGGTCGAGCCCGTCCGGAAGCGGCCCGCGCGAGAAGACGAGCCGCCGCGGCTGCCCGCGGGGCGTCGCGACGTCGCGCGCGTCGAGACGCGGCCGGTCGGCCCGCGCGGTGCCGCCGCCGACGCCGACCGCGTCGACCTCGGCCCGCAACTCGTGCACGAGCCGCCGGCTCGCCTCGCCGCTCACCCAGCGCGCGCCGGGCACGGTGATCCGGCCGTCGAGCGTCATCGCGGCCTTGTAGATCACGAACGGCCGCCGCTTCGAGATGAAGGTACGCCACGCCTCGTTCAGCGTCTGCGCCTCCCACGAGTCGGCGAGCTCCACCTCGACGCCCGCGCGGCGGAGGCGATCCTCCCCGCCCCCCGCTTCCGGATTCGGGTCACGCGCGCCGAAGACGACGCGTGCAACGCCGGCGGCGACGATCGCGTCGGCACAGGGCGGCGTCGCGCCATGGTGCGCGCACGGCTCGAGGGTCACGTACAGCGTGGCGCCGCGCGCACGTTCTCCGGCTTCCTCGAGCGCAACCACCTCTGCGTGCCGTCCGGAAGCCTCGGTCGCCCCCCTGCCGACGACCTCCCCGTCGCGGACGAGCACGGCGCCGACGGTGGGCTTCGGGTAGGCGCGCGAGCCGGCCGCACGCGCGAGTTGCAGCGCGAGCGCGAGCGTCACGAGAGCGCGTGCACGAGCCCGCGGTATGCCTCGGCCGGATCCTCCTGCGCGAAGATCGCCGACGCGACGACGAAGAGCGATGCCCCGGCCGCGCGTAGCCGCTCGATGTTCTCCGGGCCGACGTCGCCGTCCACCTGGATCGGCGTCGGGCGCTCGAGCGCAGCGCGCAGCCTCTCCACGCGCTCGACGGTCTCCTCGGGCAACGAGTGCCCGGACGGAACGCGCTGGACACCGCTGCAGAGCACGAGGTCCGCCGCGCCGGCGACGCCGGCGACCGCTTCCGGCTCGGTCTCGCGATCGAAGGCGACGCCCGCCAGCAGGCCCTGCCCGTGCACGGCGCGAATCGTCCCGTCGACGTCGTCGACCGCCTCGAAATGGAACGTGATGCTGTCGGCCCCCGCAGCCGCGGCCGCGTCGACGTACCTCGCCGGATCCTCGACCAGCAGATGCACGTCGAGGACGCCCCCGTCGCCGTGCACGAGCGGCGCGATCGCCTGCAGCACCAGCGGGCCCATCGTGATCGCCTCGACGAAATGGCCGTCGCCGACGTCGAAGTGGAAGACACGGCACCCCGCCCCGAGCAGCGTCTCGACCTGCGCGCCGAGCCGCGCGAGATCGGCGCCGTAGAGCGACGGCTCGACCTGCACGGTGCGGATCCAGTCGCCGCGAGGCATCGCGACCGATCCTACGCGGCTCGCAACCGCGCGATGAAGAAGCCGCTCGTTCGGTCGCGGTGCGGCAACGTCAGCAGGAACTCCCGGCGCGCGGGGTGCGCATACCTCGGCCATTCGTCGCCGAGCGGCAACGGCTCGAGCCCGGAGGCGTCGACCACCGCCTCGTTCTCGTCGGCGTTCAGCGTGCAGACCGAGTAGACGATCGTCCCGCCCGGGCGCGTGCGCTCCGCCGCGGCACGGAGCAGCTCGAGCTGCAGCTCCGGCAGCGGTCGCGCACGCCAGCGGAGATCGGGCCGTCGCGCGAGGACGCCGAGCCCGGAGCAGGGAGCATCGACGAGCGCCCGGTCGAACCCGGTCTCGTCGAGCTCGCGCGCGTCGGCGGTGACGACGCGGACGTTCGACCCGACCTGCCGGGCGAGCGCCTCGGCCCGCCCGGGATGAAGCTCGACGGCCGTCACCTCGCCGCGCAGCATCAGCGTCTTCCCGCCGGGAGCAGCGCACAGGTCGAGGACGCGCTCGCCCTCCTGCGAGCCGACGACGAGCGCCGCGAGCTGGGAGGCGCGGCTCATCGGACGCATCCGCTGGATATCCACCGTCTCGACCACATACGCGCCCGGGATATCAGTCGGCTCGCCGACCGGCTCGGGCGCGCGCACCTCGAGCGCCGGAGGCTCGTTCTGGGCGCGCATCAGCTCGAGCGCGACCTCGGCTCCGAAGTCCCGCGTCCACACCTCCGCCACCCAGTCCGGGTAGGAGTGCTTGACGGGCCCCTCCGGCAGCGACGCGACGAGCCCCTGAAAACCCTGCGCGAGGCGGCGCATGACGGCGTTCGTGAAGGGCACCGCGCGCTCGAGGCGCGCGGCGCGCACGAGCTCGACCGCGTCGTCGACGACGGCGTGCTCGGCCTGCTCGGTGAACGCGAGCTGATAGGCGCCGAGGCGGAGCGCGGCGCGCACCGGCGGATCGAGCTTGCGCACGGGTCGCCTGCCGAGTTGCTCGATTCCGAAGTCGAGCGTCCGCGCCCGCTGGACCGTCCCGTAGGCCAGGCGCTGCGCCAGCGCGCGGTCACGCTGGTCCAGCCGTTCGACCGCGGAGCCGAGCGCGCGGTCCGCGTACGCCTCCTCCTCGAAGACCCGGCGGACCACCTCGTACGCGGCACGACGGGCGGGCGCGATCACCTGACGCCGCGCAGGAACTCGTCGTAGCTCATGCGTCCGCGGCCCTCGGGCTGGACGAGCTCCGGCACGAACGTCCCCTCGTCGAGCCGCGCGCGCCAGATCGTGACGCGCCGCCCGCTCAGCGTCGTCCACGCGCCGATGTGCGGCGAGAGTGCGCGTACCCGCCGCCAGGAATCCAGCGCGTCGTCGAGGTCGAGCTCGCGGTCGGCGGGGCCGATCTTCTCGGCGTAGGTGACGCCGGCCTCTTCCTGCGGGGTGAACGACGGGCGTTCGATCACCGCGGCGAGCAGGCGCGCCGCGCTCTCGGCGGCACGCTCGAAGACGCCCCCGGCGTCGAGGTCCCCGACGGCGAACGACTCCTGCGCGGCGAGCGGTCCGGCATCGAGCGCCGCGACGGTCTCGTGAATCGTCACGCCCGTCCGTTCGTCGCCCGCGAGAATCGAGCGCTCGACGGGTGCGGCGCCGCGCCAGCGCGGCAGCAGCGACGGATGCACGTTCAGCCAGAGCGAGCGCGCGAGGAGGCGCGGCGGGATGTAGAGCCCGTACGCGCAGACGACGACGCGCTCGACGTCCTCGGGCAGCTCCGGCTTCTCGGGCTGGTACACGCGGATGCCGAGCCGCTCCGCCGCGGCCTTCGCGGGCGGGGCCGCGACCTTGCGCCCCCGGCCGCGCGGCGCGTCGGGCCGCGTGAGGAGGAACGCCACGTCATGCGTCGCCGCGAGGCGCTCGAGCACGTCGGCTCCGAGCGGCGCCGTGGCGGCGACGCCGATCCTCAACGGAGGACGGCGCGTGGCCGCAGCGTCGCGAGCGCCTCCTTGCGGTGCTCGTCGTCGGTGCGGTCGATGATCAGCACGCCGTCGAGATGGTCGAACTCGTGCTGGGTGACGCGGGAGCCGTACGCGTCGAGCTCATATCGGACGTCTTCGCCGCTCGGGTCCTTGCCCTCGAGGACGATGCGAATCGAGCGTTCGACGGGCACGCGCACGCCCTGGAGCGAGAGGCAGCCCTCGTCGTCGGTCTCGGCCTCGTCGTCCCGCTCGACGATCACCGGGTTGACGATCGCGCGCGGGCCCTCGTCGTCGGGCTCGAACACGAAGACGCGCCGCAGCACGCCCACCTGGGTCGCCGCGAGCCCGACGCCCTGCGCCTCGTGCATCAGCGTGGTCATCCGCTCGACGAGCCGGCCCAGGTCCTCGTCGAAGTCCTCGACCTCGTGCGCGCGCATCCGCAGTGCCGGGTCGCCGTACTGCCGGATCTGCGAGAGCGCGAACCGTCGGCGCGCTTCAGCCTCGGCCTCCGCCTGCAGCTCGGCGTCGTGCTCGTGCTCCTCGTGCTCGTGCTCGCCGTGCTCGTGCTCGCCGTGCTCGTGGTCGTGCTCGTGATCGTGTTCGTCTGCCACAGGCGAGCCAGTCTACGAGAATCGCTCGAGGATCCAGGCGAGGTCGAGCGGCTCCCGCCGGTAGGACCGCCCGCCGACCTTGACGTAGTCCCGCGTGCGCGGGTCCATCGCAAGCCGCGCTTCGACCGGATACCAGCGGTTGTGGCGCTCGATCAGGTCGTTCACCTCGGAGAAGCTCCAGCTCGCGGCGAGCCGACGCCAACCCGCGGGATCGTCGCGCAAGGCTGCGTGGGCATCCGCGAGCCGGCGCTCGTGCTCGTCGACGGCTTCGTCGATCTGGCGCAGCCGCAGCATGTACGGCAGCGGGCCGCCGAGCGAGGCGATGTAGCCGTCCGGCTCGGGGCGGAAGCGGCGGATCCGGCGCGGAAGCGCCCCGCCGGCGAGCGGGTTCAGCTCGTGCTCCGCCTCGAGCTTGCGCCGCTCGGCCTGGGAGGGCGGCGTCACGTCGCGGACGCCCCACTCGCCGATGATCTCCTCCGGCCGCGGCCGTTGCATGCCTCCATCGTGCCAAGCGGACGCGTCCCCGCGGGACATGTCCCGGGGACTGTCCCCTGGACATGTCCTGCAGGGACGTGTGCTTCACGGCCGGCTCAGAGGCTCTGCGGATCGACGTCGACGACGGCGGTCAGCTTCGCGCGCCGCATCGCCGGCGCGGCCGCGGCGAGGAGGCGGGCGGCCTGCGAGGCGATGCGGCGCGGCGTCGTCGTCTTGGCGACGAGCTGCGCGCGATGCCGGCCGCGCAGACGCAGGAGCGCGGCGGGGCCGAGCAGCTCCGCGCCCGTGATGCCGGCCTTCAGCTCCTCGAGCGCGCGCACGACCGGCTCGAGGGCTGGGCCGGTGACGAGGATCCGGACGAGGTGCGAGAACGGCGGGTAGTCGAGCGCCTGCCGCCGCTCGAGCTCCTCGGTGAGGAACCGGCCGACGTCGTGCCGCGCGGCATGCGCGATCGGGCGGGCGTCCGGCTGGAACGACTGCACGAGCACGCGGCCCGGCGCGTCCCGCCCGCTCCGGCCGGCGAGCTGGGTGATCAGCTGGAACGTGCGCTCCTCGGCGCGAAAGTCGGGCATGGCGAGGCCCGTGTCGGCGTCGATGACGGCCGCGAGCTCGACGCCGGAGAAGTGGTGGCCCTTCGCGACCATCTGCGTGCCGAGGAGGACGGCGCCGTCCGTGTCGCGGAAGCGGGCGAGGAGCGCCGCGAGCTGTTCGGGCTTGCCGGCGGCGTCCGCATCGAGGCGGATCAGCGCAAGGCCGGGCAGCTCGCGCTCGAGCTCGCGCTCGAGCTTCTGGGTGCCGGCGCCCAGCCGAGCGAGGTCGGGCGAGCCGCAGGCCGGGCAGTTCGACGGAGCGTCGGCCGCGTAGCCGCAGTGATGGCAGCGCAGCGACGTGTCGCCGTGCAGGACGAGCGCGACGTCGCAGTTCGGGCAGCGAATCGTGGTTCCGCACGCGCGGCAGTGGAGCGCCGGTGCGACGCCGCGCCGGTTCAGGAGCAGGATCGCCTTGCCACGATGCTCGGCGACCTTGCGCAGCTCCGAGAGAAGCGGCGCGGACAGCGGATAGCCCGCCTCACGACGCAGGTCGATCACGCGCACCGGCGGCAGCTCCACACCGAGCCGTCCGCCGAGCTCGAGCCGTTCGAGCGCCGCCCAGCTCTCGGGCCGCGGGGTCGCCGAGCCGTACACGGCCACCGCGCCTTCGAGCGCGGCGCGCTTGGCGGCGACGGTGCGGGCGTCGTAGCGCGGGTCGGAGTCCTGCTTGTACGAGGGATCATGCTCCTCGTCGACGACGATCAGCCCCAGCCCGCGCACCGGTGCGAACACGGCGGAGCGGGCGCCGACGACGATGCGCGCCTCCCCGCTCGCGATCCGCTCGCGCTCGTCGCGCCGCTCGGCCTCCGTGAGCGCCGAGTGCAGGATCGCGACGCGCTCGCCGAACCGCTGCCGTACCCGGCCGACCGTCTGCGGCGCGAGCGCGATCTCCGGCACGAGGATGATCGTGCCGAGCCCGCGTTCGAGCATCGCCGCGCACGCCTGCAGGTACACCTCGGTCTTGCCGGAGCCCGTCGCCCCGTAGAGCAGGAGGTTTCCGCGCTCGCCGTCGACGATCCTCCCGACGGCCGCACGCTGCGTCTCCGACAACGCGACCGGCTCCGCCTCGCCGGTGAGGCCCTGCCGCTCGGCCGGAGGCGCCTGCTCCTTGCGCCGCTTCGGCGCCTCGGGGGCGACGAGCGCAAGCGCCCGGGCCGGCGTCGAGCCGTAGTAGTCGGCGATCCAGAGCGCGAGCTCGACGAGCGTCGCGGGCACCTCTCCGACCACCGAGTCGATCGGGCGCGCGTCGACGCCCTCGGGCGGCGCGTCGTGCAGCGAGACGACGATGCCGCGGGCGCGCGACCGGCCGAACGGGATGCGCACGATCGAGCCCACGCCGACCGACCCGTCGACTTCGTACGTGAACTCGCGGGCGACCGCCCGCGCCGTCACGAGCGGATACACCGACGCGTACGGCACCTAGCTCGCCTGCTCGGTACGCGCGTGCGAGCGCAGGTTCTTGAACGAGAAGGTGCGCGCCATCAGGCCGATCGCGGCGAGCCCGAGGATGAGGTTCGTGATCGTGATCGCGATGTTCATGCCGACGCTGAAGGCGAGGAGCAAGGACCTGGAGACGGCGGACTCGCGGAAGAGGTAGACGATGAGGCCCTGCTTCGTCCCGGCGCCTCCCGGCGTCGCCGGGAAGAGCGTCGAGAGCGAGTCCACCACCTGCGCGAGCAGCGCGTTGTGCACCGTGCCGCGGACGCCGAACGCCTCGAGGAAGAAGAAGAGCGTCCCGATTCGCAGGACCCACGAGAGCGCCTGCGGGACGAGCACGCCGAGGGTGAACCGCCGCCGGTCGCCGAGGACGGCGAACCCGAGCCGCACGCGGCCCCAGAAGCTCTCGACCCGCCGCCGCGCCCAGAGCGCGGCGACGACGGCGGCGAGCGCGAGCACGATGAGCCCGAGCTCGGTCGCCCGCTCGTGCCGCAGGAAGAACTTCCAGTCGACCGTCGGGATCCGCGAGTACACCTGATGTGTCGGCAGGACGCCGATCGAGAGCGCCCAGATCATCAAGGCACCTGCAACGAAGAAGTCGAGGATCGTCTCGACGACGAGCGTCGCGCCGAGCGTCGGGTACGTCGCCTCCTCCATGCGGTGCTTGACCAGGTAGAGCTTGACGAGGTCGCCGCCGCGCGCGGGCGCGATCGAGTTGACACCGACACCGGCGACGTAGGCGCCGAACGCACTTCGGTACCGGAGCCGCGTCCCCGGGTACGACGCGCGCACGATGTTCTGCCACGCACGGGCGCGGAAGAGGAGCTTCGCGACGTGACAGGCGATCGCCAGGCCGAGCGCATCCCATTTCACCTCGGCGAGATGGTGGAAGAAGACCGCGACTGCGTGCAGGAAGGCGCCCAAGAGCGCCTACGGTACTTCTAAGCCCCGGCGGCCACGAGCACCCAGTCGGTGCCGAATCCGAGCAGCAGGCCGAGCAGGAGCGTCCAACCGACGAGGCGCGGCATCGCGAAGCGCTTGCACACCTCGAACAGCTGGATCACCACGTAGAGGATCGAGCCGCCCGCGACCGCGAAGAAGAACACCTCGAGCGCGGGGCTCACCCACGCCTGGCCGACGAGGGTGCCGACGAAGGTCGGTCCGCCGCCGATCAGGCCCATCAGGCCGAGGAAGCCCCAGCTCGGCCGTTCGGCCTCGCCGGACATCGGGCCGACGATCCCGAAGCCCTCGGTCGTGTTGTGCAGGCCGAAGCCGATGATCAGGACGAGCGCGAGCGAGAGCTCGCCCGCGGCGGCGGACTGGCCGATCGCGAGCCCCTCGCCGAAGTTGTGCAGCCCGATCCCCGTCGCGATCAGGAGCGCCAGCCGCCGCCCCGGCGTGAGCGCCTCGAACCACGTCCGGTCGGCGAACTCGTCGGCCGCAGCCGCTCCGGGCCCGACGAGCGGGGTCGCACGCTTGTCCTTCAGCCAGCCGTCGTAGTAGACGAGGCTCATCATCCCGAGCGCGAACCCGAAGCCGAGGAGCGCGGCGTACCCGGCGAAGGCGGCCCAGCTGTGCGCCTCGAGGTGGCTCTCGACCGGCTCCACGCCGTGCGAGACGACGTCCCAGAAGAGGAAGACGAGGATGCCGGTCGCCACCGAGCTGAGCGCGGCGCGCAGGGCGTGCGAGCTCGAGCGGACCCGGCCCATCGGCAGGCCGACGAAGATCGTCAGGCCCGCGATCGCCCCGAGGATGAGTGTTTGTGCAGTGCTCACGTAAACCTTGTAAGGCGAACCTTACAGGAGTGAGGCACTACGATCGGAGGATGGCAGGCGGACACGGTGTCGACGAGTACCTGGAGACGATCTACTTCCTCGCGTTTCCGATCGGGGAATACCGGCCTGCGGCGCCCGGGACGACCCAGACGATCGCCTCGCGCGTGGCCGAGATGCTCGGCGTCTCGCGCGCGTCGGCCGGAGAGATGCTGAAGCGCCTCGAGGCGGAGGGTCTCGTCGAGCGCGGCGAGCACAAGGAGGCGATCCTCACGGACGCGGGAGCCGAGCGGGCGCGCAGGGTCGTGCGCAAGCACCGGATCATCGAGCGGCTGCTGACGGACTTCATGGGCTACACCGCCGGCGAGGCGCACGTCCACGCCGACGAGCTCGGCGGGACGTTCAGCGACGACATGGTCGAGCGGATCGAGGAGAAGCTCGGCTTCCCCGACCGCTGCCCGCACGGCTGGCCGATCGACACCGACTTCGAGCAGGAGGAGAACCGCGAGCTCGAGCCGCTGTCCGCGCTCGAGCCCGGAGCGCGCGCGACGATCGTCCGGCTCGCGGAGCACGACGGCGACCTGCTCCACTGGTACTACGACGAGGGCCTCACCCCGGGCACGGCGCTGGAGCTGCGCGCAGCCGAGCCGGCCGCGGGCCAGTTCCGGGTGACCGTGAACGACGACGAGAAGGCGATCGGCGAGAAGGCCGCCGACGGCCTCTACGTCAGGCGCGGCTAGGGAAGCGAGTTACGCGGGTGCGGCCGCGAGGCCCGCGGCGGCCCGCAGCTCGTCGGCCTTGTCGGTGCGCTCCCACGTGAAGTCGTGGTCGTCGCGGCCGAAGTGGCCGTACGCGGCCGTCTTCCGGTAGATCGGACGACGCAGGTCGAGGTCGCGCAGGATCGCAGCCGGACGCAGATCGAAGTGCTCGTCGACGAGCTCCTCGATGCGGTCGACCTCGAGGTGCTCGGTCCCGAACGTCTCGACGAGGATGGAGAACGGCCGCGCGACCCCGATCGCGTAGGCGACCTGGATCTGGCAGCGGTCGGCGAGGCCGGCGGCGACGACGTTCTTCGCCACGTAACGCGCCGCGTACGCCGCCGAGCGGTCGACCTTCGTCGGATCCTTGCCGGAGAACGCGCCGCCCCCGTGCGGGGCCGCGCCGCCGTAGGTGTCGACGATGATCTTGCGGCCGGTCAGGCCGGTGTCGCCCATCGGGCCCCCGATCACGAACTTGCCCGTCGGGTTGACGAAGACGAAGTTCGGATCGTCGAGGCGCTTCTCGTCGTAGAAATCCTTCGGCAGGATCGGCCGCAGCACGTTGTCGATCAGGTCGGGCTTGATCATCGTCTCGGGATCGAGCCCTTCGCGATGCTGCGTCGAGATCAGCACCCGCTCGATCTCGACGGGACGCTGGCGGCCCTGGGCGTCGACCTCGTAGCGGATCGACACCTGCGCCTTTCCGTCCGGGCGCAGGTACGGCAGCACGTCCGCCTTGCGCACCTCCGAGAGGCGCTTCGCGATCCGGTGCGCCAGCATGATCGGCAGCGGCATCAGCTCGCGCGTCTCGTTGGAGGCGTAGCCGAACATCATCCCCTGGTCGCCCGCGCCGGTGCTGTCGAGCGGGTCGTCGTCGCTGGGGTCGTGCTGCAGCTCGTAGGCGGTGTCGACGCCCTGCGCGATGTCGGGCGACTGCTCGTCGATCGCGACCACGACGCCGCACGTGTCGGCGTCGAACCCGTACTTGGCGCGCGTGTAGCCGATGCCCTTCACCGTCTCGCGCACGAGGCGCGGGATGTCGATGTACTCGCCGGTCGTCATCTCGCCGGCGACGACGACGAGGCCGGTCGTGATCAGCGTCTCGCAGGCGACGCGGCTCTGCGGGTCGTTCGCGAGCGCGGCGTCGAGGACGGCGTCCGAGATCTGGTCGGCGATCTTGTCGGGGTGACCTTCGGTGACCGACTCCGAGGTGAAGAGGAAGCTGCGCTCCGCCATCAGCCTGGCAGAGTACCGACTCGCCACGACGGTCACTCCTCGGTCGGTCGGCGGCCCATCAGCGAGCCGGCGAGCTCGTGGAGCGGCATGCCGTCGAGGACCGCGCACACGCCGTCGGTGATCGGCAGCTCGACGCCGATCCGGCGCGAGAGATCGCGCAGGACCGGCGCGGTCGTCAGCCCCTCGACGACCTGGCCGATCTCGGCCTTCGCCTCCGCGGGCGAGGCGCCGCGCGCGATCAGCTCGCCCGCGCGCCGGTTCCGCCCCGTGGGGTGCCAGCACGAGACGATCAGGTCGCCCATCCCGGCGAGCCCGGAGAAGGTGTCCGACGCCGCGCCGCACGCCTCCCCGAGCCGCGCCATCTCGACGAGGCCGCGGGTGATCAGCGCGGCCTTTGCGTTGTCGCCGAGCCGCAGCCCGTCGACCCCCCCGGCCGCGAGCGCGATCACGTTCTTGGCGGCACCGCAGAGCTCGACGCCGGTGAGGTCGCCGTTCACGTAGATGCGGAAGGCCGCCGAGTTGACCGCCGCCTGCAAACGCAGCGCGAGCGCCTCGTCCCGGGAGGCGATCACGGCCGCGCCCGGCAGGCCGGCGACGACCTCCTCGGCCATGTTCGGGCCCGAGAGGACGGCCACCGGCCGGCCGGTGACGAGCGTCGAGAGCCGGTCGCCCGTCTCCGGGTCGAGCCCCTTGACGAGGCTGAGGATCGGCGCGGTGCCGCGGACGTGGCCGAGCGCCTCGCGGAACGCGACGCTCGGGACTGCGAGGACGACGAGGTCGGCCTCCTCGTACGGCGCGTCGTCGATCGTCTCGCGCCGTGCGACGGCGACGTCGTGCGAGCGCTCTCGGAGGAGCTGCGCGAACGCCGTGCCCCACGCGCCCGCCCCGACGACGACGGCGCGCACTACGACCGCGCCCGGAAGTCGACCACCACCGGTACGCCCTCGAGCTCGAACTGCTCGCGCAGCTGGTTCTCGACCCAGTAGGCGTAGTCGCGCGTGACGAGGGCCGGGTCGTTGACGGTGAAGCGGAAGCGCGGCGGACGCGTCGTCACCTGCGCGCCGTAGAGCAGGTTCAGCCGACGCGAGCCCTTGGAAGGTGCCTGCCGCCTCTGCTTCAGCTCCGCGATGAACCTGTTCAGCTCGGCCGTCGGCACACGCGAGACGTAGCGGTCGTACAGCTCGGCTGCCTTGCCGAGCAGGCGCGAGACGCCGCGCCCGGTGACCGACGAGATGGTGATGAAGTCCGGCCGCTGCCGCAGCCTGCGCTGCAGCTCGGGACGAATGTCTTCGATCGTCACCTCCGAGATGTCCCACTTCGCGAGCACGATCAACGTCGCGCAGTGCGTCTTGCGGGCAAGCTCGACCGCGGTGATGTCACCCTCGACGATCCCCGCACTCGCATCGATCAGCACGAGCGCCACGTCCGCACGCTCGGCCGCGTCCGTCGCGCGCAGCTCCGAGTAGTACTCGATGCCCTGACGCTGTTTGCGCTTCCGGCGCAGCCCGGCCGTGTCGACGAGCTGGAAGGTGCGCCCGTCGTGCTCGATGATCGTGTCGATCGTGTCGCGCGTCGTACCCGGGATCTCCGAGACGATCGTCCGCTCCTCGCCGACGAGCTTGTTGTAGAGCGACGACTTGCCGACGTTCGGGCGCCCGAGGATCGCGATCCGGATCGAGTCGTCGTGCAGCGTGCGCGACGAGAATCCGGGCAGCAGATCGACGATCTCGTCGAGCAGGTCGCCGGTGTTCGAGCCGTGCAGGCCGCTGACCGGAAACGGCTCGCCGAAGCCAAGCCGGTGGAACTCGAACGCGAGGCTCTCCTGCGACGGGTCGTCGATCTTGTTCGCGAGCACGAGCACGTTCTTCTTCGACTCGCGCAGGATCTGCGCGAGCTCCTCGTCGCCCGGGGTGATCCCGGCGCGCGCGTCGACGACGAAGAGGACGAGATCTGCTTCCCTGATCGCGTTGCGGGC